>RKMI01000073.1_pt1 | contig 158789 bp, 129 predicted proteins | sample 2174191 | NCBI WGS metagenome assembly RKMI01 (sample SAMN10236717, study PRJNA505201) | synthetic metagenome | isolation source: mock community containing 12 organisms: Thioclava sp. ES.032, Psychrobacter... | place: USA: Walnut Creek | collected 2015-10-01
CCAGACCACGTCTGCCAGCCGATCAGCGATATAAAAATGCCTATCTGTTCGGTGCAATATGTCCAGCGCGTGGCGTTGGCGCGGGATTGATGATGCCTTTTGCAAATACACAGGCCATGCAAATGCACCTCGAAGAAGTCTCAAGGACAGTGGCGCGCGGCGCTCATGCCGTGGTGCTGATGGATCGTGCCGGATGGCATACGACAAGCAGACTCAACGTGCCCAAGAATATCACCATCCTCCTGTTGCCTTCCAAATCACCGGAACTGAACCCAGTTGAGAATATTTGGCAGTATCTGCGCGGTACCTTCCTGTCCAATCGGGTCTTCGAAGACTATGCCGCCATTCTTGATGCTGGTTGCCAAGCATGGAAGAGCCTCTCCGCCAACCCAACCATCATCCATTCAATAGGTATGAGAAAATGGGCTCAAGAAGGTCAGAATTAAATGCCGTTGGTATAAGTGCGGGCTGCACAGCTGCCAGCACCCAACAACAGACATTTTCCCCCGCCAGCACCACCTCACAACCCTTCAAATACCCAACCAGCAGCTCAAACCAGAGCAAGACTACGTTTCAAAACCGCATTTCAGGCGCTCTTTAAATCAATTTTCTGGAGTCATTTTAGGAATTTAACAGCCTTTTTGCGGATTTCGCACCGCTATTAACAATACTGCCAAAGTCCATTGGAGCAGAATGCAGCGATGAGTCTCGTCGGGCGTCATGACGGGCGCCGGCTAAACACCTGCGAATCAGAGAGATTTGGACTTTTTGTTCAGCTTTGTAAGACTCCCTTTACCATGCGACTGCGACAGCAAGGCAAAATTAACCGTGACGCCGGTTAACCATATAATTTTACGAATGATTCCGCTTTCAAAGCCATTCTTCCCCTGACCACGGACGGTCGTGATCCGAACATGGATCGACGAGTACTAACCAGAAAGGTTTTCGGGGAAATGTCAGATATTACTCTTTCCGCAGGTGTGCGGTCCAACCTCCTCTCTCTGCAGCAGACAGCAGATCTCATGGCAGCAACGCAGAACCGGCTTTCGACGGGGAAGAAAGTCAACTCAGCGCTTGATAACGCCACCAACTTTTTCACCTCTCAGAGCTTGAACACTCGCGCGGGCGATTTGAGCAACCTGATGGACTCCATCGGCAACGCAACCAAGGTTCTTGAAGCTGCTGACAACGGTATTTCCGCTATCACCGATCTGGTTGAGAGTGCTCAGTCTACGGTTCGTCAGGCACAGGCTGCCAACTCCGAAGCGAACGGCACGCAGGTTCTTGGTGCAGCATCGATTGACACTGCCGGTGCAACCGCGGGCTCTTCCGTCAAGGAAACGGTTGAAAACCAGACCTTGTCGAACCTAGGCTTCGGCGCCACGTCCAACGTCGAGATCATCTCGACCTCTGACAGCGGCGTGACCAGCGAATTCGACTTGCTCGCACACTTCAGCTCGACAGGCCAGACCCTGACCGATAACGACGGCGCAGCATCGGCATCTACCGATGCTTACAGCGTTGGCGATCTGGTTAAAGACATCAACGCCTCTGGCGTGGCAACGGCATCGATCACCGAAGATGGTCGCCTGAACATCGAAGTTGACGGCAATGCGCAGCTTGAAGTTCGCATCACCGACGCCGACGCCACCGACGCCACCACACAGAATGGCACCACCGGTACGTCCATCGCAAAATCCTTCGGCTTCGGCACCTCTGCCGATGTTCTCGGCAAGCTGGCGGATGGCTCCACAGGTACCGTTGGCGACGCAGGCGGCACCTCCGTGACCTTCACCGATGGCGCAACCGCAGGTGACGTCGACGTACTGACCCTCGTCAATCAGGCAACCAGCACCGATGCCGACAACAACGAGCTTGTCACCCAGTTCAACGAGATCCTTGATCAGATCGATGAGTTGGCACGTGACTCCAGCTTCAACGGCATCAACCTGATCAACGGCCTTGGCGACGACCTGACAGTGGCCTTCAACGAGAAGCGTGACAGCAACAAATCCGAACTGACGATCGCTTCGGCTGACATGAGCTCTTCGGGCCTCAAACTCAGCGACTCTTCGACCCTGAGCTCAAGCGAAGCTGAAACAGCGCTCGACTCCTTGTCCGAAGCTCTGAACACCCTTCGCTCTCAGGCATCGACTTTTGGTTCGAACCTGAACACGGTGACGATCCGCGAGGAATTCACCAAAGCGACGATCAACACCCTGCAGACCGGTGCCGACGATCTGGTGCTGGCAGATACCAACGAGGAAGGCGCCAACATGCTGGCCCTGCAAACCCGTCAGTCTCTGTCCACCACCTCCCTGTCGCTGGCCTCTCAGGCCGACCAGGCAGTGCTCAGCTTCCTGCGTTAATTCAGAAGCAAATAGAAACAATTGGAAACGGGGCCTTCGGGTCCCGTTTTTTTTGGCCTCGAAAAAACGTCCGGGTTAACACATCAAAAACTCGAACAATCACGAAGCCAGCCTCCAAAGCCCAAAATCCCCTTCCTCATTGTAATTACAAGATTTTAACCGCGTCCGGCAGGAGGAAAAACGCGCCAGTTGCAACACTCTGTTTAGGTTAACAGGACACGTTTGATTAACCTTAAATTAGTTTTTACACGCCATCATTTCCAGCAAGTCTCAGAAAGAGACCGGACTAAAAAGATTTGTATTCGAGTACCCAGAAAGGTAACCCAATGTCTTCGGATATCACTCTCTCTGCTGGCGTGCGCCAGAACCTGCTGTCTCTCCAGAATACTGCGGACCTGATGTCACTCACGCAGAACCGTCTGGCGACAGGTAAAAAAGTTAACTCTGCGTTGGATAATCCAACCAACTTCTTCACCTCGGAAACACTGTCTAGCCGCGCGAACGACTTGAGCAACCTTCTGGACGGCATTTCCAACTCGATCAAAACCCTCGAAGCTGCGGACAACGGTATTTCGGCCATCACTGATCTGGTCGAGAGCGCCCAGTCCACGGTTCGTCAGGCACAGGCTGCCAACAATGAGACGGACGGCACCCACATTCAGGGCGCTCGCTCTATCGACACCGGCAGTGCAACGGTTGGTGACACCATCAAGGAAACCGTTGAAAACCAGACCCTGACCAACCTTGGCTTTGACCTTGCCACGTCCAATATCGAGATCATCTCGACCTCGACGAACGGCGTGACCAGTGAATTTGATCTGCTCGACCACTTCGCCTCTACGGGTGAAAGCCTGGCCGACGGTGACGGCTCTGCCTCTGCTTCGACCGATGATTACACCGTCAAGGATCTGGTGGAAGACATCAACGCTTCGGGCGTCGCAACGGCAAGCATCACCGCTGACGGTCGTCTGGACCTTCAGGTCAATGGTAACTCGACGCTTCAGCTGCGCATTTCGGATGCTGATGCCACTGACGCCACCTCTCAGAATGGCACCGTCGGTACATCGATTGCAGAATCCTTCGGCTTCGGCACCTCTGCTGACGTCCTTGGCAAGCTCAATGATGGCTCGACCGGTACGCTGGGTGATTCTGGTGGTACGGACGTTACCTGGACCGACGGCGCGACCGCCGGCGATGTTGACATCCTGAACATAGTCAACCAGGCAACCAACACCGACGCTGACAACAACGAACTTGTTGACCAGTACAACGAGATCCTCGATCAGATCGATGAGTTGGCACGTGACGCCAGCTACAACGGTATCAACCTGATCAATGGTCTTGGTGAAGACTTGACGGTAGCCTTCAACGAACATCGCGACGAGAAAAAGTCCGAACTGCAGATCAAATCTGCCGATTTGACCGCAACCGGCCTGTCCCTGACCGATGCCAACACCTTGAGTGATGAGGAAGCCAACCTCAAGCTCGACGCTCTGGCCGACGCACTTGTCACACTGCGCTCTCAGGCTTCGGCCTTCGGTTCCAACCTCTCAACGGTTCAGATCCGTGATGACTACACGACAAAAATGATCAATACCCTGCAGACCGGTGCGGATAACCTGGTTCTCGCAGACTCCAACGAGGAAGGCGCCAACATGCTGGCTCTGCAAACGCGTCAGCAGCTGTCGACCACCGCCCTGTCTCTGGCTTCCCAGGCAGACCAGGCGGTTACCCAGTTCCTCCGGGCCTAATCGATCATTTCGAGCAACATTTGAAGAAGGCGGGCCGGGCCCGCCTTTTTTTCTGTCGCAAACGCTTCGGTAAAAGCGTTATATCAAGTCTTATAGATTGGTGCCGAACTATCCGGACAGATGTCGGAACGCGCTTTGCAACCGGCGTCTTCCAATCGACTTGAACTTGACAGTTTTTTCTGCATTTCTTTGACTGGGCAATCAAACGGCTGTATTAGACAAGCAAGATCAAAACAGATCCACTCTCAATACTGGTGTACAAAAATGCCACTTAAAATAGAACTGAAACCGGGCGAACGTATCATCATTGGTAGCAGCGTGATTACCAACGGCGATACTAGAACTAAATTTTATGTGGATGGAAGCTCTCCGATTTTGCGCGAGAAAGACATTCTCACCAGCCAGTCAGCCAATAGTCCGGCAAAACGGATCTATCTGTGCATACAATTGATGTATCTTGATCAAGATCTGGCCAAGCACAAGGATGCCTACTTCGAACTTGTTAACGACTTTATTCAAGCAGCACCAAGTTCGTTAAGGATTGTAGACAGCATAAATAGCAAAATCTTAACGAATTCGCTCTACTCTGCCTTGAAGGAAGCAAAAGCTCTCATCCAGTACGAAGAGGAGTTACTCCGGAATGTACAACCAGTCCGCGGCTAAGGCTTACCAGCAAGCTGGTAACATTGGAGGCAGCCCGAGAGAAAAAGAGGCTGCAATGTTTCTTAAGGCGGCCGCATTTTTACAGCGCGCAAAGGCAGAGACGTCGACACGCGAAGACTGGGATCATGCCCTGTCCTTCAATCGCAACGTCTGGACGTTCATTGTAGGTGAACTCATGGATGACAACCACGAAATGCCAGCTGAGATTCGTCAGAATATCGTAAATCTCGGTATTTTCACCTTCAATCAGACCCTGCGCATCATAGGCGAGCCACGCAGCACCGGCGTTGACGCCCTGATCAACATAAACCGCAGTATCGCCGAAGGCCTGCGCGGCAAGACCTGATCTGCAGGTTGATCCGGCCCAACGGCCTCACCCGCTAAAGCGCGAGAGCAAGGCATGCTCCAGCTGTTCATTCTATCCGAGTACAAGGCTCAGAACTTTCACGTTGCTGAGCCTTTTTGATATTCCGAAGAATATTTTGGTTAAAAATCCTGAAATAACTCAAAAAGTCAATAAAACGAAATTCAAAAATCCATCACTTTCCGTGCTTGATATAATCAGCACTTAAAACAGCAAAAAAGAAGACACTGAAAGCTATAAAATGAAGAAAAATAATAGTATTATAAAGTAGAATCAAACAAAGAGCGCGAGAGACATGGCCCTTATTTCCTTAGAAGACAATCGCGAAAACTGGCAGGACGAAACCCTCCTCCAGAAAGATCGTTGGCTCCCAAGGGCCAAACGCGCCTGCATGTTCGTTCGTCCCGGCGAGCGCGTCCTTGATCTGGGCTGCGGCTATCAGTTGTCCCGGCCCTTTCTGGAACCCGCCTGCAGTTACACCCCTTGCGATATCTCCCAGCGCACGCCCGACACGATTGTCTGCGACCTCAACAATGGTGAATTCCCCGAAGGACAATTTGATGCGGTGCTCGTGCTTGGCGTTTGGGAATACACACCGAACATCGATTTCATTCTCGATAAACTGCGCCAACAGGCCAAAAAGGTCATCTTTTCCTATTGCATGAGCAACGACACTTCGGAACAGATGATCCAGCAAAGAACAAAGTTCCGCTGGCTCACGCACTGGAATGCGTCTGAGCTGGACAACATGTTCAAACGGCATCAGTTCAAGTTGGTTCATGCAGAAGTCATCGACAAGAGCAAGCATTTCGACCAAATTCTCGGTGTTCTCGCGAACATGGAAAAAGCAACCGAGTCGAAATAGCCTGACCTGCTGGCATTCATGTCTTCCGGGCCGGACAAGGCCACCACTTCAGCGATGTGAACACCTTCGCAATGACCAACACCTCCGACAAAATCGTCTGCATCATCCCTGCCCGCGGCAACTCCAAGGGCATCGAGAACAAGAATCTGGTTGATCTGGGCGGCAAACCGCTGTTGCACTGGACCATCAAGGCCGCCAAGCAGTCAGGCGTGATCGACCGCATCATCGTCTCCACCGAGAGCGAGGCGATTGCAGACAGCGCCCGTTCTGCCGGAGCCGAAGTGCCTTATATGCGCCCGACTGATCTTTCTCAGGACCATGTCCATTCTGTCCACGTCGTCATGGATCTTGCCAATTGGCTCGAAAGGGAAGAAGGCACGAGACCAGACAACGTCATGATGCTGCTGCCCACGAGCCCCTTCCGCACCCCGGACAACCTTCGCGAGGCCGTGGCTCTTTTCAAACAGACGCAGGCCCCCGCCGTTATCAGCACCTTTGACACCGGCAAATACATGACCAACCTTCGATATCTGGAGGATGGAGCAATCGTGCCGGTCGACAGCAGCGAGAATGTCAACGCCCAGAGGCAGGGATTGAAGCGTCTCTATGCGGTGAATGGCTCGATCTATATCGCACGCACCGACGCTCTGCTCCAAGCGGGTTCGTTCCATATGCCCGGAGCTGTCGGCTACGAGATGCATGCTATCAACTCGATCGACATCAATAGCAAAGACGATCTATCCTATGCGCGTTTCTTGCAAAAGCACTTGGACGTCTGGGGCAAATTCGAAGCCTGATCCAAACAACCAGAAGGCATGACATGACAAGCAGACTGGTCCATATCGGCGTTCATGACGCGGCCAACAAGAACGCAGGCGATACCCTGCTCTATGAGGTAACGCGACGTGCCTTCGAACAGGCTCTGGGGCCCATCGAGTGGCTGCTCCACCAGCAATGGCAGATCTTCGATGAAGAAACCGCGCAAAAAATCAATGCAGATTTCGACGGCATCGTGATTGGCGGCGGCGGTGTCTTCCTGCGCGATCAGGCCGGTGCTGACATTCAGAACAGCGGCTGGCAGTGGAACAGCACCATAGCTGCCGTTAAGGCCATCTCCGTTCCGATCATCCTTTACGCCACCGGCTACAATCGCTTTCGCGGTCAAGAGGATTTCCCGCCGGTTTTCACGTCCCATATCAACGCCGTCTATGAGAAGGCCCCCTTCTTCAGCCTTCGAAACACGGGATCGATGCGGGCCATCGAGCGCTATCTTGACCCATGCCCGAACCGGGAGGTGCGGCGGCAATTTTGCCCCACAACCCTCATCTGGCAACTTTATCCCCGACACCGCGCCATGGCAGAGGGCTATGACAGCAGCGGCCAGCGGCGCCTTGCCGTCAACGCCGCGTTTGATCGCCCCCATCTCAGGTTCGGTGCAGATCAGGACTTGGAGCTGGACCGGCTGGCCGAGGCCATGAAAAAGGCACAAGATCAGGGTTGGGCCATCTTGAATGTCTGCCACAAGGATCTTGATCAGCAGTTCGAACCCCATCTCAAGCGGGCCGGCGTTGATTTCCAGCGCACGGACATCACCAATCTCTCACCTGGAGGCATCATGGCCTTCTATGCGTCCGTCGATGCCGCCATCGGCATGCGCGGCCATGCCCAGTTGATCCCCTTTGGTCTCAGGCGACCGATCTTTTCCATCATCAGCCATGACAAGATGGCCTATTTTCTTCAGGATATCGGCCATCCCGAATGGGGCGCAGAGATTACCGACCCTGCCTTGGGTGACCGTATCCTTGCGTTTCTATCAGGATTACAGAAAGACCCGGAGGATATCCGGGCCAAATTGGCATCCGCACAAACAGCGTGCTGGCAGGAAACCGAGCGGAACTTCGAACGCATCCGCTCGGTGCTTTGAGAATCATGGCTCTGAACAACAAGGCTCTGAACAACAAGGCTCAGTCCGCTACATCAACACGCAGCTTGTCACGAATGGCCATCTCCGCTTCGGAAACGTGCTTTTCACCGGACCCCAACATGGATTGCACAGCCCGGACACTGTTGACGAAACTGACAAGGGCGCGCGCCTCGATGGACGCAGCCTGATCCGACCCATACATGGCACGATCAAGCGTGATGTGGCGCTCAAGCGAGGTGGCCCCCAGAACGACTGCAGCAACACAGACCTTGACCAGCGAAGTTTCATGGCCGGAATAACCAACCGGACAGCTATAACGTTCGCGTAGCATCGGAATGCAGCGCAGGTTTGCGGCCTCTTCTTTCATTGGATAGGTGCTGTTGCAATGCATCAGCTCTAACGGACAATCGGCAGCCTTGAACATCCCAACCACTTCGTCGATCTCCTCGAGCGTCGCCATGCCCGTCGAAATAAAGGTCTTGCGTTTTTCCGACGCGATTGCCTTCAGCAGCGGCTTGTGGCCGAGCATGGCCGAGGCGACCTTGTTGAAGGGGAGATCGAACTGCCGCAGAAACTGCTGTGCCTTCACATCCCATGCCGACGCACTCCAGACGATCCCCTTTGCCTTGCAATAGGCATCGATTTCCGCATAGTCCTCGGCGGTGAACTCCAGCCCCATTTTCTGCTCGCGCTGGGTCGTGCCCCAGGGGCTTTCGCGTGGGCTATCCAGATAGTCCTTGGTGTAGACATCCTCCACCGTGCGCTTTTGAAACTTGACCGCATCGAACCCCGCCGCAGCGGCAGCGTCAATGAGCTGTTTCGCAATATCCATATCGCCGTTGTGATTGATGCCGATTTCAGCAATGAGATACAAGCTCATCCAATTTCTCCTCTGACAGGTTATCGATCCCGAGCAGGCGCTCGATGGTGGCTCGAACAAACCCATTGCCACCCTGTTGCGGCAAGACATGATGCGCCACCCTGATGACGCGCGGATGGGCATCGCTGGGCGCTATGGCGCAGCCTGCCCGTCGCATGACCGGGAGGTCATTTAGATCGTTCCCCAGATACACAAGCCCCTCAAAGGGGGACGTCGCATCCGGCATCCGATCGGCAAAATAGCCTTCAAGAAATGAAAGCTTATCGCCGATCGATTGTTTGCATTCGATTTTCAGCTTCCGGCACCGGGCTTGCACCACCGGATTGCTCTCCTTGGACAAAACGAAAAGCTCCGCGTTCAACCATCCGGCCGCGATGAAGGCCCGGACGAGATCGAACGCCAGCCCGTCACCCCGGTCGCAGCGAACCGTCTCCCGCCCCTCCTGATCGACAGAAACCTTGTTGTCCGTGAACACCCCATCGAAATCGAAAACGATGGTGTGGACCGCTTTAAGGGAGGGCATGGGTTCACTCGACAAGGTCAAGATCCGTTTCCACCAGTTCGCACAACAGATGGCCCACAAAAATATGCGCCTCCTGAATCCGCGCCGTCACGGGGTCGTCGATGATGAGCGAGATATCGGCCTGATCACGCATCTGCCCGCCACACTTGCCCAGAAGCGTCATAGTGCGCAGCCCGGCCTCACGGGCCGCACAGATGCCATTGATTACATTGTCGCTATTGCCCGACGTCGACAGCCCGACGGCAACATCACCCGGCCTGCCAAGAGCCTCAATCTGACGCGAAAAGATCTGATCGAAGCCGAAGTCATTGCCCACGCTCGTCAGGATAGAGGTGTCGGTGGTCAAAGCCACCGAGCGCAAGGCACGCCGATCCGAGACAAACCGTCCGACGAATTCCGCCGCCAGATGCTGGCTGTCCGAAGCACTGCCCCCATTGCCGAACCAGAAGATGCAATGGCCGTTTTTCAGACAATGGGTGAGAACCTTGGCCATGCGCACGATCGTCTCACGATGCGCGCTCGCAATATTTTCGATGACCGCCTGATGCTCGGACACGCGGCGTTCAATCAATGCCCCGAAGTCATTGTCCGGCGTCTCAACCCACTTTTTGGCAATTTGAGCTCTCATCACGAAACAGCTTTCATAAGTCTGGGTGGATTGTCTTGAACGGCCACGCCAGAACACAGTGGGGCCTTGGTTTGGTGACACGTCCCGGACCCTGCCCACCGGATCCGGAAACACCCAATTCGCACAGCAGACTTTACATACCCCGCCATCAGATGAAGTTCGTCAACGTGAGCTGATACATCATGGAGGCCGCCTGATAGGACGCCTCGATGGTGTTTTTCAGCGTCATGATCTTGGCCGCCACCTCATCATCATTGACCCCGACGATGCCGTCAGATGCCGTCTGCAGCACGCTGTTTTTCGTGATGTGCCGCGCATCGGCGTCAGACATCATCTTGTGCGCAACGGCAATCTCCGTCTGGATCGTCTTGACCACATCATCCTGCTGAACACTCGAAAGCTTGGTCGAGATAGAATCTGCAAAGACAGTATAGCGGTTTTTGTCCAGAGGACTGTCTTGATCATAAGTCGGTATTGAAAAGGCCGAAATATAGGCCAGTTGACGCGCCAGGCTGTCCTCATTGGCGCGAGCGCCATAAGAGACCTGAAGGTTGTTATCGATAAGCACCTTCGCGGTGTCGCGCGAGTCATTGGCGTTGTTGTCGCCAACATACCAGTTGACCGTCGGCTTACCAGCGGCTGTGGCCGTATCCAGCGTTGTTGCCGTTGCCGGATCAGGGCCTACAACCCGCTTGGGTTCTCCATTGCCTGATGTGAGGAAGAAATCGAGAGACGCCTGAATGCGCGACGCGGCCTCGCCCTCGACCTGAACACTTTCTTCGATCTTGTGCGCCAGCAGGGTTTCGATTTCGGTCGCAATCGAGCTCGGCGTGCCATTGATCGAGAAGGTGCCCTCATTGGGATCGCCAGTGCCATTGACCCCCGTCAGCCGCATGACTTCCGAGGACCCATCCGGCAAGGAGAGGGTAAAGCTGAGAACCTCGCCTTGCGACGGCGCCCCGGTCAGGGCCACGTCAACACTTGGCGGAACGCCCGCCGGTCCCGTGACCGTCGCATTGCTTAATGTGCTTGTCACCGCATCGATCTTATAGCCAAAATCCGTCGCTTCTTCCGAAAGCGTCACCGTCGAGCCGACAGTCGAGAGGGCAAGTCGCCCCCGTCCGTCCGCGCCAGCATCGGCAAGAATGCGCTCGTCGGTAACGGCAACCAAGCCTTCTTGGCCTGAGATCCCGTAGAGAATTTCATCAAAATTCACCGTGGGCTGGGTCTCTGACGTGGTGCCGGAAAAGACGAAGTTGCCCGCAACTTCCGAATCGAGCAGCCCGAGCATCTCGCGCGCATAGGTCTCCGAGATTGCCTGTCCGACAGACCGGTTCTCGGACGTCATGCTGAATTCCGTGGCAGTAGCCGAACCACTGACATCGGAGCCGATTTCCACGAAGCGCTCCATCGCGACATTCATCACGGAAATCTGCAACTGGGCCTGCTCGATAGACGAACGATAACCCGAGATCGAGCTGATCTGGGCACGGAGATCCAGCGACTGGCTGACCACGGAGCCAAGGCCACTGTAATTCTGCGATCGCTTGCCGGTCGCCAGCTGGATCGATAGATCCTCGAGGTTGTCTCTGTTGCTGGACAACACATTCATCAGGATCGTTGACGAATATCCATTAAGTGCGTTGATCATGTGTTACGTTCTCCAGCTTAAATCCGCAGCAAGGCGTCCATCATTTCCTTGACGGCCGTCATGACGCGAGCATTGGCCGAATAGGCCGTTTGCAATTCGAGCAAATTGGCAAGCTCGGTATCGACATCCACCTTGGCCCCGTCCTCGAAACGTGCTTGAACATTGTTCATCACGATTTCCTGACCGGAATGGCGGGTCTGGGCAGCGCTTGCCTGTTCTGCCTGATAGGTTATGAATTGCCGTGCATATTCATCCACGGTCATCGTAATCGGCGCGCCACCCGTCTGATATCCAAACGTCATCGCCTCGTCGGTCATGGCGTTGTAGAGCGCTTCGGGGCGGGTCTGATCTGCCTCCCCGATGCCGCTGCCATATTTGACGAGCAGCGATTGATCGATAATCAGGTCAGGGTTCACAGAGATGCGTCCGGCAAAGCCGGTCTGCTGCCGCTGTCCATCAACACTGCCAGTATAAAGCCCCGGCCCTTCTCCACCATCAACAAAGAACGGTAGCGCATCGGCCCGGTCCTGCAAGCCCGTTGCCGTAACGCTTGCATCCAGAGCCAGAACATTGACCGTATTGGCGGCGCCATCATCAAGGATTTGAAGACTATTGCCCGACGGGTTACTGGCGGTGAAGGCACCGCCCAGCGCGGTCTGGATCTGCGCAGCAACGCTCGCCATACCGCCCGAGAAATCAATCCCGTAAACCGTATCGTCGTTGCGCGCCGTGACATCATCGCCAAGGGGCAAGGAGGTTGCGGAATCCACCCGCACGAATGTCACAACATGCGTTTGACCCGTCCCGACATCCTCATAGGATAGCGTAATCTCGTCGCCCGACTGCATGGCTCCGAGGTCGACGTCAAACCCGGCTTGCAACCCGGATGTTGCCGCCGTCCCCTCAACATCATATTTGCTGAAGGCATCCGCCATTCCGTCGGCGAGATTGTCGAGCTGGTTTTGCGCTTCGACCAGCAGATCATCGCGCAGTTCGAGCAAAGCGCCGATTTCGCCACTGGTGAAATCACTCGACTTGGTCACGTCATAAAGCGCACCGGTGTTGCTCTTGAGATAGATCGAACCCAACTCACTAATAGCCGGATCGCTGTCCCATTCGGTCTGCGGTGCAACCGCGCCGTTGGCGGTGAACTCAAACTCCGCAGCCGCCTGATCATAAACTGTCAGGCCATTGCCAAGCGAGATACTGACCGAATTGTCCTTGCCGTGCTGGACCCGAACGGGAACCAGCTCCGCCATCCGGGTGATCAACTGGTCGCGCTGATCCATCAGGCCTGCCGGATTATCGCCCTCCTGCGTGAAGGTCTGGATCTGTTTGTCCAGCGTCTGGATATCCGTGAGGTAGCTGTTGAGCTGATCGATGGCATCACTGATCCCCATCTCCGCATTTTGCCGGAGCTCCTGCAGGGTCTGCGATGCTTCATTCATGCGCTGGGTGAGAACGTTGGCGCTGTTGAGGACTTCAAGCCGCGAGGAGGCATCATCAGGCGTGGTCTGCAAGGCCTGCAACGATCCGGCAAAATCATTCACCAGAGAATCGAGTGCATTGCCATCGCCCGGCGTTCCAAACACCGCATCGACCTGCTGCAGGAAATTGTTGATCGTCCCAGTATAGTTTGTCGCTGCAGTTTCCGTCCAATACTGCTTTTGCGCCACCAAATCCAAAGACCGGCGCACATCGGTGTTGAGCACACTCGTGACGTCACCGTTGAGGACAATCTCCTCACGGTTGACCACCTTGCGTGTATAGCCCACCGTATTGGCATTGGTGACGTTGGACGCAACAATCTCAAGCTCGCGGTTTGTGGTTCGCAAACCCGATTGCGCAATCGACAATGCAGTTTTAAGCGCCATGAGATCCCCTTCGGATCACCCCACCCGCCACCAAAGACCAAGGAGGCGGGAAGGAGAATTGTTCAGCGATCCTAACGGATCACCTGCATGACCTCGGACAACATGTCCCGTGCGGTCGTCAGCACACGCGTGTTGGCCGAATAGGCCTGCTGCGATATGATCATTTTCGAGAATTCTTCGGCTATATCCACGTTGGCCGCTTCCAGCGAGGAACCGCGAATGGAACCGGTTGCCCCAAGAATGGCCTCACCGGAATCCTCGGTCGCCCGGAAGGCACCGCCACTTTCGCGCGCCAGATAGTTGTCACCATCGAAAGACGCAACAATGATCTCGGCCATCGAGCTTGACTTGCCATTGGAATAGTTCGCGACAATCGCGCCCGAATTATCGATGGAAATGCTGTTCTGCTCACCGGCTGCAGCCCCATCCTGTGACAGGTTCATGTTGGCTACACCGGTCTGGGTGGCGTAGGCCGTGATGCCGTCACCACCATGATCAAGCGTGATGTTGCCAAGCGCGATACCATCCACCGTCATGCCGGTCACAGTCACCGAAGACGTCGGCGCAGTCATCCCACCGGAGGAATCGAACACATAGTCGGTCCCCACGTTGGTCCATTTGGTCGCAGTGCCGGTCGCGGTGGAATCAGATTTGTAGAACAGGTTCCAGGTGTCCGGCGCATCAGAGACCTTACCCCAACGAAGCTGCACACTGGCATTCTCGCCGTTGGCCACATAGGTCGTGATGGCACCACCCGAAATCGTCTGGGACAGGAACTGTGTCTCATCCTGCGCCTGAACAACCCCGGTGCCGGAAACGGTCGGATCGACCGTGTAACCTGTACCCGGAGTGACCAAGGAACCAGCAGTATCTGTGGTCGAAGGCACTGCAGGCAGGTTGCCTTCGTAGGTGATGGTCGTTGTCGCCTCGGCAGCCATGAAGCCTTCTTTGAAGGTTGTCGGCTTGGGCACCGAGCTTACCGGGTTTCCGGTCGCATCATCAAGTTCGATCACCGCGAGATAATACCCGGCCTCGTTGACGAAATACCCGTCTTCATCCTGCGTGAAGTCACCGCGACGGGTGTAAAGCGGGGTTCCGTCAAACACCGGCTGCCCGTCAACTTCGCCGATCTTCTCGTAGACGACGAAATAGCCATCGCCCGAAATCGACATGTGCGTTGAGGTATCGGAAGACCCGACAGGACCAGCCACCGTGTTGGTCTGCCGCGAGTTGGTCAGAACCGAACCGGAAGTCTGGGAGTTCTTGTTGGACGTATAGTTGCTGACCAGATCGACGAAGGCGGTATCGACCCTCTTGAAGCCCACCGTGGACGTGTTGGCAATGTTGCCCGAGATATTCTGCATTGCAGATGACTGCGCACTCAGGCCGGAAACTGACGTTGTAAGCGCCGAATAGAGACTCATGTTACACCCCTTTGACCGGATACAAATCTAATTACAGGTCTAAGAGCAAAAAGCGGGCCATTTTGCCTGCTAAAATTTATCTATAAATTTCAATTACTTAAAAATATTTACTCTTTGTTAAGCAGGAAAGAATGGCCACATTCCAGAAACAATCGGAAAAAATTTCCCTGTTTTGTATGTCCATGTATTTCCGCCCCTCCACAAAAATGCGGAGCATTGGCAAACAGTCCCGGGCTTGCCTTCAACCAAGTTTGCATTGCAACAGGAGATCGCCTCAATATAGTCGGTACGAGCGATCGCCCTTAAGATGGCAACGAAACAAAGCGGGAAAGAGGAACCAGATGCGATTTGAAGGCACATCCGATTATGTAGCGACCGAAGACCTGCGCATTGCGGTCAACGCTGCGGTGACTCTGGAACGTCCTCTGCTCGTCAAAGGAGAGCCGGGAACGGGCAAGACCGTGCTGGCCAAGGAGATAGCAACCGCCCTCGGCGCGCCTCTGATCGAATGGAGCATCAAGTCGACCACCAAGGCCCAACAAGGGCTTTACGAATATGATGCCGTGTCCCGCCTCAGAGACAGCCAACTGGGGGACGAGCGCGTCAGGGACATAGCCAACTATATTCGTCGCGGCAAAATCTGGGAAGCCTTTGCCTCCGAGACGCGCCCCGTCCTGCTGATCGACGAGATCGACAAAGCCGACATCGAGTTTCCCAACGACTTGCTGCAGGAACTCGACCGCATGGAATTCCACGTCTATGAAACCGGCGAGATGGTCAAGGCGCGGCAGCGACCGATCATCCTGATCACCTCCAACAATGAAAAGGAGCTGCCCGACGCCTTTTTGCGCCGCTGCTTCTTCCATTACATCCAGTTTCCCGATGAAGAGACGATGCGCGCCATCGTCGAGGTGCATTATCCGGGCATCAAGCAGCGACTGCTCAATCAGGCCCTTGGCATCTTTTTCGCCGTACGCGAGGTGGCAGGCCTTAAGAAGAAACCCTCAACCTCGGAACTTCTCGACTGGATCAAGCTGTTGCTCAATGAAGATATCGATCTTGAAACCCTGCGCGAGGCCGATCCCACCAAGGTGATTCCGCCACTACATGGCGCACTTCTAAAGAACGAGCAGGATGTCCACCTGTTCCAGCGCCTTGCCTTCATGGCACGCGGCCAGCGCTGACGCACGCCCCTCAAAGCTCACGGGTGGTGAGAGCGCCGCTCTTCCCACCAATCCATCGCCTGAAGGCCCCAATAGACCATCTGCGTGCCGACGCGCCCGACCGGGCCGCCACCCCAGCGCGCCTTGAACGGTGCGAACAGCTTGTAGTGATCGGACACCCCGGCAATGCCTTGCGCGGCGGCCATGCCGATGCTCGCGGTCGCATTGAGTCCATGCCCACCGGTCGCGGTCGCTGCCCAGATCCCCGGCTCCAGTTCTTTGAGGATCGGCATCTTGTGCAAGCAATAGCCCATCAGGCCCGCCCACGCGTGGGTCACCTCGAAGTCCCCCAACTGCGGATAGATGCTCACAATGTCCCTTTTGAGCATTTGCGCCAGTTTGGCAGGCTCGGAGCGGCGGGTCGTCATGCGGCCACCCCACAACAGGCGTTCGCCGCCATCGACCAGCCGGTAATAGTCTCCCGCCCTTCGCGTATCCCCGATGCAGCCGCGATAGCGAATGGCGTCAGACAACCGCTCCCCCATGGGCTCGGAGGTGATGACATAGGTCGCGACCGGCAGAACCGCCCGCTCCAGTCGGGGATAAAGATCCTTCATGTAAGCGCTGCCACAAAGCAGCACAGCACCGGCCCTGACGGACCCGCCATCGTCCGTTTCGATCCGCCATGAACCGGCTTCCTTTATCAGACATCGGGCCTTGGAATGCTCGCAGATTGCCCCGCCGAGGCGTTTGATGTCCCGAGCGAGCGCCAACGCATAATTGAGCGGCTGGATATGAAAGGCCCTTGGATCGTCCATCCCTTGGAAATAGCGCCCGCTAGAGAGGACCTCGCGCACCCTCTCGGTTGGCCAATAGCTGTAACTGGTGCCAAAGCGCTCGTTGGTTTCAGTCACGCGCGCCTCAAGGCCCGCCGCATCGTCATGGCGCAAAACACGCAACCAGCCATCCTCGACAGAAACCCCGGGTGCCTTTAGCTCATCAATCGTATGGCGCACATAGTCTGTGCCTTGCCGCGAAAGGGAGAAAAGCGCCTTTGCTTGTTCCAGACCCAGCCAGTCTTCCAACTTGCCCAGCCCTTCCGCGTAGCCGTCCGAGACAAATCCGCCATTGCGGCCCGATGCGCCCCAGCCGACGCGGTTTTCCTCGATCAGGACGACATGCTTGCCCAGTTTCAGCAGCTCGCGCGCAGCGGTCAGACCAGCAAGTCCCCCGCCGATTATCGCCACCTCGCACTCCACATGATCCGCTACGGGTGGAAAGGAATCGGATTCTACCTTTGAATCCTTGTAATAGCTGTCGATATAGTCACGAACTGTCATGTTATTGTAGCCTGTCGCGCTAGAATGGCCCCACTTGCAGAATCCGGCTGAAGCGAATGGTCAGCAAGCACACCATTCACGTTATGCTTGAGGGCCGCGTCGATCCAGCCCGCCCAGAAGCAATTCGCACGGTTTTCACAGCCCGGTGCCTGAAGACGGCTGTGATACCCATTGCCGGGGATCGGAAATCAAGGAGATACACCATGCTCAGACTATTCTTGCTGCGCCACGCCAAATCCTCCTGGTCGGATCCATCGCTGCACGACTTTGACCGCCCTTTGAACAAGCGCGGCCTCAGCGACGCACCGAAAGTGGCCTCAGTGATGCGCGAGCGGGGATATCATCCCGACCGGATCCTGTGCTCGTCGGCCCAACGCACCAAGGAGACCTTGGCCGGCTTCATTCCCGCCCTTACGGGCGAGGTGAGCCTTCATCTCATGGATGCGCTCTATGAGGCCAACGCCCCTGACTATCTCGCCCAGATCAAGTCAAATGCCAAGAATGCCAGACAGCTGCTATTGGTGGGCCACAACACCGGCCTGCAGGAGACCGCGTTGCGGCTCATCGGTTCGGGCGACAAAAAGATGATCGCCTCAATGGAGAAAAAATACCCCACCGCGGCGCTTGCCGTGATCGATTTCCCCTGTCAGCAATGGGACGATATAGAACCGGGCAGCGGTCAACTGGTCGACTTCATCCGGCCGCGCGACATCCCCACCGATCTTGAGGATCTCATCGTCGAAAACCCGGCCCCGACCTTCTTTCGGCGCTGAACCTCCCCCGCTCCAGCTCAATTGCTGTTTGAATTCTCGTCCGGACCTGCCTACATGCTTAGGCAGGCCATGCGTCCAATCGCAAACGGGCCGGGTGAAGCAGAAAGCGGCAAGGAATGAACATTTTCGAAGAGGTAAGAATCGCTGCAGCCAATCTTGGCGACTTCGCAAGCGACATGACCGAACCATCGGTGCGCCTTGGCGTGACGGGGCTGGCCCGGTCCGGCAAGACCATTTTCATCTCGTCCAGCCTTCACAACATCATTCATGGTGGACGTCTGCCCCGCTTCGACGCCCATGCGACAGGCCGCATCGGCAACTCGGAAATCGCACCGCAGCCAGACACCATGATCCCGCGCTTCCGCTATGAGGATCACGTTGCCGACCTGACCAATGAGCGCGTCTGGCCGTCCTCCACCAGCCGCACCAGTCAGGTCCGCCTGTCGATGCGTTACCAGTCCCGGGACAGCCTCAAGCGGACCTTCCGCTCGGATCGACTGGCGATTGATATCGTCGACTATCCCGGCGAATGGCTGCTCGACCTGACCATGATGGAACAGGACTATCGCAGCTGGTCACGCCGCAGTTTCGAGCAGGCAAACCGCCCCCTCTATCGCCCCTATGCGGAGGCATGGCTGGCGTTCACCGACAGCCTCGAAACGCTCCTCGATAATCCTCAAGAGGGCGACGAGCCAACCATCGAGCCCATCGCCCGAAAAACAGCTAGCAACTTTACCGGGTATTTGACAAAGGCCAAAAAGGCACGCGGTGCCTATGCGCTTCTCACCCCCGGACGCTTCCTCATGCCCGGCGATCTGGAAGACAGCCCCGCCCTCTCCTTTGCCCCCCTTCCCGACCGTTTTTACAGCAAGGACCGCACGAGCCTATGGGCCCGTATGGAGCGTCTATTCGAGGCCTACAAGCACTCCATCGTGCTGCCATTCTATCGCGATCACTTCGCCCGGCTGGATCGGCAGATTGTTCTGATTGATCTACTGGCCGCGCTCAATGAAGGCCCCGAGACACTGGCCGAGCTGGAGGAAACCATCACCGAGATCCTTCGCGCCTTCCGTCCCGGATCCCGTTTCTGGCTGCGCAATCTGATCTCGCGGCGCATCGACAAAATCCTCTTCGCCGCTACCAAGGCGGACCACCTGCACCACACCTCCCACGACCGGCTCGAAGCCATTCTGGCGCGTCTCGTTGAACGTGCGGCGCAAAGGCTCGAAAGCTCCGGTGCCGACTATGAGACCATGGCCATCGCGGCGATCAGGGCAACACGGGAAGCCACACTTAATGTGGAAGGTGAGGAATTGCCATCCCTCGTCGGCATCCCTATGGCAGGTGAATCTCTGGGTGAAGATGAATTTGACGGCGTGTCCGAATTCGCATTATTTCCCGGTGACTTACCCAAGATAGCTGAATCAGTTTTCAAACCAGTTGAATCACTTTCTAGCCCCGACATTGAATCAGAAGGTGAAGAACAAAGCCCCGAAGCTGAATCAGCATCTCAAGCGCCCGTCCATTTTGAGGACCCCTTGTGCTTCGTGCGGTTCCGCCCGCCCGAACTTGAGCGCAGCGCCGATGGCACGGCCCTGTCGCTGCCGCAAATCCGCCTTGACCGCGCCCTTCAATATCTGCTCGGAGACATCCTGAAATGACCAAAGACCGACCCAAGCAGGAAGCCTCCAGCAATCCGCGCAACCGCTCCCCCAGAGCGGTACGCCTTGACCGCGGTGCCTATGGTGACGATGTTGCCCAGCCAACACCGGCGACCGGTGCGACCCTCTCGATCAGTACCGACTACGGCGATGAGGGTGGCGACTATTTCGATCAGATCAACGAGCCCGCCGAACCCATCTACCACCCCGTGAAGAAAAGAGGCTGGACTGTCGGCGCCCTGTTCTGGAGCGCCCTCAGCGGCGTCTTCATGTTGGCATTGGGGCTCTGGCTCGACAATCTCGTGCGATCCCTTTTTGCCCGTTGGGACTATCTGGGCTGGGTCGGACTGGGCCTCGTCGCCATCGCGATCATGGCGCTTTTCGTCTTCATCGGGCGCGAGCTCCTGGCCCTCAGACGGCTATCTCGCCTTGACCACCTTCGCGACAAGGTTGCATCTCTTTATGAGAAAGGCGACCGCAAGGAAGCCACCCGTGTGGCGCGTGATCTGCTCGATCTCTATGCGGAACAGCCCTCCCTCTTCCGCGCTCGTCAGGCCCTCAAACAGGACCTGCCGCACCTGTTCGATCCAGAGGATATTCTGGCCCAGACAGAGCAAACCTTGATGCCGCCCATTGACCAGTTGGCAACCCACCGCGTGCATCAGGCGGCAAAGCGCGTCGCGGTCGTCACGGCTCTGAGCCCCCGCGCCCTGTTCGACATTGTTGTCGTTCTAATCGAGACCGTACGCATGATCAGGGCCATTGCCGAAGCCTACGGCAACCGCCCCGGCTTTGTCTCCATGCTGCGACTGACCGGCCATATCGCTGGGCACCTTGCCGTTACCGGCGGCATGGCGGCAGGCGAAACCCTGTTCCAGCAAATCATCGGGCACGGCCTTGCGGCCCGCCTCTCGGCCAAACTCGGAGAGGGCGTGCTCAATGGCATCCTGACCGCCCGCATCGGCCTTGCCACCATCGCGCTTTGCCGCCCGATGCCCTTCACCACCGAGGCCCAGCCCCGGCTCGGTGCGGTGATCCGAACGCTCCGCGCTCAAACCGATGAGATGGAAGGCAAAACCGACCAGCCTGAAAAGGACTAGGGACAACACCCCACGAGGTGCAAACACAGCGCAGGCAATCCGGCCGGTGACCGGACCGCCCCTTCCCATGGACGACTTGACCCCACTCCCTCGCCTATCCTTTATTGATACAGAGAACCATCAAGCAAGGGGCGACCGTCATGTTCATTCACTTCTTTGCCGAGTTGCGCGCCGCACGCGTGCCGGTTTCCTTGCGCGAATATCTCATGCTCATGGAAGCCCTCGACGCTGACCTTTCCGACAAGCGGGTGGAAGACTTCTACTACCTGTCCCGCGCAGCGCTGGTGAAGGACGAGAGCAACCTCGACAAATTCGATCAGGTCTTCGGCACGGTCTTCAAAGGTCTCGACAGCCTCGCTGATGCCGTTGAGGAAGCCCCCATTCCCGAGGAGTGGTTGAAAAAGCTGGCGGAGAAATTCCTCACCGAAGACGAGAAAAAGCAAATCGAGAGCCTTGGCGGCTTCGAGGCCCTGATGGAAACACTCAAACAGCGCCTTGAGGAACAGAAAGACCGCCATCAGGGCGGCAACAAATGGATCGGCACCGCTGGCACCTCTCCGTTCGGGGCTTATGGCTACAATCCCGAGGGCGTCCGTATCGGCCAGCACGAGAGCCGCCACAGACGCGCCGTCAAGGTCTGGGACAAACGCAATTTTCGTGATCTGGACGGAGACAGGGAACTGGGCACCCGCAACATCAAGATCGCCCTTCGCCGCCTGCGCCAGTTCGCTCGCACGGGCAGCGCTGATGAGCTTGACCTGTCCGGCACCATTCGCAACACGGCTCACAAAGGCTATCTCGACATCAAGATGCGCCCGGAACGACACAATGCAGTCAAGCTGCTTCTGTTCTTCGACATCGGCGGCTCCATGGATGATCATATCCGCATTTGCGAAGAGCTTTTCTCTGCCGTGCGGACCGAGTTCAAGCATCTGGAGCATTTCTACTTCCACAATTGCCTGTATGAATATGCTTGGAAGACCAACAGCCGCCGCTTCTCCGAACGCCTGTCAACGCAGGATCTGCTCAACCGTTTCGGTCCGGACTACAAGGTCGTTTTTGTTGGCGACGCCTCCATGTCACCTTATGAGATTTCCCACCCGGGAGGGTCGGTTGAGCACTGGAACGAGGAACCCGGCCACGTTTGGCTAAACCGCGTGCGCGACACCTACGACCATATTGTCTGGCTCAACCCAACACCGCAGTCTCACTGGCGGTTCTCCCATTCCACCACTATGATCAACGATCTGATGGAAGGTAAAATGTTCCCGCTCACGCTGGAGGGCATCGACGGAGCCATGAGAGCCCTGATGCGCTAATCGGTATCAATGCCCATCCGGTCATGACCGCAGCCTTGAGGCATATCTGCAAAGCGGGATTGTTTCCAAACCACCCATCGGCTATGGATAGCGTCATACTTTCCGATTTCGATTGCATGGATCTCCGCACATGTTAGCCCGTTCGACAGGCGCCAGCAGCTGGCGCACCCCATTTGTCCTGCTGATGCTCATGGCTGCGGCCAACCAGCTCGGCTTTGCCAGTTGGTGGAACCTGCTCAACAACTTCGCCGTCAACGAAGTTGGCTATACGGGTCGGGAGATCGGTATCCAGCAATCGATCCGCGAGATTCCGGGCTTTCTGGCCTTCACTGCCGTTTTCGTTCTGCTGATCATGCGCGAGCAGACATTGGCGCTGCTGGCGCTTCTGTTCCTTGGTGTCGGCGTCGGTATCACCGGGCTGTTGCCGTCGGTCTATGGGCTCTATTTCACGACGATCATCATGTCGATTGGCTTTCATTATTATGAGACGACCAATCAGTCCCTGTCTCTGCAATGGTTGCCGAAGGAAACAGCGCCAGCCCAGATGGGCCGCATCCTGTCGGTCGCCGCGATGGCCCAGCTCGTCGCCTATAGCGTCATTTTCGTCACATGGAAAAGCTTCAACCTGTCCTTCGCGCTGGTGTTTGGCATCGCCGGGGCCATGACGATCACCATGGTGACCTTTCTGGCCTTCACCTTCCCGCACTTTACGGCCCCCCACCCTCAGCGCAAGAAGCTGGTGCTGCGCTCGCGCTATTGGCTCTATTATGCGCTCACTTTCATGGGTGGTGCCCGCCGACAGATCTTCACCGTGTTTGCCGGCTTCATGATGGTCCAGCGCTTCGGCTATGAAGTAGACGAGATTTCCGCGCTCTTCATCATCAATTGCCTGTTCAACCTGGTCTGCGCACCCTACATCGGCAAGTTCATCGGTAAGTTTGGCGAACGGCGGATGTTGACCATCGAATATATCGGGCTGATCATTGTCTTTGTCAGCTACGCGCTGGTCACAAACCCTTGGATCGCAGCGGGCCTCTACGTCATCGACCATGCCTTCTTTGCCATGGCGATTGCCATGAAGACCTACTTCCAGAAAATCGCCGATCCGACAGACATCGCACCGACTGCAGGTGTGGCCTTCACCATCAACCACATTGCAGCCGTGGTCATTCCGGCCCTGTTCGGGCTGATCTGGCTGGTCAATCCTTCGGCTGTTTTCTATATCGGAGCAGCCATGGCCTTTGGGTCTCTGGTGCTCGCCCGACTGGTGCCGCGTGATCCCGTGGAAGGCAACGAATGGGTCGGTCGTCACACAGGCGCACCACAGGCCGCAGAATAGTCAGCGCACCGTGGCAACGCCCATATGGTGCGTGCCCAGAATGCGTGTGCCCAGACCCAGATCGAACACGTCATGCTGCTCGAGCGCAAATCCCGCATCACGCAGCAAGGCGCCCGTGTCCCGGTTGAGATGGCATCCCGCAGCAACCGCACGCCATGGCGGCGTCAGCCGATCCTGCCATTTTGCCACGTGGGCGGATGGAGAACGCCCATGCTCGCAAAAGAACAAACGCCCATGCGGCTTGAGAATCCGGCGCGCCTCACCGAGAGCCGCCTCGACATCGGGAATGGAACAAAGGGAATAAGTGACGACCACCGAGTCCGCGTTTTGAGATGGCAGGGACATCGCCTCGGCGCTCTCGACCAGCAACTCGGCTGACACCTCATGCCGATCTATCGCGCGCCGACCAAGCTGAGGCAAGCCGTCATCGGGATTGACGCCGATCACATGGCGCACGTTGCTGCTGTCATAGTGAGGAAGATTGAGGCCCGAGCCGAAGCCGATCTCGACCACATCCCCAAAGGCCATTGGTACGATCTTCTGCCGCTGACGCGTCACCACAGGAAGGCCGCACACCACATGAACGCCAAATGGCATCAGGCGGGCTTTGCTTCGCTCTGGCCTGCAGGTCGCACAGCTTTCCGTCATTCCGCCCCCTTAAATTCAAACTTTCGAATTTAAAAGAAATAGGCACGAAATGCCACTTCGACAAGCCCCGGATCGTCCGGGGCTGTCTTCAGAAACAACAATCAGGCCTGAAATTCTGGAATTTTGACAACCAGACCGTCCAGATCCTCGCGCATGACGATCTGGCAGGACAGACGGCTGGTCTCGTTGGCATCCTGCGCAAAATCCAGCATATCTTCTTCCATGGCCTGCGGGTCGCCCGTCTTCTCGGTCCAGGCCTCATCCACATAGACATGGCAAGTGGCGCAGGAACAGGCACCGCCGCATTCAGCCTCAATGCCCGGAACGCCATTCTTCACGGCAGCTTCCATCACGGACATGCCTGCGGGGGCATCCACTTCATACTTGGCTCCATCATGCGCCACATAGGTAATCTTTGCCATCTGTCTTGCTCTTCTCAATCTGGTCTGTTCGATCAATTCCCTGCTTCGCTATAAAGCAATTTGCTGTCAAGGCAAAGTTACGGATTGCACCATGTCGGTCCCAAAGTGTAATCGCGTATCACACACCCGCACCACGGGCTGCCAAAATCGTCTCGACCTCAACAACAGCCAGCCTCATCTCTTGTTTGAGAGCTTCGATCAACGCGGCGGCATCTCCCTCACACTGTTCCAGCGCTTCGGCGGCTCTTGCCACGCGCAAGGCACCGATCCCGCGGGCGGCTCCCTTGATGCTATGCGCGAAATCACGTAGATCCGAACGCCCTGCATCCAGTCCCTCGGCCTTGCCTTGTATCTGCTGGGCGAAGAGTTTGAGAACCTCAACCTGGAGGGACACATCCCCCATGGTTTGGCGATCAAGATGCGATAGATCGATCACGTCACCATCTGCTTCAGCCATCGTTTGTTCTCCCCTCAGCACCCGGCGCAGAATCGTTCCTCGTCAAAAGCCGGCTGCTTTTGTTAACCATAATCGCCGCTTTTGACCAGTGCGGGGATAGATTTCCGGACTCAATTTTGCAGTCCTGTTAAGGGCCTGCACACGTTCATGTGCTATCAGGATTCAATTATATTTTTCCATCACTTACCCTGCTCTTGCGAAAGTGGTCCAAAAAGGGAATCAGCGTGGTGAACAGATTTGGTTAACAAATTGAAGCAAGCCACGGAAAATTATTGTTCCCTAGCACTTCCACAGCTAGTACGATGCAGACCGATATATCGAACGCTCAAAACGACTGTGACAGACCCCACCAAACAATCGGCTTCTGGACAATGGACCAAGCCGGAACGCGGGCCTGACGCTATTGGCGATTTCGAAGGAATTTCATGGCCCGTCAGGGTGGCTTGGCTGTTTTCAAGAGGCACCCCTCACCTTAGCAGGTGAGATGAAAACGGCTGCATGACGAGTATAGAGTAAGACAAGGCTGGTACAGACATGTCAAGAAAGTCTCCAAAGATCCAGGATCCGACAGAAGCGGCGCTGTCGGCGGTTGAAGATGCTTTGAAACTGGATTTCGACGTAACAGATGAAAATCTGGAACCGAAATCCGGCGATGAGGGCGAATTTCGCGACCGTTCAGCCGACGACCGAAGCTCAAGGGGCGACCTGACGACATCGCGATCCGATAGTCGCGGCAAGAACAAGCCGCGCCCAGCCAATGATGACACCCGGACAGTCGGCCACATGTTGCAGGCCCTTCAGCAACCGGTAAGCTCTGCTCCATACTGGTTCGCAACCATCCTGTCAGCAATCTGGATCGCTATGGGGAGCTTGTCTTTCTATTATGGCTTCGGTCCGGAAATCGCCTCAGGCGGTTTTCAGGGTATCCTGGAGACACCAGCGGCGCTTGCCACCATCGCGGGCATCGTGCTGCCAGTGGTGCTGTTCTTTATGATGGCCTACATCGTCGTGCGCTCCCATGAGATGCGCCAGGTTTCCTATGCCATGACCGAGGTCGCCATGCGTATGGTTGAGCCGGAGAATGTGGCCAAGGAATCCGTCGTCAATGTCGGGCAGGCGATCCGCCGCGAAGTCGCCTCCATGAGTGACGGCATCGAACGGGCACTCGCCCGCGCGTCCGAACTCGAAGTGATGGTGCACAACGAAGTTTCCTCTCTGGAGCGTGCCTATTCCGAAAACGAACTGCGCATTCGCTCGCTGATCGAGGAACTGATTACCCAGCGCGAGGCAATCGTGACGAACTCCGAACGGGTTCGCGCCTCGATCTCGGGTGCCCACACCAGCCTCACCGATGAACTCACCACCACCAGCGATTCCATTTCCAAGAGCGTGTCGGAAGCTGGCTCCCGTGTGACCCTGTCGCTGGCAGAAAAAGGCGAGCAGATCACCATCGCTCTTGCCAATGCTGGCGAGACCATGGTCAATGTGCTGTCCAACCGCGGCTCCGATCTGGTTGAACGCCTGTCTTCGACCGGCTCCAACGTCACCGAGTCCCTTAGCGACGCCGGGCAAAGCATCACCAACCAGCTGAGCATGTCGGGCAACGACATTTCGCAAAAGCTTGAAATCACCGGTAGTGATCTGACCAGCCAACTGGCCAGCATTGGCAATGAAGTCACCGAACGCTTTGTCGGTGCCGGTCAGGAACTGACGATGACCCTGTCCGACACGGGCAACATCGTGGCCCAGAATGTCGCCGAAGTTGGCGAGGGCCTCAATACAAACCTGCGCTCCATCGGCTCGGAAGTCACCGCGAACCTTGCCTCCACCGGCGGCAACTTGACCACAGAGCTGCGCTCCATTGGCAACGAGGTAACCGAGAACCTTGCCAACACGGGCGGCAGCCTAACCACAGAGCTGCGCTCCATTGGCACCGAGGTTACCGAGAACCTTGCCAACACCGGCGGCAGCCTGACCACAGAGCTACGCACGATCGGCACCGAGGTTACCGAGAACCTTGCCCACACCGGCGGCAGCCTGACCACAGAGCTGCGCACAATCGGCACCGAGGTTACCGAGAACCTGTCGAGCACCGGTTCGACCCTGTCCAACGAATTGCGCACGATCGGCTCGGAAGTCACCGCGAACCTGTCCAACACCGGCGGTGCTCTGACCAGCGAATTGAGAGACATCGGCAACAACGTCACCGTCAGCATGACCGAGATCAGTTCCAACATGACCCAGTCCATGTCGGAAACCGGCTCTGCCGTCGCCGAGACCATCAACACACAGGGCAATCAGATCGTCACCGCGATCACCGAACGCTCTACCGAGGTCTCCGAGGCCCTCAAAGGCACTGGCGATGCCCTTCTGGTCGATCTGTCGCTGCGCGGTCATGAGATCAACGAAAAACTGGATGAGACGGGCTCCAACATTGCCCAGACCATCACCAGCACCGGCGACAACCTCACCCATAACATGTCCGAGACCGGCAACCGGATCGCCGACACCTTGTCTAGCGAAGGTCTCAATCTCACCAACAAACTCGACGAGACCGCAGAACGCGTTCACAACTCCGTCGTGGTCAAGGGTGGTGAGCTCACCGGGCAACTTGAAAACCATTCAAGCAATCTGGGCGACATGCTCGCAGAGCGGTCCCAGTCTCTCGGCTCTATGCTGGAAACCCAGTCCCAATCCTTTACCGAACGTCTCGACGATGCTGCCGGACGCGCCAGCGATGCGCTCAACTCCCGCTCCATGGAAGTCACCGAACGGCTCGCCATGGTCGGAACCGAAATTGCCAAGGTCATTGCCCAGCGCGGTGCCAAGGTCAAGGACCTGTTCGAGAGTGCCGGTGGCGAACTCACTCAGGCTCTCGAAGGCCAGAGCGAAAGCATCCGCCTCGCCATGGAAGAACGTGTCAAGGCGTTCGACGAAGTGGTCAGCGTCCAGGGCACCAATCTTGTCAGCCATCTGGGCGATCGCCTCGACGGCCTCAGCCAATCCATGGACCAGCGCATCAACACACTCGACCAGACCCTGTTTGCGCGTGCCAGTGAGATCGAGTCGATGCTCGACACGCGGCTTGATGGCTTCTCCACCAGTGTTTCCAACAAGACCGAAGAAGTCGCAATTGCCCTCACCGCTCGCACCGAAGGGTTCGAACGGGATATCGGCCAGCGCCTGAGCGGGTTCGAACAAAGCATTTCAAGCCTGACCACCAACTTCGCCTCCAAGGCGGACACACTCAACATCACGCTCGAAGAACGCACAACCAAGCTGGACGACACACTCGACAGCCGTGCACGTCAGATCAACGACACCCTGCTCGACCGCACACGCGACATCGCGACGGCCTACTCCAAGGGGCAGCAGGACATCAACGAGAGCATGGACAATCGCCTCACAATGGTTGGCGAAACCCTCTCCCGTCAGGCGCACGAACTCACCGAAACCCTGTCGGATCGCGTCGCCGAGATCAATGTCTCCCTTGGCAGCAAGGTCTTCGAAGTGGCAGAGACCCTCGACAGCCGTTCGGCACAGATCGAGGCCATCCTCAATGATCGCATGAATGCGATTTCGACCAGCTTCGCAACGGAAAGCGCAAAGGCAAGGGATTCCCTGGCCGAGACCCTCACCACCGCGAGTGTCGAAATCACCGAGAAAACCGAGAACTTCAACGCGGTGCTCGGCTCGCGTTCGCAGGAGCTCTCCTCTATCCTTGACGAGAAAGGCAATGCCGTCGTCATGGCTCTGGACAGCCGGTCTGCCAACATCACCAACACATTCCAGAAAGCCGGCGAGAGCATCATTCATGCCCTCTCGAGCCGAGGCGGCGAAATCGCCAAGGCAGTCGCAGAGGAAAGCGCCAGAGCATCCCGAACCCTTGCCCAGACCGGGGAAACCCTCGTCTCCGCAATTTCGGAAAACAGCACGCGCGCAACCGAAACACTGGATGAAAGTGCAAGCCGAGCCGTTCAGGCCATCACAGAAAGCTCGGATCGCTCTGTCAATTCCCTGACGACATCCACGGACCGTGCGGCCCAGACCATGGTCGCAAGCTCCCAGCAGGCCATTCAGGCTCTGGAAGACAGCACCACCAGAACCCAGACGTCCCTGTCCAACAGTGCCCGTCAAGCCGCCGAAGCCTTCACCGAAAGCACCAGCGGCACCCTCGCCGCGATGGAAGAGAGCTCCACCCGCACGGTGGAAGCCCTCAACATCAGCTCCGAACAGGCCCGTAGCGCTCTTGATACCTCTTCGAGCAGCCTCGTTCAGGCCATCGCCCAGAGCAGTCACGATGCCATCTACAATCTCGACAGCTCCAACAAGCGCCTGATTGAAGCGATCCGAACGGCATCGGAAGAAGCCTCTCAGTCCATGAGCAACACAAACGAGTTGCTGCGCAATGATGGTACCGAGATCGTCGAACGTCTGAAAAATGCCAACGACACGCTGTCCGAACTGCTGCTCAATGCAGGCCACAGCCTCTCCACCATCGAAACGAGCCTTTCTGCACAGACGGCCCAGTTCCGCGATGTTGTGGAAACCGTGGTCAATGAAGCCGGCAGCTCAACCCAGCAGCTCACCGGCCAAGTCCACGATCTGCGCGATGTCTCAGGCAATATCCTCGATCAGGTCGCCTCACTGACCGGTAAGTTCGAGGAACAGGCAACTGCCCTCGTCAACTCGACACGCGCCATGGAAGCAACCAACAACCGCTTCGAAGGCACAGTCGATGAGCGCCGCGCAATGCTTGCCAGCATGACCGATGAACTGTCCCAGCGCACGGAATCAATCGAGAATGTGCTGAACAACTTCACCTCGATCATCGCCAGCACCCTGAGCACGGCCGAAGGGCGCGCCCGCGATGTGGGCATGTTGCTCAGCCAGAGCACGGAAGGTGTCTCCAAGGAGGTCATGGACCAGCTCGAGCAATTGCGCATCAATGCAGCGTCCGAAGGGCGTCGGGCAGCCGAGTCCATCCGTGCAGTTCAGCATGAAATGAGCGAAGAGATGGCCCAGTCCATGGCCGATGCCAATTCCCGCTTCGAGCAGGCAACCAAGGACATCCGTGCCATCACGCAGGAAATCAAGCGCGATCTGGACATCACCCGCGAGGAATTGAAACAGGGCCTCAACGAGTTGCCGGGCGAAACCCGCGAAGCAACCGGCGCCATGCGCCGCGTGGTTTCCGAGCAGATCGATGCCCTAAAGGAACTGTCCCGCGTCGTTCAGCGTCATGGCAACACGTTCGACACCATCCCCGCTGAACGCTCAAGCAGCCGCAATTCTGCTCCGGCTCCGTCCCAGCCCACTCAGCAAGCACAGGCACCCGCTCCGGCACCGCGACCGCTGCCACCCGTACAGCAGCCCATGCGTCAGCCCGAGCAGCCTCAGTCGAACGCATCGATGAGCAGCAGCTATTCAGCTCCCGAAGCCCACGACGATGATGACCATCGCTCTGGCGGATGGGTCTCTGACCTGCTCCGTCGGGCTTCCCAGCCGCAGGATAACCTGCCTCAGCCGGGCGACGCAGCCGCACTCGAGCCGCTCTCGCGTGACATCGTCCGCGGCATCGACGACAACAATCAGGCCATGGCCTGGGAAAGCTATCGCCGCGGCGAAGGTGGAAGCTTCACCCGTCGCCTCTACACCCTCAAGGGTCAGCAGACCTTCGAGGATGTGCGGATGCGCTATCAGCGGGACAACGACTTCCGCACGACGGTCAACCGCTATGTGGCAGACTACGAGCGGATCCTCGACGATATTTCCCGGAAAGATCGCGACGGCACCGCCACCATGGACTATCTGACGTCGGAAACAGGCAAGGTCTACACCATGTTGGCCCATGCAAGCGGACGCCTCGGTTAAAACCGGGTGAGCCAACCGGTGAAACCGATGGAGCGGTGAACGGCGACAAAGACAACAAAAAAGGGTGCCTTTTGGCACCCTTTTTTATGCGATTATCAATGCAGATTTCTGTAGTCCACCGATCTGGGGAGGTGGTTTCAACAACCATCAACGCCTAAAACGTTCATCCTCGCCCAACTGAGCCACTCAGACCAAGCGTCCAAGACCTAGCTGAACTGAGCGACACGGTCGACCAGATCGGCCTCTTCGGATGCAGCCTCTTCAGCATCGTCTTCCGACAAGTCGGAACGCGCGAAGACATCGGCCTCTTCCGCATCGGCTGCCGAGGCAAAGATATCGGCATCGATCTCAGCGACGAGTTCCTCAGCCGTTTTGTCGGCATCATCTGTTTCGAAGACATCGGCGGTCAGTTCCGGCTCAGCAGCGGACGCAGACGCATCAGAAACTTCAGAAGCCTCAGCACTCTCTGCTTCGCCAGCGGCCTCTGCCCCGTCAGAATCTTCTGCCCAGGACAGGCTGTCGAGCTCCATATATTCGTCTTCACTCACGGACTCCACTTCGGCGTCTGCAGGTGCAGCGTCGGCGCTGTCATCAACCGAAGTCTCGGCCTCAGCGGAAACCGCTTCGAAATCATCCGCAGACACGGCATCAAAGTCATCGGCGCCGGTCTCGGCGCTGTCATCAACCGAAGTCTCGACCTCGGCGGAAACCGCTTCGAAATCATCCGCAGACACGGCATCAAAGTCATCAGCGGCAACCGCTTCGAAATTGTCCGCATCCAACGTTTCTGAATCTTCAGCAGACCCCATATTGTTGAAAAGGGCGTCCACATCATCCTGATTGGACTCCAGTTCATCGCCCGCATGCGTCATCAGGGCGTCGACATCATCCTGTTCAACGCCTTCCCCGGCCAGAGCCGGGCCATTGAGCAAATGCCGATCCGGACGCGTGTCATGCGCCTTGGCATGGGAATGATCGATATCGACATCTTTGGCCTCGAAGCCCCAGATATCGACCATGGAATTGATGCGACTCTCCACATAGCGCATGGCATCAACGATCTTGCGGATGCGTTGCCCGGTCAGATCCTGGAAGGAGCAAGCCATATAGATGTTGGTCGCTTCCATATCCAGTGCGTCGCACTTGGCCTCTTCAACACCCTGCTCGCGAAAGGTCCAGGCGAATTCCTGAATTTTTTCTGCAGCGCCAAGAATGTCACTGGTCGCTGTCTCGGTCTGGGAAACGATTGCATCGAGTTCGCTAGAAGCACGCTCGAATCGTTCGGCGCCGTCGTTGTCCTCGTGCTTGATCTGAGCGATTTCCTTTTTGGTCTTCTCGATCGCTGCAGCCATGTCCGCCAGATCCAACTTCACCCGATGCATGAGTGACGACGGGGCCTGTTCACGGACCACCGTTTTTTCCAGTTTATCTATGGCGTTTAATAGAGTATCTGTATCGGCATTGCGATTGCGCCTCGCATATTCGGACAGAAACCACCGACCTCGCGCGGTCTCCATCACGGCGGCTTCAATGGCCAGATAGTCCTCTTGTCTTAGGGGCGTTGGTGGCATTGGCTTGCTCATGGTTCAGACCAAATTCCTTAATTGAACGGCACGATTCACTGCTAAAAATACGTAGTGACACGTCGATGCTACATCCGAATCCTTAACGCTAGTTTACCGTTATTCGAGAAGAACCGCCATGATGACACCCGAACATCGAGGATATGCAACAAGAATCTCCATATTCTATGCCGCGTTCTTTTTCCCCTTTGGAATTTATTTACCATATTTCGGCGTCTGGCTGGAAGACCTTGGAATGAGCGCGGAGGAAATCGGATTCCTGCTGACCATCCCCATGATCACCCGTGTCTTCTGCACGCCAATCATGGCCGGGTTCTCGGATCGATTGGGAGACCGAAAGCTTGCACTGATTCTCTATTGCGGCTTCTACACCATGACATTCGGACTGATCCTTCTGGATGACAGCCTTGTCTGGGTCGCAAGCATCATGACCATTTCCTACATTGCCCATAGTGCCATCGTTCCGGTGAGTGATTCCCTAGCGTTAGCCGGGACTCGGCGTTACGGTCTGGACTACGGCAAGATGCGCAGCTGGGGCTCGATCGCCTTCATGGCATCCAACCTCGTGGGGGGTGTCTTTCTCGACGCGCTTGGCGCCAGCAGCATCATCTGGATTCTGGTGATCGGCAACCTTCTGCACACCACCGCTTCCTTCATCCTGCCGGTTGATCCACGCCGCATCGACAACAAGAGGCTAGGCAAGGCACCACGGCTCGAGTGGTCACAATTGCGCGAATTTGTGCAGCCCGGATTCTGGTTGATCCTTCTGTCGGCGTCTGCGATTCAGGCCTCCCACAGCCTCCTGTATGCTTTTGGCACTATCTATTGGCGCGACATTGGCATTTCTGCCAATATGACTGGTATCTTCTGGTCGGTCTCCGTCGCCTCTGAAGTTATATTGCTATATTTTTCCAAACGCATTCTCGGCTTCATCTCTTGGCGAACCATGCTGATGATCGGCGCGATCATGGCCACTGTGCGCTGGACGATCATGCCCATGCATCTACCCGAATATGGATATCTGATCCTGCAGCTTTTCCATGCTGGCACCTTTGCCTCCTCGCACCTTGGCGTCATGTTCTTCATCTCCGAAACCGTCGATGACAGCGTATCGGGAACGGCACAAGGCCTCTACACCATGATGAACGGCCTGATCACAGCCGTCGCGACCCTGTTGTCGGGTGTCTTTTTTGCCCAATGGCAAGGCGATGCTTTCTATTTCATGGCAGCCACGGGCCTCTTATCGTTTTTTGTGCTGCTTATGTCTCGCCTGTTTCCCGTTGGCAAGATCGGCGCAACGCACAAGGACCCCGGGACAGCCTGATGGGCGACAGCAAAGCGCTGGCTAAATTTAGCGAAATCCTTCAGAAACGCTTGTATCCGATCACCAAAATAAGGCACAAGACTTGCAAACAAAGGTCTTTCTATCCAAGCTGCCTTCATCCAAGATCGGGGGCGAACGGGCGATCATCGGCGTGGGCCGGTCACCCAACCGGCAAGACCTGGGACCAGAGAGTATGACATGACCGATCAGGGGATCGACATCGCCAAGACTGCGCAACCACCGAGGCTGAGTGACTCAGCAACGGCAGAGCCCGGCGTCATGCAGCTTGATGGGGACTGGACCCTCGAAACCGTCAAGGAAGCGGACAAGCTTGTCTCCGATAGTCTTGAGACTGCGAAGCGCCCGGAACAGATCGATCTTCAAAACCTGTCTTCGCTTGATACATCCGGGGCCTGGGTGATCGTCAGACTGATGCGAGGTCTGGGGCTGGATGAAAGCGCACTTCGCTCGATCCGTCCGCGTCACAAAACCCTCTTCGAGGCGGTCTGGGAAACCAACAAGGTTAAACCGCAGGAAGAAAAACAGGCCGGCTATCTCGTCAACATCGCCGAACAGACCGGGAAAGGTGTCGTCGAGATCTATTGGGACATCAAGATACTGGCCCACCTGATGGGCGGCGTTTTGGCAAGCCTTGGTTCGGCCTTTCTTCATCCCAGACGGATCCGCTTCACATCGATCGTGCACCACCTTGAACAGACCGGATTGAAAGCCGTTCCGATCGTTGCCTTCATGTCCTTTCTCGTCGGCGCGATCGTGGCCCAGCAGGGCGCATTCCAGTTGCGCAAGTTCGGTGCGGAACCCTTCGTCATCGATCTGGTGGGAATTCTGGTGCTGCGCGAAGTCGGCATCCTGTTGACCGCAATCATGGTAGCAGGCCGCTCGGGCAGCGCCTTCACGGCCGAATTGGGCTCCATGCGCATGCGCGAGGAAGTGGACGCCATGCGGGTGATGGGCCTCGACGTCATCGAGGTCCTGATTACACCCCGTGTGATCGCGCTCGTCATCGCCCTGCCTCTTTTGGGCATGGTCGCCAACGTTGCTGCACTCAGCGGCGGCGGCATGGTGGTGTGGTTCTATTCCGACATCACCCCCGCGTCCTACATCAGTTGGCTGCGGCAGGCGATTGCGGTGAACACCTTCATGGTCGGTGTGATCAAGGCGCCCTTCATGGCCCTGATCATTGCGCTTATTTCCTGCTCGGAAGGGCTTCAGGTCGGAGGTAGCGCCGAATCCCTAGGGCGAAGGACCACCGCTGCCGTGGTGAAGTCAATCTTCCTGATGGTGCTGGTGGACGGTATTTTTGCCATCTTCTTTGCTGCAGTCGGATATTAGGAGCCAAGGCATGAACACCGAACAGCACAAGGAAGGCATGGATCAGAACCGCGACATTCTTCTGTCGGTTCGCGGCCTGTCCGTGGGCTTTGCGAATAAACTCATTCTTGAAGATCTCGATCTTGATGTGTTCAGCGGCGAAATCATCGGCATTGTGGGCGCGTCGGGCACCGGCAAGTCCGTGTTGTTGCGCGCCGTTCTGGGATTGGTGCCCAAACAGGAAGGACAATTCATCCTGTTCGGCTCGGACACCAATCACCTGTCGCCAGAGGAGCGCCTTGTCATTGAACGCAAGCTCGGCGTCTTGTTCCAGCATGGTGCACTTTTTTCCTCTCTGACAGTCCTTCAGAATATTCAGGTGCCAATGCGCGAGTATCTGTCGCTGCCGCAAAGGCTGATGGATGAATTGGCGATATCCAAGCTCGAACTGGTCGGCCTGTCGCCGGATGCCGCCCATCAATATCCTTCCGAATTGTCCGGCGGCATGATCAAGCGCGCAGCACTCGCGCGCGCGCTTGCCCTTGACCCGGATCTTGTTTTGCTTGATGAACCCACATCCGGTCTCGATCCCATCAGTGCCGAAGAGTTCGATGAACTTATTTCGACGCTCAGAAACACTTTGGGACTCACCGTTTTTATGGTAACCCATGACCTCGACAGCCTTAGTCAGGCGTGCGATCGGATTGCCGTCCTTGCCGAACGCAAGATATTGGTGACAGGAACCATGCAGGAACTTCAGGGTCACGATCATCCCTGGATCCGCCGCTATTTCAACGGCAAGCGCGCCATCCGGCAGTAGGACAGGAGTTGATAGATGGAAACCAAAGCCAATTACGTTGCCATTGGCCTCTTCACACTGATCCTGACGGCTGTTGGTTTCGGCTTCATCTACTGGATTGCCCGCTTTGATGATGTCAAACCCATGCGCGAAGTCGTCGTGCGCTTCGAAGGGTCCGTTGCCGGTCTGATCAAAGGTGGACAGGTCATGTTCAACGGCATCAAGGTTGGCGATGTCAAAGGCCTCAACTATGACCCGGACAATCCCCAATATGTGCGCGCCTATCTCGATGTCGATTCCGAGATTCCGCTGAAAAAAGACAGCCGCATCGAGCTATCCTTTCAGGGTCTCACCGGTGTTGGAACCGTCGAAATCAAGGGTGGCAGTGCCGACTTACCGGATTTGCTGGATCAGCCGGGCACACCCGAACTCACCGCCAGCACCTCAGCACTGCAGGATCTTATGTCTGGAGCCAGACAGATCCTTGCCCGTGCAGACTCCGTGCTAAAGAAGGTTGAGGGCGTCGTCGACACCAATGAAGGCCGTATCAGCAACTCCATCGAGAATGTCGAGGCCTTTACCAATGCGCTGAAAAACAACACAGGCAACATCGACACCTTTCTCGCGGACGCCTCCGGCGCAGCCAAGGGCCTGACCAGCCTATCGGCTAAACTGGAGACGCTCAGCGGCCGGGCCGAAAAGCTGATGGAAGCTGTTAACCCCGAAAGCGTGCGAAACAGCGTCGCCAACATCGAGACCTTCAGCGACAAGCTGGCCAGCGCCTCCGGTCAGTTCGACGGCGTCGTCAAGGACGTCTCGGAAGCCGCCAAGGGCATCAACGATTTCTCGGCCAACCTCTCCACCTCATTGGGCAAGGTCGACACGCTGGTTGAAAGCGTCGACCCGGCAACGGTCCGCAAGGCTGTTGCCTCACTCCAGACCTTTGCAGCATCTCTTGACGAGTCCTCCGATGACATCGGAGAGATCGTCAATGAGGCCAAACAGGCAGCCGGCAATGTCAACGACTTCTCCAAGACGCTGAACGCGCGCACCGATGATTTCAATCAGATCATCACCGATGCCAAGGAGATATCGGGCCGCCTGCGTGTCGCGTCCGAGCGTGTCGACGGATTGCTCAACAAGGTTGACGGTGTCCTGAGCAACGAGGATGGCGGCAAGGGTGTCGTCGAGGAAGTGACATTGGCCGCCCGCTCGATTCGGCGCCTGTCTGAAAGCTTCGAATCCCGCGCCGACGGAATTGCGGATGGTCTGGCTCGCTTCTCGGGCAAAGGCCTGAGAGACGTCGAGAGCATGGTCGGGGATGCGCGCAGAACCATGCGCCGCCTTGAAAGTGCGGTCGAAAAGCTGGAAAATGACCCCTCTAGCCTCATATTCGGCGGCAATAAGGTCAAGACCTATAACCGTCGCCATTGATGCCAGCCTCAAGGCAGGGTATGACTAGTCAAACACTGCGTTGCAAAATGCCCTCGCATTTGTGGCAAAAAGGCTTGGTTCGCTCCGATTTACCGGCCCGGTGCCAAAAACCATTTGGCATCATCGTTGAACTGATTAAAGTGAGCGCGTGATAGTTTGTTCACCCAAGGTGGGAATGTGATTGGTTTGCGGACTTATATGCGTCATTTGGCGATTGTGAGCCTTTGCCTTCTGACTGCGTCATGTGCGGCAGTCGTTGGCAAGAAGGAACTCGCAACCTACGACCTTTCGGCACCGACCAGCTTTGCCGAAATCAGTGGCCAGACCAATGCCCAACTGCTGGTATCGATTCCCACGGCTCTGAAGTCTCTTGACAGCGAAATGATCGTCGTACGCCCCGGCGGTGCAGAGATCACCTATTTCGGCGATGGCCAATGGAATGACAAGCTGCCCGTGCTGCTGCAAGACAAGATCATCCGGACCCTCGAGAATTCCAATCGCGTCCGCTCCGTTGTCAAACCGGGCGACGGTGTTGTGGTCGACTACAAGATCGCAACGACAATCCGTGCGTTCGAACTGGTTAACGACAAAGGCAGCATTGCCCGCGTATCCCTGTCGGTCAAGATCATCAACGATCGCACCGGGCGGGTTCGTGCCTCACGTCTGTTCACAGCCACCGCCCCGGCGAGCCTTGCCAACACCAAAAAGGCCGTGGCCTCACTCGACGTTGCTCTTGATAGCGTTCTGCGCCAACTGCTGGTCTGGGTTCTCAAAACAATCTAGAGCGCTCACACGGCCCTCACAGCATCTGATCTGCATCCTTCAAACATCCCCCCAAGCGTCCTTTTGACAGCCGCGAATGCAAAAAGGCACCGGCCCCAAATGTGGCCAGTGCCTTGCATCAAACATCCGCATCCGAGCGACACTCGAGCGCTCAAGCGCTCAGTCAGTGTTCCAGATTGCCAAAGAACTGCTTCGCACTTGCTTCCCAGCTATATTTGGAGGCATAGGCAAGACAGGCTTCAGGATCAATTGTCAGAGCCGCGCGCACCGATGCCGCAAGATCCTCGCCAAGCACACCAACACCGCTGTCGCCAATAACATCCAGAGGCCCCATGACCGGATAGGCAGCGACCGGAAGGCCCGACGCCAAGGCTTCGAGCAGAACAATGCCGAATGTATCGGTTTTGGACGGGAAGACGAACACATCGCACGCGGCATAGATCGCGGCAAGCTCTTCGCCTTCCTTCAGCCCCAGAAGCTGAACGTCCGGATATTGCTTCTCAAGCGCGGCCTTTTGTGGTCCCTCGCCGACGACGATCTTGGTGCCATCCACCTTCAGCTCCAGAAAAGCGCTGATATTCTTCTCGACTGACACCCGTCCGACATAGAGCATCCGGGGATGAGCGAAGTCCAGCGCCTCGTCATTCTCCGTGCGCGGGTGAAACAACGCAAGATCGACGCCGCGTCCCCAATAATGAAGGTTCTTGAAACCGCGCGCTTCAAGGTCGCGCTTGAGGCTGGGCGTCGCTACCATACAGCTGGAGCCGCGATTGTGGAACCAGCGCAGAACCCGGTAGGTCCAGGACGCAGGGATCGGAAAGCGGGCGGCCAGATACTCCGGAAAGCGCGTATGGTAGGAGGTCGAGAAAGCGCGCTTGTGTTTGCGGCAATAGTTAGAAGCCCAAAAGCCGAGCGGCCCTTCGGTGGAGATGTGAATGAAGTCCGGTTGGATTTCCTCAATGCGCCGCGCAACAGAACCACCAAGGGTCAGCGACAGGCGGATTTCGGGATAGGTGGGGCACGGAACCGTCTTGAAAGACTGCGGCGTCAGGTAATGAACCTCATGTCCCAGCTTTGTCAGCTCTTTACCAAGCCGATCGAGAGAACGAACAACACCATTGACCTGAGGGTGCCAGGCGTCGGTAACAATTAAAATGACACTCATGCAAGAGCCTTGGAAGGTTGGGGCGCGGCAATCTGTGGCAAGAGCCTCGTTTCCTCGCTCCAGCGGATCAACTCGAACCGACCATCATCATGCTCGATGATCGCGGTGCAGCTTTCGACCCAGTCACCCGTGTTGAAATAGTCGATGCCGAACTTGTCGTGCATCTCGGCATGATGGATGTGGCCGCAAATCACACCATCGACATCAAACTTCTTGGCTTCCGAAGAGAGTGTCTCTTCAAATGTCCCAATGAAATTGACGGCATTCTTCACTTTCATCTTGGCCCATGCAGACAGGGACCAATATTGAAAGCCCAGTTTTCGGCGTACCCAGTTAAAGACCGTATTGATGTTGAGGGCAGTCACATAGGCCCAGTCACCAAGGAAGGCCAGCCATTTGGCATGCCTGACAACCATGTCATACTGATCGCCGTGAATGACCAGCATGCGGCGACCATCCGCCGTTTCGTGAATATAGTGCTCGGCAACTTCGACGCCGCCGAAATGGGCGCCATAATAGTTGCGCAAAAATTCGTCATGATTGCCGGGAACATAAATGATGCGGGCCCCTTTGCGCCCCTTGCGGAGCAGCTTCTGCACCACATCATTGTGTGTCTGCGGCCAATACCATTTATGCTGCAGACGCCATCCGTCGACAACATCGCCGACAAGATAGATCGTCTCTGCGTCGTGATACTTCAGGAAGTCAAGCAGCATCTCGGCCTGACAACCGCGGGTACCGAGATGAATGTCGGAAAGAAAGAGCGCTCTATGCTTGAAAAGCCCTTCATCACTGAACTGGTTCATGGGTTTGCTCTGAATCACTGATGTCGTCTTTGCTCGGCTCCTTGTAAGTAGGCCCTGTCTCACTTTTGTGACAAAGAAAGAAAATGACTTTCATAAGTCTATCCGCCCATAACAAAAGGAGGGCCACTGGCCCTCCCTTGCGAAATGTGATCGGACGGAAAGAGACTCGGATCAATATTGACGATCAAAAGGCTCATCATTCTCGAACAGCGGCTCAGGCTGCCACTGGTAGCGCAAGGACGCAGAAACGATGTCGGCACTGGAGTCAGCCACAGCGGTATAAGCACCGGCGGCGTTGCTGCCCGAGACACTCACATCATCTTTGATAAACAGGTGGCTATAGCCGACGTCGATTCCGAAACGATCATTCACATTGTAGGATGCACCAAAGCTGGCCCAGACACGATCAGCATCCGGAAGTCGAAGATTGCGGTGCTCCGTAGGAATGGGCGACTTTTCAAAGCCTAAGCCGCTTCGGACGGTCAAATTGTCATTGAATTGATATTCGCCGCCGACAGAGGCAAACCAGCTATCCTCGTAGCCCAGATGCAGTTGGTTATTCAGGGCACTGCCCTGAATGATGATAGGATCCTTGACGGAACTCCAGCCAGCCCATTCAAATCCGGCCAAAAAGGTCAAGCGATCAGTGACGGTCTGCCTCAGACCGATGGTCACACTTTGCGGCAGATCGAGATCAGCGGTGATCGGCGTGCGGCCAAGAGGGGAATAATACTCCGTGCCATCAAGATCGAGTTGTGTTTCGGACCGGTAACCAATACCGATAATCGTTCCCTCGAATGGCGTAATGGTCACACCAGCACTGAAGGTGGGAGCCCAGGCGTCACCCTTCAGCTCAAGTCCGTTGCCACCGGGCGCGGATGTCATGCGCACCTTGCCATAGGTCGCGCCCACTCCGAAGCCGACACTGAAGACCTTGTTGATCCGATAGGCAACATTGGCCTTGACATCGGTGGTGAAAATCTCCGCCGTGGCCGCATGAAAGCTCGTCGCGGACGGGTTCTCAGCCTTGGTCGCCATGCCGAACGGAGCATTGACTGAAAGCCCAACGAACAGATCCTCCGTGAGCTGCATGCCGCTATATGAAGATGGAATGAAGGCATCAAGGCCCACATCGCCAGGGTTGCCAAGACCCGAATAGGCGGCAGGCGTGGTCTGGATATCTTTCACATCAGTATGCGGAATAACACCGGTGAACACACTCTCGGTATTGACGCCCGAGACCCCGGTCAGCGTCGAGGGGTTCCAATAGACCGACGACAGGCTCGTGCCTGCCGCCACACCGGCAAAGGATGCCCCCTGCCCCACCGAACTCTGCTCGCGCAGGGCAAAACCGCCAGCTTGCGCACTGGTGACAACCATCACACAGCTGCATGTCATGATGGCTGCCGTCGCCACCCCCGTCTTCAGACCACGAATACTCATTGACATGTTCACGCGTTCCTCCCTTAGCCGCGAAACCTCCCGCACAAAACTCAGGCAACAGCCTTGAATTAAGGCAATTTTGACCAAGCCTCTCATGGCAAAATCCCGGGAATCAACCCCTGCGCGCGACCTCATCCATGGCTATGTGACAAAATGACTGCGTAAAATCGCAGAGCCAGAACAAAGAAACTAACAACTGTTCATTAGCATAATTTTCTAACCTTTCAGTGCGCACCCAATTTGACCCTATAGTCCATGGACTTACCGAAACCCAAAGGCTTTGCACAGACGGTCAAACCGGAAAGGTTCCGCAACGGAATTCCTTTGGGGAAGCAATACAACTAAAATATTGAATAAAATCAGGGGATAACTGGCAGCAAACAGGGCCGCAGCAACAGCGCACGGGCCGCCATACCGCAAAAAAGGACGAGTCATAGCCCCGCCTTGCCTCTCTCGCCGCCGAACGGATAAGCGCGCTAGATACGCTCGATCCTGCGTTCTGCCCTCCGAGCCAGCCCCAGCTTGTGCTCGCGATAGACGACAAACAGACCGGCAACGATCACGACAAAGCCGCCAATGATAACTTCCCGGCTGGGATATTCGTCAAACAGAACCATGGCGATCAGAACCACCCAGACCATATTCACATAGTCGAACGGTGCCAGAAGTGAGGCCTCGGTCATCCGGTAGGCTTGCGTTACAGCAATTTGCCCAAGCCCGCCAAAGATCCCCGAAAGAACCAGAGCCACCATGACATCCCATTCAGGGATCACCCATCCCCAATAGAGCGTCACGAGCGAAAAGATTGATGTGGCAGTAAAGAAGTAGAAGATGATCGCAGCATTCTTTTCCGTTTTGGTCATGTGCCGAATGAGGATGGCCGCCAATGCCATGAATACGGTCGATACGACAGCCAGAATCGCTCCAAGCGTCTGAACCTCGCCGGAAGATTGCGCCAGACGGGGAGACAGGATGATCATCACGCCAACGAAGCCGACAGCAACCGCACTCCAGCGATAGGCGCGCACTGTCTCCTTGAGCAGGATCGCAGCCAACGCCACCATCATCAGAGGCGAGAGAAAGGAGATCGCTGTCGCTTCAGGCAAGGGCAGCATGCTCACGGCCGCGAACCATAGAAACATGGCCATGGCCCCCACGATCGAACGGCGCAGATGCAGCCACGGCTGCTGCGTGCGAACGCAGTCACGCCAGTTGCCCTGTACCATGGAGAAAACAGCAAGAGGAATAAGGGCAAAGAAACAGCGCGCAAACACCACCTGTCCGGTCGGAACCGTTTGCGAAGCATATTTGATCATCGCCAACATGATGGCGAACAGGACGGTCGCGAGAATCTTGAAACCGACACCGACCAAAGAATTCATTTCGTTACACTTTCCGAATTCAACCACCCCGAAGGATCATAACATGGACGAGACGCAGACAGGCGATCTCTTCGAGCACGAACGGCAAATAGACAGGGAGATCATGGCAACTCTTCCGGCAACAACGATCCAGAGAAGCACGATATGAGGGACAACACGAATGTCTCAGTAGTCCATGAAAGTCCGGTGTTTGCAACCCCGGATCATCATAGCAGGCAACAAATTAACCGCACTTGTCATGCCCGAGCGCTCTGACGTAGGATGAATGAGCGTACCAACCCACTTGAAGTCGTGTGCTCTGTTTACAACGACCGGACAAACGACTACCGTTTTATACCTATCCAACCACAAATTCCCCCGAACCTCTCGACGGCTCGCCAACGCACGATCGCGTCCCCCCTTTCATTCCGTCTCGTGCCACCAGCCACCTGCCTGTCAAAACCGATAAACCACCATGAAACAAGTCCGCGACGCCATCGCCAACAAAGTCGAGACATTTCTTGCCCTGCCGAAACATCTTCAGGGCATCCTGGTCGCAATTCTAGCCATGGTTGGCTTCAGCACCATGGGCGCGATGTTCAAACATCTGGGGCAAGACTTGCACCCCGCCCAGATCATCGCCCTGCGTCAGCCCATGATGGTGCTGATCTTCATCCCTGCCCTGATCAAAACCAAACCCGAAGATCGCAAGATCAATCGCTTCGATCTGTTTATGGTCCGGGCGGTCCTGATGTTCTTCAGCATGCTGGCGAACATCACCGCCATCATTCACCTGCCACTCGCAACATCAACCACCCTGAGTTTCACCAGAACCTTCTTTATCACGGTCTTTGCCATTTTCATTCTCAAGGAGGTTGTCGGACCGAGACGCCTTGGAGCTCTGCTAGTCGGTTTTCTGGGGGTTCTGGTCGTTGCACGTCCGGTCGAATTGTTGACTGTGGGGCCCGCCGGTTTCGACTTCAATATTGTGCTCTCTCTTGTCGCGGCGGCCTGTCTGGCACTCAACCAGATCATTGTCCGCATCCAGTCTCGCAACAACCGCCCGACAGTGATTGTTGTTGGCCAGGCGGTGCTGGTGGGATTGGCCATGATCCCGCTCGCCTATATGCACTGGAAGGATCCGACTGCCGAACAATGGGTCTTGATCGCTCTGGTCGCTGTCGTAGCGAGCATCTCGCAATGGCTGATGGTCACGTCTTTCAAACTCACACCAGCAACGGTGCTAGCTCCCTTTGACTACCTCAGGCTCATTTTCGCAACCGCCCTGGGCTGGTACATTTTCGGCGAATGGCCCGATCATTATACCTGGATCGGCGCAGCGATCATCTTCGCGTCCACCTTCTACATCATGCGCCGCGAAGCCAAGCTCAAGAAAAAACCCGTCCGCCCATCAGAAATCTGACAGGGAACGGGCTTGGGAACGTCCACACATCAAGGCGGCACCTCAGGGACCCAACTGGAGGCCATTAAAAAAGGATCAGTGCTGCAATCGTGCAGCCACCTGATCCTTCAAAGCCAATCGCAGCTTTTTGAGTTCCTCAAGATGGAAATCAGAAGCATGTCTCTCTTCATGCTCGATCTGGAGGATTTTCCGGTTCACCTCCGTATACTCAGCCGCCAATTTGAGAAACTCTTCATCATCGAGCATCAAGGTTTGCAGCTTATCGACTTCCTGAGGAAACTCCTCCCGAAGCATATGCGTTTCGTGGTACATTGCTTTCACTCCCTCTGACTACAACCTCCAGTGTGCAACCGGTGACATTGCCAGACCTTGAAGCAGATCAATTCAACGCATAAATAATTATTAACCGTATTGGTTAGGATATTTGTTTGAGCATGTCCACGACCGCATCATACAGGGCAGCTATGCATTTTGCACAGATCGCACATCTCGTTCAATCTCTGCCCCAATCCCCTGTCTTTTCCGGTGACCTACTGTCCATCGATGCCTGCCCGACAGGGCCGGGAGTTTACATTCTGGGCCTGAGGCTCTCGCAGCCGATTGACATCGCTCGTCCCAAACCGGTGCAAGTGCCCGCAGGCCTTTATGCCTATTCCGGAACGGCAAGGGGACCGGGCGGCCTTCGCTCCCGTTTGGCCCGCCATCTGGCACAGGACAAAAAGCCGCGCTGGCATATCGATCAACTCACCACGAACGCCTCTGTTGACCGCTTCGCCTGGGGTTGGATATCGGGAACCGAATGCGACATGATCCGCGTTCTGGAACAGAACGCCGCCACCCATCACGCCCTGCCCGGCTTTGGCAGCAGCGATTGCAAACACTGCACCAGCCATTTTCTAGGTTTCGATTATTGATCCATTGACAGCCACGGGCACTCAAACCCTCTCAAGCGGTGTGTGTGGCTCGGGCGGCAAGGTCACCGAAATGCTGTCGCCGGGACGCACGACACCACCCGCAAGCACCACCCCCATGATACCAGCCTTACGCTGCAGGCTTCCGTTCGCCCCCTTGACCAGAACGGCACCGAGCAAGCCCGGTTGCCAGGATTCAATCTGGGCGCAGGGATTCCTCAGGCCGGTAATCTCGACCCGTGCGCTGTCGCCAAGATGAAGGATGGCACCTGTCGGAAGGGACAGAAGATCAACACCTCGCGTGGTGATGTTTTCACCAAGATCACCAGCCTTGACGGCAAAACCCTGCTCGGCAACTTCGTCAAAAAGCTCTGAATGCATAAGATGCACCTGCCGCAGGTTTGGCTGGTTCGGATTGGCCCGCACCCGCGAGCGATGTTGCACAAGCGCTCCCTTGTGGGCGTCACCATCCACGCCCAGTCCTTCTATCAGGGTTATGACTTCTTGGGGGTCTTTCGAAAAGGCGTGCTTGTCATCACGGCACACCGCCAGCACGCGGCCTTCGATCGGCTCTTGCATTGCTCATTCTCTCATCAAAAAGGGAGACAGCCAAAGCTACCTCCCCTTTGTTTCAAACGGCTGACAGACGCCCCCCTATTCGGCGGCGCTGGTCTGGGCGTTCTGCACGTCCTTTTGACGCCGCACCATCAGCTTGTTGAGTGCCGAGACATAGGCCCTTGCCGACGAGACCATGGTGTCCGTGTCTGCGGATCGTCCGGTGACCGTCGTGCCGTCTTCGCTCAACCGGCAAGACACTTCGGCCTGCGCATCGGTGCCAGCGGTAACGGCACTGACCTGATAGAGCTGCAGACGAGCATTGTGCGGAATGATCTGCTTGATGGCATTGAAGGTCGCATCGACCGGACCATCGCCTGTTGCTTCCTCGGTGACATGCGTACCATCCACATCGAGGGTTACAACAGCCTTCTGGGTGCCGCCCGTGCCTGCGATGACGGTCATGGCTATGACACTGATCTTGTCGCCCTGTGCCCCGACCTGATCATCGACCAGAGCTTCGATGTCTTCATCAAAGATGTGCTTCTTCTTGTCGGCCAGCGCCTTGAAGCGCTCAAAGGCCTGCTGCAGCGCATTGTCGCCCAACTCGTAGCCCAACTCCTTCAGCTTGTCCTTGAAGGCATGACGGCCCGAATGCTTACCCATCACCAGATCGGTACCACCAACCCCGACATCTTCAGGCTTCATGATCTCATAGGTTTCGGCATTTTTCAGCATACCGTCCTGATGGATCCCGCTTTCGTGCGCAAAGGCATTCTTGCCGACGATCGCCTTGTTATACTGCACGGGGAAGGCCGACACAGCAGACACCAGCTTGGAGGCACGGGTCAGCAATTTGCTGTTAATGCCTGTTGTGTAGGGAAAGATATCGTTGCGTGTGCGGATCGCCATGACGATTTCTTCCAGCGCCGCATTGCCCGCGCGTTCCCCCAGACCGTTGATGGTGCACTCGACCTGACGCGCCCCGCCCTTGGCCGCAGCCAGCGAGTTGGCGACCGCCATCCCCAAATCATTGTGACAATGGGTCGAGAAGACAGCCTTGTCGGAATTGGGCACGGTCTCGATGACGCGCCGGAACAGGCTCGTGATTTCGTCTGGAGAGGTGTAACCGACAGTATCGGGAATGTTGATCGTTGTTGCGCCAGCATTGATCGCGGCCTCGACACAGCGGCACATGAAGTCGAACTCGGTGCGCGTGCCATCTTCGCAGGACCATTCCACATCGTCAGTCCACTGCCGCGCCCGAGAGACAGACTCGATCACCTTCTCGTAAACCCGATCAGGCTCCATCTGCAGTTTGAACTTCATGTGCAGAGGGCTCGTTGAAATGAACGTATGAATGCGGCGCTTCTCGGCGTGTTTAATTGCCTCGCCTGCCCGATCGATATCCTTGTTCCCGGCGCGGGCCAGACCGCAGACGGTGGAATTCTTCACCACCTTGGCGATCTCGGACACGGCTTCAAAGTCGCCATTGGATGCGATCGGGAACCCGGCCTCGATCACGTCGACACCCATTTCGTCGAGCAATTCAGCCACCTGCAATTTTTCTTCCAATGTCATGGAAGCCCCGGGAGATTGCTCTCCATCGCGCAAAGTGGTGTCGAAGATAATGATATTGTCAGTCATGGAATTTGTCCTGATTTGCACCGCGCCAGCTCAACCATCCCTAGAAATACAGCTGGACTGCGGCTGGAATAATCTTTTCAGCCTGTGTGTCATCCCCTGAAGATCCGCCAGCAGCCGAAGCCGATGCCTGTCGATGTTCAGGGGCAGATAAGTAGGAGAAGAGCGGATTCTAGACGTGCAAGTGCAGCGGGAGCCTGAGGCTCTACCGGGGCAATCAGATCAATGGTGCTCAAGCGAGCAATCATAGTATCTCTCTCACGTCAATCAGGGCGGCAGCATTGCCGCACCCATGATGCTACAAATTCATTACCGGATCACAAACCGTTTCACAAGACCAATCCGCAGAATTTTTATCGCTCTCAATAAGAAGTTGTACGCATGCAGCTCGGACTGCACTCAGAATTGCATACTTCTGACGAGAATGTCCTGAATTGCGATTACTTAGCAAATTGTCGCACCTGTTTAGCAATCCCAGAAATGAGAAAAACAAAAAAACAAAACCGTAAGTAGAAATACAGCTATTTAACGAAATTTAACAGATCAAAGATAACCATAATCGGAGGAGGATTTGCATTTTAAGTTCCTCGATTTAGATGTCGGAAGCCAACTATGGGACAGCCGCAATGAAATTGCTTTATAATTTTAAGTTGACGCAAAAAGTAACACTACTAACAATCGCCTCTGTCATCATTGCAATGGTGTCACTTTTCGCCGTGACCTGGAGTTCGCTTAGCAACAAAGTCCGTGAGGATGTGATTGTCCAACAGTCCTCCAGCATCCGTGTGGCCGCCAACGTCCTTGAGACAAGCATTGAAGGCGTAACGGTCGACCGGTCATCTGATGGCAATGTCAAACGCATAACCATGGCATCCGTCCCGACCTTTGAAAACCATGACATGATTGACCGGATCGGAGAGATCACCGGCGAGACGGCCACAGTTTTCATCTGGGATGACAAGACCAAAGACTTCTGGCGCAAAACAACCAACATCAAAAAAGGCGACGGGAAACGGGCTGTTGGCACCGAGTTGGGTCAAGGCGGCGCTGTTTATCCGGTTGTGACCCAAGGTGAGACCTTCGTGGGTCAGGCCGTCATTCTGTCGATCCCCTATTACACGCTTTACCAGCCAATCTACTCGCCCTCCAACGACGTCATCGGCATCCTTTATGTCGGCATCGAGAAAGCCAACGTCGACGCCATCCTCAACGACATCTCCCTTCAATTGCTGATCTCGGCTCTCATCGTGGCGCTGATCATACTGACCGCTGCTTTCTTCATCACCAGACGCATGATGAAACCGCTACCTGTCATGACCGGAATTCTTTCCGCGATCGCCAAGGACACCAACATCGAATCCATTCCCTATAGGGATCGGCGCGATGAGATCGGCGACATGGCAGAGGCCATCGACGTGCTCAATGGCAACAACAAGCAGCGGCTCGCGCTGGAGCAACAGAAAACACGCTCCGACAAGGAACGCGCTGCACGCGAAGAAACCATGCTTGCCACCATCAAGCAGTTCGATGCCGATGTGCAGTCCTTCCTTGATCAGGTGAGCAGCAACACCCAGACACTGGAAGACACCGCTCAGGATCTAACCAAGATCGCCGAGACGACGGCTGAACAGACCACGAGCGCTGCCGGCGTCTCTCATGAAGCCGCGAACAACGTACATTCCGTTGCATCGGCCTCAGAGGAGCTGTCGGCATCCATCAGTGAAATCTCCGGCCAGTTGGGCCAGACGCGCACGGTTGTCCTTCATGCGACCGAAGAAGCAGTGTCGACCAATGAGAAGGTCGCCAGCCTCGACAAGGCCGCCCAGAAGATCGGCGAGGTCGTCAATCTCATTCAGGACATTGCCGAGCAGACCAACCTTTTGGCCCTCAACGCCACCATCGAATCCGCAAGAGCCGGCGAAGCAGGCAAGGGCTTTGCCGTCGTCGCAGCTGAAGTGAAGGAGCTTGCAAATCAGACCTCCAAGGCAACGGAAGAAATCTCGGCCCAGATCGGAGACATTCAGCACTCATCCAACGAGGCAGTCGCTGCCATCGCCAAGATTTCCGAAACGATGCACGAAGTGAATGAATACACCAACGCCATCGCAGCCGCTGTCGAGCAACAGGGCGCCGCCACCAAGGAAATCAGCCACAATGTGGTGCGGGCGTCCGAAGGCACGCAGGAAGTGGAAGAACGCCTTGGCAGCGTCAACAATTCAGCCGAAGACACCCACACGTCAGCCGGAAACGTTCTCACAGCGTCCAGCGCCGCCGCCGAGCAGGCGGAAAAGCTGCGCGCACGGATCGAAGGGTTCCTCAAGGACATTCAGGCCGCATGACATAGACTGACATGAAGAAATTTGAAAACGGCGGGCCTCAAACCCGTCGTTTTTCATTTGGCCTGCCGCGCTTTATAAGGCCTGATCGGATGCGGTGAGAAAGTCACGGGTCGCACCAGCCACGGTCCAGACAGCAGCAGCCTTGGGATCGGAGCATCCGTCAAGCGCAGGTCCCATGGATGCCTGTCCCAGAGCAATATGGCTGGCATCCGAGGTCGCAAGAAAGCGATCAAGCGCCTTGGTGAGCGCGCTCTTGTATCCCTCGACATCGCCAGACAGAAAGATGTCCCAAACATTCGGCAACAACTCGACTTCGAGCGGCACACGATCCGCTCCCATCTCAGCGCGACAGCGCTCGAAAAGGCTGCGTGTCAGCCCGGTAGTGGTCGGGGCAGCAACCAGTATCACCAGTTTGCTCCCCTCGCCTTTTGCAAGAGCATCGCCAAGGACCGCACGAGCCAGAAGCCCATCGGTGCGCTCAACCGGCACCCCATCGGCCTTGAGCGTGTCAGCAACCGGGCTGAGGCTCGAACAGGTCAACAGCACAAGATCCACATCCTTGGCGGTTGTCGTGATCGCCGCAGAAATCGCTTCAGACAAAGGCGCGTCGATCTGGCCCTTGGCCGTCACCTCGAGGAGAAGGTCGTTGCGCACCACATGCTGTTGCGGTTCCACTCCGGCGCCCTCGAGCGCCTTGGAAAAAAGCGCGATATTGCTGTTGGCGCTGTGAAGAAAGGAAAAGGACATGGCCAACTCATCTGTTGCGGAGAATGGAAATGAGAAAGCGGACAGGGAGATCCTCCGCCCGCAATGCTTATTGATATCAACTCAGCTTGTTAGCAACCCTGCCTGACACAGTCATGACAGCGCCGGGCCGACGAGGGATCACCATCAAACGATGCCAGCCACCATCAGGGCGCCCATGACCACCATCATCAGATTCTCCGTAAGAGAGATGGCTCCCAGCGGGACGTTGCTGCCACCGCCAACACAGGCGCATTTCAGTTCGCGCTTGTCAACATACACCGCCTTAATGACAGAAACAGCCCCGATCGACCCGATGATAAAGGCGATGGCTCCGAACAGGGGCATCAGGATCCCGGCGATCATGCCGATACCGGCAAGCGCCTCCGCAAATGGATAGATGTAAGCATAGCGCACCCAGCGCATCCCGGCGAGGTCATAGGTGATGAACTGGTTGGTGAAGGAAAACAGATCCCGCAGCTTGAGGATCGCCAGCATGCACATGCTCAGACCAACAAACCAGACGAGCACGGTCATGGGCACAATCGCCCCGGCCACGGCCCAACTGGCCGCAAGCGCCATCAGCAAGGTCGTCGCAAACACGGCAATGACTGGCTGATAGGTGGTGCCGGTCTGTTTACCGGTGCTCTCGTCGAAATAGTCGGCAAGCTCGTCATAGCCACCGATGCGCACGCCATCAATGAAGGTCTGGGGCGTAGTCTCCACCCCCTGCTCTTCCATGAAGGCCTCGGTTTCATCACGGCTTGTGAACTTGTGATCCTCGATGTCATAGCCCTTGCGCTTAAGCAGGTCTCGCGATTTGACACCGAAGGGACAGATATGATCATCAGAGACGATGCGGTAAAGCACAGCCTTTTTGGCATTGGAAGACATAGACACTGGTCTCTCCTTTCTCAAGGAATGAACGAGAGACCCGGGCCAAAAGTTCCTTCAACGCAGAGCCGAACCCTCAGGTCATCAGGGTGCCGGACGCAACAACCAGAGCGCTGCCCCCGATGCGCTCTTCCTTGAGGCGGCCGTCCACGATGTCCATTTCCAGCTCGATAATCGACGGGCGCTCAATCTCGAAGCCCTGCTCAATGACATATTTATGGCTGCCCTGCCCGGGCTTGTCGAACTGACAGATCACACCGGCAAAGGCCGCTGCCGCAGATCCCGTCGCGGGATCCTCGATCAGCCCCATACCGGGTGCAAACATCCGGGTATGGAAGCTTGAACCATGTCGCACAGTCTCGCGCGTATAAAGATAGGCATCATTGTGCATATGACCGCCGAAGGCCGTGTTCCAGCTCGGCATCACAGGGCGCGCACGCCGCATGGCGTCGAGATTGCGGATCGGGATCATGGCAAACGGCACACCGGCAGAATAGGCGCACGGCACATGGTTTTCAAAACCGATGTCCTGAATGTGCAGCCCCAGAGCCGCTGCGATCTCATCCTTGGAGCCCAGTTGCGTTTCAACCATCTCCGCGTTCTTGGGCACATCAAACACCGCGTCGCCGACATTCCCCGGCTTCAGCTTGAGCCGCGCCTGAATGGAACCGACCTTCTCCTCCAGCATCATCACGCTGTCCATGCTCGCATCCAGATCGGGGAAGCGTTGAAGTCCCAACAGGACAGCCGTGCCGACGGTAGGGTGACCCGCAAAGGGCAGCTCGATGGCAGGGGTGAAGATCCTCAAAGCCGCGTTGAAAGCCTTGTTTTCAGGAGGCATCACGAAAACGGTCTCGGACAGGTTGAATTCTCTTGCGATCCTTTGCATGTCCTCGTCGGATAACCCCTCGCTATCCAGCACCACCGCCAGCGGATTGCCCGTAAAGATCTTGTCGGCAAAGACATCAAGAATGAAATAGCGGCGATCAGTTCTGGACATGAGTTATCTTCTCCTGATGAAGAACAGAGGGAACGCAGACGGGTCAGTATAAGGCCAACAGCATCCTGCTCCAAGACTTACGAGTGCGTGCAAAGCGCAAATGACCGTCTTAAACCCTGAAGGCTTAATGAAGTCTGAAATGAAAAAACCCGACCGACAGGCCGGGTTCTCTTTTGATAAAACAGAGCACGAAGCGCTTAGTTTTTCGACTTGTCGACCATGGCCTTTTCTTTGATCCATGGCATCATGCCGCGCAGCTTTGCTCCGACTTCTTCGACCTGATGGGCGTCGTTGCGCGCGCGGACCGCCTTGAACGAGGTCTGGTTGACCTTGTTTTCCAGCATCCAGTTGCGCACAAAGGTGCCGTCCTGAATGTCGGTCAGAACCTTTTTCATCTCTGCTTTGGTGTCCGGCGTGATGACGCGCGGGCCAGTGACATACTCACCATATTCAGCGGTGTTGGAGATGGAGTAGTTCATGTTTGCGATGCCGCCTTCATAGATCAGGTCGACAATCAGCTTCATTTCGTGAACGCACTCGAAGTAGGCCATTTCCGGAGCATAACCAGCTTCCACGAGGGTTTCGAAGCCAGCACGCATCAGCTCGACAGCACCGCCACACAGAACAGCTTGTTCACCGAAGAGGTCGGTCTCGCACTCTTCCTTGAAGGTGGTTTCGATCACGCCAGCACGGCCACCGCCGTTGGCAGAAGCATAGGACAGTGCCAGGTCATGGGCATTGCCAGTTGCATCCTGAGCAATCGCGATCAGGGTCGGAACGCCAGCGCCGCGCTGATATTCGCCACGCACCGTGTGGCCCGGGCCCTTTGGAGCAACCATGGCAACGTCAAGGTCAGCGCGCGGCTCGATCAGGTTGAAGTGCACGTTGAGACCATGAGCGAACAGCAGAAGCGCGTTCTCTTTCAGGTTCTCGTGCATTTCGGCATAGTAGATGTCAGCCTGCAGCTCATCGGGGGTCAGCATCATGACCACGTCGGCCCATTTGGATGCCTCGGCAACGGTCATCACTTTCAGGCCTTCGCCCTCTGCCTTCTTGGCAGAAGAAGAGCCTTCACGCAGGGCAATGGCCAGATTGGCAACGCCGGAGTCGCGCAGGTTCAGAGCATGGGCGTGGCCCTGGGAACCATAGCCAACGATGGCAACATTCTTGCCTTTGATCAGATTGATATCTGCATCGCGATCATAATATACGCGCATTATATCTTCCCTTTTCCTCGCTGTCGGTTACGAATTGTTCCCGAACAGCTTTTTAAATGGTCGAAACCGAAATATTTGTACCTGCCCTAAAGAAACCACTTCAGAAGGTCAAGTCCAAACGATGGAACAGCGCCCCGGGTAAGGTGCGCAAAAAGTATTGGCTCTAGCGTTCGCCCATGGCTGCTTGAAAGCGTTCAACGCTCTTTGCAAATCCATGAATGAGAGCATCGGCAACAAAGCCATGCCCGATCGAGACTTCGCGGATGAATGGCACCTCGGCAATCAGTGCCGGCAGATTGTCCGGTGTCAGGTCATGACCGGCATTGACCCCCAACCCGGCTTCCTTGGCTGCATGGGCTGTGGCAACCACCTCGGCGAGCCGCGTCTTCTCCAGATCAGCGTCAGAGTGGCAGGCCCCGTAAGGTCCGGTGTAGATCTCGATCCTGTCGGCTCCGACAGCAGCGGCTTTGGCTGGCTGGGCGGGATCGGGATCAACGAACAGCGACACCCGGCTGCCCGAGCGCTTGATCACCTCGATGACACCGCGCAAAAGCGCATCATTGGCTGCAAAATCCCAGCCATGATCCGAGGTGGTCTGACCGGGAAGGTCCGGCACGAACAGCACCTGATCGGGCTTGATCTCTTCGCAAAGCGCCATGAAGCGATTGTCCGGATAGCCTTCAAGGCACAATTCCTTGCCCGGATAGTCCTTGCGGAGCATATCGACCAGATCGCGTACATCCTTGCGCCGAATGTGACGCTCGTCAGGCCGCGGATGCACGGTAATCCCCTTGGCACCCGCATCAAGCGCAATCCGGGACATTCCCGTCACACTCGGCCATGGCAGGTCGCGCCGATTGCGCAGCGCAGCCACCGCATTCACATTCACACTCAGTCGCGTCTTCATCGCTCGCATTTCCCTTGAACCGTTCTTGTCGCAGTCCGGTTCATGATCAGACCGGCCTGCGCCAACAGCAATGCCATTCCACAGCGGCCCACTTCAACCGAAAAATGATTGAGCCCCCCCCGGAACATCGCAGGAAAGGCTCTTTTTGAGATCCTTGCGCGCCTCAGGTCTTATCCTGTCCGCGCTTCAGGGCGATAACCCCGGTGCGGCACACTTCGACTAGGCCAAGCGGCTGCATGATGGTGATGAACTGCTCGATCTTCTGCTGACGTCCGGTCATCTCAAAAATGAAATGCTCAGCCGTCGCATCGATCACGGTCGCCCGGAAAGCGTCGGCAAGGCGCAGGGCCTCGACACGCTTTTCACCGGTTCCCGCCACCTTGATCAGGGCCAACTCCCGCTCCAGCGGCTTGATCTCGCTGAGCGACAGGTCCGCCACTTCATGCACCGGAACGAGACGTCCCAGTTGCGTGCGGATCTGCTGAATGACCTGCGGCGTTGCCGTCGTCACAATGGTAATGCGCGAGATATGCTCTTCATGCGAGGTTTCTGAGACTGTCAGAGAGTCGATGTTATAGCCGCGACCGGAAAACAGACCGATAACCCGTGCTAGCACGCCCGGCTCGTTGTCAACCAGAACCGACAGCGTATGCGTCTCTACAGCACTGGTGACTTCTTCAATGAAATAGGCAGATCCTTTTTGCATCTTGCCGTTCCTTCTTGTCATTTGGGTTTGGAACACGCGGGTGGAAAATCAAACCAGCTTCTTGCCGGCTTCTCCGATCGCGGTCGCAATTTTTTCCTCGTCCTCGGCCTCTTCCGAGAGCAGCATGTCATTGTGTGCCCGGCCCGACGGGATCATCGGGAAGCAGTTGGCCAGCTTGGCAACACGGCAATCAAAGATCACCGGACCGTCGTAGGCCAGCATTTCGTCAATTGCATCGTCCAGATCAGCCGGCTTGTTGCAGTAAATCCCCTTGGCCCCATAGGCCTCGGCCAGTTTGACAAAATCGGGCATTGCTTCGACATACGAGTTCGACAGGCGGTTGCCATGCAGCAACTGCTGCCACTGGCGCACCATGCCAAGATATTCGTTGTTCAGGATCATCACCTTGATGGGCAGATTGTGCTGGATCGCCGTCGCCATCTCCTGAATGTTCATCTGTACAGAACCATCCCCGGCGATATCGACAACGATGCTATCCGGGTGCGCGACCTGTGCCCCAAGGGCTGCAGGCAGGCCATACCCCATAGTGCCCAGTCCCCCCGATGTCATCCAGCGGTTGGGCTCGTCAAAGCCCAGATACTGCGCCGCCCACATCTGGTGCTGACCAACTTCGGTCGTGATGTAGAAGTCCTTGCCCTTCAGCTTTTCATTGAGGCGCTCGAGGGCATATTGCGGCATGATCACATCGTCATTGGGACGATAGGCAAGACAGTTGCGCTTGCGCCAGATCTTGATCTGCTCCCACCAGGTAGCAATTGCCTGTTTGTCAGCCTGCTGAGTGCTGGCACGCCAGATCCGAACCATGTCTTCAAGGACATGCCCGACATCGCCGACAATCCCGAGATCGACCCGAACGATCTTGTTGATCGAGGAGGCATCGATATCGATATGGACCTTTTTCGAATTGGGCGAGAAGGCATCAAGCCGACCGGTGATGCGGTCATCGAACCGCGCGCCGATGCAGATCATGAGATCGCATTCATGCATCGCCATGTTCGCCTCGTAGGTGCCGTGCATCCCCAGCATCCCAAGCCATTCCTTGCCCGATGCAGGATAGGCTCCCAACCCCATCAGGGTCGAGGTGATGGGATAGCCGGTCAGGGCGATCAGCTCGCGCAACATCTGACAGGCTTCCGGGCCGGAGTTGATGACCCCGCCACCCGTATAAAAAACGGGCCGCTTGGCATTGACCAGCATGTCGACAACCTGACGAATGGAGTCGAGATCGCCCTTGACCTGCGGATGATAGGACTTGTGGGTGACATTTGAAGGCCCGTGATAGATGCCCTCGGCGAACTGCACATCCTTGGGAATATCGACAACAACCGGTCCCGGACGTCCCGAACGGGCGACATAGAAGGCTTCATGCAGAACGCGCGGCAGATCATCGACCGAGCGAACGAGATAATTGTGCTTCGTGCACGGGCGGGTGATGCCAGACGTGTCACACTCCTGAAAGGCGTCCGAGCCGATCAACGGTGTGGGCACCTGACCGCAAATGCAGACCAGCGGAATGGAATCCAGAAGCGCATCGGTCAGGGCGGTCACGGCATTGGTGGCCCCCGGGCCCGAAGTCACCAGAAGCACACCGACCTTGCCGGTCGAGCGGGCATAGCCCTCTGCCGCATGGCCTGCTCCCTGTTCGTGGCGCACAAGAATATGCTTAACGTCTTCCTGTTGGAAAATCTCGTCATAGATCGGGAGGACAGCGCCTCCAGGATAGCCAAAAATATGGTCAACACCCTGATCTTTCAGAGCCTGAATAACCATTTCAGCGCCTGTCATCTGCCGGGTCATGTTTCCATTCCTTAAACTGAACTTTGGTCCTGTTAAACGAACCTTTTGATGTTGTAGCCTGTGATTTTGCTTGTTGCAGCAATAAAAAAGGGCCCTCAGAAGGACCCGGATGCGCACCGCCGTTTGCGAAGGTTCTTAAACCATCACAGCAGTACGCTTACCCACTAGCACCACAATATTGTTTCGCAAAATCAACATAGCTTTTCCGTTCGTTTCGCGTGGAAAGTTAGTCGCTCCCTTTTGGCAGGTCAAGCGGATATGAACAGCTTTCTTTACCCCGCACGCAACTTTTTTCCGCATTTACCCTTCAATATTTCCATTTCTATCAAAATTTAGGCAAACGCATGGCTCAAACGGGGGTCCAGCTGTCCCCGATCAGGCTCTTGAATCCACTCACCGCATCCTCTCCGCTCTCGAACTGGGCCCAGTGCCCCATCTGATTGCGGATCCATGTCATCTGCCGCTTGGCATAACGGCGGGTATCACGCTTGCACAGGCGGATGGCCTCGTCAAACGCCATTTCGCCGCGGTCATAGGCGGCAAGATAGGCAACGCCGATGGCCTTCATGGCTGGCAGGTCCGGGGATAGCCCCATCGCGGCAAGATGCGCTGCCTCCTTGACACCCCCCAGCTCGACCATCTGATCAAAACGCATCTCGATCTTTTCATAGACAAGCTCGCGTGGTGGGCAGAGCGCCAGTTTGACAGCCCCGTCTGTGACAGCCGGATCGTGCCGCAGGTCGTTGCTCGCCTGCCATTCCAGAAGCGATTTACCCGTCGCGTCCAGTACCTCAAGCGCCCGAAGGATTCTCTGCCCGTCTGCAGGTTCGAGCTGATGCGCCATCTGAGGGTCACGGCAGGCAAGGATCGTGTGCAGGGCCTCTGGTTCTCCTAGGCGTTCAAGCTCCCCCTGCCAATAGGCCTTCAAATCATCAGGCACATCGGGCAGTGCATTGAGCCCCTCTGTCAGTGCCTTGAAATAGAGTCCGGTCCCGCCAACGAGGATCGGACATTGCCCTTTGGCGCGCACCTTTGCGATTGCTTCGACTGCATCATCGAGCCAGTGGCCCACCGAATAGCGCTCCGAAGGACTGACATAGCCATAAAGAAGGTGTTCAACCGAGCCCATTTCCTCCGGCGTCGGACGCGCAGACAGGATGGACATCTGATCATAAATCTGCATGGAATCAGCGTTGATAACGACACCATCCACCATTTCGGCCAAGCGGACAGCAAGAGAAGACTTGCCGCTGGCCGTTGGCCCGGCTATCAACACCGCTGTCGGTGCGCAAAAGGTTTCTGTACCGTCCATGCTCATTCATCCATTGCCGCCCTGGGCGGCCCCAATCAAGCGGGGTTTCCATGTCCGTCACTTTGACACTCATCAGCGCGCCTGCCAAGCCGGCCGTTAGCGTCGAACTCGTGGCTGATGTCCGCTCTCGCCTCAAGCTCGATACAGACATTGTCTGGCTGATGGAAGGGGTCGCCTGTGATTTTGTTTTCTCAGATGCGATTGATGAAGACGCGATCAGGCAGGACATCGCTCCCGCTCTGGAAAGCCGGGCGGTGGATGTTGTGCTTCAGCCCTCGGAAGGGCGCCGCAAGCAGCTGCTGATGGCGGACATGGATTCCACCATGATCCAGCAGGAATGCATCGACGAGCTCGCCGATGAAGTCGGCCTGAAAGGGCGGGTCTCGGACATCACCGCCCGTGCCATGCGCGGCGAAATCGACTTCGAGCCAGCGCTGAAGGAACGTGTGGGCCTGCTAAGGGGTCTTGACCTTTCCATCGTCGACAAGCTGTTTGCCGAGCGCATCACCTTTACGCCCGGCGGCAAGGCACTCGTCCAGACCATGAAGGCAAACGGGGCCTATTGCGCTCTGGTCTCTGGCGGCTTCACCCATTTCACCGCCCGCGTCCGGGCCGATCTGGGCTTTGACGAGGATCGCGCCAACCTGCTCATCGAAGAAAACGGCAAGCTGACCGGCGAGGTTGGCCTGCCGATCCTTGGCAAGGATGCCAAGCGGTCCCGTCTGCATGAATTGGTCAAGGAATTGAAGCTCGACTTTTCACAGACCATAGCGGTCGGTGACGGGGCCAACGATCTTGCCATGATCATGGATGCCGGGGCGGGCGTTGCCCTTCATGCCAAACCAGCCGTGGCCGCTCAGGCGCAGCATGTCATCAACCACGGCGACCTCACCGCGCTCCTGTTCCTTCAGGGCTACAAGGCAGAAGACTTCATTCTGGGCTAGACACGCATATTCTTTAGGCACGCATATCTTTGGGCGACGACAGGATCGCGTAGGTCGTCAGCGTCGAGACCTGCGGCAGGGAGCCCAGAATCTCGGTGTGGAAATGCTTGTAGGCGGCAAGGTCGGGCACTTCGACCCTGAGGATATATTCGATCGTTCCCGTCACATTATGGCATTCGACAACCGCGCTTGAGGCGGAGATCGAACGTTCGAAACTCTGCTGCGCCGCTTTCGAGTGATCATTGAGACCAACCCCGATCATGGCCGTGAAGGCGTTGCCGATCTTTTGAGGATTGATAACGGCGCGGTATCCGGCAATCACGCCCGTGCGCTCCAACTCCTGCACCCGCCGCATGGTAGCAGAAGGAGACAGGCCAACCCGTTTGCCAAGCTCGGTATGGGTGATCCGCCCATCCGCTCGCAATTCATGCAAAATTTTGTCGTCAAATTGATCCATGACGACGATTATATGCAAAATATGCTGGTGTTCCAATGAATTTTGCGCAAATCAGGCTCCATATTGCAGGTATTATGCGTGCATGACTTATGAAAACGCACTTGCCCTCATCCTGTTTGCCTTTGCCACCTCCATCACGCCGGGGCCGAACAACCTGATGCTGATGGCATCAGGGGCCAATTTCGGACTGGTCAGAAGCTTGCCGCATCTCCTCGGAGTGTCCCTTGGCTTTGTCTTCATGACATCAATCGTCGGTGCCGGTCTGAGCGAATTCCTGACCTCCAACGCGTTGCTGTCAAAGGGCCTGCAAGTCGTCTGCATGGTGTTTGTACTCTATCTGGCTTGGCGGATCGTCAATGCCACCCCACCGGATAACCCGCAGAGTGCGCAAGGCCGTCCCATGCGCTTTATCGAAGCCGCGGCCTTCCAATGGGTCAACCCCAAGGCCATTGCCATGGCGATCACGACAACAACCGCCTACATTCAGGAACAGACCTATATCGCAATCGCCCTTGCAGGGTTGATTTTTGCGCTGGTCAATCTGCCTTCATGCGGCTTGTGGGTTATTCTGGGCCAACAGATGCGCAGACTGCTTCACAGCAGGCGATCCTTCTTCCTGTTCAACCTGATCATGGCCACGTTGCTTGTGCTGTCGATGCTGCCGGTGGTTCTGGGGCTTGCCGACAGCTAACACCAAGGGCGCACTCACCCTCTGGCTTGAGGGCGCCTATTCAATCTTCATCGGTACGAAGGTGAATTCTCCACCATCCGGCGTCGCCATGAGGAACACCACGGTCTTCTTGCCCTGCTCCCGCTTCAAGTCAAGCTTGTCTATAAGGTCCTGAGGTGTCGAGACAATTGTCTGGTCCATCTCCACGATGACCATCCCCTCCTTGATGCCGCGCGCATCGGCAGAACTGCCGGGCCGGACAGCATGAATGACCACACCTTCGACACTGTCACCCAGATTGTGTTTCTTGCGCTCCGCTGGTGTCAGCTTCGTAATGTGCATTCCGAAAAGCTCCGGCAGCTCCTTCTGTTGGGAATCCGAGCTGGTGGGCAAATCGATCTCACTCGTCTCCAGATGCCCCACCACAACTAAGATTTCCATCGCCTCGCCCTTGCGCAGGATCTCGACCTTGGCGGTCTCGCCGACCGCTGTATCGGCAACTGAACGGGTCAGATCACGCACTTCCTTGATCGCCTGACCATTGTAACCAACGATCACATCTCCGGGCTTCAGCCCTGCGACTTCAGCCGGTCCGTCCTCGTTCACCCACGAGACCAGAACACCACTGGCCTCGCCAAGACCAAGCCCTTCTGCCAAATCATCGGAAATCTGCTGAATGCGAATGCCGAGCCAGCCGCGCCGCGTCTCGCCATAGGTTTGCAGTTGATCAACAACCTTGCCAGCAATGCTGGAAGGAATGGCAAACCCGAGCCCGATGGAGGCACCGCTCTGTGAGATGATGGCCGTGTTCACGCCGACCACATTGCCATGCATGTCAAACAGAGGCCCGCCCGAATTGCCCCGGTTGATCGATGCATCGGTCTGTATGAAGCTGTCATAGGGTCCGGTGTTGATATCGCGGTTGCGCGCAGAGACGATTCCGATGGAAACCGACCCGCCAAGACCGAACGGATTGCCAATCGCCATCACCCAATCCCCAACCCGCACCTCTTTTTCCGTGGCAAAATCCACCGTGGTGAGCGGTTCGGCAGCCTCGACCTTGAGCAAAGCCAGATCGGTTTTGGTGTCGCGTCCGACAACCTCGGCATCAAGCTCCATGCCATCGGCAAAGGTGGCGGTGATGCGGTCAGCCCCGGAAATCACATGGTTGTTGGTCACGATCAGGCCGGAAGCATCCACGACGAAGCCGGACCCCAGCGACTGAACGGCCCTCTGTCGCTCGCCTGAAGGTTGGTTCTTGTCGAAGAAATCCTCGAAAAACTCCTCAAAGGGCGAACCCTCAGGCACTTTCGGGATGGGAATGCGCCCTTTGGCCTCGACGAGCGAGCGGGTTGAGATATTCACCACCGCTGGCATCAAGCGCTCGGCCAGATCGGCAACGCTTCTGGGGCCATGCTCGGTCTCGTGCGCGGCAGCAGGACCGCCAGAAACGGCAAGAAAGCCGCCCATCAAAAAGGCAAATGCAAAACATATCACTTTGGATCGCATCAACATGGCGGGCGTTCCTTCCACAATTCAGCATGCCATCATCGGGCACACATCCACTCCGACTCTTGGGCGCATCTTATCGCGCCCTTTAAGCATAAAAAAAGCCTCTTTGCATTGTGTGACAAAGAAGCATGGCAGTTTCTGGATCTGTCATGAGGTTTGGTGTCAGCCGCGCGCCAGCCAGACAACAAAAACCCCGGCAATCATCGCAACCACTCCACCAATCCGCAAGGCATTGCCCGGCATCTCCATCACCTGTTGCATCATGTGCTTCATGCTGTCGGGAGCTACGGCGTAAAGCAGCCCTTCAATGACCAGCACCAGCCCGAATGCAGCGATGAAATCCGACATGAAATCCTCAGGATCTTGGAAAAGAGACGCGAATGCGAAAATCCCCGAGCCGGTTTTGGCTCGGGGATTGTCTATTTATTCAGCCGCAACAGGCTCATCCGGATTGGCCGGAGCCACTGTTTCCGGAATTTCCACTCTCGCTGGTGCCGAAGCATCTTCAACCGACGGATCGGAAATCGGACCCGTGGCAGCAGGTACCGCTCCCGGGTTCGGATCGTCTGCACCGGAGAAGTAGCCGAAGAACTCGCCCGTCGGGCTCAGTACCAGACGGGTATCCCCGTTGGCCAGACTGCGCTCGTAGGCCTGCATCGAGCGGTAGAACTCGAAGAAGGACGGGTTTTTGCCGTAGGCTTGCGCGAAAATGTTGTTCCGCTGGGCATCCCCCTCACCACGCGTGATTTCTGAATCACGGCGAGCGTTTGCGACGATCACGGTCGCATTACGATCAGCAACCGAGCGGATCTGCTGGGCCAGCTTCTCACCGTCGGCGCGAATACCGTTGGCTTCCTGCTGACGTTCCGTCTGCATCTGGCGATAGACAGCAGCGGAGTTTTCTTCCGGCAGATCGGCGCGACGAATGCGATAGTCAACGACTTCGACACCAAGCCGCATGGTCTTTTCATTCACACTCTTGCGGATCAGTTCAACCAGCTCATCACGCTTGTCTCGCACGATCTCGCGGAAACCGAAATCGGCCACCACGTCACGAAGAGACGATCCCATGAAGCCGTTCAACTGGTTCTCGAAGTTCGACAGGAATTTGGCCTGACGTTTGAAAACGAGCGGATCAACGATCCGGTAGCGCACGAAGGAGTCAATGATCAGGCGTTTCTTGTCCGATGCAATGACCTCACGTTCGGACTGCTCGAGATAGCGCGCACGCTTGTCGAGATATTCAACGCTCTGGATGAAGGGAACCTTGAAATAGAACCCGGCATCACGCGTTGCCCGTTCAATTCGGCCAAACTGGGTGACGATAGCCTGCTCACTCGGATAGACCACATAAATCGATCCATAAAGCAGAACCGCGACGAAGGCTGCGGCGACCAGTGCGAAAATTCCTTTTGCAGACATGATCAGTTCCCCGCTTTCTTGGTCAGTTCATTGAGCGGCAGATAAGGAACAACACCGCTGCCCTCTCCATTGCTGTCCATAATAATTTTTTCGGACTGGCCCATAACCTTTTCCATGGTTTCGAGATAGAGGCGCTTGCGGGTAATTTCAGGCGCCTTTTCATATTCGCTCAGAACCTTGCTGAAGCGATCGGCCTGACCACGGGCTTCTGCAACGGTCTGCTCGCGATAAGCATTGGCAGCTTCCAGAATCTGGGCAGCCTGACCTTCGGCTTCAGGCACGACCTTGTTGGCATAGGCTTGAGCTTCGTTCTGCATGCGAACGTTGTCCGCCTTGGCGGCCTGCACATCGCGGAAGGCATCAATCACCTGCACTGGCGGTTCAACACCCTGCAGCTGGACCTGAATGATCCGGATACCGGCCTTGTATTTGTCGAGCATATGCTGCGTCAGATCACGTGCGGCAACCTGGCGCGCAACACGGTCACCGGTCTGGATTTCGTCCATGGTGTTGCGACCAACCACTTCGCGCATGGCGGATTCAGCGACCTGCTTGACGGCAATTTCAGGACTGTCGACATTGAACAGATATTGTTCAGGATCCTTGATGTTCCATTGAACCTTGAAGTCGACATCAATGATGTTTTCATCACCGGTCAGCATCAAACTTTCTTCCGGGACATCCTGCGACCGAACCGAACCGCGCTGGGTATTGAATTCCCGCACCCCGATGGTGACGTCACGGATCTGGTCGACGTTGACCGTCTCAGTGCGTCCAATCGGATAAGGCAGGTTGTAGTTCAGACCGGAGGTGGACACAGCCATCGGCTCGCCAAGGATCAACTCGACCCCCAGTTCACCTTCTTTAATGGTGTAAAAGCCAGTGGCCATCCAGATGACAAGAGCCGCACCGGCAAGAAGGCCGACACCCTTGACACCGAGCGATCCACCGCCCGAACCGCCCCCACCAGGGAAGACTTGCTTGAGACGTTCTTGGCCTTTGCGGATCATTTCCTCCAGATCGGGTGGCTTTGGTCCCTGATTTTGAGGGCCTTGCCCCCAGGGACCACCATTTTTGCCACCGCCACCGCTGCCCCAAGGGCCACCGCTACCGCCACCATTCTGATTGCTCCAAGGCATACTTTTTCCTTATGTTCAGAACCCGTTGAGCTGTCCTTAGCCCATAAATCGTGACATGACCTTTAACAAGTCATGCTTGAGATATGGAATTGTCAGTCCAACTTGCAAAGTCGACTTTCGTGACAAGGTGGGAAGGGTATCGCCTAAAATCAAGACTTAACTGCCCATTTCCCCGCTCTATTCCGCTTTTGACGCGAAAAGCTGGTTGGTGCGTACAGATCGTCGCACTTTAAGCACCGAACCTCTGTCTGATGAGATGCAAAGGCCTACGCTCGCCAGAGCGTCAGATCAGCCTTGTGTTTCGATCCGCTCGTAAACAGCAAAAGACATCGGCGCGCTGTCCTGTTCTCCCTGAACATCAGCCTCACTGCTGACTGTGTACCACATGGCCGGATCAATTGCAGGAAGAAACGTGTCGCCTTCAGGCGCCGCGTGTATATGGGTGACATAGAGGCGATCCGCCTGATCCCATAGGGCATTGTAGATCGTGCCGCCACCGATCACGGCGATTTCATCCACCTGATCCGCCAGAGCACGCGCGCGTGCCACGTCAAGCGCAGCCTCGAGCGACGCGACAACGATCACGCCCTCCGGATTGAAGGCCTCATCGCGGGTAACAACGATATTGGCACGGCCCGGCAAAGGCCGCCCGATGGACTGATAGGTCCGCCGCCCCATCACGAGCGGCTTGCCCATCGTCATCTCTTTGAACCGCCTGAGGTCGGTCGAGACATGCCACGGCATGGCATTGTTCATGCCAATTACGCCATTGTCAGCGACCGCATAATGAAACACCAGCTTTGGCTCGCCACTTGTTGTCATATCGCCCTTCATCCTGCGTTTGATCCCTTTGGGCAGGGACGCAGATCATGCTTCGAGAAAACACCCGGCTTGGTATCATCAATCTTTAGATACGTCACCCGCAGCAACAGCAGCAGAATAAGAAAAATGATCACGTCATCAGACAGTCGCAGGTCAGTTTTAAGAAGATGCCATCATTCACGACCATCAAAACCAAAAAAGCCGCAAGACCGACAAGCGGCCTTGCGGCAGGTGGCTCTAGCAAACGTTGCTATTCGACCGTTGCATCACTGAGCATGCGCCAAGTCTTGCCAAGCTTGTGCACATCCCCCTTCAGTGTGACGCGGGTCTGCAGCTGGATATCCGCACTGGAGGCACCAACCATCAGGGAGAAATGTCCTGGCTCGACGATCCGGTGCCCTTCGGCTCCGGTGAAGTTCAGCATATCGGTCGGCACGACGAATGTGACCTTGCGGCTCTGACCAACCTCGAGCGGCACCCGCGCGAAGGCTTTCAGCTCCTTGACAGGACGGACGACACTGGCCAGTTCATCGCGCACATAAAGCTGCGGCACGGCAACGCCAGCGCGGTCGCCCTTATTGCTCACCGTGAACGACAATCGAACCTCGCCAGTCTGGCAGTCAACCTCTTCTTCAGCCAAGGCAACATCGGAATAGGCAAACTCCGTGTATCCGAGGCCATGACCAAACGGATAAAGAGATCCGAAATGCCGAGCAATCGGCGTGCCCGAACTCTTGAAGTTGTGATTGTAGAAATAAGGTGCAGCACCAGCACTTTTCGGGATCGACAAGGTCAGGCGGCCAGAGGGTTCTACCGCACCGGTGAGAACGTCGGCCAGAGCCGAGCCCCCTTGTTGCCCCGCAAAGAAGGTCATGACCTGCGCGGCCAGTTTGTCTTCAAGGCCACCCAGATTGTAAGGGCGACCGCTTGAAAGCACGACGATCACAGGCTTGCCCGTTGCAACAACGGCTTCCAAAAGCTCCTGCTGGACGCCGGGGAGCCGCAGGGAATCAACATCCGACCCCTCGCCCACCGTGCCGGTCTGGAAAATGCCGGACAAATCGCCCACACAGACGATGGCGGCATCGGCCGCCTTAGCTGCCGCCACAGCCTCTGGGATCATGTCGAGACGCATCGACAACGAAGAGGCCTGTTCAAGGCTTGAGCTGTCATCCACGTCACCGGGAAAGACCGGAGCCCCTGCCTTGCGCTCGTCCAGAATATTGCACCCGCGCGCATAGGTGATCGAAGTTGAATCGCCAAGCTTCTGCTTAAGGCCAGCAAGTGGCGTCACCACGTTGGCAACTTCCTCCGCCTCGTTATTCTGAATGAGATGGACAGGGAAACTATAGTCCCCCAGAAGGGCCAGCGGATCATCAGCCGTCGGACCGATAACGACAATGTTTTTCAGGTTCGACAGCGGCAAGATGCCGTTATTCGACAGGATGACGACGGATTGCTCGGCGACTTGGCGCGCCACATCCACGGACCGATCCGACTGCAGCACGATGGCCGCATCATCGGCATAGGGCTTCTCGAACAGACCGATACGGAATTTTTCGAGCAGCACCCGCCGAACGATCGCATCAACCGTCTCTTCCGTGATGAGGCCACGCTTGACGGCCTCACCAAGATCTTTGGCACAATCATCGCCCGGCAATTCGACATCGAGACCGGCATTGAAGGAAAGAGCGGCGGCTTCCGCCTCGTTGGCAGCGATGCCGTGATGCTGGTAAAGGAGGGAAACCCCGACATAGTCGGCTACGATCAGACCATCAAAGCCCCAATCCTCGCGCAGAACCTTGGTCATCAGATGGTGTGAAGCGTGCACGGGTTCATTGTCGATATCGTGATAGGCTGGCATGATCGAGCCTGCATTGCCCAACTTGACCGCCATCTCGAACGGCAACAGGAACATGTCGCTCAGCTCGCGCCATCCCATATGCACAGGCGCATGGTTGCGTCCGCCTTCACTGGCCGAATGGCCCGCAAAGTGCTTCAGCGTTGCCAGGAGGTCGCGCGCTTCACCCTGCAGCCCTTTGACATATTGCGTGGCCATCAGCCCGCACAGATAGGGATCCTCGCCAAAGGTTTCTTCGGTCCGGCCCCAGCGGGCATCGCGCGCCACGTCAAGCACCGGAGCGAGCCCCTGATGACAACCGACCATACGGGCCTCTTCACCAATTTGCGCGCCCACCTCTTTGATGAGGTCCGGGTTCCATGTGGCGCCATAGTTGAGCGAGGAGGGAAACAGCGTCGCGCCCTTGATCATCAGGCCAGAGAGGCATTCCTCATGCGACATCACCGGAATACCAAGGCGGGTCTCTTCGAGCATGAATTTCTGCAAGGCGTTGAGGGCCCGAACCCCTTGGGCGGGATCAATGCTGCGGGTGCCGAGCGGTCGCGTTATCTGACCCAGCCCGCACGACAGCATCTGCCGCAGCGTGTCGGCGTTGCTCTCACCGGTGAATTGATCGCTGCGGACTTGGTGTTCGCCATTTTCGTTCAGGAACAGCCAGACCGCGTGCATCTGCCCGATCTTTTCCTCCAGTGTCATGCGAGAAATCAGATCGTCAGCACGGGTTTCGGGGCTTTGAGTGGCGTCTTTGTAGAGTTCTGTCATTGTCTTATTCCTTAAAAGCGCGCTTCAGAGTGACGCGGCATCAAAGCTGAGAGATTTGGGAGCCGGATTGAGATGCGTGAGCGCGTCTCCAGCCTCGTCGAACAGATGACAAAGTTCGGGTTTGACTTGGAAACGAACCGCCCCACGACTGGTCACAACGGCATCATCCGAGACCTTCGCGATCATCGGGTTGTCAACGTTTTCCGATAGATAGAGGAAGCTGTATTCGCCGAAATTCTCAACGGCATTAAGAGATCGGGTGAAGACCTGTTCGGTCACCTCTTCGCCAACAGGCAGCATGTGCTCTGGACGGACACCCAGCGTGAGTTTGGTGCCAACGGCCAGTTGATCAGCCGAAACAGGGACAAACAACGTTTCACCACTGTCGAGCGCAACACGCGCCCCAACAGATGTGGCCTCAAGCAGCTTCACCGGAAGGAAATTCATGGCCGGTGACCCGAGGAAGCCCGCCACGAAGAGGTTTTGCGGCCGGTGATAAAGCTCGAGCGGCGTGCCAATCTGGGCAATGGATCCCTTTTTGAGCACGTCATCGCCTGCGCGCAGCAAAACGATCTTGTCGGCCAGTGCCATCGCTTCGGTCTGGTCATGGGTCACATAAACCATGCTGGCTTCTGGGAACTTGCGATGCAGATTGGCAATCTCGGTGCGCATATGCACACGCAACGCGGCATCGAGGTTGGACAGCGGTTCATCGAACAGGAACACCGCCGGCTGGCGCACGATCGCCCGACCAATGGCCACGCGCTGGCGCTGACCACCGGAAAGCTCCTTGGGCTTGCGCTCCAACAAAGGCTCGATCTGCAGAATGCGGGCAGCTTCATTGACTCGCTCGGTAATCTTGTCCTTTGGCGTCTTGGCCTGCTTGAGGCCAAAGGCCATGTTTTCATAGACCGACATATGCGGATACAGCGCATAGTTCTGGAAAACCATGGCAACACGGCGTTCAGCGGGCAGCGCTTCGTTCATGCGCTGATCCCCGATCCGCAGCTCACCGTCTGTCAGGGTTTCGATCCCTGCGATCATCCGCAGCAAGGTGGATTTGCCGCAGCCCGATGGACCAAGGAAGACGCAGAACTGACCATCCTCGATTTTAAGATCGATTTTATTCAGAACGGTAGCGCGGCCAAACCGTTTCGCTGCATTTTCAAGGGTAATGCTTGTCATGACTGAGAGGTCCTCTTTGCAGAGATGTCTTTGTCCGGCCGCGACGCACCGTCCAAAACGGGTGCGATCGAGCTTGGGAATGGGAAAGCTTGGGTCGAATGGTTGTGCCTATGCTCTGTCATGGTTCAACCTTTCAGGGACCCGGCCATCATGCCGTTGACGATTTTTTCCTGACCGATGGCATAAACGATGATCAAAGGCAGCGTACTGAGCGTGACCACGGCGAGGATCGCAGGAATGTCCGCAGCATACTGACCCTGAAAGTCCCACACAGCGAGCGGCAGCGTCCGCGTGCTCGGCGAGCTGGTCAACACATAGGCAAACACAAACTCGTTCCACAGCATGATGCCGTTGTAGATGGCGACCGTTGAAATACCCGGTCCCGAGAGGGGAAAAAAGATCTTGAAGAAGATCTTGAACGGACCGCAGCCATCGAGGAAGGCCGCTTCTTCCAGCTCTTTGGGCACCTGACGCATGAATTCGGTGAGAATGAACACCGAGATCGGCAGACTGCACGCCACATAGGGGCCGATAAGCGCGAACATGGTGTCATACAGCCCCATATTCTTGATCATCAGATAGACCGGCACCAGCGTCACATGCAGAGGCACGATCATGCCCGCCACGATCAGACCGAACAGCGCATTGTTGAAGCGGAACTTGAGCCGCGCCAAGGCATAGGCCGCCATGGAACTGACCAGAACGATGAGGATCACCGAAATGGAGATGACGAACACCGAGTTGCGCAAATAGGTAAGGAACGATCCATTGAGCAACTGGAGGTAGTTGTCGAAATTCCAGGTTTCGGGCGGCATCCAGACCGGATTGGAGTAGGTTTCCTGCAGGCTCTTGAAGCTGGTGAAAGCCACGAAGATGAAGGGCAGCGTGGTGACCAACAGCCAGAACAGGCCCAGCACGGGAAAAGCGACTTTTGATATCTTGAATGGTTTCTTGCTCATCGCTCAGACCTCCGTTTCGAAGCGTTTGGACACGCGCATGGAGATGCTCGCTATCACGGTGATGATGATGAACATCGCCGAGGCAATGGTGCTGCCATAGCCCATCTCGAAGGAGTTGAAGACCGTGTGATACATGTAGGTGGCCATCATTTCCGACGAATGCTCGGGGCCGCCATCCGTCATCACATAGACAAGATCGAAGTAGCGCATCGAGCCGATCACAGCGAGCAGCACCGCGGTACGGAACGTGCCTTGCAGATGTGGCAACTTGAGACGCCAGAAGATGGTGGACTGACTTGCGCCATCCAGATTTGCCGCTTCAACGACCTCTCGGGGGAAGGAGGACAGAGCAGCCAGAAACAGCACCATGTAGAAGGGCACATTCTGCCAGCAGACAACGGCAATGACCGAACCTAGTGCCAGATCCGGGTCTCCCAGCCAATCCTGGGTCAAGTCATAAAGACCGAACTCGGTAAGGATGGAGTTGATCGGCCCGAAGTTGGGGTCGAAGATATTCTTGAACAACACGCCCAGAGCCACACTCGACATCAAAAGCGGGATGAAATAGAGGATTTTCAGGATCCGTGAGCCTTTGGACGCTTCGTCCAGCACCACAGCAAGAAGAACGGCAATGGGCAGCTGGATCACGACGGAGAACACCGCAAGATAGATGTTGTTCAGCGCCGATTGCCAGAAAATCCCGTCGCTTATCAGTCTTTCCCAGTTGGCAAGACCAGTGAAACGCGCGTTGTCACCAAGCCCGTTCCAGTCAAGAAAGGAGAGTTGGAAGCTGTAGATCAACGGGTAGAGCAGAAAGACCGAAAGCAAGATGATCGCCGGAGCAAGAAAGACCAGAGGGGCTATCTTTTGTGCTCTCCGATAGGATTGTCTTGAACGGAGGGTCATGGATGGTTGAGATCCACCAGACATGAGAAGCATCCCTTCATTTGGCAAAAACCGGCCGTTGCCTCTGAAAGACAGCGGCCGGAAAGATCGATCACAATGTCGATGAAAGGTCCCTCAAGAGAGACTATTTGTCGGCAAGTTCCTGAGCGGCAGCTTCCATTTTTGCAGCTGCTTCTTCAGGCGTTATGGAAAGACCAAGCAGTTGCTGAGTCGTATCCTTGTGGACTTCAGCAAGAGATGGAGCCAGTTCCTGATCATACCAGAGCTGGATGCTTGGAGCCTTCGAAACGGCCTTCATCACCTCGGCCAGATAAGGATCATCGACTTTAACGCCTTTGACCGGAAGGATCTTGTTGTCTTCCATCTTCAGCTCTGCAGCCCGATCATCTGTCTGGTGCATCAGAAGATCAAACGCTTCATCCTGATAAGGGCAATCGGCGTTGATGGAGATGAAATTATCACCCATGGTGCCGATGGCATTGTTGGGATCGCCTTTGCCCCCTTCCACTGCAGGGAAGGTGAAGAAGCTGATATTCTTGGCAAAATCAGGATTTTCATTCTCAATGGAACCGAATTCCCAGCTGCCCATCAACTCCATGGCTGCGCGGCCGGAATAGAGCAACCGGCGAGACCCGCCGATGTCGTAATCCAGACCATTGTAGCCACGTGCAAAACCATCCGCCTTGACCAGATCTTGAAGCAGCTTGCCTGCCTTGATGAAGGCTGGATCTTCAAAACTGCCACCCGGCTCGCGATCAGCAGCTTTTTGGAAGACTTCCGGTCCGCCAATGCGATCAGCAAGATAGACAAAGAACATAGACCCAGGCCATTTTGCCTTATTGGCCAGAGCAAACGGAGCGATCTTGTTCTCGTTGAGAACTTTGACCACGTCCATCAGCTCTGACCAGGTCTTGGGAGGAGTAATGTCGAGTTTCTCGAAGATTTCCTTGTTATAGAGAACCACGGCAACTGCGGTGGTCATAACAGGCAGGCCATAGATGTCACCATCATATTTGACAGCTGAGAAGCCAGCAGGCAGGAAACGATCGGCGAATTCCTTGTGCTCTTCCAGATACGGCGTCAGGTTCGTCACTTTGCCGGCCTTGATATATTCACGCAGAGGGCCACCACCCCACGTGGTGAAGACACAAGGAGCCTCATTGGCACCAAACGCGATTTTCAGCTTGGTCTTGTAGGCATCGTTTGCAATGTGGGCATCCTCGACCTTGAAGCCGGGATTAGCGGCTTCGAAACGGTCAGCAGCGTCGCGAATGGTCGCAACGGTGCGCTCCTGCGTCTGCAGGTCCCATGATGTGATGACTTTGGTATCGTCTGCCGAAGCTGCCGCAATTGGCAGAAGTCCGGCGACAGCGACACCGCAAAGAAGGTTGGTAATACGTTTAGACAGCATTGAGTGCATCTTGTCCTCCCATTGTTCATGACTTGAATGGATCATGTCTGATCCGACAAGTTTACCCTACGAACGTTACCGGTAACGTTTCTTTGTGTCAATGGCTTTGAATCTTCGCAAAAAGACTGTATGTAGGACATATAATCGTGTATCGAGAGCGACAATCTTGCGGCGATCAGGCATTTTTTGACGATCGCAAAGCCAATTGGCCAAAAAAATTGTCAACAAGCCGGCGCCTCATTGCAGGCGGAACGTACGGTCAACACTCAACAACCGGGCGCCTCGCAAACACCTGTAACGTTACAAGTATCGTTACAGAATGCGCTTGAACGAAATGGGCTTTAAAGAGATAGGTACAAGCAAAAATGCCACGTCCCACCCTCGCCGATGTTGCAAAAGTTGCGGGCGTCTCTCGCATGACGGCATCGCGCGCTCTTAATGACAAGCCCGGCGTGTCCGACAAGACGCGGGAAGACATTCTGCGCATCGCCAGCGAGATGGGCTATGTGGCCAATCCTTTGGCCCAAAAGCTGTCAAATGGGCGCACCCACATAATTGGCGTGATTGCCCAGCTCCACACCTCATACACCGGCGAAATGATTATGGGCATCGGCGGCACAATTCGCGGAGCCGGATACGAAATGCTGGTCTACTCTTTGCCCGACAATGATACCCAGCCACCCTCCAGTGTTGTCAATCTGCTCCAGCAAGTTGCAGATGGCATTATCGTGCTGCTGCCTTACGAGGCAGACTATCTGGAACAGCTACAGGAAGCATCGCTGCCCGTGGTGACTGTGGAAACGGTTCTTGACGAGCCCGTCTTTCCCTCCGTGATAACGGACGGATATCTGGGCGGCAGGCAAGCGATGACCCATTTGATAGAGTTGGGACACAGACGGATCGGCTTCATCACGGGCAACCTCAAACTGCTATCGGCGCGCAGTCGTCTCAAAGCCTACAAGGATATGGTGGAACAATATGGACTGGACAATGATCCGGGCCTGATTTGTGAGGGTGACTACATGCAGCTGGGCGGCTTCGACGCAGCCCAGGAACTGCTCGCCATCAAGGACCGCCCCACCGCAATCTTTGCCTCCAATGACATCAGCGCTCTTGGTGCCCTTTCAGCCATCCGCGAAGCGGGGCTTTCTGTGCCAGAAGACATATCTCTCGTTGGTTTCGATGATATTACACTGTCACAACAGATGCACCCGGCTCTGACCACCGTCCACCAGCCACTTCAGCAGATGGGCCGCTCTGCCGTCAACATGTTGCTCGCCATGATTTCAGGTCTGGAAGTGCCATTCCATCAAATCACGTTACCGACAGAACTGATTGTCAGAGACTCCACCAGCAGCCTGCACAGCTCAGACAAGAATGGGAAGATCCAAGAAAAGGGCAAAGAAAAGGCTCAATAAGAACCGGAATCAGTCCCTGAAAGCCGCGTAACAGACATCAATTGCGATCCGTTTCGGCACTCTCAGACCGCCACCTGCCCGGCAATATGCGGATGCGGGTCATAATCCTCAAGCGTGAAATCATCGAACGTGAAGGCAAACAGATCCTTGCGATCCGGATTGAGGCGCATGGTTGGTAGGGACCGCGTCTCGCGGCTGAGCTGAAGCTTGGCCTGTTCAAAATGGTTCGAATAGAGATGCGCATCGCCAAGGCTGTGAACGAAATCCCCCGGCTCCAAATCGCACACCTGCGCAACCATCATGGTCAGCAGCGCATAGGAGGCGATATTGAAAGGAACGCCGAGAAAGACATCGGCTGAGCGCTGGTAAAGCTGGCAGGAAAGTTTTCCGTCCGCCACATAGAACTGGAACAGGCAGTGACAGGGTGGCAAAGCCATCCGCTCGACATCGGCCGGGTTCCAGGCGGTGACAATCAGCCTGCGACTGTCCGGATTGACCCGAATCTGATCGAGCAACTGGCTGATCTGGTCGATCGTCGAACCATCTCTTGCTGGCCACGAGCGCCACTGATGCCCATAGACAGGCCCCAGATCGCCGTTTTCATCGGCCCATTCATCCCAGATTCGCACCTTGTTGGCTTTCAGATAGCCGATGTTGGTATCCCCGGACAGGAACCACAGCAACTCGTGGATAATGGAGCGCAGATGCAGCTTTTTCGTCGTGAGGAGCGGAAATCCGGCGGACAGATCAAACCGCATCTGATGCCCGAACACCGAGCGCGTGCCAGTACCGGTTCGGTCCCCTTTGTCCACGCCGTTGTCGAGAATATGCTGCATCAAATCGAGGTAAGCCTGCATGGGGGTTCCTTTCTCGGCATCCAGTCACGCTAGGTCTGTGTGATACACGATTCTGTCTCACAGCCAGAAGCGCTTTTGCTGTGAGGCTTTGCCGCAACGCAGCTGCTGGGAAAAACCATGCACAGCGAACACTCCCCCTTTCACTTTTCCTACTTTAAATTCCTGCGCGCGGTCCCTATATTCAGCATGTCACTTCTGTGACTACGGCAATAAATGGCCTCTGTAATAAGCCTATCGGACCCGGGGGCGGTACCCGGCGCCTCCACCAAAAGCACCGCATCGTGAGCATGACGCGAAGCGATGTTTTTGCTGGGGGCGAAATAGGATCGACGAGGGTGTAAAGATTGTGTTTTTGCTCGGCATTGTACCACCGTTATCGGGCTAATTTTGTAGTTGCAAACGACAACTATGCAGGCTCTCGTCTCGCTGCTGCTTAAGCAGTGCGACTAGCCACTTAAAGCCCTAGCCGGTATGCTCGGTTAGGCGGGGTTCGGGGGCACCTGGCAACAGAAGCCCTCACCATGAACCCGCGCGTTCAAAACAGCATTGGCTGTCTGGGCAACGGTTGATATCTCTTGCCCAATCAGGGGATTAGGTCCGGCTTAGCTTGACTCCAAGCATCCGCCTCGGACAAGGTGTCGTCAAATTCTAGCAAATTTTCGGAGGCCCCATGAGCGAAGACCTGATCCGGTATGACATCCTTGCACAGGATGCCTTGCGGGGTGTCGTTAAAACGGTGCTGATCGAAGTGGCCCGCACGGGCCTTCCCGGCGAGCATCATTTTTACATCACCTTCAACACGCAAGCTCCGGGCGTCCGTCTATCGCCAAGGCTTCTCGAGAAGTACCCCGAAGACATGACCATTGTGCTGCAGCACCAGTTTTGGGATCTGCAGGCCAATGATCAGGCCATCGAAATCGGGTTGTCCTTCGACGGCATCCCGGAAAAGCTCTACATTCCCTATACCTCCATCGTCACCTTCATCGACCCCAGCGTTCATTTCTCGCTTCAGTTCGAGATCGATACGGCGCTGGAAGAAGAAAGCGCCGACCTCGACACCAGTTTGATGTCTGATGAGGATATTGTCCTCTCCGTTATGGATCCCACAGCTGATCCGGCTGAAGAGATCAACGCCCTGCTTGACAGCGTCGAGCAGGAAGCAAGCGCGGACGATCAGAGCCAGAAGGACGAAACAGAGGAAGAAGACGGCGACGATCCGGACAAAACCGAAGGGGCCGAAGTGGTCTCTCTGGATGCCTTTCGCAAGAAGTAAAGCGACGGAGAGCCTCGCACAACGGAGGCCGCAGCGAAACAACAATGGCTGACATCATCAATCTGCGTCAGGCGCGCAAGAACAAGGCGCGTGTAGACAAAGAGCGCAAGGCAGAAAGCAATCGGGCTCTTTTTGGCCGCACCAAGGCCGAGAAGCACCAGCACAAACACGACACAGAAAAACTGCAACAGCATCTGGACGGCCACAAGCTTGGGGCGGCCCCGTCTCCCGAGGACAAGGCATAACAGGCCGCAGCATGAAAAAGCATTCCGTGACCATTTCGGGTCATCGCACATCAATCTCTTTGGAAGACGAATTCTGGCAGGGCCTGAAGGTTGTCGCAGAAAGTCGAAAGAAATCTCTGGCAGATATCATTCGCCAGATCGACCGGGAGCGCGGCCAGAACAATCTCTCCTCGGCAATCCGCCTCACCGTGCTTGATCACTACAAGTCGCAAATCCCACACACCTGATATCCCTGAAGCCTGACGTCCCCAGAACCAAGCGGACACCACTGATCACAGGCTATCGATGGATGGGTAAGCCCCCAAAAGCGCGACAACCGCCATCTGCTTAATCCCCCCCCTAACGCCCGCTCAATCCCGATGCCGCGATCAATCCAGCTGAATGATCCGGTCTGGTGAGCTACGCAACTCTTCAATCAGATCATTGTGAATCGTCGGCTCGATAGGGGTCACCGGTACGGTCAACTGGAGCGGTGCCGCTGGTGCCTGCCGCGTCCGAGGCAGGATGGTCAGAACGTCCGGCAGCGGTACGAAAGACTCGTCCTCTTGAGGAATATCGGCCTCTTGCGGAATGTCAGCTTCAGGCTCTGCGACTTGCTCGGTGGGTTGCAGCTCAAGATCATTCAGCGGACGAAGTTCGATCCCGCCCGGACGCATTTCCGAGTTGACAGCTGACTGTTCCGCCTCTTGGGCGGCCTTGCGGGCTTCTTCGGCCCCCCTGACGGCATCAAGACGCGCAGCCTCGGCCCGAGCGGCTTCTTCTTCCGCCCGTTTCTGAGCTTCCAGCGCAAGACGCTCACGCTCCTCTGCCGCTTTACGGGCTTCATCCAGTTTGCTTTGTTCCTCGGCAACACGGGCGGCAACTTCCTGTCGCGCAGCCTCTTCAGCAGCCTTGCGAATTTCTTCTGCCCTGCGCGCTTCTGCTTCACGGCGCGCAGCCTCTTCGGCGGCGAGCCGCTGTTCTTCGGCCTGCCTTTCGGCCTCGGCTTTCAGACGAGCGGCCTCTTCGGCTTTGCGCCGCTCCTCAGCCACACGTCTGGCCTCTTCTTCACGGCGCTTGGCTTCCTCTGCTGCTTTGCGGGCTTCTTCAGCCTTACGCTCTGCTTCCGCCTCGCGTTTTGCCGCATCTTCAGCCGCCTTGCGTTTGGCTTCTTCGGCTTTTTGCTGTTCGGTCGTGATCGCGGCCAGACGGTCACGTTCAGCCGCCTCTGCGGCTTCCTCCCGGTGCCGGGCGCGTTCGCGATAGAGCCGCAACAGCCGCCGCATCCGTTCCTTTTCCAGAATGTCGGCTTGCATCCGCTCAACCCGGTCCACTTCACGCTCAAAGGCGCGAATGCTCAGATATCCGGTGAAGGGCGCCACATCAACAATCCGCCGCGGTGCAGAGAGATCGCCCGCAAAGACCAGACCGACTTCCGGCTGCGCCCCGGTCACCGCATCTTCTTCGTTTGGCTCAACCTTGATCGACCAGTCCGCATCAATCGTCTGCTCGGCCAGATCCATCGTCACACTGCCGCGCGATTGAAGAATCTCGGCCTCCGCATCCATGTTGCTCGCCCTCAGCGCGCCACCTGCAAGGCTGAATGTTCCGGTCAGCTCCGAAACACGGGTCGATCCGGCATCCATATGCGACACGAAGGTCTGCCTGATCTTGTCCTCTTTAAGCTCAAGCCCCGCATCTACCGCGCGCACCACCTGCTCGAAAGCTTGCGGATTGATATATTGCAGCACGGCATCGCGGATGGTGAAGGTGCCGTTGCCAGACAGTCCAGAAACAAGACCAGCCAAAGAGCGCCCCTGACTCTCGACATTCACATTGACATCGAACAGACCGCTGGCGACCGAGCGTCCATCCCGTTGCCAGATGAAGGGAGACAGCGCTGCGCCATCCACGCGCAGATGCGACTTGAGAACCCCTTCCCCTCCGACATTTTCCAATTGCAGGCCGCCCGTCGCGGTTCCGCCCGCCATGAGCGCCTTGAAATTGCTGACGGAGAGACTCTCCGGTCGCCACAACAGCTCAAAACTGGGTTGCTGAAAAACGTAAGGCTCATCGAACGTCAGGCTGCGTGCCTTGACATCAAGCGCCAGTTTAATTGGCAGATCACCAACGGCATCCACGCCGGCGACAAAAGCTGTGTCGGACCATGCATCGCCCGAGCCCCTCAGACGCCCGGCTCCCAGCACGGTCTCCCCGAGCCAGACACCGTCCACATCACCAACTTCAAACCGGCCCGAGATATCGCGATCCGTGATGGTTTCTTTGTAGTCAAGCGACCCGACAACCGGTTGTCCGATCCATTGTCCCTTGATCTTCGAAATGCGCGTGAGATCTCGCGAATGATCGATGACAGCGGTGAGATTGACGGGCAGATCCCTTGAAAAATCCCCCGAATAGAGACCGCTGCCCAACAAATAAGGCGAAAAGTCATCCGCCGTCAGCGACAGCGTCCCCTTGCTGGCCCATCCAGATCGCCCCGCGAAGGTCAGCGTGCCATCATAGACGAGCGCGCCGTTTTCCGGGTCAAGGCGGGCAACCAACTTGGCCCCTTGATCCAAGGTCCCGTCAATCGAGATTTCCGAAGAAAGCGCGGGAAGCTCAAGCAACCCTTGCCCCAAACCGACAAGATTGAACAGCCTGCGGCCATCAGGATTGTCGAGCTTCAATTCGGCGGACATCGGCACCGAGGACCATTCCGACAGGGCACCCTTGGAGCGGGCCTCAAGGGCAACGGTTCCACCTCCCAAGAGCCCTGAAAGACTGCCCTTGAGCCCGCCTTCCTCAGCTCCGGCATCAACTGAGAAGGACAGATCGGCAGGAGACAGTCCACGGCTTGCCCGTTCAAACCACTGCGCCGCGGCTTGTTCCGGTAAAAGCCGTTTAACAAGGCTCGAAAGACCGGTCAGATCATCCGCCCGCAACTCTCCGAGGAGTTGCCCACGCGGCGTGCCGCCCAGATTATCAAGGCTCCCCGTCATCGACAGATAGGCACCGGCAAAGTCCTCAATCACCAGACGGTTGATATCGACCCCACCTTCCGCAATGCTCAGCTTGGCCGCCAGTTTCTCACCTTGGAAATCGCCCGCAGTAACCTTGTCGGTTTCAACGTCGAGATGAATATCGCCAAGTGGTGGCGCCTGCCCTTGCGAATTGCTCAGCAAAAGCGCTCCAATCCCCTGCACCGCATCCAGATCGAGCTGATCGGCCTTCAAATCCAGAGACAGGGACGCCACGTCGCCCTTGTCTTCATTGGCAAGGGACCAGTCGATCCGACCGGACGCCTGATTGCCATCAAGGTCGAGCATCATGGAGGAGACGGACACCGCGTCGGATTTGGCCAGAAGCTTGCCGCTGAGATCGAACGGCACGAGGCGACCGACATCGGCCCCGTCCTTCAGCCACCATTTGGCAAACCCCGTCGGTTGATCCGAGCGGATGCGCGCCAATCCGTCAAATGTATGGCCAAATATGGCCTGTCCCTCATCCCCGGCCTGTGCAACGCGAGAGAACAATCCCGAGATCGCAAAGCGGGTCTGTCCGGGCAGATCGGCCTCAAGGGTCTCGACCTGCCAGCCCTTATCGGCATAGTCCGCCTCGAGCAGAAGGTTGCGCATGATCCCGCCAGCCAGAATGACACCCGGCACTTCAAAGCTCACCTTGCCCGGCATCGGCGGGGCGGGCAGAGCGCTGAGCACCCCGGCCATTTTCTGAATGCCGGCATGAAGATCAATCGGCGCATCCGGCCCATCGCCCAGCGCCCTGTCGAGATCGAGCTGACGCGAATTGACTGCAATGTCAAAGCTTGGATTTTCGCCAAAGGCAATGCTGCCCGATCCAGCCAGACGATAGGCCTGATCGACATCGCCATGAGTGAATTCGAAGGTTGGCATGGTCAGCGACGAGACGGTGAGATTGCTTTCACCGGTCAGCTCCCATGGCACCACCCCTTCAAGACCCTCGATCTGGTTCGTCAGGCGCGTATCACCGATATAATGATAAAGGCCATCCTCATTGGCCGTGACATTGCCATCGATGGAAAGCGTGATTGGCAGATTATAGGGGGTCAGCATGCTCTTCACACGCATGCCGTCCTCACCGGCCGAACCGGTTGAAAGCATCAGGGAATAGGGCTGACCATCGAGCTGAAAGGAGCTTTCAATCTTGTAGGGGCCGATCAGACTGCGGGCCTGAAGCGTGCCGTTGAGAGACTCGATCTCTTTTTTTCGGCCGGTCGGCATGTCTTCGAGCGAAATGCTGCCATCCTTGATGCGCACATCATTGAGCCGGATGTTCGCAAGATCAAGCTCCCATAGCTTGCCGCCATCCTGCCGAAACGCGATCCGTCCCTTTTCATCCATCTTCAGCTTGAGATCGGGAGACTGCAGGGTCATGTCGACCACTTCGATCTTGCCCTGCAACAGCGGGAGGAGCTCGATGCGAATGTCGAATTCATCCACCACCAAAATCGGTGCCTGACCATCCGGGCCAACATGGACGCTTTCGAAATGCAGACGCGGAATAGGCAGGATCTGCATGTCGGCATCCCCGAGCACCTGCACGGGCTGCCCCAGCACCTGCGTCGCCTGCCGCTCGAACGCAGCGCGATAGGATGTCCAGTCAACAAAAAACGGACCAACCAGCGCAACGATCAGCGCCAGCAGAATCGTACCGCCGATGGTGAAATAAAGACTATTCAGAACTCAAGTCCCCCTATGGAGATCCCAATCGACAAAACATCGACGCGCGCACCAAACCGAGCACTCCGGCCACCCCCGAGCTCATCTCAACCTATATCAGGTTGAACCGGCTACAATGTGACCTAAAGCAAATCGAAACCCTATTGCAATGCAAAATGCAACAAATTTCAATGCTATATGCTGCCGCAATCGCCATCTTCCAACGCGCAAAGGTGTGAAGAGTGATCCAGCTGGCAAAATATCAGCCAAGTGAGTGACTTATAAGTTCTTGTCAGTCCAGTTTCGGCACGATCTTGCCTGGGTTCATGATGTTGTTCGGATCGAAGGCCTGCTTGATCGCGGCCATGTAGCGCAGCGCCGGACCAAATTCGTCACGCATAAACTTCATCTTGCCCTGCCCGACACCGTGCTCGCCCGTGCAGGTCCCGCCCATGCCAATCGACCGCTCGGCAAGGCGCTTGAGGAAGGCTTCCGCATTGTCGATCTCGGCCTGATCATCCGGATCAAGCACCAGAAGCACATGGAAATTGCCGTCTCCGACGTGCCCGACAATGGGGCCGATCAGGCCGCTGTCCTCGATGTCCTTCTGCGTTTCGGTCACACATTCCGCAAGGCGCGAGATCGGCACGCAGGCATCCGTCGACAGGCCCTTGCAGCCGGGACGCAATCCGCAACCGGCCCAAAAAGCATTGTGCCGCGCGGTCCACAATTTGGTGCGGTCTTCCGGTTTGGTCGTGGCTTGAAAGTCCGAGCCACCATACTCGGCGATGATATCACCAAACAATTCGATCTGCTCGGCAACCCCGGTGTCCGTGCCGTGAAACTCGACAAGCAATGTCGGGCGCTCGACAAGATCCATCTTAGAATAGAGATTGCAGGCCTTGACCTGAACACTGTCCAGCAACTCGATGCGGGCGATTGGAATGCCGCACTGGATGGTCATGATGACGGCATTGCAGGCGCTTTCCAGATCCTCGAAATTGCAGATCCCCCCGGCGATGGCTTGCGGAATGCCCGACAGTTTGAGCGTCACCTCCGTGATCACCCCAAGCGTGCCTTCCGACCCGACGAGCAACCGCGTCAGGTCATACCCGGCGGCGCTTTTCTTGGCATGGCTGGCCGTTTCGATGATCGTTCCATCGGACATAACGGCCTTCAGTGAGACCACGGTTTCGCGCATGGTGCCGTAGCGCACGGCATTGGTGCCCGAGGCGCGGGTTGCCGTCATGCCGCCGATGGTGGCATCCGCACCCGGATCGATGGGAAAGAAAAGCCCCGTATCACGCAAATAATCATTGAGCTGGCTGCGCGTCACACCGGCCTGAACCGTACAATTGAGATCCTCGGGATGAACGGCGAGGACTTCATTCATGCCGCTCACGTCAACGGAAATACCGCCATAGGGCGCATTAAGATGCCCTTCGAGCGAGGAACCGGACCCAAAGGGGATAACCGGTACATTTTCCTCGTGACAAATTGTCACGACCTCGGACACCTCTTCAGTGCTGTTGACCATCACCACACCATCGGGCCATTCGCCGGGCAGATAGGTGGTCGTGTGCCCGTGCTGCTCGCGGACCGATTGTCCGGTCATGAAACGCTCGCCAAAACGCGACATGAGACGGTCGCAGACGCGATTGATCGCGGCCTTATCGGTGGTACGGCTGAAATGCGGTTCAATTCCCATCAAAAAATTCCTTCTGGGTTTCTGGCAGAGTGTTCGGTTGCCCGACTCACCAAGGTCAGGTCCGATCCAACCAGAGGTCGAAAAGTCATCTGACAGGCCTTGTAGCAGCATCGCGCATTGCGAAGGGTTGCGACCGATCAAAAAGCGGAGCCCGAATAGAAATCGGACAGTTCGGACGATAACGTCATGATCGGACACATGTTGAGCGTTTTATGCGCCATTGCCCACACTCGATGCAAGCAATCAAGCATGGAAATACGCCTTCTCCAGCTATTTTCCGTGAACTATAAGGGCAGTTTTGTCCGCAGATTGTGTCCGTCAAACCCGGTGAACGAATTTTACAGACTTCACAAAATGATCAATCGCATTGACAAAAGGATCATTCGGATCGAAAACCAATGATATCGCAGTTGCAGCATTGTCTTTCCATGAATGGCTAACGGTGCAGCTTGTGTGCGATCAACCGGATCCGTCAGGGAGGATGACCCGGTTTCAGCAGGCGAGAGACTCAAAGCCAAAAGACTTGCCTCACTCTTTTAAAACCCGAACCAGTCCTCCAAAGACATGCAAAACAGACTCAACATCAATTTCCCGTCGGATCGTCAAGTCCGCGCACAACAGCTTATTTGGCAACGCCGCATCATTTTCGGTCTCGGCGGCCTCATGGTCGGTCTGGCCGCGGTCGGCCTCGCCATCGGCGCTGACGCCTGTCAGGAGGCCTTCCGGGAAATGATCCGTCGCTATCCCTATTCGGGCCTCGCGGTCACCCCATTGGGATTTGGTCTGGTTGTCTGGATCACCAATCGCTATTTCCCCGGCACACAAGGATCGGGTATTCCTCAGGCCATTGCGGCACGCAAGCTCAAGCACCCCGCCAAGCGCATCCATCTGGTGGGCATCCGGACCGCCGTTGGCAAGGTGTTGATGACCATGCTCGGCCTTGCCGTTGGCGCGTCGACAGGGCGCGAAGGACCGACCGTGCAAGTCGGTGCTGCCATCATGTTTCTTACGGGCCGTATCGCACCGAAACGGCAGGTCGGTCTCATTCTGGCTGGCGCGGCCGCCGGTGTTGCCGGTGCTTTCAACACGCCTCTCGCCGGGATCGTCTTTGCGATCGAGGAAATGAGCCGCTCCTTCGAGATGCGCACCAGCGGCATGATTCTGGGCACAGTGATCTTTGCCGGTCTGACCTCGATGTCGATCTTCGGCAACTACACCTACTTCGGCACCACCCATGATGTTATGCAGTTCGGCATGGGCTGGATAGCGGTTCCGGTCATCGGCGTCGCCGGTGGCCTGCTCGGTGGTCTGTTCTCCCGCATTCTCATTATCTTCACATACGGCCTGCCGGGCCGTGCAGGACAGTTGATCAAGAAATGGCCTGTGCTGTTTGCCATTCTGTGTGGCCTGATTGTAGCTCTGGCCAGTCTGGTCAGCCATGGGGCAGTGAATGGCGCCGGGTATGAAGCAGCCCGCGATGCCTTGCACGACGACACCTCGCTGTCGCTGATTTATGCCCCCTTGAAATTCCTTGCCACGACGATCTCGTCAATTGCCGGATTGCCCGGCGGTATCTTCTCTCCTTCCCTGTCCATCGGTGCCGGCGTCGGAGCTGATCTTGCACCCCTGTTTCCCAATGTCCCCATCGGGGTGATCATCCTGCTGGGCATGGTGGCCTATTTCACGGGCGTGGTTCAGGCCCCCATCACCGCCTTTGTCATCGTCATGGAGATGACCGACAATCACCAGATGATGCTGCCGCTCATGGCCTGCGCCCTGATCGCGAACGGCTCCTCAAAACTGCTCTGCAAGGAAGGCGTCTATCACGCCCAGTCAGGCAAGTTCCTGGCCTTTGCTCGCCAACGAGCCGAAGATGCCAGACTGGCTGCAGAAGCTGAGGAAGAGAGACTGCGCGCCCAGAATGAGCAGTCGGAAATTGAGCCGGGTGAGGACACAGACGGTGCTGCAGAAGGGGCCACAGAAGGGCCCACAGGCGACGCCTCTGACAGGGATACGGACGGAGACAAAGGCGAAAGTCAGGACAAGCCAGACAAGGCATAACGACAAGCCGCCTTGCTACAGGCATCAAACAGCGCCTTTTGCAAGCCTCTTTTGGTCCATGGCCCTTAGCCCATTCTAGATGTTGCCAAACGCATGAAAGCCCTCATAAGCTGGTTTCGCTCCTGGCTTTGAGAATGGCACATTCATGCGTTGGCTGAACCCGATCAAATTGTCGCTGAGTTGGATTGAACCCAACTTGAAGTATCACTGGTCCACCCGGCAGTCGAAAATGTGGGTGCTGGCCATTGTGATCGGCCTGATGGTCGGGTGCGCCGCCATTCTGTTTCGTCTTGGAATTGGTGGCATCCAAATGCTCTGGCTCGGAACCATGAGCGAGAATGTCGCTTCGGCCGCGCGTGACTTGCCAGGCTGGCTGATCATTCTTGCACCGACCGTGGGGGGCCTCTTTGTCGGGGCATTCCTGCAATATGTTCATCCCCGCAAACGACCAGAAAACGTGTCCGATGTGATCGAGGCCCGCGCCAAACACGGCAAGGGCTTGCGTTTCTGGCAAGGGCTCGACAGCGCTGCGGTCAATATTGTTTCTCTGGGCTGCGGCGCAAGCGCCGGACGGGAGGGCCCAATCGTCCATCTGGGCGCGAGCCTTGCAACAACCCTGTGCGAGCGCTTTGACCTGCCCCCAACGGCCAAGAGAATCATGCTTGCCTGCGGTGTTGCAAGTGCGGTGTCGGCGTCGTTCAATGCCCCCATCGCGGGCGTCCTGTTCGCTCACGAAGTGATTTTGGGCCACTATGCCCTCAGTGCCTTTGTGCCCATCGTGGTTGCCTCTGCCTTCGGGACCATGGTTTCGCGCCTCTATTTTGGCGACATCGCGGCCTTCATCATCCCCAGCTACCAGATCACGTCCTATTGGGAAATGCCCGCCTTTGCCCTTCTCGGTCTGGTCTGTGCAATCGCAGCGGTGCTGTTTCAGCTCGCCCTCATCGGCACGGACTGGATTGCCCGCAACATCCGCATGCCCTTGATCATTCGCCCCGTGATCGGCGGTTTTATCGTCGGCTGCATCGGTCTCGTCTTCCCTGAAGTCCTCGGTGTGGGGTATGAGGCCATGGACATGGCGCTGAAACAGCAGCTGCCGCTGCTCCTGCTTTTGCTTTTGATCGGCGCAAAGACTGTCGCTACTGCCGTGACGCTGGCTTCCCGTTTCGGCGGCGGCATTTTCTCGCCCAGCCTCTATATCGGTGCCATGACAGGCGGCGCCTTTGGCATGATCGCCGGTCAGTTCTGGCCGGAAATGGCCTCCGATCACGGCCTTTACGCCATTCTGGGCATGGGGGCCGTTGCGGCCGCCGTGCTCGGGGCCCCTGTCTCCACCACTGTGATGGTCTTCGAATTGACCGGTGGCTACGCGCTTTCCATCGCGCTTCTGCTTACGGTGTCGATTGCCACGGGCATCACCATCGCCCTGCATGGCCGCTCATACTTTCACTGGCAACTGGAATTGCGCGGCATTTTTCTCAATGAAGGAGCCCACAAATATCTCGTCTCGACCCTCACGGTCTCACAATTCTATGAGCCCCTCGCTCAGGACGCCCCGCCGGAAGACCGTGTCTTGGCCGAGGACACGCCCACGATCAGCCATTTTGACACGCTCGAACAGGCACTCAAGGCCTTCGATCTGGCCGGAGGCGGGGATCTCGCCGTTCTCGACCCGTTGGACAAGACACGGATCATCGGTTGGGCACGTCAGGTGACTGCCCTCAAGTTTTTCAACGACATGCTCATTGACTCTCAGGTCGAAGAGCACAGATAAGTCCTAAGCGAAGATGCCAACAACGAGAAAAATCGTCAGATTGGCCCCTGACAAACCACATTTGTTGCTATAATGTTCTTCAATTGGATTCGCTGCTCACCCGGCTCGATCCCCTTCTTTGCGCCAACAGGACCCAACGCCCTATATGCCTGATCTCTTTGCCACCCCAGCTCCGCCACCCTCGTTCGAATCGAACGAAGATGATCAGGAAGGAATTCGCGCCAAGCTCGCGCGCATGCAGCCCACACCCTATCTGGATGGCCTCAATCCGGAACAGAAGGACGCCGTGGAAAGCCTTGACGGCCCCCTTCTGGTGCTCGCTGGCGCGGGAACAGGCAAGACGCGGGTGTTGACCACCCGCATCGGACACATCCTCTCAACGCGCCGCGCTGCACCTTGGCAGATCCTGTCGGTGACCTTCACCAACAAGGCCGCGCGCGAGATGAAAGACCGCATCGGCAAGCTCATCGGCGGTTCGGTAGAGGGTATGCAATGGCTGGGGACGTTCCATTCGATCGGCGTCAAAATCCTGCGCCGTCACGCCGAACTGGTTGGCCTCAAGTCCAATTTCACCATTCTTGATTCGGACGACCAGATCCGCCTGATGAAACAGCTCATTCAGGCGCATGGCCTCGACGAAAAGCGCTGGCCCGCCCGCCAGCTCGCAACTGTGATCGACGGCTGGAAAAACCGGGGCCTCACGCCCGATCAAGTGCCACAGGACGAAGCCTTCCACTTTGCCCAAGGCAACGGAATCAAGCTCTATACGGCCTATCAGGCGAGGCTCAAAACCCTCAACGCCTGCGATTTCGGCGACCTGCTGCTCGAATGCTTGCGCCTGTTTCGCGAAAATCCGGACGTCTTGAAAAGCTACCACAACAAGTTCCGCTATATCCTCGTGGACGAGTATCAGGACACCAACGTGGCGCAATATCTCTGGCTGCGCCTGTTGGCCCAATCAAACCACAACATCTGCTGTGTCGGCGATGATGATCAGTCGATCTATGGCTGGCGCGGCGCCGAGGTCGACAACATCCTGCGCTTCGAGGAAGATTTCCCCGGAGCCAAGGTGATCCGCCTTGAGCGCAATTATCGCTCAACCGCCCACATCCTTGCCGCCGCCTCGCATCTCATCACGCACAATGAAGGCCGTCTGGGCAAGACCCTGCATCCACAGATCGAGGATGATGAAGCCGAAAAGGTCACCGTCACCTCCGTCTGGGATTCGGAAGAAGAAGCTCGCTCCATCGGTGATCAGATCGAAACGCTGCAACGGCGCCAGCACGAGCTCAATGAAATCGCCATTCTCGTGCGCGCCTCCTTCCAGATGCGTGAGTTCGAAGACCGTTTCATCACCATGGGCCTCAACTACCGTGTCATCGGCGGCCCTCGCTTTTATGAACGCGCCGAAATCCGCGATGCCCTCGCCTATTTCCGGGCGCTCGTTCAGCCCGCTGATGATCTCGCCTTTGAGCGCATCGTCAACACGCCCCGTCGTGGCCTCGGCGACGCCACCGTGCGGCAAGTCCATGCCCTTGCCCGCGATCAGGAAATCCCCCTGATGGAAGCGGCAACCGAGATCGTTGGCACAGAGGATCTCAAACCCCGCCCACGCAATTCTCTGAAGTCCCTGCTCGGCCAGTTCAACCACTGGCGCACCCAGTTGCCGACGATGAAACACACCGAGCTGGCGGAGATCATTCTTGACGAGTCCGGCTACACAGAGATGTGGCAAAAGGACAAATCCCCCGACGCACCGGGACGCCTCGAAAACCTCAAGGAACTCATTCGTTCCATGGAGGAATTCGATTCCCTGCCCAGCTTCCTTGAGCATATTGCCCTCGTCATGGATCGCGATGCAGGCGAAAGCAACGATGCGGTTTCGATCATGACGCTCCATTCCGCCAAGGGGCTGGAATTCAACACCGTCTTCCTGCCCGGCTGGGAAGAAGGCTTGTTCCCCCATCAGCGCGCTTTGGACGAATCCGGCACACGCGGCCTCGAAGAAGAACGCCGTCTGGCCTATGTCGGCATCACCCGCGCCAAGAAACGGGCCAAGATCTATGTCGCCTCCAACAGGCGCATCCATGGTCTGTGGCAGAATTCCATCCCCTCGCGCTTTCTCGATGAATTGCCGATCAAGCATGTGGATGTCGAAGAGAGCCAATCCACCTATGGCGGCTATGGTGCCTCCGGTGTTGGCGGCTCGATCTATGGCAAAAGCCGGTTTGGTTCCTCCGACCCCTTCGAAGGCTCCTACGAGACGCCGGGTTGGAAACGGATGCAGGCCAACAAGGCCAACCGCAGCCGTGAGAAAAACCCGCGCCAACCGGGCCGTGGGTCTTCGGTTATCGAGGGCGAACTGGTCGCCAAGAGCGTGTCCGAGGGCCCGGCCCGCTACAAGGTGGGCGAGCGTGTGTTCCATCTTAAATTTGGCTATGGCGAAGTGAAATCGGTTGAGGGCAACAAGCTGACCATCCAGTTCCAGACCGGCGTGAAGCGCGTGCTGGATTCCTTTGTCGAGAAGCACTGAGCCCCGTCACACCTTGTCTTTGTTGCCCGGACAGGCTATCGACAGGCGGATAACGCCAAGTGAGAGCTGATCTATGCCCCAATATCTCTATGCCGAAGGCAATGCCGACGAAATTCAGGCCGCCGCCAAACATCTGGAAGCCGTATTCGAGGAAGACGGCTTTGCCATCTCCAATTTCGAAATCGATGAGGAGCGCGGTCTCTGGGCCCTGTCGCTCTATCCGGCCGAAGAAGGGGTAAGCGATACCTACAAGATTGCTTTGGCCGAGCTTTCATCCCTGTCCATGGCGCTGCCCCTCAAGATCGAGGAACTGGGGGACATCGACTGGGTGACCAAATCCCTTGAGGGACTTGTTCCCGTCGAGGCAGGTCGTTTCGTCGTGCATGGATCGCATGACAAAGGAAAGCTCAACACCGACGGCCGCATCGCCGTGCAGATCAACGCAGGGCAAGCCTTTGGCACCGGCCACCACGGAACCACAGCAGGGTGCCTCAAGGTGCTGTCAGAAGAGCTGCGCGGTTTTCATCCCTTGCGCATTCTCGACCTTGGCACCGGATCTGCTGTTCTCGCCATTGCGCTGGCCAAACTGCTCAAGCAGGAAATTCTGGCAACCGATATCGATCCGATTTCCATCGAAACAGCAAACGTGAACACGCGCATCAACGAGGTCCATCAGCTTGTCAAGACCGCTGTTGCCGCTGGCTTCAGCCATCCAGTGTTTGGCGAAAAAGGGCCTTTTGACCTGATCGTCGCCAATATTCTGGCCGGACCGCTGTGCAAAATGGCACCGGACATTGCGCATCACACGGCGCGGGGAGGCCGGGTCATTCTTTCCGGCCTTCTGCCTCACCAACGGGCGCGGATCATCGCGGCCTATCGCACGCAAGGCTTGAGGCTTGTGCGCACGGTTACGCAGGACGGATGGCTGGTGCTGGTCTTCAAACGCTAGGCTCGACAACCAGCGCTTCAATGCGCGCTAAATCAAGCCAACCGCGTGTCTTCTCGATGCAGAATGAAGAACACAGACAAAAAAAGAGAAAGCAGGAATGCCTGCTTTCTCTTTTTTCGTTGGCTCTACGGGCATGATCCTGGGATCAACCCTTGCTTCTTCGTCAACCGTCCGGGGAAACGGGACGTTAAAGGACTTTGGAGCGTGTCGTCTGATTGTGTGAATCACCTGAGCACATGAGATCTTGGTCCATCGGGTAGAAATGATGGCTCAAAACCAGACGGCGTGCTTCTTGCTCGCGCGACTGTATCATGCGCTCAAAGGCACGGCTGAACATGAACATTGTATGGGGAATCCTTCTCATCACGGGTCTGCTCGGTGACCCGATGTTTGGCGGGACTATGATGCAGCACGCATCTGGGCACAATTGCCAGCTGCTCAATCCAGCCAAGCAAAAACCTGATAGCTCATGCAGTGCGGAGATTTTGGAATTTGGACAAGAAAAAAGCGGGCCATGGCCCGCTTGTTCTTTGGAACAAAGTTTGAAAACGGTGTTCCTCCCGTCTTCGGTCCTCCGGTTCGATCCTTGAGCGCCATATTATCGGGGGCGTCTTCAAAGCTCCGGAGGAACCCTCGCGAACTTAGTCGCGAGAGTCGATGTTCAGGCCGTCAAGACCATCGATACCACGGTCAGCCATGTATTCGTTGACGAAGCGTTCAGCCTGTGCTTCACGAGCCTGGATATATTTGTCGAATGCGCGGTTAAAGAAGTTCATTGTGATTTCCTTTCTCTGGTTTTCTTTCTTGTCCCTCTGGACAGCCTCAATATGGGCTCATCGACCATGTTATAAAAGCGCTGAATGAACACGCCAGCCATGCAAAAATGCATATCGTGGTTTTTAGCGATGCATTTTCAGCAGTGTTATATGGAGTTTTTCCTCGCTCGGTGTCCCTGAGCCTTGTACCGATGCCCGCCCACATCCGCTTGCCCCAGCCAGGCAAACCTGTCACTCTCCGGCGTACAACCCTCCGCCCAAACGCTGGATATCAATGCCAACCCACTGTCTTTAGGGGAATTTTCGATGTATCAAGACTTTTCCGATCAAGCCTGCCCCGATCAGGGCCGCGTGCGTATTCCGATGTTGCGCGAAGAACTTCAAGAGCAGGGCCTGACCGGTTTCATCGTCCCAAGAGCTGACGAATATGGTGGCGAGAATCTCGCTCTCTATGCCGAGCGCCTCGCATGGCTGACCGGTTTTACCGGCTCTGCAGGAACCGCTGTCATCTTGAAATCGAAGGCCGCCATTTTCATTGATGGTCGCTACACACTGCAAGTCACAGATCAGGTGGACACGGACCTGCTCGAACCGGTCTCGGTTCCCCAGCATACACTTGCTGGCTGGATTAAGAACAATGCCACCAAAGATGACATCATTGGCTTCGACCCATGGCTTCACACGGAGGCTGCGGTCAAACGGCTGGAAAAGGCCTGCGAAAAGGTCGGTGCCCGATTGGTCGCAATTGAGGCCAACCCGATTGATGCCATCTGGACGGATCAGCCAGACCGGCCAGACGAGCCGATCACACCGCATCCGCTGTCCCTTGCAGGCGAGCCGGCTGAAGACAAGCTCGCCGCAATCACCAAAACCTTCAGGGATGAGGCCGATGCGACCTTCATCACCCAAGGCGACAGCATTGCATGGCTGTTCAATATCCGCGGTGCCGATGTTCCCCGCGCGCCGCTCCCGCTTGCCTTCGCCATCCTCTCAGCCGATGGCCGCGCATGGCTGCTCACCAATCCCGACAAACTGGATGCATCGGTGCGAGATCACCTGCCAGACAATGTGATCGTCAAGCCGCAGGCTGATCTGGAGACGATCATCAAGCAAGACATCGGACCCGAAAAAACGTGGCAACTCGATGAAAATCTGGTGCCATATGCGGTCAAAAGGATGATCGAAGAGACAAAGAGCGCCATCATCAAGGCACCGGATCCGTGTCTCATGCCCAAAGCGGCAAAGAACGAAGCAGAACTCACCGGCATGAGGACCGCTCACCAGCGTGACGGCATTGCGCTTTGCCAGTTCTTCCACTGGATCGACACAATGGCCCCAAGCGGCAACCTTGACGAGATCTCAGCTGCCAAGGCGCTGGAAGACTTTCGCGCTGCGTCCGGCTGCCTCAAGGATATTTCCTTCGACACCATTTCCGGCGCAGGCGCCAACGGCGCAATCGTGCATTACCGCGTGACCGAGGCGACCAATCGCACCTTCGAGCAGAACTCGCTTTATCTGGTCGATTCCGGTGCCCAATATCCAGACGGCACCACCGACATCACGCGCACGGTGGCCATCGGAACCCCGAATGATGAAATGAAGGACCGATTCACGCGCGTGCTCAAGGGCATGATCGGCCTCTCCATGGCCCTGTTCCCTGAGGGCACGACAGGAGCCCAGCTCGACACGCTCGCTCGCTTCCATCTCTGGCAGGCCGGGCTGGATTATGCCCACGGCACCGGCCACGGCGTCGGCTCGTTCCTCTGTGTGCATGAAGGCCCGCATCGGATCTCCTCCGCTGGCCGCACAAAACTGGAAACCGGCAACATCCTCTCCAATGAACCGGGTTATTACAAATCCGGCGCATGGGGAATTCGCATTGAAAATCTGCTTATCTTGTCAGAGCCAAAAATCCCGGACGGTGGGGAAAAGGCGATGCATGCCTTTGAGACCCTCACCTTGTGCCCGATCGACCAACGCCTGATCGCGACAGAGCTCCTGACGGCCGAGGAGAAAAACTGGCTCAACGATTATCATCAACGCGTTTTTGCCGAATTGTCAGCAGATCTCGATGAAGAAACCCGCGCATGGCTGGCCGAAGCCACCAAGCCTCTGCATTGAGTGGGACAGAACAAGAGGAGTGGATCACCCCGCAATGAGGGCGATCCATTCATCCTCGGTCATGATTGTGATCTCAAGCTCCTCAGCCTTCTTCAGCTTGGACCCCGCTCCGGGACCGGCAACGAGAATGTCGGTCTTCTTGGAGACCGAGCCGGACACCTTGGCCCCAAGGCTTTCTGCCTGATTCTTGGCTTCGCTTCGGCTCAGGCGCTCAAGACTGCCAGTAAAGACAACCGTCTTGCCTGACACCGAGCTGTCGGACTGCACAGCTTCCGCTTCTTGAGGTGTAACCTCGGCCAGTAGCGCGTCGAGCACGTCCTCGTTATGCTGCTCGCGGAAGAAATCAACAACAGATCGCGCAACAATCGCGCCGATACCGTCGATGTCGAGCAAATCCTGCCAAGTGTCGCTATCCCCCTCGCCTGCCTTGATCATCGCCTCGCGCAAGGCAGGAAAGCTGCCATAATGCCGACCCAACAGCTTGGCCGTTGTCTCGCCCACATGGCGGATGCCCAGCGCAAAGACAAAGCGGTGGAGCTCAACCGAGCGGCGCTCATCGATGGCATTGAACAGGTTGCGCGCTGACGTTGCGCCCCATCCGTCTCGATCTCGCAGCCGGTCCCCGCGCGCCTTTTCTTTATCGATCTTGCTCAGTTGGAAAATATCTGCAGCGTTGCGGATCATTCCCTCTTCAAAGAAAGCCGAGACCTGCTTCTCGCCCAGCCCATCAATGTCCATGGCATTGCGCGAGACAAAGTGCTTGAGCTGTTCCTTTGCCTGCGCGGCACAGATCAGCCCGCCAGTGCAGCGCCGGATGGCATCCAGCTCGCCATTTTCCTTTTTCTCCCGCACGGCATTGGACCCACACACGGGGCACGTTTCGGGAAAGACAAAGGGCTCTGTGTTTTCGGGCCGCAATTCCATCACGGCACCCACGACCTGAGGTATGACGTCCCCGGCTCGCTGGACGATGACCGTGTCACCGATCCGCACGTCCTTGCGCTCAATTTCGCCCTCATTGTGCAGCGTGGCATTCGAAACCACCACCCCACCGACTGTGACAGGCTCAAGCTTTGCGACAGGGGTCAGGGCACCGGTGCGGCCGACCTGAATCTCGATATCCTTGAGGATCGTCTTGGCTTTTTCGGCCGGGAACTTGTGCGCAATCGCCCAGCGCGGAGCGCGCGAGACAAATCCCATCCGCCGTTGATAATCGAGACGGTCCACCTTGTAGACCACACCGTCGATATCATAATCAAGCAAAGCGCGCTGTGCCTCGATGCTGGCGTAATGCTCAAGCAGCCCATCGATGGTTTCATGACGCTGCATCTGATCATTGACAATAAAGCCCCAGCTGGCGATGCGCTGCACGGCGTCATATTGCGTCGGAGCCAACTCCTCGCTCACCTCGCCCCAGGCATAGGCAAAGAAGGACAGATTGCGGGATCGGGTGATCTCGGCGTCGAGCTGACGCAAGGACCCGGCTGCAGCATTGCGCGGGTTGGCAAAGGTCTTGCCGCCGGTCTCTTCCTGCCGTTTGTTGAGCGCCAGAAACTCGGAGCGCGGGAAGAAGACCTCGCCGCGCACTTCGACAACCGCGGGGATGTCTTGCCCCTTCAGCTTGTGCGGGATGGCATCGATGGTCTTGAGATTGGCGGTGATATCCTCACCGACCGATCCGTCGCCGCGCGTCACGCCATAGATGAGTACGCCATTTTCATAGCGAAGAGACGCCGAAAGGCCGTCGATCTTAGGCTCCGCCGTGATCGCCAACCCTTCCTCAATCCCGATACCCAGAAAGCGTCGCACCCGTTTGGCAAACTCTGCCACGTCTTCGTCACTGAAGGCATTGTCCAGCGAGAGCATCGGCACCGCATGGGTGATCTTGGCAAATTTCTCAGATGGTGCGCCTCCCACCCGTTTGGTCGGGCTGTCCTCCCGCCGAAGATCGGGGAACCGAAGCTCCAGCGCCATATTGCGCCTGCGCAGAGCGTCATATTGCCCATCAGTGAGAAGCGGCGCATCTTCGGTATGATAGAGCCTGTCCGCCTCGGCAATTTCCTCGGCAAGGTAAGTCAGTTCCTGCTTGGCTTCTGTCGCATCAAGCTGGTCGACCTTCTTTTCTCTCAGTCTCTCGCGATCCAATCTCAGGCCCTCACCTTATCACCGGTAATCAGGCGGCGCGCAGCAGCGCGCGCCTCATCCGAAATAACATCGCCAGCGAGCATGCGGGCAATTTCTTCTTCCCGGTGATCGCCATCAATGATCGTTACACCGGTCGCAACGCGTTTCTCGCCCTTGACCGCGTTCTTGGCAATGCGCATGTGCGCATCGGCACGAGACGCCACCTGCGGCGCATGGGTAACAGACAACACCTGAACATTCGTGGCAAGCCGCGCAAGACGCCGCCCAATGGCATCAGCCACAGCGCCGCCAACACCCGTATCAATCTCGTCAAACACCAGCGTGGGGGCCGAGCCTTTGTCTGCCATGGCCACCTTGAGCGCGAGCAGAAAGCGGGACAACTCGCCCCCCGAGGCCACTTTCATCATGGGGCCGGGGCGCGTGCCCGGGTTGGTCTGTACCCAGAATTCGATCTGATCAATGCCTTCGGCAGCACGCGCTTCGGCGTCGCTGGACTGATTGACAAGAAACTGCGCACTTTCCAGCTTGAGCGAGGGCAATTCTGCCATCACCGCCTTGATCAGCGCCTTGGAGGTCGTCGCGCGGTCCTTGCTCAGCTTTTCGGCTGCCTTGTCATAGGCTTCACGGGTTTCTGACGCAGCAGTGCGCAGGGCCACAAGCCGCTCTTCGCCGTGATCAAGCGCATCAAGCTCACCGCGCATCTTGTCAAGCAACCCGACCAATTCATCGGCTGGAAGCTTGTGCTTGCGTGACAAGGCCCTCAGGGCAAAGAGCCGCTCTTCGGTCTGCTCAAGTTCTCGGGGGTCAAAATCGGTCTGCCGCTGCGCCTCTTCCAAGCTACCGCGCGCTTCCTCAAGAGCATTGAGGGAAATATTCAGGTGGCTCAGCGTCTCATCCAGCAGACCGGGCATCTGCTCGGTCTTGCGCTCAAGACGCCGCATCATGCTCGCAAGGGTGGGAATGGGAGACCCGTTGCCATCCAGCGTCTCAAAAGCTTCGCTGAGATCGCCGGCGATCTTCTCCGATTGCATCATCGCAGTGCGGCGTGCGGCCAGTTCGTCTTCTTCTCCCGCAACCGGACCAAAGGCCGAAAGCTCTCCAACGGAGGCCGTGAGATAGTCAGCTTCCTTGCGGGCGTCTTCTATTTTGCGTTCCAGATCTGCAAGATCCTTTTGCGCCTTTCGCCAGGTCTTGTAGCGCGTCGAGACAGTCTCCACTTTGCTCTGAAGACCGCCAAAGGCGTCAAGCAATCCCCGATGGATGGACGCGTCCACAAGGGCTCGATCATCATGCTGACCATGAATTTCAACCAAGCCCTCGCCTAGCTGCCGCATCATGCCTGCGCTGACCGGTTGATCATTGACGAAGGCGCGGGTCCGGCCATCAGCATTCTGGACGCGCCGAAGGATCAGCTCCCCGTCGCCGTCAAGGCCCTGCTCTTTCATGAAAGAAAACACCGGGTGATCAGGCAAGAGATCGAACATGGCGACCACCTGTCCCTGCTTCTGCCCTTCCCGGACAAGACCACCATCACCGCGCCCACCCAGAGCAAGCGACAGGGAATCCAGCAGGATAGACTTGCCGGCGCCCGTTTCACCGGTCAACACGGTCATGCCTTCGGCGAATTCAAGATCCAGCCGGTCAATCAATACGATGTCTCGAATAGAGAGTGAGGCGAGCATTGGTCCCTCATGAACAGGATGGCCGAAAGCGGCCATTCCACTTACTCGGATTCGCGGGTCATGCTAAGCTGAAACCGCTGGCAAAAGCAATCGCGCACTGCCCGAAACACATGAACAAAGCGTGATCATTTCCCCAGCTTATTTCGCCTCAGGCAAAGAAGACGGGCGCTGATGCCAAGATCGTCAGGCGATCAGCTGAAGACACGCGAAACCCAGGAGCCCTTGTCGGCCTTCGGATCAAGACCATCTTTATTGAGCATCTTGTAGGCAGTCTTGTACCACTCACTGTCAGGGAAGTTATGCCCCAGAACCGCCACGGCGGCTTGCGCCTCATGTGTAATGCCCATGGCCAAATATGCCTCAGCAAGGCGCATCAAGCCCTCTTCGACATGGCGGGTTTTCTGGAAGTCAGACACCACCACCTTGAAGCGGTTCACCGCAGCAATATATTCCTTGCGCTCCATATAGTAGCGCCCGATCTGCATTTCCTTACCGGCAAGCTGGTCCATGGTGATGCGTATCTTGCGGCGGGCATCATTGGCATATTCCGAATCCGGGTAGCGCTGGATGAGATCATTCATCGCCTTCATGGCGCGTTCGGCGGCTTCCTGATCGCGCGTCACATCGGGGATCTGGCGGAAATAGGACTGGCCGATCAGATAGTAGGCATAGGGCGCATCTTCATCGCCGGGATAGAGGGTCAAGAATCGCTTCGCATCCGAAATACACTCGGTGAATTCTCCGCCCTTGTAGTGCGAATAGGCAGAGAGCATCATCGATTTGCGGGCGTAGTTCGAATAGGGATGCTGGCGATCGAGCTCCTCGAATTTCTTCTTGGCTTCCTTGCGGTCGCCGGATTCCATCGCGACAAGACCCTCGGCATAGAGTTTCTCTGCGGGAACTTCCTCGAACGCCAGTTCGGACTTGTCAGTGCTGGAGCAGGCAGCAAGCCCGGTAAGCATCACCAATACAAAACCGACCCGGCTCCGCTTATCGAAAAGAAACCCCATCTTCATACAAACCCTTCAATCAGGAAGCGGACTTCCGCCTGAAACACATCCCGATCATCCCACCAAGTGGTATCGAATGCATCTCTGATTTATTCATAACGTGCCTCTCTTGCGGATCCAGTCTCGCAAGAAACGCGTCAACTCAAAACACCTTGCCACTGTCTTTACGCGAAAGCAGACAATTTTGCCAACAGTGACATGACAATTTGGGAAAAATTGTGATGCCACACAATCCAGATCGACACAACTGCACAACATTTGCCGAAACATCGATCATTTGTCCAGATACTCTGTCGTTCCGTCTTTCTTTGAGGGCAGAAAACCACTCCCCGGTCGGACAAAGAGGCCGGATAAAGAAAAGGGGCGACCAACGGTCACCCCAGCCTCATCAAATGCAAAATGGACGGATCAGTTGGTTTCCGGCCCCATGGCAGCCTGTATGGCCGGCGGATCCTGACTGACAGACACCCGAGCCGAATTGCGCTTGGCCGGAACACTTTCCACCCATTCCCAGTTGCTGTCATCCGCGAACAGCGCTTCCAGAACATTGAAATTGAGCTTGTGTCCGCCCTTGTAGGAGCGATAATGCGCCAGAAGCTGTGCCCCAGCGAGCGCCAGATCGCCAACCGCATCGAGCGTCTTGTGGCGAACGAATTCATCCGTGTAGCGCAATCCATCTGGATTGACGATTTTCTGCTCGTCGTCAATGACAACGGAATTCTCCAGAGACGACCCGAGCGCATAACCCGCTGCCCAGAGGCGCTCCACATCGGACATGAAGCCGAAGGTCCGGGCCAGACTGAGATCGCGTTTGAAGACCTTGGGAGTCATCTCTTCATCAAAGCGCTGCACACCGATGGCGGCACAATCGAAATCGATGGTAACATCGAAGCGCGTACCCTCATGGGGCAGCAATTCACCAACGGAATCACCATTCTCAACACGCACCGGCTTCAACACGCGGATATACCGGCGCGGGGCGGACAGGTCTTTCAGACCAACTTGATCAATGGCATCGATATAGGCGCGGGAGCTGCCGTCCATGACAGGCACTTCATCGGCATCCACTTCGACCAGCACATTGTCAACGCCATAGCCGACCAGCGCAGCCATCAGATGTTCAATGGTTGCAATCATGCCCTTCTCGGGATCGCCAATAATCGTGCACAGGCGCGTATCGATAACGGACGAATAGACACCCTTGACGTCCAGCGCGCGATCAGACCGGGTGAATGTAATGCCAGAGTTCGCATCTGCTGGATGAAGAATCATCTCGACGGGTTTGCCGCTATGCACGCCAATGCCTGAAACCACAACACGATCTCGTAAAGTGGTTTGCTTAGCGTTCCGCAAATTTGCCATACTTATTGCCTTTACATCGTATCGGTTGTCGTCAGGAATTGGCCTTAACTATTGGAACGCGCCAGACGGTTCCAGGTTCCGAATTCCGGTGACTTTTGATACGCCTACCCTTTTTGTTGGCCTCACAATAGCGTGGTAGGAATGCGTTTACCAAATCACGCTTTCTTACCCAATGTTACGATATGCCATAAATTAAATTCAGAATTGATAAAAGTTTGTTCGCTCAGTCTTTTCAATAAGATAAAGGCCGAACCCTATGAGGATCCGGCCTTTGGATTGTTCAGGATACTGTTGGCTGTAACAGTCTGTTATCGAGCCTGACGACGCAAGAATGCGGGAATCTCTACCTGCTCTTCTTCGCGACTCTGGGCTGACTGCTGAGCCGGCTGCGGAACGGCACGACCATGCGGATCGAGCTGGCCCTGCTGCGGCTGATACATCGGTGCCTGAGGTGCCTGCTGAGGCGCACGCTGCGGACGAGGCGCGAACTCGTTGAGCGGAGAACCGGCAGCGGGCATACCCGGCTGGGATGATACCGGAGCGTGCGGCGAAGCCGGAGCACTCATCGAAGGCATCACCGGTGTCGGAGCCTGTTGCTGAACCCGCTGCTGCTGAGGAGCGGCATACTGAGGCTGCTGTGGCTGCTGAGCCTGTGGTGCCTGCTGCGGTGCGTGGCCCATTTCCTGTTCGTGATCATGTTCGTCTTCACGGCGGCCAAGACCAACGGCGGCGAGACGTTTCAACAGGCTCATCGGACGATTGTCCTCATCCTGATGATCAAAATTCTCGCGATTGCGCAGGGCTTCCAGCTCGCGCTGAATCATCGGCGGCAGTTCATCGACATTCGGCATTGGGCGGTGCAGGTTTTCCGGCACTTCCGCAACGGGCGGGATGAACGGAGCCTGTGCATTCACCGGCTCTTCGGTGTAGGCCCTGGGTGCTTCGAATTCTTCCTCGCCCACCGGCTCGCTGACAGCGGCTGGCTTGAACGGAGCGATGGAGACATCAGGATCCTGTTCGGAAGGACGCCCTTGCTTGAAAGCCGGAATTTCCATTTCCCGCTCAACAGATCCAAGAGCATTAGCCACCGCTTCCGTTGCAGCCTGATCTGCCGGGCCATCCTGCTCGGCATTGGCAACCATCGGTTCGGAAGACTGCTCGTCTTCATAGGTCGGAGCCGCGACAGTACGAAGCCGTTCGGTCAGTTCCTTCATGCGCTGTTCGGCAGGCACGACGGTTTCCGTCAGGATCTGGTCGATGCCGGTGGCAACGACAGACACGCGGATCACACCTTCAAGGCTCTCATCAAACGTGGCACCAAGAATGATGTTGGCATCCGGATCGACTTCTTCACGGATCCGGGTGGCAGCTTCGTCAACTTCAAACAGGGTCAGATCCTGACCACCAGTGATGGAGATGAGTAGACCCTGAGCGCCTTTCATCGAGATATCATCAAGCAGCGGGTTGGCAATCGCCGCTTCGGCAGCAGCCAGAGCGCGGCCTTCGCCGGACGCTTCGCCCGTTCCCATCATCGCTTTGCCCATGGCGCGCATGACCGAGCGCACATCAGCAAAGTCGAGGTTGATGAGACCTTCCTTGACCATCAGATCGGTGATGCAGGCAACACCGGAGTAAAGCACTTCGTCAGCCATGGAGAAGGCATCTGCGAAGGTGGTCTTCTCGTTGGCGATGCGGAACAGATTCTGGTTCGGAATGACGATCAGAGTATCAACATTCTTCTGCAGCTCTTCGATACCGGATTCAGCGAGGCGCATGCGACGCTGTCCTTCGAAGTGAAACGGCTTGGTGACCACACCTACCGTAAGTATTCCCTGATCCCGGGCCGTTCGGGCAATCACAGGAGCAGCACCGGTCCCGGTACCACCGCCCATGCCCGCGGTGATGAAGACCATGTGCGAGCCGCTCAGGTGATCGTTGATTTCATCGATCACCTCTTCGGCTGCTGCACGGCCAACCTCTGGCTGGGACCCGGCCCCGAGTCCTTCGGTCACTGCGATGCCCATCTGAACGATGCGCTCGGCCCGTGACAACGAAAGGGCCTGAGCGTCCGTGTTGGCGACCACAAAGTCAACACCCAGCAGACCGGTTTCGATCATATTGTTTACGGCGTTGCCGCCAGCACCGCCGACACCGAATACCGTAATTCTCGGCTTCAATTCGGTAATATCGGGCATCTTCAAATTGATGGACATAGTACCCTCATTTCACTGCATGGATCGAATTGTTACCGATCTCAATCCGCATCTTTGGGCGTCAACACACAGGCGGCCCAGTTACACTCATCATTCTGATCGGGGTGCAGTCGAATCACTTCTCAGCAATATAACTCAACCCCTTGATTCCGATCAACGATTCACAAATGTTTCACGCGACAAATCTGATCGGGATCAGAAACTCTCCTTTAGCCACTGCACCGTTCGGGACAGATAGCCATCCGTACCGGTCAGTCTTGGCTTGACCGCTACATGTTCAAATTGCTCAATTTGGGCGACCTGAGGATAGATCAGGAGGCCCACTGCTGTTGCAAAAGCAGGCCCTTTGCCCACCTCCGGCATGCCAGCAACGCCCAGAGGACGTCCAAGGCGCACGTTGCGGCTCAGAATCCGCCGCGCGGTTTCCGCCATTCCGGTGAGCTGGCTACCTCCACCGGTCAAAACCACACGTTTGCCAACATGATTGGAAAAGCCGGACTCGACGATGCGATCCCGAACCACTTCCAGAATTTCTTCGACCCGAGGCCGAATGATCCGCGTCAGCGATGCCTGAGGCACCTGATTGAGCAGATCGCGATCGTCATCTCCGACGGGCGGAATAGCGACCAGTTCCTGATCGTCCGACAGAGACAGAAGCGCACTGCCATAAAGCGTCTTGATGCGCTCGGCATCCGCAAGGCGTGTCGACAATCCGCGTGCCAGATCCATGGTGACATGATGCCCCCCCATGGCGATGGCATCGGAATGAACAAACTGTCCCTCGACAAAAATCGAAATCGACGTTGTCCCGCCGCCCAGATCAACACAGGCAACACCGAGCTCGGCCTCATCATCAACCAGACAGGACAGCCCGGAGGCATATGGGGTCGCAACCATCATCTCAACATCGAGGTGGCACCGCTTGATGCACAACTCGAGATTCTTCATCGGCGCACTCTGGGCAGTGACAACATGCATGTCGACCGCCAGTTCATCACCCAGCATGCCGCGAGGATCGCGAATGCCGTTTCCGCCATCCAGCGAATAGCCGATCGGCATCGAATGAACGACGGTGCGATCCATTGTTAGCAAATGACTTGCACCAGCCTGCAGAACCCGCCGGATATCCTGCTGATCCACCTCATGCCCATTGAGAGACACCGAGGCACTGAGCGTGTCACTGTGGATGCGCCCGCAAGAGACATTCACGATCAGAGATTCCACTGTGATGTCTGCCTGACGCTCCGCTGCGTCAACCGCAAGTCGAATGGAATTCTCCGCCTGATCAAGGTCAACGACCACGCCAGACTTGATGCCACGCGCCTGATGCAGGCCAAAACCGAGCACCTGAATGGTGTGGGTGCGATGCCGAAGGGCCTCGCCTGGCGCACGCGGCACGAGACGCGCGATCACGCAGCAGACTTTTGTAGAGCCGACATCGAGAATGGTAATCACAGAAGACCGCCGCTGCGTCAGCGTGCGAATGCGTCGTTCCCGCTTGCTAAAAGGTGAATTCATCAGGTTTCCACCTCTTTCGGGACATCCGCACCAAGATTTCTGAGTGCCTCACGGCGCCTAAGGGCAGCATCCTTGCTCATGCGAACGAAGATGCGATCCGACAAACGCATGTCGACAATCGTGATATCCTTGCGCGACAAAGACCCATCCTCATCAAAGGCCAACAGCTTATCGAGCGAGTCCTCGACATCCACTTCGGGCAACTTGGCCTGTACGCCATTCTTGAAATAGAGATCCCAGCGCCGCTCCGAAACATAGACCACAGCCCGTGTCTTGCGCGCCAGAGAAGGATATTGCGCCAGAACTTCGAACAGATGCGCCGCCTTGCGCTGTGCTCCGTTACCCACCACGAGCGGCAGTCCGCTGAATTCGGGATCAATGCGATCAGACAGGATCGATCCGTCATAGGAGATCAGCGAAATGAGGTTGCCGCGCTGCCACAGAGCAAAGGGCTCCTGCTCCTTGATCGAAACCTGAATTTTGTTCGGATAGAGCTTCTGCACCGAAGCCTTGGAAATCCAGCTGACGGCTTCAAGGCTCTTGCGCGCCTTATAGGCGTCAAAGGTCAGCAGGGAGCTGTCTTCATTGATCCCCAGAACCTGAAGGATCTCCGCTTCGCTCACTTCTTTCTGACCGGTGATCAGCACCGCATCGACCTTGAGACCAAAAACAGACGAAGCCCGCTCGAGAGCGGTCTGGTTTTCCCCACCAAGGGTCGCTCCATACATGCATGTTGCAGCAAGAAAGGCGACACTGAGGCCCCACCCGGTTCCGCGCGGCAAATAGGTCTCCGCAAAGGGGATGATGCGGCGGTAGAATGGCAAACGACGCTGTTCATAGGCATAGGCACGGGGCGCCAGCGGATCCGGCAGTCCCGCCACACCAACCTTTGCATCCTTTTGTTTAAGCCACTTGCCCATTATCGGTCGCACGAAGCGTCCTCCACCATCCAGGTTACCAAATCTTCAAAGCTCATACCCATGCGCGCCGCCATATCCGGCACCAGAGAGGTTGGTGTCATGCCCGGCTGTGTATTCACTTCCAGACAGATGACTTCCCCATCGTCTCCTGCACTTTCATCGTATCGGAAGTCGGCACGGGAAACGCCTCGACACCCAAGCGCGCAATGAGCTGTTAGGGTTAACGATTGTATATATTCGTAAACATTCGGTTTAAGAGCCGCCGGTAAAATGTGAGTTGAGCCGCCTTGCGCGTATTTTGCATCAAAATCATAAAAACCGGGCTTGTTGGAAACGATATCGATAATGTCGAGCGCACGATCACCCATGGCTGCACAAGTCAATTCGTGGCCGGGCGCATAGCGCTCCACCATGACCATATCCCCATAGGGCCAGTCCGCAGCATAAAGCTCCTGCGGCGGGTGCGCCTGCCCCTCCTTGACGATCAACACCCCAAAGCTTGATCCTTCATTGACAGGCTTGACCACATAAGGCGGCGGAAGGGGATGCTGTTTCGCAGCATCCAGACGGTGCATAACTCTGGATTCGGCCACCGGTATTCCCGCTGCCCTCATGATTTCCTTGGCTTTTTCTTTGTTCATCGCAAGCGAAGAGGCAAGCACGCCACTGTGGGTGTAGGGAATACCCAGAAACTCAAGCACGCCTTGCACACAGCCATCCTCACCGAACGGACCGTGCAGCGCGTTGAAGGCCACATCAGGCTTCAAATCCATCAAAACAGTCGCCACATCGCGCTTCACGTCGACCCGCGTCACCTTGAAACCGGACGTCTCAAGAGCCTTGGCGCACTCTTCCCCTGTGCTCAGGGAAACGGGTCGTTCGGACGACCATCCCCCCATCAGAACCGCGACATGCTTTGTCATTCATTCAACCTTTCAGTCCGGAGGAAGGGTTGGTTTTGCGAACCTCAACCCTCTATCCGGGGCAGAATCACATGCCACGAAGGCCTCGATGAGGCAGCTCTCGCAGGTCATGCAATTTGCATAGTGTGCCTCTATTTATGGTTAAAAAAGACTAACAAATCATAAGCGTCCGGAGAGAAATCATGCTGTGGAGTAATGATTTTTTTGGACTGAAGAAAACAAAAAGCCACTCACCCAAGCGGAAAAGCGGCTAAAAAACGACAGAAATTAGGGCTGTCTCAGTCCTCAAGAAAAGACTTTGCCAACGCATCGGGCAGAAGAATGTCATTTTCCGGAGCTGATCAATGCGCGAACCTTAACCGCTTTCTCGAAATGATCGAGTTGATGGGTCTTGATCCACCATTCAGCGGCTTCCATCAGCACATCCGGCTGATCATTCCTGTTGGAAAAAAAGGCGTAAAAGGAAAGACCGACACCCTCCCCCTTTTTGGCAATCTTGTCATCGCAAATAGCGATGGCCTTTTCACGCAGTGATTGGCGCATCCTGTTCCCCCTTTGCAAACGTCTTTACGCATTCAACAGTTCGGGAGCATAGGCAACCCGAGCAGCTTAACGCTACGCTTTTTAGCAAAAGCAAAGAAGGATTGGAACAAAAAAGGAACAAATCACACATCAAGAAACGGCGGCACATCAACCCCGTCTGGGAAATGCCCGATGCGCTTGATTTCCCAATGGAGCTCAATACCCGTTTGAGCCCGCACTTTACCGCGCACAGTCTCGCCAAGCCGCTCGATGTCTTCTGCCGTGGCGTCGCCTGTGTTGATCAGGAAGTTGGTGTGTTTCTCAGACACCTGCGCCCCGCCAACCTTGAAGCCGCGAAGTCCCGCTTCATCAACCAGCTTCCAAGCGCTCATGCCGTCGGGGTTCTTAAACGTCGAGCCGCCCGTGCGTTCCTTGGTGGGCTGATTTTCCTCGCGATAGGCAGACACTTCATTCATCTCCGCCTTCAGAGCATCGGGGTCCCCCCGCTCGCCGCGATAGATCGCCTTGGTAAAGATAAAGTCGTTAGGGGCTGCACAGAAACGATAGGCGTGGCCAAGAGCTTCGGGCGTGAGATCATGAATTTTGCCCTGACGGTCTACCGCCCGCGCGCCGATGAGCCGGTCTTTGGTCTCAGCACCATGGGCGCCCGCATTCATCCGCAAGGCGCCGCCGATGGCACCCGGAATGCCCTTATAAAAAGCAAAACCGGCAATCCCCTGCTTGGCCATCTGGGTCGCAAAGCGCATATCCGGCATCGCGCTGCCTACCGTGACCGTTAGATCGTCTGCCACAGTGACCTCACTGAATCCCTTGCCCGACAGGCGAATGACGACACCTTCGACACCGCCGTCACGCACCAGCATGTTCGAGCCTAGCCCGATGACCGTCACCGGCACCTCGGCTGGCAAATGTGAAAGGAAGAATGCCAGATCGGCTTCATCCGCAGGATTGAAGAAGAGCTGGGCCGGCCCGCCAACGCGAAACCACGTGTAGGGCGCAATGTCGAAATTGCTCTGGAGGCGACCGCGCACCTTACCCGTCCAGTCGCCAAGCTTGGCAAGAAGATCACCAAAAGCCATATCAGTCCCCTGCCAGCGCCTTGAGATTGGCTTCAAGAGAATTGGCCCACGTCGTGATGCTGCCTGCACCAAGGCAGACCACATAGTCACCCGGCTCGGCAATCTCGCGCACCTTTGCGGCCAGCCCATCGGAAGGCCCAAGCCTTGCCGCATTGCGGTGACCATGGCTCTTCAAGCCCTCAACGAGCGCCTGTGAATCGATCCCCTCGATGGGTTGCTCGCCTGCTGGGTAGACATCCGCCACCAAAACCGTGTCGGCGACATTCATGCAGGTGCAGAAATCCTCGAAGTGATTCTGCAACCGGCTGTAGCGGTGCGGCTGCATCACGGCAATCACCTTGCCCTGACTGGCCTGCCGCGCAGCCCGCATGACCGCTTCGATTTCAACCGGGTGATGCGCATAATCATCAATGATCTCAATGCCATTCCAGCTGCCCGCCCGCGTGAAGCGACGCTTGACACCGCCGAACCCTGACAGACCGCGCCGGATGTCATCAGCCGAAATGCCCAACTCGTAAGCCACCGTGATGGCAGCCGTCGCGTTCGCCACATTGTGCTCGCCCGGCATCGGCAGCGACAGGCCGGAGATTTCCTCTACCTCGCCGGTCTGACGATTTTGCAGCACAACGGTGAAGCGGCTGATACCGCCCTCGGAACGCAAATCCTTGTAGCGCACATCGGCCTGCGGATTGGCGCCGTAGGTAATGATGCGGCGATCCTCGATTTGCCCGACAAGCGCCTGCACTTCGGGATGATCCAGACACATGGCGGCAAACCCATAAAAGGGCACATTCTCGACAAAGGCGGCAAAGGCTGCCTTGACCGCATCAAAATCACCGTAATGATCGAGATGCTCAGGATCGATATTGGTAACGACGGCCACGTCGGCGGGAAGCTTGACAAAAGTGCCGTCGCTCTCATCTGCCTCCACGACCATCCAGTCGCCATCCCCCATGCGCGCATTGGTGCCATAGGCATTGATGATGCCGCCATTGATCACGGTGGGGTCCTTGCCACCAGCATCCAAGAGCGCCGCCACAAGTGACGTCGTGGTGGTTTTGCCGTGCGTACCGCCAATCGCAATGGCAGATTTGAACCGCATCAGCTCGGCCAGCATTTCGGCACGCCGCACGACAGGCAACAGCTTGGCCCGCGCTTCCTTCAGTTCCGGATTGTCCGACTTGATGGCAGAGGAGACCACCAGCACCTCGGCCCCTGCGATATTCTCCGCCGCATGGCCGATCGCGACCTTGATGCCCTTGTCGCGCAGGCGCTGAACATTGGCGCTTTCGGAAATGTCACTGCCCTGCACCTCATAGCCCAGCTTGAGAAGCACCTCGGCAATGCCGGACATCCCGATTCCGCCGATCCCGACGAAATGCACCGGACCGATATTCTGTGGCATCTTCATGAGACGTCTCCTGCATTTTTGGCCAGTCCCACGACCAGATCGGCCAGACGATCCGCGGCATCGAGCTTTCCTTCGGCGCGCGCGGCCTGGGCAGCAGAGGTCAGTTTTTCGGGATTGGCAAACAAATCTTCCATGATGTCGGAAATATCATTGGGTTTGAGACCGCGCTGCTCGAGCACCCAGGCGCCGCCCGCCTTGACGAGCACATCGGCATTGGCCTTCTGGTCCTGATCAAGAGCCCCGGGAAGGGGCACCAGAATGGAGGGCCGTCCGATGGCGGCCAACTCGCTGACCGAAGAGGCACCAGATCGACAAATCACGAGGTGCGCATTGGCGATCTTCTGCGGCATGTCGGAAAAGAACGGCGCCAGCTCCGCTGAAAGCCCCAGCTCGCGATACCCGACTTTGACTTTCATCAGGTCCTCGGTGCGGCACTGCTGGATAAGGCGAATACGGTCTCGCCACTCTTTGGACAGCCGCCCGAACGCACCGGGCATATATTCAGAGAAGAAGCGCGCCCCTTGCGATCCGCCAAAGACCACAACCCGGATCTCACCTTCATCTTGCAAGGGCTCGAAGGCCTGTTTCGCTGCATGCTCGACCATCGGACGCACGGGATTGCCCGTGAGCGTCACCTTGTTCTCGAGGCCTTCCGCGCCCTTGATAATGGGAAAACTGGCAGCAATCGCACTCGCACCCTTGGCCAGAAAGCGGTTGGCGCGACCCAGCACACCATTCTGCTCATGAAGGCACGACGGCACGCCCATCGTCCGCGCAGCCAGCATCGGCGGCACGGTCGGATAGCCCCCAAACCCGACAACGACATCGGGTTTGAGTTCCTTGATCGTGCTGCGCGCCACGAAGTAGCCCTTGGCCAGTTTCAACGCGGCCTTGACCATCAGCAGCGGATTTTTGACCGAAGGCGTTGCGGACGGAATGATCCGGATGCTCTCTGCCGGAAAGTCATGGCCATACTGCGTGGCCCTGCCGTCAGTTGCCAGATGCACTTCCCAGCCACGTTCATTCAGCGCATGGGCAAGAGCCTGCGCAGGAAACAGATGGCCTCCGGTTCCGCCGGCGGTCAGCAAGGCAACTTTTGACATTGAGCACTCCACCCCTGATCAGGGTGTCTCCCTCTTCTCGTCCGCCAGCTCTCAGGCGTGCGGATCGTAATAAGGTCTCTGGTCAAGTCCCACTTCGGGCCGACGCCGCGTCAACGCCAGAAGGAACCCCATTCCGAGCGCCACGGACAAAAGTGAAGACCCACCATAGGAAACAAACGGTAGCGTCATACCCTTGGCAGGCATCAGTTGCAAGTTCACTGCGATATTGATGATCGCCTGAAGCCCGAAAAGCAGGGCAAGACCGGCAATGGCGAGCCTTTTGAACAGATCCTGCGTCCTCAGTGACTGCGCAAGAGCCCGGCTGACAATGAACATGTAGACGCCCACGAGCAGAAGGCAGACGATAATCCCGAATTCCTCGGCCAGCACCGCAAAAATAAAGTCGGTGTGGGAGTCGGGCAGGATCCGTTTGACCATGCCCTCGCCCGGCCCGACACCGAGCCAGCCACCACGAACGATGGAATCCATCGCCGTATCGACCTGAAAAGTGTCGCCCGTTGAGGGGTCGAGAAAGCGGTTGATACGGCCCGTCACGTGCGGCACCAAGAAATAGGCAACGGTCAACCCACCGACCCCCAACCCGGCCAGCAAAAAGATCCAGAACAGCGGCATCCCGGCCATGAAGAACAGGCCCGCCCAAACAACGCTGATCAGAATGGTCTGGCCGATATCGGGCTGGGCAACGAGCAGCACGATGATGATCATGAACAGCACGATCGAGAAGAGATTGCCCGGGATCTCCGGTCTGCGGTCATTTTCGGCAAACAGCCATGCCGCAAGCACCACAAAGGCCGGTTTCATGAACTCCGAAGGCTGAATGGAAAAGCCGGCCACGATGATCCAGCGCTGTGCGCCCTTGGCCGAAAACCCGACCACTAGTGTCAGCACCATGCCGACAATCGAAGCAATCAGCACATAAAGCGCAATCCGGCGAACCGTTCGCGGCTCAACAAACGTAAGGCCGAGCATGATCCCCAATGCGATGGGAATGAAAAACAGATGCCGTTTGACGAAGTGGAAGGAGTCCAGCCCCAGTCGCTCCGCAACCGCTGGGCTCGCAGCCATCGACAACACGAGACCGGTGAACAGCAACAGGGCAAGCGCCAGCAGCATGGGCCGGTCGATTGTCCACCACCATTCGGTCAGCATGTTCTTGCGCGTGCGCCGCATTCAGGCCTCTCTCACTTTGCATGCGCCGGGTCGACCGGCACAGTTCCGCTGTTCAGGTAGGCATGAACAGCATCCCTGAACACATCGCCTCTACGCATGAAATTGGGGAATTGGTCGAACGAGGCACAGGCGGGCGACAAGAGGATAACCCGCTCCTTGCCAGCATTGTTCGATTCTTTTGCATCTTCAACGGCGCGGGCCAGCGCCACATCCATATGACCGCACTGGCTGAAGGGCACCCCGCCTTTGCTCAGCGTATCGGCAAAGGCCGCCGCCGCCTCTCCGATAAGGTAGGCATGTTCGATGCGGTCGAAATAGTCGACAAGCGTCTCGATGCCGCCTTCCTTGGCAAGGCCACCCGCGATCCATCGGATCGAACGGAAGGAATTGAGCGCCCGCGATGCGGCATCCGCATTGGTCGCCTTGGAATCGTTGATAAAAAGAAGCCCGTCTTTTTCGCCGACTTCCTCCATGCGATGCTCAAGGCCACCAAAGGAAATAAGTCCGCGCGACAGCACGGCGGGCGGCACATCCAACTGGCGAACGACGGACACCGCGGCTGCAGCATTCTGCGCATTGTGCGTGCCACGCAAGGCCCGTGCCTGATCGAGATTGAACAGGAAGTCCCCTTCCATGCTCTGCAACACGCCATCCGGGGCCGACAGCATCGCCCGCTCATTGCCAAAGCCCGAAATGGTCGCAACGGCCCGTCCGTTGAGCCGCAGTTGCGACGCGATGTTGGCCGTCAGACGGTCATCCAGACCGACAACCGCCATATTGGACGCACCGACAAGCCGCGCCTTGATGCGCGCATAGTTGGACAGATCGCCGTGCCGGTCGAGATGATCAGCCGAGATATTCAGCAGAAGGCCAATGTTGGGATCGATGCCCGGTGCCAGATCGATCTGATAGGACGACACCTCGATGACATAGATCCGGTCATCGACAAACGGCTCAAGCGCAAGAATGGGCGTTCCGATATTGCCGCCCATCTGCACATCCATGCCCGCCTCTTTGAGAAGATGGGCCACAAGTGCGGTTGTTGTGGATTTGCCATTGGTGCCGGTGATCGCGATGAAGGGGCAATTGGGTCCATCTACATGGCGCTGGCGGCAGAAGAGCTCGATATCGCCAATGATTTCAACCCCGGCATCCCTGGCCCGTTGAACGCTCCAATGCGGCTCCGGGTGTGTCAGCGGAACACCGGGGGCCAGCACCAGTGCAGCAATATCGGACCAGTCAGCAGTATGAAGATCGGCGATCTCAACCCCGTCAATCGCGGCAGCCTTCTCGCGACTGGCCTCATTGTCATCATAGGCCAGCACCTTGGTACCACCAGCGGCCAGAGCCTCCAGCGTCGCCATGCCACTGCCACCAAGCCCGAAAACCGCAATCGTCTGGTCCTTGAAAATGGTAATCGGGATCATGTCAGTCTCTCAATTGCAACCCGTAGCGGGCCGTGAAATAGGGCGGATGCAGCTAAAGGCATCAAGGGAGATATAGGCGTCTAGCGAAGTTTCAGCGTTGCAAGCCCGATCAAGGCCAGAATGACAGCGATGATCCAGAAACGGATCACGACTTGCGACTCGGTCCAGCCCTTGTGCTCGAAATGGTGATGAATGGGCGCCATCCGGAACACGCGCCGCCCTGTCAGCTTGAAGGATGCGACCTGAATGATCACCGAAACCGCTTCGAGCACGAACAAGCCGCCGACGATCGCCAGCACAAGCTCGTGCTTGGTCGCAACGGCAACGGACCCAAGCATGCCGCCCAGCGCCAACGACCCCGTGTCGCCCATAAAAATAGCGGCAGGTGGAACGTTGAACCAAAGAAAGCCGAGACCTGCGCCCACCAGCGCGCCGCACAGCACCAGCAATTCACCAGTGCCGGGCACATAGTGGATCTGCAGATAGTCGGCAAAGATCTCGTTCCCGGAGAGATAGGCAATCAGCCCGAATGTGGCGCTTGCAATCATTACCGGCACGATGGCCAGACCATCAAGGCCGTCCGTCAGGTTGACCGCATTGCCGGACCCGACGATCACAAACAGGCCGAAGGGGATGAAGAACCAGCCAAGGTCAAGCAGGATATCCTTGAAGAAAGGGAATGTGACAGAGGTGGAGAAGGACGTTTCACCAAGCTGTGCCACAGCAAAACAGGCCATCCCTGCGATCAGGGCTTCGATGGCGAGACGGACACGCCCGGAAAACCCCTGATGCGACGAGCGGGACACCTTGAGATAATCGTCATAAAAGCCGATCAGCCCGAAGCCGACCGTGACGAACAGAACGATCCAGACATAGGGGTTGGCGAGGTTCGCCCACAATAGGGTGGCAAGGATGAGACCGGTCAGGATCATCAGCCCGCCCATGGTCGGCGTCCCCTTCTTGGTCAGAAGGTGGCTTTGCGGCCCATCTTCGCGGATCGGCTGACCCTTGCCCTGTCGCACACGCAAGGCCCGAATGATCGCGGGACCGAACAGAAACACCATCAGCATGGCGGTGATGATCGCCCCTGCGGTGCGGAAGGTGAGATAGCGGAAAACGTTAAATCCAGATATTTGATCTGAAAATTCAACTAGATACATCAACATCTGGTTTCATCACCTTTCAAGCTGGCAGCAAGACTTTCTCTCGCTGCCCCAATCAGTTCTTCAGCAGCGCCATCACCACAGGGCCCATTTTGGACCCGTGAGATCCCTTTATCATCACTGTGTCCCCATCGCGCAAACTGGCTTTGAGGGGTGTTATAAGATCGGCGGAAGCCTTAGCATAGGTGCCTCGCATCGCGATAGGCAGAATTTCCCACAGGTGCGCCATCATTGGTCCGCAAAGATAGACCATATCTATCCCTGCGGCTTCAAGGGGACCAAGAAGCGCTTTGTGCTGATCGGCGCTGTCGTCGCCTAGCTCCAACATGTCGCCCAATACGGCTATTTTACGCCCGCCCCCCTCGTGAAGGCCGAGCACAGCCAGCGCAGCGGCAACCGATGACGGATTGGCATTGTAGCTCTCATCCGTCAGAAGCACCGAACCGCCATTAATCGAGAGCCGATGCTGCGCGCCGCGTCCCTTGGTCGCCCCATGCGAACCAAGTACCGCGCACGCCTTAGCAATGTCGCCGCCAACAAACCGGATCGCACCAAGCACAGCAAGTGCATTCTGGGCAAGATGCTCACCCGGAGCGGAAAGGTGACATTTGAGACGGTCTCCCATGAGCGAGACCGAAAGGTCTGAACCATTTGCACCGAGCGTCAGCCCGTCCAGATGGATGTCGGCGTCATCAGCCCGACCGAAGCGCATCACCGTCTTGATGCCGTTTTCCCGGGCCACACCTGAGAGATAATCAGCATAGGGATTGTCTGCATTGATCAGGGCCGCACCACCCTCGACAACCCCTTCAAAAATCTCTGCCTTGGCCGCAGCAATCTGATCAAGGCTCTCGAAATTGCCGATGTGTGCCGCAACCACCGTGGTGATGATCGCAAGATCAGGTGCGACCATGCCGACGAGATGGCGGATTTCTCCGGGATGGTTCATGCCGATCTCGAAAACACCGAAATCCGTCTCGCGCGGCATACGCGCCAGCGTCAACGGCACGCCCCAATGATTGTTGAACGAGGAAACAGCTGCATGGACCTTGCCGCTTGGAGCAAGGGCGGCTCGCAAGGCATCCTTGGTGCTGGTCTTGCCGACAGAGCCGGTCACCGCAATGACCTTGCCCGCCACACGTCTGCGCGCCGCGACCCCAAGCAGCTCAAGGCCTTTCAACGGGTCATCGACGAACACCACCCGCTCGGTTAGATCGGAAAAGTCGGGCTGCCGGGATTGCTCCAGCACCACGACAGAGGCACCAGCATCGAGCGCGACACGCGCAAAGTCATGGCCGTCAAAACGCTCACCTGCGATGGCAAAGAAGGCATCACCGGTTGCGACCGTGCGACTGTCGATGGAGATACCGAACACATCTCCTATCCCGCCGGGTTGCAGGGACGGTACGATCGCTTGAGAAAAATCAGCAGCGGTCCAGAGAGCGGTCACACCACACCTCCCTTGCCCGTTTGCGACAGCGCCTTGGCCACAGCTTCATGGTCGGAGAAAGGCAGCACAGTATCACCAACGGTCTGGCCTCTTTCATGTCCTTTGCCCGCGACAAGAAGAACGTCGCCAGGGGCCAGCATTTCAATCCCAAGCGTGATGGCCTCCTGACGGCCAGCCACTTCCATGCCATTGGTCACGGCTTCCATGACAGCGGCGCGAATAGTGGCGGGATCTTCCGAACGTGGATTATCGTCGGTCACGATAGAATAATCAGCAAAATCATTGCTCGCCTTGCCCATCATTGGACGCTTTCCGGGGTCCCTGTCTCCGCCAGCGCCAAAGACCGAAATCAACCGCCCCTTGGCAAAGGGTCGAAGGGCCTTCAGCGCCACTTCAAGAGAGTCCGGTGTGTGGGAATAGTCAATATAGACAGCAGTATCGGGACCGGCAGTCCCGACCAGCTCCATCCGACCGCATGCACCCGTGATCTGGCCGATGGCAGCAAGGATGGGCTCAGGCATCAGGCCGCCCGAATAGGCCATCAGGCCGGCCACCAGCACGTTGGAGACCTGAAATTCCCCAACCAGAGGCACATGACACGTCACATCGCCCCAAACACCCGACAGGGACACATGCTGACTAAATCCATGGACATCAATTGACCGGATCACCAGATCCGCATCATCGGCATGGCCAAGCGTATAGCAGGTCAGGCCGCGATCCTGCGCGACCTTGAGAAAATGCGCGCCGTTCGGATCATCCAGATTGATGACTGCTGCCCCACCTTCGCGGACAAGGCGGCTGAAAAGCAGCGCCTTGGCGTCGCGGTAGGCCTCAAACGTGCCGTGATAGTCAAGATGATCGCGGGTCAGATTGGTGAAACCGCCCACATCAATGGTGAGGCAATCCAGACGCTTCTGTTCAAGACCATGACTGGAAGCCTCCAGTGCCAGATGTGTGACACCATCCGCTTCGAGCGCCTTGACACTTTTCATCAGACCAACTGGATCGGGGGTTGTCAGGCCGCCATAACTGCTGCCCTTGGGGCCCTCGATCCCGATCGTGCCGATGTTGGCAGCGCCCTTGCCCGCATGGGCCCAGATCTGACGCAAAAAGGATGCGATGGAGGTTTTGCCATTAGTTCCGGTGACGGCGCCCACCCATTCAAGAGACGTCGGATAAAAGGCTCCTGCCAGACGGGCAAGCGCCATGTGCGGATCATCGAGGCGCAACACAGCTTTGCCGGTCGCATCGAATGCGTCCGGCAATTGGGACTTGGCGGAGATGATGCAGAGACAAGCGCCCTGCTCAAAGGCTTGCGGAACGAAACGCGCTCCATCAACCCGAGCCCCCGGGATGCCTACGAAAATGAAATCGGTCTCGACAGCCCGACTGTCCGAAGTCACACCATCGATATGTGGGTCTCCAATCCGTGACAACAGATCCCGATCCACCGGTTCTTCGAGGCTATCCAGCAGCTTTGATAGTTTCATCCAACAGCACTCCGGCCCTGTTTCTTTACCGCATCACGCGGCTCAGCTTTAAAAGGATGCCGCCACTGTTGGAACAATCTTTTGACCAAAACGGGGCGCAACCCCCAGAATTGACCCGACCCTGCGAATAACTGCACCCGCGGTGGGGGCGGCATTCACACCGGCAGTAGCATAGCCATAGGTTTCTTTGAGGCCCTTGGGCTCATCCAGCATGACAAGAACCACATATTCGGGATTGTCGATCGGAAAGGCAGCAAGGAACGAAGTGAGCAGCTTGTCGTGGGAATATTTACCATCGACAACCTTCTCGGCCGTGCCGGTCTTGCCACCCACCAGATAGCCGTCAACACGACTTCGCTTGCCCGATCCCTTGATGGCATTGAGCCGCATCAGATAGCGCATGTCGGCGCTTGTCTGATCTCTGAACAAGCGTTCGGAGATCTCCTTCGCCTGTTCCTTGGATCGTTTCAAGAAAGTCGGTTTCATATAGTACCCACCATTCATGACAGCCGCAGCCGTTGCCGCGAGCTGGATGGGTGCGACGGACAGACCATGACCAAACGAAATGGTCATCGTCGAAAGATCGGTCCATTTCGATGGATAGGAAGGAGAACGGGATTCCGGCAGCTCCGTCTGAAGACGATCAAGCATGTGCACCCGCTTGAGAAAGGCTTCATGCTGTTCGCGCCCGACCTTCAGCGCCATTTTCGCCGTGCCGATGTTGGAAGAATAGATAAAAACCTCGGGCACGGACAGAATGCGTTTTTTGCCGTGGAAGTCGCTGATCGTATTGCCGCGCACACGGATTGGCTGGCGCGCATCAAAGCTGTCCTGTAGCGAAACTACCCCGGAATCAAGCGCCATCGCGGTGGTAATCGCCTTGAACACCGATCCCATTTCATAGGTGCCCGCAGTGATGCGATTGAGACGGTCCGGCTTGCTGACATCAACCGGGTCATTCGGGTCATAGTCAGGCAACGACGCCATCCCCATAACCTCACCGGTCTTGGCATTGAGCACGATGCCAGCCGCGGCGATCGCCTTGTATTTCGTCATGCTCTTGAAGAGCTCGTCACGCAAGGCATGCTGAACCCTCAGATCGATGGAAAGCTGAACCGGCTTTTGATCTTCGGTTGTCGCAAAGCCCGCTTCGCGCAAGGCGGAAAGGCCATTCTCATCGACATATTTCTCGATGCCGGCAATGCCAACATTGTCGACATTTACCAGACCGACAATGTGCGAGGCCGTCTTGCCGGCGGGATAGAAGCGGCGGTTTTCATGCAGGAACGCGATGCCGGGGATACCGGCCTCATGAACGGCCTGCTGCTGCTTTGGCGACACTTCGCGCTTGATCCAGACGAACTTGCTATCGCTTGAGAGACGATGACGCAGTTGATTGACATTAAGGTCAGGAAAGACGCCGGTCAGGGCGTCAATCGCTTCTTCGACGTCGACGATACGGGGCGGCTCGGCAAAGATCGAAGCTGTGCGCACATCAGTTGCGAGAATCTCGCCGTTTCTGTCCACCAGATCGGGGCGTGCCGCTGCAATCGCATCCTGCGGGCCTGACTGATAGTTCGCAGACGCCGGTGTTGCATAACCCAACAGAACAAGACGGGCGACCATGATTGAAAAACAGATACCGAAAGCAACCATCGAGAAGCGAATACGCCCGCTGGTCTCTTCCGAACGCAGTTTATTTGCCCCTTCGAAATCAAAGTTGTGACGCGTGTAGTGGGACGCGTGATGATCCTGGCTTGCATCGACCATGGCCACTCCCCTATTCCGATTTCAAAGAAGCAGGCTGCGCCTGATTCAAAAGAGACTTGAGCTGCTTCTGATCCTGATCAGACACGGTTGATCCCTCGACCCGCTCGGGCAGGTCCGCGACCTTTCCGATTTGATAGGGTTCGACCTGCTTCAATCCAAGCTCATCGGAGAAGCGGTCCGTCAGGGTCTGTACGCGCTGCGGCCGATTGAGATAACTCCACTCCGCCTTGAGCAGCAAAAGCGCCTGTTTCTCTTCCTTGATCTGCTTTTGCAGTGTTGCAATCTTTTCTTCTTCGAGCTTAGCCTCATGCTTGACCTGATAGAGCCAAAAGGCTCCAACAAGCACAAAGACGAAGAGAACGACATTAACCAGTCTGCTCATGAAGGGTCTCCTGTGCGGCTTTCTGCCAGCATTTTGGGCAACCCGAGCCCGCGCGCATCCAAACTGTGCGGCGCGGCTTCCGTACGCACACCAGCCCGCATCTTAGCCGACCGCGCGCGCGGATTCCGCGCCAGCTCTCTTTCTGATGGACCCACCCCACCCTTGACAAGCAAGTCAAAGCTGGGAGCCTCAAGGTCCATTTCCGGCAAATAGCGAGAGCCACCGGAATGGGTTTTGCAGCGCTCCTGAAAGAAGCGCTTCACAATTCTGTCTTCGAGCGAATGAAAGGTGACTACCACCAGCCGTCCGCCCGGCTTCAAGGTCTTCTCGGCGGCAACGAGGCCATCAACCAGCTCATCAAGCTCGCCATTGACGAAGATCCTCAGCGCCTGAAAAACCCGCGTCGCCGGATGGATCTTTTGCTGCGGTTTGCGACCGACGCATTTTTCAATCGTGCTGGCCAGATCAAGCGTGGTCTCGAAGCGCGCCTTTGATCGCCGCGCCACAATGGCACCGGCGATCCGCCGCGCCTGCTTCTCTTCACCAAGCTCGCGGAAGATCCGCACCAGCTCAATTTCCTCATAGTCATTGACCACGTCTGCAGCGGTCGGGCCGCTCTGTGACATGCGCATGTCCAGCGGTCCGTCATGCATGAAGGAGAAACCGCGTTCGGCTTCATCAAGCTGCATCGAGGACACGCCGATATCCAGAACAATGGCATCAAGAGGAGCCACCCCCTCATCCTGCGCAATGTCGGCCAGCTCACCAAAGCACCCCTGCACGAAGCGCAGGCGATCTCCATAGGTGTCTTTCAATTCGTCTGCGCGTTCGGCTGCCAGCGGATCACGATCCACACCAAGAACATAGGCACCCTTGTCCAGAATGGCCGCGGAATAGCCACCGAACCCGAATGTGCCATCAAGCACCCATTGCTCTGCAGTTGGATCGAGCGCCCCAATCACTTCCTCAAGCAACACCGGAATGTGTCGGGCCCCTTGGTCAACGCCGTCTAGTTCAACCGGATCGGTCATGCCCCACCTCCAGCAGACGTAGTGCGCCGATTGCCAGCTGCCTTGCGCAGAGCGAGCGCCCGCTTGGTCGCATCAGCCCTGTAGGCTTCATATCTTTCAGGCTGCCATATCTGGAATTTAAAGCCGTTGCCAACAAAGGACACCGCATCCGTTATTCCTGCATGCTCTTTTATGGTTTCGCTGAGAACCACGCGTCCATCCTTGTCGATCTTGAGGCTTTCGCTTTCTCCAAGAAGCGCAGTGGCAAGCACCTCACGTTCTTCGGAAAAGACATCAAAGGCCTCCAGATAGGTATCGATCGCACCGCGCAATCCGAGCCCGCCAGCATCAACCGCATCAAGCTCCAGAGAGGGACTGCAAAACAAGGAGTCCAACCCTTCCCGGACCAGAATCTGCCGGAATGGAGCCGGGATAGACACCCGCCCCTTTGAATCCAGTCGATTCACATATTTGGACACGAAGTCGTCCATCTGGTCCCGCCTTGAAACGCAATTACAACCAACGATAAGGGCCGCGAATTTGCGATGCTGTTTCGAGCGCCAAAGCGATCAGGTCATTACTAAAGACATGATCGCTCAAGGCACCCTTATGGGATACCATGGGTTCTTATGGGCGTCAACGGATTCTCATGGAGTCACCGTGAGGCATCATTAAGAGACAATCATAATAAATTCATAGTTAACAAAGCGTTATGAGAAACACCACTTTTGCCGCAGCAGCCCTTCTCAACAGCCTTGGGATAAGTGTTCAGCTTCAAAGCCAACGGAACATCAGCAACTTGACAAAATCGCCCAGAAGAGACTGCAAGGATTCGTTTCAAACGGAATGAGCCGCCCTCGATACCCCCCTCAGATCTCAGCACCTGTCAGGCGCGAAAAATTGCGCAAACTGTATGGTAAAAAGCCGCCCGAGAGCCAACAATTCGAAGCGAGAATCCCAGCGTGCCAGCCCCGATGAAACAAGGGTCCCGGACCGCGCCACAGCCTGTACTTAGAGCAGCAAAAGGCCAATAAACTGGCCAAATAGGCGTTTTCACTGATATTACCTAGAATATAGGTATTTTAACCAATATTTCACCATATTTGGTCCCAAAAACTGTCACATTTCCTAAACTATGGGTTGAGAGACGGAAAGCTCATGGGGGGATGAGAACAGCCCTGTCCCCAACCGCTTGGACGGTCGTCTTGTTTCAGGGCTGAGCCAACAAAACGAAAGTTTATAAAATGACTTCAAAATTGGTTATTGGGCTGGATGGGCAACCGTCTGGCCAACGTGCACTCACCTATGGGGAAAGCTTGGCTTCCAAGCTTGGGACTTGCGAGCTTCTGGTTGTCTACGTAATCGAGTGGTCGCCCTTTTCCTTTCAGACGGCAGAGGAAAACGAAAGACGCCACAAGCGTCGCGAAGAGGAGATCGCAACAGCGATGGAGCGCATCGTCACACCTGCGGTCAACGGCCTGAAAGCAACCGGATTGAACGCAAGGGGCATCGTTCAACACGGCAACGTTGCAGACACCTTGATCAGCATCGCTGAAGAGGAAGGGGCCGATCAAATCATCATTTGCCGCTCAAGCGAAGATGGCATCGCGAAACGCCTGTTCGGCAGCTCGACGGCCAATCTCGTCATGCATGCGTCTGTTCCTGTCACGGTGGTCAATCCCGGAGTTTAATCCCATGCAGTTCTTTCAAAAGTTCATATCTATTTTTGTCCTTAATCTGTTTGCGATCGTTTCCGGCTCGGCAATCGCCAAAGCACAGGAAAGCATGTCGATTGACCAGAAGGTGAATGAAATCTTCGCCACCGCGACAGGACCGTTCGTCAGCCTGATCTTCGCCCCCATCCCGGGCACAGGCTTTCCGTGGATTGTCATGTGGCTGGTGGTTGCCGCAAGCATTTTCACCGTCTATTTCGCCTTCGTGCAGTTCCGCCTTTTTGGCCATGCGATCTCTTTGGTAAAGGGGGACTATTCCAACCCCAAGGATGCCGGTGAAGTCAGCCACTTTCAGGCATTGACGACCGCTTTGTCCGGCACCGTTGGCCTTGGCAACATTGCCGGCGTTGCCGTGGCCGTCGGCATTGGTGGACCGGGGGCGACCTTCTGGATGATCCTTGCGGGCCTTCTGGGCATGGCGTCGAAATTCACCGAATGTACCCTTGGCGTCAAATATCGCAACGAATATGAAAACGGCACGGTGTCCGGCGGGCCGATGTATTATATCTCCAAGGGCTTCAAGGAACGCGGGCTGCCGGGGGGCAGGTTTCTTGCCGTTGCCTTTGCCATCTTCTGTATTCTGGGAGCTCTTGGCGGCGGAAACATGTTTCAGGCCAATCAGGCGCATGCCCAGATCTCGGGCATCGTCGGCGACTATCCCGGCTGGATCACCGGCATCATCTTTGCCGCAGTGGTCTTTGCCGTCATCGTTGGCGGCATCAAGTCCATCGCCAGCGTGACGGAAAAGGTCGTTCCCTTCATGGGCATCCTCTATGTCGGCGCAGCAATCATCATCCTCATCGTCAATGCGGACAAGATCGGCTGGGCCTTCGGCCAGATCTTCGAAGGGGCCTTCACCGGTCTTGGCATTGCGGGCGGTTTTGTCGGTGCCCTCATTCAGGGCTTCAAGCGCGCGGCCTTTTCCAACGAGGCAGGGGTTGGCTCAGCCGCCATCGCCCACTCAGCGGTCCGCACCAATGAGCCGATCACCGAGGGTGTCGTCTCCCTGCTCGAACCACTGATCGATACGGTTGTGATCTGCACGATGACGGCCCTCGTCATCACCATTTCAGGCCAGTTGGTCTTTGATGCCGACCTTGGAAAATACATTCTGGATGGCAGCCGCATTGCCACAGTTGATGGCAACACGGGCGTCGCCCTGACCTCCGCGGCCTTTGGCTCGTCCATCAGCTGGTTCCCTTATGTGCTGGCCATTGCGGTAGTTCTGTTCGCCTTTTCCACCATGATCTCTTGGTCCTATTACGGCCTGAAGGCATGGACCTACCTGTTTGGCGAAGGCAAGACATCAGAAATCACTTTCAAGCTCATTTTCTGTGTCTTCGTGGTCATCGGTGCAGCGGCAAGCCTTGGTCCCGTGATCGACTTCTCCGACGCGGCGATCTTCGCCATGGCGGTCGTCAACATCACCGGCCTCTACTTCCTGATGGGCATCGTACGCACGGAGCTCACCTCCTACACCACTCGTCTGAAGTCGGGGGAAATCAAGAAATACAAATAGCTAGACGGAGAGACATGATCCGTTTCAAAACATGGGTGTGGCGCCTTGCGCCCCGCCCTTCCCGATCGGGTCCATCCGAACCAGGTCGACAATGCAAAAAAGAGAAATACCAGTCGGTCTGTAAGCCGGGTTTTGTATGGCGAGGACCAAGGCCCTCACGCGGCAACCATTCATCTGGGGTGCCCATTGCTGAACACCTCTAGCAACCCACCCGAATGACTGGCTTGAAAGCAAGCCGGGCTTTCGCCCACGCCATTCCTATTCGGTTTTGCTCCCGGTGGGGTTTACCCTGCCATCTTCATTGCTGAAGGCGCGGTGAGCTCTTACCTCACCCTTTCACCCTTACCAGACCGCAGTCTGGCGGTTTGCTTTCTGTGGCACTTTCCCTAGAGTCGCCTCCGCCGGGCGTTACCCGGCACCGTGCTTTCATGGAGCCCGGACTTTCCTCACCGGATTGCTTTCGCGCGACCGGTGCGGCTGCCCGACCGACTGGTGAGACGGACCTAAGCTTTTCCCGCCATAAGGTCAAGAGGCCTCGCCATTTAGAACACGGGCAATGCAGCCCACACCCGTGTCGATCTCCTCGATATCGGATGCCGCAAAGCCCAGAAAAAGCCCCTGCCGGGCCTCTTCTGTGCCCGACCAGTAGAGCGACGAAAGGGCCGCACATTCGATCCCTTCCTCAACCAGTCGCTCAGCCAGTTTGTCATCTGTCCACCCGGCAGCCAGACAGGCTGGCGTGAGATAAGCGGGCAACTGGATGCCCCCGGCCGGTCTCGCCGGGTCCAGAAAATCACCGCATTGCCGCACCAGTGCCTCTACAAGCGCATCGCGGCGCTCCCGGTAGGTGCGGGTCATTTCGCGCAAATGGGCCCGGAAATGCCCTTCCTCGATAAAGTAGGACAAGGCCAGCTGTACCGTATGCGAAGGGACAGCACCGGTGTTGCGCAAGCCAAAGGTCAAGGGCTCCGCCAGAAGCGGCGGTGCAATCAGATAGGCCAATCGCAAGGACGGCATGAACGACTTGGCAAAGGTGCCCATGTAGATCACCAACCCGTTGCGATCCAGCCCCTGCAGGCAGGAGATCGGCGCCCCGGAGAAGTGGAACTCGCTGTCATAATCATCTTCGAGCACGAACGCATTCCGGGATGCAGCAAAATCCAGAAGCGCCAGCCGGTCCTCCAGCGGCATCACGCGCCCGGTCGGAAACTGATGCGAGGGCGTGGCATAGATGAGGCGGGGCGCGTCCTCGTTCGAAAACGTGCTCTTGAGGTCTTGATAGGCCTGCGGCTGTTGCACCGGAATCGGACGCATATCCGCGCCAGCGGCCAACAGACTGGCATGCATGCCGGCATATCCGGGCTCTTCATGCAGCGCCAGTGCGCCCTCGTCCAGCAGCATCCGCACCACAAGGTCCATCGAGGCCTGAGCTGATGACAGGATGATCACCTGTTCGGGTGTGGCAACCACGCCGCGACTGGCCGCGACATGATCCAGAATGGCCGTCTTGAGCTCCAGAATGCCGTCATAATTGTCGTATCCTGCCAGCACCCGCCTTGAAGCAAGCTGGCGCGCCGCACGCCGGAGCAGCCGCGCCCACAGATCATGAGGAAAGGACCGAACCTCTGGCAAACCGGTTTGAAAGCTGGTCGACAATCGCTTCATAGGCCTTTCATTGAGAATCAGGCGGTGGCCATGAGCTGAAAGGCGGACCTGTTTTGCACCATCGTCAACCGGTTGCTCCTCATCGTGCCATTGCCTGAAGCCTGTCGTTGCCTTGCTGACCCGTGTCCCGCGTCGACCGCCTGTTTCCAGATAGCCTTCAAGCGTCAATTGCTCATAGGCAGCCATGACCGTGTTGCGGCTGACCCTGAGATCCTTGGCGAGTTGGCGACTGGGCGGCAGGGGCAAACCGGAGGCCACGTTCCCCGTCTCGATGATGCGGCGCAACTGAATGAACAACTGCCGCGAAAGCCCCGGTTCGCGCGTCCGGTCGAGACAAATCTGCTCCGTTATCATTTTGGCCCTCAAATTTTTCCTCTTTTGGATCTTTATCTAGATCCAAAAGGCAGCCATGTTCAATGAACAAATTCTATGATCCAACCACCGACCCAACCATTGACGTTGAGCACGGCACCGCTTCGTGCACCTCCCCCAAACCATGACAGACAGTCACTCGACCCATCGGGTCGGGTTCAAATGCGTGACCATCATGACCGATACGTCAAAATCTTCTAGCTCATATCCCGTTTCTTCCACTAACAAGATTCGCGCCTCCCACCGAGCTTCTTATGATGTGGAAACAGTGCACGACATTCTCGATGAAGGCATCCTCGCGCATGTTGCCTTTGCCGACGACGGCATGCCGATTGTTCTGCCGATGATCTATGCCCGCATTGAGGATCAGCTCTACATCCATGGAGCCAAGGCAACCCGGCTCTTCAAAAAGCTCAAGGTTGGCCTTCCCGTTTGCATCAACGTCACGATTGTCGATGGTCTGGTTGTCGGCCGCTCAGCCTTTCATCATTCCATGAACTATCGCTCTGTCAACATTCACGGCACGGCAAGGCTGGTGGAAGATGAACAGGAGAAATATAACGCGCTGGTGGCGATCACTGACCATCTGGCACCCGGTCGCTGGGAAGAAACGCGTGAGATGACCAAAAAGGAAGCCGCAGCCACAACCGTGATCGCTGTGACCATAGAAACGGCAGCAGCCAAACATCGCGCAGGCATGCCGGTCGATGACGAGGAAGACTACGATCTTGATCACTGGGCAGGCATCGTTCCGATCACAACGGCCTATGGCCAGCCGATTGATGACGCCCGCCTCAAGGATGGGATCCAGGTGGCACCAAGTATTCGCACACTGACCAGTCGAAAATAACCAAGGTGCAGGCTTTGGGGGACAGGCCTCGCACCTTTTCGACAGGTTAGTAGGGCGTCTGCAGCCGGGAGCAATAGCCGCTTCCGGCTGCAGACAACCTCTTTTTTAAGGCAAAATCAATCAATCTCAAGCACACCACCCACGAGTTGGCTTGACAGCTTACCTGTGAGCGCCTATATCCGCTCACGGTTGCAGACACCAGCCGCTCGCACGACCCTCGGGTCATGGTGAAGTTCTGATATCCGATTTGATAAAGTCAGCCCCGCATGCATTTCATGAGGGTGGCAACGCGAGCCCCATCTAAAACAAGGAAATGCGTAGCCATTGGAGGCTGAGATGTCATCGGACAGCTCTAGCAACACTATCTTTGTGCGCAACAAATTCACCGAGGCCCCTCTCGGTTCCCTGTTTGCCAAAACGGCCTTGCCTGTCATTTTCGTGATGAGCATGAACGGCCTTCTGACCGTCGTGGATGCCATGTTTCTCGGCGTCTATGTCGGCACCAACGCTCTGGCCGCGGTCACCCTGATGTTCCCGCTTTACATGCTGGTCATCGCCCTGACAACGTTGGTCTCGAACGGCATGTCGAGCCTGCTTGCCCGGCATCTGGGCGCCAACCGGATAAACGACGCTCAGGCGCTCTTTGCCGGAGCCCACGGGCTTGCGCTCTTTATCAGCCTATTATTCATCGCGGCGTTTCTGACCTTGGGTGTCGAGGTGACCCTGATCCTTGCCGGCAACTCGGCGGAACTGGCAGATCTCGGTTACATCTACTTGCGGATTGTCGCCCTTTCCACGCCGCTTTACTTCATTCTCTCGCTTCATACCGATGCCCTGCGCAATGAGGGCTATGCTGGACTGATGGCAGGCATGAGCCTGTTGGTATCGTTGGCCAACATCGCCTTTGACTACCTGCTCATTGTCCAGCTCGATATGGGGGTCGCCGGATCGGCCTACGGCACAGTGCTGGCCCAGGCGCTCGCCTTGGCGATCATCATCGGCTTCCGCATCCGCGGCAAGACACATCTCAAGCCTGCCGTGGTCTGGCGCAACAGCCTCTTTGCCGAATGGCGCGCAATGCTGGCCTTGGGCGCTCCGCAGAGCCTCAATTTCCTTGGTATGGCTCTGGTCTCGACGGCGATCATAACGTCACTGCAATTGATGGCCGTGCCCAATTACGCCGAAACCGTCACGGCCTACGGCATCATCACGCGCATTACGACCTTTGTTTTCTTGCCGATGATGGGGCTTGCCCTGTCGTTTCAGACGATCATCGGCAACAATTACGGGGCCGAACTCTGGCACCGCTCGGACAAGGGCCTGCGCATCGGGTTGGCTTTGGCCTTCATCTATTGCCTGGTCGTCGAGTTTGTGCTGATCACCTTTACTGCACCGATCGGTCACCTTTTCACGGCCGACGAAAAAGTGGTCGCAGAAGTGGCACGGATCATCCCGATGGCCATGGCGATGTATTTCATCTCCGGTCCGATCCTGATCACATCAAGCTACTTTCAAGCCATCGGAGATGCGGCACGCGCCGCAATTCTCGGCCTGTCAAAGGCCTATCTGTTCCTTTTGCCGATGATATTCACTTTGCCTCTGCTGTTGGGAGAAAGGGGCATCTGGCTCGCTTCACCCATCGCCGAAGTCTTGCTGTTTGCAACAGCATTGCTGGTCCTGACAAAAACAGCGAAAAGTGCCAACCGCAAATGGGGGCTATTCGTCCATACTGAGGAGCCACGCTCATGAGCAACAAGCCATCAACCATCGAAGAAGCGAAAAAACAGGCCAAGCTCCTGCGCGAAAAACTCAGAGCCGAAGGCATGGAGCTTTCGCACAGCAAAACGCTGGAACTGATCGCCCAACAACACGGCTATCGCGACTGGAACACCCTGTTCGCCAGCTTCGGCAATCGCGCATCCCGTCAATGGCAGGTCGGCGACAGGGTTTCGGGGCTTTACCTGTCCCAGCCCTTCAAGGCAGAGATTATCGCGGTCCGGCGCATGTCGGACGGCTGGTATCATCTCACGTTCCAGTTTGACGAAGCGGTGGACGTGATCACCTTCGAGGGCATGAGCAACTGGCGCACGCGCACCAGCCAGACCGTCGGACCTGACGGAACAACTCAGGAAAAGACGTCAGATGGCCGACCACACATGGTGCTCGGCCTCTAGCACACCAAAAGCCTGCCCGGGCCTCAGAGCTCGGGCAGCTGCGCGCTCAGTTTGTAAAGGGTGGTAATGGTGGAGGCGTCAGCCACCCCATCCACTCTTTCAGGCCTGAAGTGCATCTGGAAGGCCTTCACCACCGTCTCTGTCTGGGCATCGAAAACCCCGGTAACGTCGATCTTGTAGCCATAAACCGCCAGCATCGATTGCAATGCCTGAACCGGCTGGCCTTCATCGCCAAGCTGAAAGAAGCGCCCGCCAGCAACGGTCTGCGGCTCAACCCATTGGCCAACTCCGGCGCTGGCCAGGAGCTTCCATGGAAACTTCGGCCCCGGATCGATCTTGCGCCCCGGCGACACGTCCGAATGCGCCAGAACCCGGTGAGCCGGGATGCCATGACGCGCCATCAACTCCTTGGACAGCATCGTAAGCGTGACCATCTGCTCTTCGGTGAAGTCCTCGGTGCCAGCATTGGCAATCTCAATGCCGATTGAACAGCTATTGATATCGTTCTCCCCGTGCCAGAATGACTGGCCCGCATGCCAGGCGCGTTTTGCTTCGTCCACCAATTGCAGGAGCGAGCCATCCCGGTTGAGGAAATAATGCGAGGAAACCTTGCTTTCAGGCGAACAGAGCCAGTCCAGAGACTGCTGGTCATCCGCCATGCCGGTATAATGCATGATCAGCATGTCCACGGCCCTGCCGTCCTTGCGATCCTCGAAATTGGGAGAGGGTTTGACCTCGCAAGGGCAACTTGTCTGTGCGTCACACAGCATGTCTTCACTCCAATCAAAAAGCGAAAAGCCGTCGGGCGATCAGATCGTCAGCGCAAGCCGCGCTCCAGCACGATCAGCGCCCAGGCATTGTTGATGGTTGCCAGCTTCTCTGTCGCAATGCGCACGAATTCCTCCGGCACACCGCGAGCGATCAGGCTGTCAGGGTGGTTTTCCCGCACCAGTTTGCGGTAATGTTTCTTGAGCTCAGTGTCCGTCATGCCCCGGTCTGCTTCCAGCACCGTATAGGGGTCCTGTTCGTCCGACTGGACGTGCGTCATCTTGAGGCGATCGAAACAGCGTTCAGTGATCCCGAAGATGGCAGCGACGCTCTCAAGATAGAGCATCTCCCGATCATGCATCACGCCATCCGCGCCGGCGATCATGAACAGACCATCCATGATATCGGTGAGCGCTTCGGGTTCGTCCTGATAGAGCTTGGCAATCTGGTTGGCGTAGGCCTCGTAGCCAGCCACATCCTGCTTGGCCAGATTGAACATGCGCAAAACGTTGCGCTCTTCCCCTGCGGGAATATCGAACAGGCGTTGAAAGACGTTGATCTCGTCTTGCGTCACCACACCGTCGGCCTTGGCCATTTTGGCGGAGAGCGCGATCATCGCAACCGTAAAGGTCAGTTGTTTTCGATCAACACCGCTCCCAAAGCCACGCACGGTCGACGCCACCTTGTCGACGATGGCAGTGATGGTTTCACTCTGCCTTATGTCATCGATAAGACTGCCAATCTGGCTCCAGATACTCATGATAGTTGCTGCTCACCCATTTGCTCAAGCCGCCTCAATCTATGCGAGTTGGTCGCATATTGCGAGTATGGAGACCGGAAAATGAACTGCCTTTTTGGCCAATTATTTCGAAAAATCATCCCATCCGGCTAGGTGCGGTCTACTGACAGAGCCGCCAGGTGCCCTTTCGACCATGTTTGGCGTGGTCAAGATGGATGTGATTCTTGTGATACTTGTCGCCGCCAGGCCCGATAACGGTGGTGAAATACTTGCACGCTTCCCGGTTGAACGCGCGCATGAACCGGCCCTTGCTGCCATATCCGGGCCAGTCATCCTCAACATCAAGCACGGTTCCGTCGGAAAGCGTCAAACCGCTGATGTCAATCGCGTTGGTCTTGGCGTGCTCGGATAGCTTGGCACCGCGCTTGTTGTTGCGCGAGCGGCAGGAGTAGGACGCGGCAACGCGGATGCCCGTGACCCTCTGATCCATATAGGATTGCGCCAATGGCTGGACCCGGTCATTAAAGAATCGGTTGAGCTGCGAAAGGATCACGCAATTCACAGTTGCCTCACGGCTGAGCTTCACGGGCTGAGGCCCGGAGATCGTCGACAAAAGGAAGGGCGCGGGATGTCCACACCCTCCTCGACCTTCAATCGGCGGCAAAGCCACAGCTGCATTTTGCCCGCTCTCAACGATAGGGCAGAACTGTTCTGAAATGGCAGGATCCGGGAGAACAGCCTCCCGTTGCAATTTGCTTTGGTCGACCTCTTCAGTATCCAAAAAACTCGTACATCCGATCAAAAAAGACATGATTGCCAGCAGCGTCAATTGAACCATTCTGTAACCCCAATCTCTCATCGCGCCCTATTCCTGCTTGCAGCCAGTCCGTTTAGAGCGCATCCTGAAGGGAAATGGTAAACAAAGGTGAAGTTGTGACGAAATCTTGCAAATTGCCAGACCATGTCGCGCCGATCAGCCTGCTCGAAACGCTGAGGCGCATCATGAGCGGTGAGCTGTTGCCATCTGACACGATTGGACAGTGCATCGAGCGCATTCAAGCTCTTGATGGCGACATTCACGCCTTCACGGCATTGAACGGCCACGCGCTCGCTTCAGACACGCCTGAGGATGCCCCCCTCAGAGGCATTGCCTTTGCCGTCAAGGATGTGTTCGAAACTCAGGATCTGCCCACTGAATACAATTCGATCATCTATCGCGACCATGAACCCGCGCGCGATGCCGCCATTGTTACGCTGGCCCGAAATGCGGGAGCCGCCCTTATCGGCAAAACCGTAACGACGGAATTTGCCTTTATGGAACCCAGCATCACGTGCAATCCCTACAATCTCGATCACACACCGGGCGGGTCGTCATCGGGATCGGCAGCCGCCGTCGCCGCGGGCATGGCACACCTAGCGATCGGCACACAGACCGGAGGCTCGACCATCCGCCCCGCCGCCTTTTGCGGCATCACCGGCTACAAGCCAAGCTTCGGACTGCTGCCCAAAGTGGGTTTGAAGGACTTTTCCTGGTCCCTTGATACAGTTGGCCTGTTTACCGCGACCGTTGCCGATGTTGCCTATGCCGCCTCGGTTCTGAGCGGCCGCAATCTCGCCATCAATCTCGAGGAGAACATCTCCTCGCCGCGCATTGGCATCGTCAGAAGTCACACATGGCAGGATGCCGACCCGGAATATCGGCACAAGTTCGATGAGTTGACCGCCCGTCTCAAGACGTGGGGAGCGGAGCTGGTGGAAATCGAACCAAGCGACGACTATATCGCGGCTTTCCACGCCCATCAGATCATTCAGGATTTCGAAGCCCGGCAATCACTGGCTTGGGAATACAGCCAACATGTGGATCGCCTCAGCCCGCTCTTGCGCCAGACCCTCGACTTCGCCCAGACGATCACACCGTCCGACTATGACGAAGCAAAAATCAACGCCGAAATTGCCAGCGCGGAAATAGATGACTATTTCGAGGAACTCGACATCTTCATCTCCCTGTCGGCCCCCGGCCCCGCTCCCTATGGGCTCCAGTCGACCGGATCCTCGATTTTCAACCGGATCTGGACGCTGTTCGGCATGCCATGCCTCAACGTCGCCGGTCTCATGACCGACAGCGGCTTGCCGCTTGGGGTTCAGGTGATCGGACGATGTCAGGCGGACAGGAACACCCTTCAATTCGCGCATTGGCTCGAAGGCGCGATCAAACGGCATATCAATCAATAATCAGGAAATCTGTCTGGCTTTCTTACGCCCGCCAGCCTTGCGTTTGTCCTTGAGGGCCTGCTTGGCACAAAAGCGTCTCGACCTCGATCAGCGCTTCTTGACAGTTTTGTGAATAATGCACCGCAACATTTCCCTCTTATCCCCCACTATTCTGTCTTTTGTTTGTCGCATACCAAATTCAGTGAAGACAAGGAGTTAGGCCCTATTTCGCATGCAATCTACCGCTTTCATTCGCACTGCAACAATTTTTTCCCTTCTCCAATTTTTGGAGTTGCCCTAGACTTTCCCTTGTAAAGAAAAGGCTAGGAGGAGCAATCACATGATCAGATCTTTGAATATCATGTTTGTATGTGCAGCCTTTGCATTCGTTGCAGCAGTCGTCGTTGGTATTATTTAGGAGGATAGACCAGCACCGAGTGCCAGACAGCACGAAATTTCAAACAAAAGCTTGAAAAGACACATCAATCCTCAAATTGGGGATAAAAAAAGCCGGGAGAAATCCCGGTTTTATTTTTTGATATACTTGAGAAATACTCGAAGGGCCAGAGACTTAGGTCAACGGCGACTTAAGTCACCGGCCCTCCAAGAAAAATGCATCGCAGCATCAAGGCCGGTAATTGAGAATCGGAGCCAGCCAGCGCTCGGCTTCTTCAATCGCCCAGCCCTTTCTCTTCGCATAATCAGCAACCTGATCCCGCTCGATCTTGCCAACACCGAAATAGTGACTGTCCGGATGAGCGAAATAGAGCCCCGAGACAGCCGAGCCCGGCACCATGGCAAAGCTCTCGGTCAGCTTGATGCCGGTCGCAGCTTCCGCGTCCAGTAGCTCGAACAATGTTGCCTTTTCCGTGTGGTCCGGTTGGGCAGGATAGCCCGCAGCGGGCCGTATGCCCTGATAGGTCTCTTCGATGAGCGCCTCGTGGCTGAGGGTTTCATCGGCAGCATAGCCCCAAAGTTCCTTGCGCACTTTCTGGTGCATGGCTTCTGCAAGAGCTTCAGCCAAGCGATCCGCAAGCGCCTGCAAGAGAATCTTTGAATAATCATCCTCTGCCGCTTCGAAGGCCGCCACGCGGTCCGCCTCGCCAAACCCGGTTGAGACAGCAAAGCCACCGATATAATCCTTCACGCCACTGTCCTGAGGTGCCACAAAGTCACTGATCGAGATGTTGGCACGCGCTGTCCGTCCCGCGATTTGCTGCCTGAGGCCATGGAAACGGGCCGCCTCCTCGCTGCGCGCCTCATCCGCGAAGACCGCGATATCGTCACCGACCGCATTGGCAGGCCAAAGGCCGATTACCGCGCGAGCCGTCAGCCACTTCTCCTCGACAATCCGCTTCAGCATCGCCTGCGCATCATTGAAGAGGCTTGTCGCTGCCTCGCCATACCGATCGTCTTCAAGGATTGCTGGATAGCGTCCTTTCATCTCCCAGGTGGAGAAGAAAGGTGTCCAGTCGATGAAAGGCACCAGCGAAGCAAGGTCATAGCTCTCAAAAACCCTGGTTCCGGTAAAGCTAGGCGCAACCGGGCTGTAACCGGCCCAGTCGATCTTCTGCGCATTGGCCCGCGCCTGATCAATCGTCAGGCGCTTCTTCTTGTCCTGCGCCGCTTCATGTTTGGCACGAACCTGTATGTAGCTGCCCTTGATATCGGCAACATAGTCAGCCTTGTCGCGCGACAGCAATTTGGTTGCCACCCCAACCGCACGGCTGGCATCGGTCACATAGATTGCCTGACCGCGCTCATAGTTCGGAGCGATCTTCACCGCCGTATGAACCTGCGAGGTCGTGGCCCCACCGATCAACAACGGTTGTTCAAATCCCTCTCGTTCCAGCTCGGCGGCAACATGGCACATCTCATCAAGCGATGGCGTGATCAGGCCGGACAGTCCGATGATGTCCACCTTCTCCCGGCGCGCAGCCTCAAGGATGTCATTGGCCGGAACCATGACCCCCAGATCGACCACGTCATAACCGTTACACTGCAAAACAACGCCAACGATATTCTTGCCGATGTCATGCACGTCGCCCTTCACGGTCGCCATGAGCACCTTACCGGCACTGGTCTTCTCGCCCTGCTGCTCTTCTTCCATGAAGGGCATCAGATAGGCCACGGCCTTCTTCATCACACGAGCGGACTTGACCACCTGCGGCAGGAACATCTTGCCATCGCCGAACAGATCGCCAACCACATTCATGCCGTCCATCAACGGCCCTTCGATCACATCAAGGGTCCGTGTGGAGGCCTTACGCGCTTCTTCCGCATCGATCTCGACATAATCACTGATGCCTTTGACGAGCGCATGTTCAAGCCGCTTGGCGACGGGCAACTCACGCCAGCTAAGGTCAACAACCCGAGCCTCGCCCTTCTGGTGCAAAAAGCGTTCTGCAATTTCCAAAAGGCGATCCGTGCCGTCGTCGCGGCGATTGAGGATCACATCCTCGATCCGCTCACGCAGTTCCGCATCGATTTGATCATAGACCAACAGCTGACCGGCGTTGACGATGGACATATCGAGCCCCGCCTTGATGGCATGATACAAAAAGGCCGAATGCATCGCCTCGCGCACCATATTGTTGCCGCGGAAGGAGAAGCTGAGGTTGGACAGACCGCCCGAGACATGCGCTCCAGGCAGGTTCTTGCGGATCCATTTCGTCGCTTCGATGAAGTCGACGCCGTAATTGTTGTGCTCTTCGATGCCGGTCGCGACCGCAAAGACGTTCGGATCGAAAATAATATCCTCGGGCGCAAAACCCACTTCATTGACGAGGATATCGTAGGACTTCTTGCAGATCTCGATCTTGCGCTCAAAGCTGTCTGCCTGTCCCTTTTCATCAAAGGCCATGACAACAACCGCAGCGCCATACCGCTGAACCAGCTTGGCATGAGCGACGAACGGCTCACGACCTTCCTTCATGGAAATCGAGTTGACCACGGACTTGCCCTGAAGGCATTTGAGGCCCGTCTCGATGACGCTCCATTTCGAGCTGTCGATCATCACCGGCACGCGAGAGATATCAGGCTCGGCAACGATCAGATTGAGAAAGGTCTCCATCGCCGCTTCGGAATCCAACAGCCCTTCATCCATGTTCACATCGATGATCTGAGCGCCGCTTTCCACCTGCTGGCGTGCCACATCAAGCGCCGTCTCGTAATCCCCGGCCTCGATCAGACGGCGAAACTTGGCCGACCCGGTCACGTTGGTGCGCTCACCGATGTTGACGAAATTGGTCTCCGGCGTCAGCGTGAAAGGCTCAAGACCGCTGAGGCGCATAAAGGGCGTAATCTCAGGAACAGGACGGGTATCATATTTCTTCACCGTCTCGGCAATGGCACGAATATGATCCGGCGTGGTGCCGCAACAGCCGCCAACAATGTTGATGAGACCATCACGCGCAAAACCATCGAGAATCCCGGCCATATGCTCCGGGCTCTCATCATACTCGCCAAATTCGTTGGGAAGCCCCGCATTCGGATAGGTCGAAACGCGGGTTTCAGCCACCCGCGAGATAGCGTCCACATGCTGACGCAGCTCGGCCGCGCCAAGGGCACAGTTGAGCCCAACCGCAAAAGGTTTGGCGTGGCGCACCGAGTGATAGAAGGCCTCGGCCGTCTGACCGGATAGGGTCCGGCCTGACTTGTCGGTGATGGTGCCCGAGATGATCACCGGCCAGCGCATGCCGCGCGCCTCGAACTCGTCCTCGATGGCAAACAGCGCGGCTTTGGCGTTCAGCGTGTCAAAGATGGTCTCAACTGCCAGGGCATCCGCCCCGCCATCGAGCAACCCGCGCGCCGCTTCGCGGTAAGCGTCCTTCAACTCATCAAAGGAGACCGCACGATAGCCCGGATTGTTGACGTCCGGCGAGATCGACGCAGTCCGGTTGGTCGGCCCCATGGCCCCCAGCACGAAGCACTGACGGCCCGGGAAACGGGATTCGACATCGCGCGCCGCTTCCTTGGCAATCTTGGCACTCTCCACATTGAGCTCATAGGCCAGATGCTGCATGGCATAGTCGGCCTGCGCGATGGTCGTGGAAGAGAATGTGTTGGTGCCGGCAAAATCGGCACCGGCTTCAAAATACTGGCGATGGATATCGCGAATTGCTTCAGGCTTGGTGATCGACAGAAGGTCATTGTTGCCCTTCAGATCCTGATTCCAGCTCTTGAAACGCTCACCTCGGAAATCTTCTTCCGTCAGGCCAAGACGCTGGATCATTGTCCCCATGGCCCCGTCGAGAATAAGAATGCGTTCGGCAGCAAGGCGGGTCAGCAAATCATAGGACGGACTCAGTGGCAGGCTCGGCATAAGCTTCTTCCTTCACTCGTGATAGAGGTGCGAGGCATATCCTCGCAAAATTCAGACTGAACGGTTGGTTGGCGTTATTCGGCATCCGCGGTTGCAGTCTTGACCGGGCGCATCCCCAGCAAATGACAGATGGCATAGACCAGATTGGCCCGGTTCAACGTGTAGAAATGGAACTCGTCAACGCCGCGCGCATGAAGATCCTCGACCTGTTCGGCAGCCATCGCAGCAGACACCAGTCGATGGGTATCAGCATCATTCTCCAGCCCTTCGAACCGGTTAGCCAGCCATTGCGGCACACTCGCCCCGGCCCGGGTGGCAAATCCTGCGGCCTGGGTGAAATTGTGGATCGGCATGATGCCCGGCACGATGGGAATGAAGATCCCGGCGCGCCGCACCCGCTCAACAAAGGCCTCATAGAGGTCATTATCAAAGAAGAACTGCGTGATTGCCTTGGTCGCCCCGGCGTCCACCTTCTGGCGCAACAGCTCGATATCGGTCGCAAAGTCGGAGCTTTCCGGGTGCTTCTCCGGATAGGCCGAGACAAAGACATCAAACTCACCCAGCTCCTTGATCCCCGAGACGAGAGCAGGCGAGCCCGAGTAGCCGCCTTCATGAGCTTCATATTTCGCCCCTACCCCATCCACGGGGTCGCCGCGCAGGGCAACGATCTGCTTGACACCAATCTCGCGATAGGACCGGATGACGTCGTTCACTTCTTCCTTGGTCGCCCCGACGCACGTCAGATGCGCGGCTGTCGGAATGCCCGCTTCCTTGATGATCCGCTCGACCGTGGCATGGGTACGCTCACGGGTAGAGCCGCCCGCTCCATAGGTCACGGATACGAATTCGGGTGCCAACGGCGCAAGGCGCTGAACACTCTCCCACAGCATGGCTTCCATCTTTGGACTCTTTGGGGGAAAGAACTCAAAGGAGATTTTCAGCTTGTCGGCGGACCGGCTACGGCGACCGCTTCGTTCAGCATTGGGAGTCATCGTGTCTCTTTCGTCTATTACTTCAGACCCTGCTTCGCTCGAACAGCGAGCAAAGGATCAAATGGTCGAAACCCAATCGGTCAACAAGCCGAAAGCGGTATAATAAATCGTGTCAGCTCTTGCGACCGGCTTCACTCGTTTTGCGCGCCACCCAGATCGTCACCGTCAAATGCGCCGAATAGGCTTCATCGGGTTTCATCTCGGCCTTGAGATCACGCGCCAGTTCAACCGTGAAACCGGCCTGCTCCATCCAGCGGCGCATGACGTCATGGGAGAAGCCCAACCGTCGGTGCGCGTGATCCTTTCGCAAGAATTCATGATCATGAGGGGCAAAATCGACAACCAGAATGCGCCCGTCCGGCACCATAACATTGGCCGCCTCGAACAGGGCTGCGGATGGATCGTCGAGATAATGCAGCACCTGATGCAGGGTCACCAGATCAAACCGCCGATCAAGCGAGGCAAGATCCAGAATATCACCCTGCTGGACATGCAGATGGCCATGATTGGGGCCATCGAGCCGCGAACGGGCAATCGCCAGCATCGACCGGTTGACGTCAATTCCCAGTCCCTGACGGCACAACCCCGCAAGAAGCGACAGAATGCTCCCCGTTCCGGTGCCCAGATCCAGCAGGCGCTCGACCGGCTGATCTCCAAGAGCGGAAATGATGGCTTGGTCCACGGCACTTTCGGGCGCATGCAGCTCGCGCAATTCGTCCCAATGCTCCGCATTGAGCTGGAAATAGTCGGCTGCCTGCTGGACATTGGTTGCCTTGATCTGATGGAGGCGCTCCAGATCCCTGCGGATCATAACATCGCCCCGATCCAGCAGCTTGAGCGAGGCCGAAAGAAGATTGCTCTTGGCCTCATCCTGCGTCAGGCAGTAATAAACCCAAGCCCCTTCGGGCAGGCGTTCAACCAGCCCGGCCTCATAGAGTAGCTTCAGATGGCGCGAAATGCGCGGCTGGCTCTGATTGAGAATAGCCGTCAAATCCTTGACCGACAAATCCCCCTCGGCCAGCAACGCAAGCAGGCGCAACCGCGTCGTCTCACCACTGGCCTTCAACAGTCCAACCATTTCTTCAAGTGCTAACATTGACTACCCTCAAACATATAAAGATATCTTTATACGATGAGAATTAGCCAATCAAGACCATTCTTGCCACAGCTCACAAGGCAATGACAAAAGTCCCTAACAAATTCGTACCCCAATCAAACAAAGCCGGCCAGAGACTGGCAGGGCTTTGCGATAGGCAATCGCTCATTCCAAAACCTGACAGAGACTGAGCGCGGCCAATCCTGCGACCTGGCCTCTTGATGAACGCCAAAAACAGGACCCACTGGGATTTGGCGTATCTGGTCACCGTCTCGGAGCAGGAACAAGGCGTTGATCCCTTTTGCCCGTGCGACAGGCGGCCCTGCACATAGAGGCGCTGTTGCGCGCGCGAGAAGGCTGCCTTCAAGGAATGCAGAAACCCTGACTTGTGCCAATCACCCAACTCCTGACGATAGAGAAAGTCAGACTGCGGATGCCTGACCCCGATCTTGTGTCTGGCCCCGATCTTGTGTCTGGCCCCGATCTTGTGTCTGGCCCCGATCTTGTGTCTGACACCCTATCCGTTGCTCAGACGATTGGTTTATAGATCACCGTTGCTATGTCACCGCTTTTTCCAATGGTCACGCCGGCGGGAAAGTGTGAGGGGCGTCAAAAGCTGCTCGGCAGGCGAAAGCGCAAGGTCGCGATAACGTCGCTCTCGGCATTGGCAAAGGCTGCCCGCAAATAGGCCTGCTGGTTGGCGCCAAAACCGGTGCCGGGCAACATCAGGATGCCATGGTCACCTGCGAGCCTTTGGGTAATCTGCATCGCGTCCTCAGCACCAAACGGGTGTTTGAGATAGGCAAAATAGGCACCGATCGATGCAATCTCCCAGCCGTCAACCGAAGCGATCGCAGCCTTGAAGGCTTCTCGGCGCAAGGCGATCTCGGCTCTGTTGTCCACTCTCCACTCACCGAGCGTTTCGATGGCCTTGGCGACCGCATGCTGGGCAGGCCTTGGAGCACAAATCTGCAGATTGTCCATTACCTTGAGCAATTGCTCCATCAGCGTCCCGCCGCACAGCACGGCACCGACCCGGTGGCCCGGAATGCAAAAGACCTTGGAGAAGCTGTAGAGATGCACAAAATGGCTCTCCCAGTCAGGTTTACTGAATAGGGCGTGCGGGCGGCCTGCTCCCTGATCGAGAAAGTCCCGATAGGTCTCATCTACCACCAGATAAGCGCCCGCATCCCGGCAAATCTCATAAGCAGCCTCAAGGAAGGTCGAAGGATAGACCGCGCCCGTCGGATTGTTCGGTGTGACGATATAAACGGCACGGGTCTTTTTCGTCATGGCCTCTTTGAGGGCTTCGGCGTTCGGCACAAAACCATCTTCCGCCAAGGCATCGACAAAGCGCACCGTAATGCCAAGCATATCGAGTGTCATTTCGTGGTTGAAATAGAAAGGACGAACAATAAGAACCTCGTCGCCGGGTCTGGTTAACGCCAAAGCCGTGATGAAAAAGGCCTGATTGCCACCAGCCGTGATTTGCACATTCTTGGCCTCAACCTTGCTGCCATAGGCGGTTGAGACGTCCCGAGCGAGCGCTTCGCGCAAACCCAATTCGCCCTGAATGGCCCCATAACCGGCAAGACTGGCGCTGCCCGCGGCCTCTGAGAGCCATCCCAGCAAGTCGGGATGGGGCAGATAGCCGGGCACCGCCTGCGATAGATCGATTGAGGGGCCCTTTCCTCCATCATAGCGGCTAAGGCAAGCTTGAACCTTCGGGATGGGCGGCGGAGACAGGCGGGCAACCAGTGGATTGATCCCGGCGGGAGAGGAAGTTTCAGACATCTGTTCTCTTTTCAAAACCAATTGCGGATGGCAGCCTTACGGAAGCACTTTCCCCGGATTAAGGAGGTTATTCGGATCCAGCGTTGTCTTCAAATTCTGCATCAGCGCAAGCTCCAATGGGCTGCGCGAATGGCCCAACCATGGCCTTTTCAGTGCGCCAATACCATGCTCGGCCGATATGCTGCCGCGATAGGATCTGGCAAGGTCATAGATGATTTTCTCGATCGCCGTGTGGCCCGCGGGCGAGGACATCGGGACCGAGGCCATGATATGCAGATTGCCATCGGCAGCATGACCGAAAAAGACGGCCCTCACCTGCGGGTAGGCTTCGTTCAGAGCGGTGCGGCAAGCCTGTGCAAAGGGGCCGAGGGAATGGATGGGAAGCGAAATGTCAAAGCTTTCATGCTCACCGAGCACAGGCTCGATCTCTGCACTGGCGTCGCGAATGGCCCACAGCCTTTCGGTCTCGCTCAGCGATTTGGCTAGCACCGCGTCCTCGACAATCCCGGCCTCAAAGCAGTCCGAGAGATAGGCCTCAAGAACGGCCCCGCAGCCAGCCTCCTCAGGGCCGCTCGCCTCGATGAGGAAATAAAAGTCGTGAGGGTCGGGAAAGGGATCGCTGCAGCCGGTCACATTCTGAGTGACCATCGACCAATAGTCGGGCCACATGACTTCAAAGGTGGAAAGGCGCGGGCCCAGTTTTCGCCGCGCCCGGACGAAGGCCTGCATGGCACTGTCAAAGTCTCTGGTCGCAACCATTGCCAGTTCGGACCAGCCCGGCTTTGGCTGCAGCGCCAGAACCACGCGGGTGACGACCCCGAGGCTCCCTTCCGATCCGATGAAAAGCTGCTTGAGATCAAATCCGGCATTGTTCTTGAGCATGGGGGAGAGGTCATCAAGAATGGAGCCGTCGGCCAGCACCACTTCCAGCCCCAACACGGATTGGCGTGTCATGCCATAGCGCAAGACGCGTGTGCCCCCGGCATTGGTGGCAACAGTGCCGCCGATGGTACAGCTGCCTCGGGCACCAAAGTCAACGGGGCACAAAAGGCCGCTCTTTTCAGCGGCCTGCTGCAGTGCTTGAAGCGGCACGCCAGCCTCAATTGTGGCGGTCATGGCGACCGGGTCAATGGAGAGGATCTTGTTCATCCTCTCAAGCGACAGCGCCACAGAACCGGGCGACGGGATCGCCCCACCACACAAACCCGTAAGTCCGCCCTGCACAGTGATGGCGACGGACTGTTCAGCGCAGAGCTTGACGGCTTCGGCCAGCTCTTCGGTTGTCTGAGGGCGCAGCACTGCAAGAGGCTTTGCACCCGCCATCACACTGGCGTCGCCATGATTACGCGATGGCACACTCGCACCAGACATAAAACCGGATGGCCCGAGCAGTGCGGCGAGTGCCGACTTCAGCGTCTGAGGCAATACGTTGCCCGGTATGTCACCCTGTTTGTCGCGCGGTGTGTTGCGCATGGCTTCCCTTTCAGATCCGTCAAAGTCCGTCCAAGTGTTCAGGCATTGATCGACGAACTGAAGACCATAAGGCTGAGAATCTCGAACAGAATTTGCGCTCCCGCTTGGGCGGTGTTGGTGTTGGCATCATATTGAGGCGCCACTTCCACGACATCGCCTCCCACGAGGTTAACGCCTTTGAGACCGCGCAGCAGCTCAAGCGCTTCTCGGGTCGTCAGACCGCCGATTTCCGGTGTCCCGGTTCCCGGAGCATAGGACGGATCAAGGCTATCGATATCAAATGAGAGGTAGGTGGGGCCATCGCCGACAATTTCGAGCGCTTTGGCAATGACAGCCGGAATGCCCATGGCCGAGATCTCCTCGGCATGGATGACGGTCATGCCTGACTCATAGCTGAACTCCCAGAGATACTCGGACGAGCCACGAATGCCGATCTGGATTGTGCGTTCGGGATCAAGCACTCCATCGAGCACCGCATTACGAAAAGGGCCACCATGGTGGAATTTGGTTTGATCAAAGGGGCCACCGGTGTCGCAATGGGCATCGATATGGATCATGCCAACCGGTTCCTTCTTGCCAACCCCACGCAAGATCGGATGGCTGATTGAATGATCGCCGCCAACCGAAAGCGGTGCTACACCCTGCTCTACGATTTTGGCGATGAAGGCCTCGATATTGTCATGGCTCTGTTCCAGCCGAAAGCGGCTTTCAATGGGAACATCGCCAATGTCAGCAACCCTGAGATCCTGTGTCGGCACACAGTCGAGCACGTGATTGTAAGGGCCGATTCGTTCGATATGGCGCAAGGCGCGGGGTCCAAAGCGGGAGCCGGGACGGTTGGTGACGCCAAGATCCATTGGCACGCCCAGCATGGCCACTTGCAGATCGCCAAGGTCGAACGCTTCACCGGGCTGCAGAGACGGAGCGGAGCAGAAGGTCTGCATCCCGGCATAGGGTGCGATGCGCGTGCCGTTCTTGGCGAAGATCTTGTCGGCCACACGGGCAAAGCGCGGGTTGAACATATCGGACGCAGCAGCGTCGGCAAACTTTTGACGCAAGGCGTCCAACTTGTCAGAGGACCAGCTCATGGTCTTTTCTCCCAAAAGTGCGAAAGCGGAAAGCGAGTGTCTGGATGATCGCGTTCAGACCCCTTCGCTGGCGCGGACCGCCTCGTAATGCATCAACTCCAGAATCTCCCGCTTGTAGGCCATGAAATCCGGGGAGGTCAGCGTGCCCATGCCGCGCGGACGCTCGATGTCGATGGACATGGATTTCTTGATCCGGCCCGGGCGGGCCGTCATCACATGCACCTCGTCGCCAAGCAGAATGGCCTCGTCGATATCATGGGTGATGAACAGAACCGTCTTGCGGTGTTCTTGCCAGATGTCGAGCAGAAGCTCCTGCATCAACTGACGCGTCTGGCTGTCGAGCGCGCCGAAAGGCTCGTCCATCAAAAGGATGCGCGGATTGTTGGCCAGGGCACGGGCGAGAGCGACACGCTGGCGCATGCCGCCCGAAAGCTCCTTGGGATAGGAATCCGCAAAGCCCGACAATTGCACGGCTTGAATGAGGCCGTCGGCAATGTCCTTGCATTCTGCCTTTGGCAGCTTCTGGAGCGTCGGGCCGAACATGATGTTCTCGCGCACAGATAGCCACGGATAGAGCGTATAGCTCTGGAACACCATACCCCGGTCGGCGGAGGGACCATCGATCACTTCATCGTCGAGCAGCAATTCGCCCGAGCTCGGTTCTTCGAGGCCGGCAACCAGACGCAAGAGCGTGGACTTGCCGCATCCCGAAGGTCCGACGATCACGGAAAATGTATTGTGCGGAACGGTCAGAGAAACATTCTTCAGGGCCGTAACGGGCGGTTTGTGCTTGGGGTGAAACACCACGCCGACATTGCTAATAGCAAGCAAACTCATTGGAAAATTTCCTTAAAAATCAGCGGACCAAGGCATCAAACGCTGGCGCAGCATTTTGAAAATGAAATCGGTGATCAGGCCAAGAATACCAATGGTGAAGACACCGAGCAGAATGACGTCGGTGAACAGGCCGCGCATGGCGTTGAGGATCATGTAGCCAAGCCCGCTGTCGGCGGCCACCAGTTCGGCAACCACCAGATACGTCCAAGCCCATCCCATTGTCACGCGCAGGTTATCCATCACGCCGGGCATGCAGGCCGGCAACAAAATCCGCCAGATCACCTGTCGACGGTTGGCGCCCAGTGTGTAGGCGCTGTCAATCAGATCCTTGCTGACCCGCGAGGATACATCCGAAATCAGGATCAACTGCTGGAAGAATGTGCCAAGGAAGATCACCATGATCTTCTGCCCCATGCCGATCCCGATCCACAGAATGAGCAACGGAATGAGGGCTGAGACGGGGATATAGCGCATGAAACCGGTGATCGGCTCGAAAAAGGCCTGAACCGCGCGGAATGACCCCATCAGGATTCCAATGGGAACCGCGAAGATGGACGCGAGGATGAAGCCCGACAGGATCACTGATAAAGAGGCGCCCATATGTTCGAACAAAGACAGGTTCGAAATGCGTTTGATGGCCGCCGCGACAACCTGCCCCGGCGTCGCCAGAAAATCCCTTGGCGTAAAGCCGCCATAAGTGAGCAGGCACCATAAGCCCAGAACGGTCAGAACGGATAGCACGCCAAGCGAGATATAAATGCTGCGTGGAATGTCGACCTTGGGCGACAAAATTGACTTGGTACGCATGATGCCTGCTCCAGTTTTGTTATCGTTACTTGTTGATGACGCCGCTGGCGATCATCGAAGCAGGATCAACCTCTGCGGTGAACAGACCGGCTTCCTTGCCGAGTTCCGCAGCTGCCTTTATGGTTTTCATGATGCCGTCTGCATTTGCAGGATCCATGAAGCTTTCGTTTTTCGCGCTGTCGTAATAGACGATGCCCGCGCGGGTTTCGGCAAAGACCTCAGCATCTTCAAGCCAGCCGCCGACGCCTTTTGCCATGATCTTGTCGGCCGCTTCCGGGTTGGCCTGTTGCCACGCGACAGCTTTGGACCATGCGCGATAGAGCGCCTTGAAGTCGTCGCCCCGCTTGGCATAGGCCTCTTTGGTGGTCACCATGATGTCGGTAATGAGGCCCGGCGTGCTGCTGCTGTCGACGAGAATCTTGCCATGGTCGGCCTGCTTACCGCGGGTCAGCCAAGGCTCCCAGGTCACGGCGGCATCAACCTGACCGGCGACAAAAGCTGCACCAGCATCACCTGCGGTCATGTTGAGGCTTTCAACGTCAGAGACCTTGAGCCCGACATCCTTGAGCAGCGCACCAAGGAAGAACTGCGATACGGAGCCTTCGGTATAGGCGACCTTCTTGCCTTTGAGATCGGCAACCGAGGCAATGTCCTTGTTGGCCACGATACCATCGCCGCCGCTGCTGTCATCAACGGCAAACAGATAGGTCAGCGGATGTGCTTCGGTGGTGAAGCCAAGCACGGTGTCAACGGTGGTCGCAGCCACATCGATGCGACCGGCAGAAAGGGCTGGCATGCGGGTCTTCACGTCTTCCATTTTAACCAGATCGACGTCCAGACCTTCATCCTCGAAGAAGCCCTCTTCCTGAGCGATGTAGAGCGGGCCATAACCGACCCATGTCGAGAAGCCGATTGTGAGGTCTTCAGCGAATGCAGAACTGTAGGAGGTCGCTGATATGATTGCTGCCGCAGCCGCGACACAGAGTTTGGTTGAAAGCTTTTTCATTGCGTAACCTTCTGGATGGTTTTGGTTAGGTGATTTTTATTGATTAAGTTTCATTTGCTTTTGATTGCCGGAGATTGCGAGAGAACACACAAAAGCTCATACATAATATTGGCGCCGACCCAAGCCGTGCCGCCCGTATTGTCAAAGGGAGGGGAAACCTCGACGAGATCCGCTCCTATGAGGTTGAGTCCCTCAAGGAGCCGCACCATGCGCTGCGCTTCGCGAGTTGTGAAACCGCCGATTTCCGGCGTGCCCGTGCCCGGCGCGAAGGCTGGATCGATAGAGTCGATATCGAAGCTGACATAGGTGGGCTTGTCACCGACAATCTTGCGCGCCTCTGCCATCACGTCCTTGATGCCGCGGTCTTCGACTTCTTCAATGCGGATGATGCGGACGCCCTGTTCAAGACCCCAGACGATATCGTCATCGTTATACATTGCGCCGCGAATGCCGATCTGAACGGTGCGTTTGGGATCGAGATGGCCATCTTCAATGGCCCTGCGGAACGGAGTGCCGTGGGTATATTTGAAACCACCAAAATAATTATCGAAGAGATCGGTGTGAGCGTCGAAATGGATCATGCCGACCGGAGAGGTTGCTGCAATGGCCTTGAGCACCGGATAGGAGATGAGATGGTCACCGCCAGCCGTCATTGGCACGATGTTCTTCTCTTTCAGGACTTTGTAGAAAGTCGTGATCCGATCAAGGCTGTCGGCCATGTCAGCAGGGTTGACCGGCGCATCTCCCATATCGGCGATGTTGCAGGCTTCATAAGGATTGATGCCGGAGGCGGGGTTAATCCAGCGGATCATCGTGGACAGATCACGAAGCTGGCGTGGACCATGGCGAGCGCCGGGGCGGTTGGTGGTTCCTCCATCCCATGGAACGCCGACGATACCGATTTGGACTTGCTCGACTGCGTCGTCGTCCCATGTCAGATGCGGCAGGCGCATGAAGTTGACCGGCCCGGCGAAACGGGGCATGTCCATTCCGGAGATTGGCGTGAATGAAGGCTGGCCTTCTTTTGATTTCAGTTTCTCAATGCCGTTTTCTGACACGCTCTGGCTCCATTCTTATGCTTTTGTTGTACGAATGTTGCCATATCGAAGAACGTCCGATAATATCAAAGTACAAAACTAAACGTCCAGAAAAGGAAACCTATTGTGGTTTCTCCGGTCCCTCCCCTCAGCAGCGCCGATCTCAAGCAATTGCGAATTTTCAAGGCCGTCGTTGAGCATAGCGGTTTTAGCGCTGCGCAGGACGAACTGGGGCTTTCGCGCTCCACGATCAGCGCACAAATGTCGTCGCTAGAGACGCGATTGGGTTTCAAACTCTGCAACCGCGGGCGTTCGGGCTTTTCGCTCACAGAGCACGGCCAGCGCATCTTTGAAGAGGCAATCAAATGCTTTGCCGTGCTGGATAATTTCCGCACGGAAATCAGTGCGATGCGCGGCCGTCTGACGGGGGAGCTACATGTGGGAGTGCTTGACGCCTGCATCGAAAATCCAGCCTGTGCCTTGCATGAGGCAATTGCGATTTTCAACAAGCGGGCGCCTGACGTGCATCTGTTCATAACGCTGATCACGCCCAATCAGGCCGCCAACGCGTTTCTCAAGCGGCGGGTGGACATCGCAATCGTCTCGAACCAGCCGATCAGTGCCCCGGTTCAGCTTGAGCAGATCTTCAAGGAACAGCAATATCTCTATTGCGGCAAAGGGCACCCGCTCTTCGACGCACCGGTCGAGAAGCTGACTCTGGAGAATATTTCTCAGCAACAATATGTCCGGCGCGGCTACACCAACTCTTCGGCGGTGACCGCCCTGTTCAACCAGCCACCGGCAGCCACCTCAAGCTCGATGGAATGCAACACACATCTGGTGCTAAGCGGGCGCTATATTTCTTTCTTGCCCAACCATTATGCCAAGCAGTGGGTGGAAGAGGGAAAGATGCGCGCCCTGCGGCCCGATTTGATCAATTTCACGGTCGGATTTTGCGTAGCGCACTTCCCGCCAAGTGTGATGTCGCCCCTGGCGATTGCTTTCCGCGAGAGCCTGATGGAAGCCCAAAGCAAGCATAAGGTGGCGAACACTACGCAGCAATGAAATGTGTAATGCGTTCCGTTTTGGGGCACTTGCGATACGGCAAAAAGCGCAGGAAGACATTCAGGGTGCGGTAGATACCGGCAGGAGCAATGCCAGCAAGGGCGACGACGATTACATTCAAAATGTTTCGCTACAAAAGGATGCCGCGATGGAATGCCGCGATGGAATGCCGCACGGCGAATGCAGCATTCGATGCAGTTATGGGGATTGAAACCATAGACTACTTGGCAAGGATCTGAATAACCTTGATCCTGCACAAGGCGAGAAGTGTTCATCAAGTCGACCACACACGCGTCATCGGAGGGTTCATTGCAGTTCATTCGGTCAAGACAATTCCGTCGATCTACGAATACATGGCATTGCAATGAATAACTATTTTCATCGACTTGGGCTCTAGGACTTGTTAGGGTCAAGCTTTTGGTCACTGCAGTAAAAATGAGGAGATAATTATGAAACATTTCAAGATGCTCGCGGGCGCCGCAATTGCGCTCAGCATGACCGCTTCGGCAGTTGTTGCTCAGGATATGGCGTTTTTCCGTATCGGCACCGGCGGGACCGCTGGAACCTACTATCCGATTGGTGGACTTCTTGCCAACGCGATTTCGAACCCTCCGGGTTCTCGTCCTTGTGACCAAGGCGGATCTTGCGGCGTTCCGGGCCTTGTTGCCTCGGCCCTGTCGGCCAACGGCTCGGTTGCCAACATCAACGCCATTGCTGGTGGAACGCTTGAATCGGGCTTTTCGCAGTCCGACGTTGCGACCTGGGCCTATACAGGAACCGGCATCTGGGAAGGCAAACCTGCCGTTGAAAAACTGCGCGCCATCGCAAATCTCTATCCGGAAAGCATCCACCTGGTGGCCAGCGCTGAGTCTGGCATCAACAGCGTTACCGATCTGAAGGGGAAACGCGTTTCCATGGACGAACCCGGTTCGGGTACCCTTGTTGATGCAAAGATCATCATCAATGGCTATGGCATCACTGAAGACGATATCGATCCAGAATATCTCAAGCCTGATCAGGCGGCTGACCGGATGCGCGACGGTGCAATGGACGCCTTCTTCTTCGTTGGTGGCTATCCTGCCGGTGCCATCTCCGAGCTGGCCAGCCAGCACGATGTCAAGCTGATCCCGATCACCTGCGAAGAAGCACCCAAGATCTGTGAAGACTTCAAGTTCTTTGGTCCCGACACCATCCCGGGTGGCACCTATGAAGGCAATGCAGACAGCGTGAATACGCTTTCCGTTGGTGCCCAGTGGGTAACGAGCGCGGATCAGCCCGAAGAGCTGGTCTACAACATCACCAAGGCCCTTTGGAACGAAAGCACCCGCAAGCTGCTTGACGCTGGCCATGCCAAAGGCAAGATGATCACACCAGATACCGCTCTTGACGGCGTTGGCATTCCGCTTCATCCGGGTGCAGAGAAATTCTACAAAGAAGCTGGCCTGCTGAAATAAGCCACATCGGTTCGGGTTCCTGCCCGAACTCTCGATAGATCAAAGGGGGCGAGGCAGATCTCGGCCCCTTTACCACTATCCGACAGGAGCGCATGGGATGACCGAGGCCCGCAAGAATCAGGACGAAGTCGAGGATATCCATCCTCTTTCTGCCGAAGAACTTCAGGCAATCGAGGAAGAATACGACCCGGAAATGCGTTTTAGAACCTTGGGTTGGCCACTGAGCGTCATCACCGCGATGATCCTGTTTCTGCTCTCGTGTTACCATTATTACACAGCCGGCTATGGCATTCCTCAGGCGACGGTTCATCGCGGACTGCATCTGGGTGTGACATTGCTGGTGGTCTTTCTCAGTTTCTCCGCATTCGGCAACAAGGTCGTCACGCCGAGTTGGAAGGCGCCTTTCGGACTGCCCCTTGTCGACTGGGTCCTCGCCATTGCCGGGGTGCTCAGTGCACTTTATGTTCCCTGGATCTATAGCGAGCTGGCCTTCCGCGTCGGCAATCCTCTGCCTATCGACATTTTCATGGGAACGATCATGATCGTCGTGCTGCTCGAAGCGGTGCGCCGGTCCATGGGATGGCCGTTGCCCGTGATCGCACTGCTCTTCATTGCCTATGCCTATTTCGGCAAATCAATGCCCGGAATCCTCATTCATCCGGGCGCAAGTTGGGCCAATATTGTCAACCATCTCTATCTCACGTCCCAAGGGATCTACGGCACAGCCCTTGGTGTCATTGCCACTTATGTGTTTCACTTCGTGCTGTTTGGTGTCATGGCCACGCGCATCGGATTGGGTCAGTTGTTTATCGATGTCGCATCCGCCCTTGCCGGACGCTATGCCGGTGGTCCGGCAAAAGTATCCGTCCTGTCCTCGGCCATGCTGGGGTCCATATCCGGCTCGTCCATCGCCAACACGGTGACCACCGGAGCGCTCACCATTCCCGCCATGATCCGCATCGGCTATCCGCGCCATTTTGCAGCGGCCGTTGAAGCGGCGGCCTCGACCGGTGGCCAAATCACCCCGCCCGTCATGGGGGCCGTCGCCTTTTTGATGATCGAATATCTCAACGTGCCGCTGACAACGATCCTGACAGCCGCGCTGGTCCCGGCTTTCATGCATTTCTTCGGCGTTCTGGTTCAGGTCCATCTCGAAGCCCGTCGCCTCGGCCTCAGAGGCTTGTCTGCCTCTGAATTGCCGAACGCTTGGAAAGTGCTGAAAAAGGGTTGGCTGTCTGTCATCCCATTGGTCATTCTGATTGCGGTTCTCTTGTCCGGACGCACCCCCTTTGCCGCAGCCTTCTATTCCATCTCTGCCTGCATCGTCGTTCTGGCCATCCAGCAGGTTATGGCCTCAGGTCTCATTGGGGGCATCAAGGGAACGGCCCATGAGGTCTTTCAGGGCTTCATTCTGGGTGCCAAGCAGTCGTTGTCGGTGACCGCCGCAGCAGCGCTTGTGGGTGTTGTGATTGGCGTTGTCACCCTGACCGGCGTCGGCTTCAAGATCGCTTATATGGTCACCAGCATCGCGCAGGATTGGGCAACAACGATGCATGGGCTGATCGCCTTTTTGCCGTTCGAGCTGATGACCGTTCCCTCGCTGACCTTGCTGTTCACGCTCATGTTGACCGCCGTGGTCTGCATTCTGATGGGCTGCGGCATCCCCACGACTGCAAATTATATCATCATGGTCGCAGTTGCCGCTCCCATTCTGGGCATGCTCGGCGTGCAGCAGATGGTGGCTCACTATTTCGTCTTTTATTACGGCGTGCTCGCGGATGTGACACCGCCGGTGGCCATGGCTGCCTATGCGGGCGCAGGGATAGCCGGAGCGAACGCTTTCAAGGCGGGGAATACGGCTTTCCGTCTCAGCATGGGAAAGGCCCTCGTCCCCTTCGTCTTCGCCTTTCAGCCAGCTCTGTTGATCGTCACCGATGGCTTCACCTGGCAGGCCTTCGCTTTGGCCTTTGGTGGCGCGGTTCTCGGAATCTGGGTATTGGCATCGGCCGTTTCCAACTGGCTTTTTGCCCCGCTCTACTGGTTTGAGCGCATCGTGCTGGTTGTTGCCGCCTTGCTACTGGTGGCGCCCAATTTAGTTGCAACAGCAGTAGGACTGGCCGTAGTCGCTCCGATCATTCTGCGCCAGTTGCTGCCTCGCTTTTGGCAGCCATCGCAAACAGGATAAGAGCCGAGCAACGCGGCACTCTGGCTTTGGTCTCGGAGCTTCTGCGTCTCTCAGAGCTTTTGGAATGGATCGTTTGGGAGGCTCGCTGTCGCGTGGTGCAGGGCTCTGATGAATTGCTCAGCAACGGGAGAATCTGTTCGATTGGCTTTCCGGATAATCCCCACACGTCTATGCAGCCATGGAGCGTCAATCCGTTTATAGGCAAGCCCGGAAACGCTCCCGGCATGGATCGCAGACATCGGCAGAATGGCAACGCCCAACCCGGCGGAGACCATACCGAGGGCCGTGGACATATAATTTGCTTCTGAAGCAATATCCACTTCGGCCCCTTCACGTGCCATTGACCTCTCAAAAAGAACCCGGACAGAGCTGTTCTTACCCGTAAGCACCAGAGGATAGGCTGTGCAATCGGACAGCTTCAGGACAGGGGGGCCATCTTGCAGAGGATGTCCATCCTGAAAGAAGGCGCAGACATCATCGGTGATGAAATTCTCCACCTTGATCTCGCTGTCCGGTGTGAGACGCGTCCCGATACCGAAATCAACCTTGTCATCCTTGACCAGTTCCACAATGGTTTCAGCCACCACGTCTTTGACCTTGATCTGAATGTTCGGGTGGGTCTGTCTGAAGCGAGCCATGGCGTAAGGCACGATTCGAGACGTGACCGACGGCAGGGCCGCAATACGGACCACACCACGGCGAGCGTGGTGGATTTCCGTGCTGGCCGCCATAACTTCTTCCAGGTCAGCAACAATACGCTCAAACATGGGCAAAAGATTTTGCCCCGCTGGAGTAAGAGAAACCTCGCGGCGGTTTCTATTGAAGAGCTTGATGGAAAGCGCTTCTTCCAATTGGCTGATCTGCACCGTTAGCGCCGGTTGAGAGATATGAAGCTCCTCCGCGGCACGCACGAATTTCATATGAGACGCCACGGCAAGAAAGGCTCGGATTTGACGGAAGCTGGGTTGCATGATTTCTCCTTGCCAGAACCTACTTCACCCTAGTGAACAAGATCAATTTCCGGACCCACCGATGAGGTGAGCAAGTCTTGAATCGTGAAGGAAAATTTGGCCCTTTGAATGAGTCCAGATAAAGTTCAATATTTTCAAGGCAGCTAACCACCCTCTTATAATCAATTCCTATAACTGAAATCATTTAATTTCAATTTTTTTATATATAGATTTCAAATAATATATGCTCCGCAAGCTTAAGAATAAAACTTGCATTCAGTTTGGGAGGGGTAATATTCACATCCCCAAGGGAAGTGAAAATACATATGTAATTATCCCTACACTGCATTATAAACTAATAAAGGCACCAACATGCGAAGGGAAACAATGCCGCATGTGGGATGTCCTGAAAGCTGAGGGATGAAATGCTAGCACTATTGGGTCTTGTCACGATCCTTGCGTTACTCGCAACGATCATGACGAACAAACTCTCGCCACTGGTTGCGCTGATTCTTATTCCGATTGCAGCCGCTTTGATTGGCGGCTTCGGACTGGAAACAACCGGTTTCATGGTAGCGGGTATCAAGAAGATCGCACCTGTTGCGGTGATGTTCGTTTTTGCCATCGTCTTCTTCGGGATTCTCTCCGATGCCGGAATGATGGACCCCATCATCAACCGCGTTCTAAAAACAGTTGGCATGAAACCAGCACGCATCACGGTCGGCACGGCGATTCTTGCAATGATGGTCCATCTCGATGGGTCCGGTGCCGTCACATTCCTGGTGACAATTCCTGCCATGTTACCGCTCTATGACAGACTGAAAATGCGGCGCGTTGTTCTGGCAGCGATTGCTGCGATAGCCGCAGGGACAGCAAACATGTTGCCCTGGGGTGGTCCAACATTGCGGGCAGCCTCCTCGCTGGGCGTTGAAGTCACAACAGTCTTCAACCCGATGATCGGCGTCATGATTGTCGGCATGCTCTCGGTTCTCGGCTTTGCCTATTTGCTCGGCTTGCGTGAAGAAAAACGCCTTGGCTATGCAGGCTCCGATTTCGCCAAAGGCGAAAGCCATGTTCGCGAATTGACCGAAGAAGAACAAGCAAATCGCCGTCCAAAACTGTTCTGGGTGAACATCCTGCTTACCATTGCAGTGATTGCAGCGATGATCACGGGCATTCTTCCTGCCGCCATTTCCTTCATGCTCGGCACCGTCTTTGCTCTGCTGATCAACTATCCGCGGCCAGAAGCCCAAAAGACCCGCATTGATGCGCATGCCAAAGCAGCCCTGATGATGGCATCCATCCTGTTTGCTGCCGGCGCATTCACCGGCATCATGCGCGAAACCGGCATGCTCAAAGCCATGGCAGAAACCGCAGCAGGCTTCGTTTCTCCCGAATTTGCTTCGCATATGCCAGCCGCAGTTGGCGTGTTGTCCATGCCATTGAGCCTGCTGTTTGATCCGGACAGCTACTATTTCGGCGTCATGAAAGTCATCGCAGAAGTCTATCAGACATTTGGTGGCGATCCTGTCGCGATTGGTCAGGCGTCCATTCTTGGTCAGATGACCACCGGCTTCCCTGTCAGCCCGCTGACAGCATCGACCTTCCTTCTGATTGGCTTGACCGGCGTTCCGCTCGGTGAGCATCAGAAATTCACCATCCCGCTGGCCTTTGCAATCACGCTCATCATGACAATTGCAGCCATCTTGTTTGGTGTCTTCCCGCTGTGATCGGTCGTTGGATAGCCACAGAATAACAACAACAAGGAAAATCGATATGAAGACCATCCGTATTGGGTCCGGCGCCGGTTACTCCGGGGACCGTATCGAGCCCGCCGTAGAGTTGGCGGAAAAAGGAGACATCGACTATCTGGTGTTCGAATGTCTCGCCGAACGGACCATTGCGATTGCCCAGAAGGCAAAACTCAATGATCCGGAGAAGGGCTATGATGCCCTTCTCGACGACCGCATGCTGGCTGTACTGCCGGCATGCAAGAAGAACGGCATTAAGATCATCACCAATATGGGCGCTGCAAACCCGGTCGCTGCGGCAAAACGCACGCACGAGATTGCCGTTCAGCTCGGTCTCGGCCAGCTCAAGGTCGCAGCTGTGTTTGGGGATGACGTTCTGGAAGTCCTCAAATCTGGCGACAACAAAATCACCGAAACCGGCATGCCGGTTTCCTCGATGTCCAACACGATCGTTTCTGCCAATGCCTATGTTGGCTGTGAGCCGATTGCAAAGGCTCTGAAGGACGGAGCCGACGTGGTCATCACCGGCCGCGTTGCCGATCCTTCCATGTTCCTTGCCCCGCAGATCGTCGAATTTGGCTGGGCGCTGGATGATTGGGACAAGATGGCCAAAGGGACTGCCGTTGGCCATTTGCTGGAATGTGGCGGCCAGGTTACTGGTGGGTATTTTGCCGAACCAGGCAAGAAGGACATTGAGGGCCTCGGCCACCTCGGCTTCCCGATTGCCGAAGTAACGGAAAATGGCGATATCGTCATTACCAAGATTGCTGAAGCGGGCGGATCCGTCACGGTTCACACCTGCAAGGAACAGATCCTCTATGAGGTTCACGACCCTGCACGTTACCTGACCCCTGATGTTACAGCCAACTTCTCGCAGATTACCTTCGAGCAAGACGGTCAGGATCGCGTCAAGGTTGGCAATGTCACTGGTACTGCGCGCCCTGAAACCCTCAAAGCATCCGTTGGTTATGTCGATGGATATATGGGCTCGGGCGAAATGTCCTATGCAGGTCCGGGCGCTCGAGCGCGCGGCGAACTGGCACTGGAAATCGTCAAGGAACGCCTTCAGATCATTGGTCTGGAAGCCAATGAATTGCGGTTCGATCTCATCGGGGTCAACGCCATTCACAAGGACGTTCTGGCGCCACAGCCCGAACCCACCGAAGTGCGCATTCGCGTGACAGGTCGTTGCGATACGATGAAAGAAGCAGGCAGGATCGGCAACGAGGTAGAAACCCTCTACACCAATGGTCCGGCAGGTGGTGGCGGAGCCACAAAATCTGCCAAGCAGGTAGTCGCAATGCTCTCGGCCCTGCTGCCGCGCGAACAAGTCACCCCGTCCATTCAGTTCATCGAGGCTTGAAATCATGAAACTCTTTGATATTGCCCATTCGCGTACCGGCGACAAAGGTGACATCTCCAACATTTCCGTGATTGCCTATGACCCGAGCGATTATGAACTTCTCGCTCGGGAGGTGACCGCAGAAAAAGTCAAAGCCCATTTTGCCGGGATCGTTGAAGGCGACGTTGTTCGCTATGAACTTCCGTCAATCGGAGCTCTGAACTTCGTCATGCAACAGGCGCTTGGTGGCGGTGTAACCCGTTCCCTCGCTCTGGATCCCCACGGCAAGTGTCTGGCGTCAGCGCTGATGGCAATGGAAATTGCCGATTCCCGCAGCTGATGCCATCAGGCTCCAGGTGATTTCCTCTTTGTATCCTCCCTCGGAACACCTGGAGCCTCTTCTCTTCTCAAAGGCAGAAACATGTCCAAGGTTATTTCCCTTGAGGGCGCCGTCGAAAAAATCACCGATGGTTCCGTCCTCATGATCGGTGGCTTTATGGGTGTTGGCACCCCGCCACAGTTGATCGACGAATTGGTCAGGCAGCAAACAGGCAATCTGACCATCATTGCAAATGACACCGCCCGCCCAAATGCTGGCATCGGCAAGTTGGTTGATGCCGGTCTGGTAGCGAAGCTTATCACTAGCCATATCGGCACAAACCCGATCACCCAGCAGAAAATGATTGCTGGTGAGATTGAAGTCGAGCTGGTACCGCAAGGCACGCTTGCAGAACGCATCCGCGCAGGCGGTTGTGGTCTTGGGGCTGTGGTCACGCCAACAGGCGTCGGCACCCTCGCTGAAGAAGGTCAGGACACGATCGAAATTGATGGCAAGACCTTCATTCTGGCCAAGCCCCTGAAGGCTGACTTTGCACTCGTCAATGCCAAATGCTCCGACTATCTGGGGAACCTCACCTACAATTTGACGGCGCGCAACTTCAACCCGCTGATGGCGATGGCAGCGCAGACTGTGCTTGCCGAACCGGCGAGTATTGTCCCGACCGGTGCACTGGCTCCAGACCTCATCGCAACCCCTCATGTGATCGTGGACTATCTGGTCAGAAAGGAGCAACGCAATGGATAACAAGCAGATTATCGCAAGCCGTGTTGCATGCGAATTGAAAAGTGGTGATCTGGTAAACCTGGGCATTGGCTTGCCAACCATGGTAGCCAACTATCTGCCCCAAGGCGTGGAAATCTTCTTTCAGTCGGAAAACGGCATCCTTGGCATGAGCCCGCTGCCGGACCCGCAATTGCACGATGAAGACCTCACCGATGCGGGTGGTAGCCCGATAGGCGCAATGCCGGGAGCATGCGGTTTTGACTCCGCGTTTTCTTTCGCGCTGATCCGCGGTGGCCATCTGGATTTGACAGTTCTCGGCGGACTGCAAGTCGATGAAAAAGGTCAACTCGCCAACTGGATGGTTCCGGGCAAGATGGTTCCGGGCATGGGCGGCGCAATGGATCTTGTCGAAGGTGCAAAGCGCGTCATCGTTGCCATGACGCATACAGCCAAGGGCAGTCCCAAAATTGTTAAAGAATGCAATTTGCCGCTGACCGCGCTGCGCCGGATTGACCTTATCGTGACCGATATGGCTGTCATCGAACCAACGGAAGATGGTTTGGTTCTCAGGGAAGTCGCCCCAGACGTCTCCGTTGATCAAGTGATCGCAGCAACCGAGGCCAAACTGATCATCCCGGACAACGTAATCACAATGAAACTGGCAAGCTAAGCATTTCGGCCAACCGCCCGCTTATAGCATCCATAATCAGACGAACGAACAGGACATTCGAGATGACAGAGATCATCATCGCAGCAGCAGCCCGCACCGCTGTTGGCAATTTCAATGGCGGATTATCTTCAGTTCCAGCCCATGTCTTGGGAGGAAGCGTGATCCGCGCCTTGCTTGAAGAAGCAAACCTCAAGCCGCAAGACGTATCAGATGTCCTGCTCGGTCAGGTGCTGACGGCCGGTCAGGGGCAAAACCCCGCTCGTCAGGCTGCCCTCAACGCAGGACTGCCTGAGGGATCCACTGCCATGACCATCAATCAGGTCTGTGGTTCGGGTCTGCGCGCTGTGGCTCTTGGCATGCAATCCATCAAATGCGGTGATGCTGCCGTTGTCATCGCTGGTGGACAAGAAAATATGAGCCTGTCTGGCCATGTGATGCATTTGCGTAATGGCACCAAGATGGGCAACGCAAGCATGACCGACACCATGATCAAGGATGGTCTTTGGGATGCCTTCAACGACTATCACATGGGGATCACAGCTGAAAACGTTGCCGAGCAATTTGGCATAAGCCGCGAAGAGCAAGACGCGTTCGCAGCTGAATCCCAGCGGCGCGCTGCCTTGGCTCAATCGGAAGGGCGCTTCACCAAGGAGATTGTCCCGGTCACGGTCAAAAAACGCCGTGGCGAGGAAGTCATTGACCGCGACGAGTTTATCCGTGGCGATACAACGGCAGAATCACTCGGCAAGCTCCGCCCTGCCTTCAAGAAGGACGGCACAGTCACCGCAGGCAATGCCTCTGGTGTCAATGATGGCGCGGCTGCCGTACTGCTGATGTCTGGCGAGGAAGCGGCTCGCCGCGGCGTTGAGCCGCTCGGCAAGGTTGTTGCCTGGGCAACAGCAGGTGTTGATCCCAAAATCATGGGCACTGGCCCGATTGAGGCTTCGCGCAAAGCGCTGGAACGCGCGGGTTGGTCAATCGATGATCTCGATCTGGTCGAAGCGAACGAAGCCTTTGCCGCTCAAGCCATCGCGGTCAACAAGGAACTGGCATGGGACACCGACAAGGTGAATGTCAATGGCGGTGCCATCGCCCTTGGCCACCCGATTGGTGCTTCCGGCGCCCGCATACTGGTCACCTTGCTGCATGAAATGCGCCGCCGTGACGCCAAGAAGGGCCTCGCCACCCTTTGCATCGGCGGCGGCATGGGCATTGCTCTTTGCATTGAACGCGCCTAGCGATATTGGCCAGCAAGACTATTCATAAAAAGGGCGGCCGCACAGACCGCCCCTTGAATTCCGCCGTGAATTGCAACACTCTCGCCTCGATATGGTATCGAGGTGGTTGTCGAGACCGTCAGGAGTGTTGCCATGCCATGCTATTCGCATCTTCCTAAAGCGTGTCGCAGTTAATGAGATTCAGGATTCCCATTTTTTGCCAATTGTGATTCCCTTTGAGAAAAGGGGATCATCATGGGCAAATCACTTCCTATTGCATTGCGCGAACGTGTTGCTCATTTGTTGAGGCCGGTCACTCTCATCGGGCGGCCGCCACCCATTTCCGCGTTTCACCACGGTTTGTCAATAACCTGATGCTTCTCAAGAAAGAGACGGGTTCTGTGCAGCCTCGCAAGCAAGGCCGACCAGACAAAGGCAAGTTGGGTGGGCATCATGAATGGATCACAAGGCGCATGTCTGAGAATGGCGATCTGACGCTTGATGAGCTTTGTCTGGAATTGGCTGAACGCGGGGTCCATGTGCATCGCTCCAGCGTTGGGCGCCTGCTTCACAGGCTCGGCCTGAGCCATAAAAAAGTCTGGTAGCCACTAAACAGCTACGGGCCGCCATTGCTCATGATCGGTATGTATGGATCAATCAGCGCCAGTCTTTCTTCAACAAGGCACTGTCCCGATTGCTCTTTATCGATGTGACATCAACCAACACGAAGCTGACCAAACGGTCTGGATGGTCACCAAAAGGACAGCGCTATCGCGCCCACGCTTCTTTTGGTCATTGGAAATCCCAGGCCTTCATCGCTGGTTTGAGATCCCGTGGGATGGTTGCGCCCTGGATCGTCAATGCTCCGATGAACCGACGTATCTTTGAAACTTGGATTGAAACTCAACTACTGCCGACCCTGTCAGCTGGCGACATCGTCATCCTCGATAATGTCGCCTTCCACAAAAGTGAGAAAGCTGACAAGCTCGTCAGATCAAAGGGGGCATGGCTGCTGTTTCTTCCGCCATATTCACCGGACCTCAATCCCATCGAAATGGCATATTCCAAACTCAAGACACTGCTGCGCAAGCGAGCAGCCAGAAACTTCGATGCAATCTCAGACGCGATCGGTGACATTTGTGACCTCTATTCTGCCAAGGAGTGTCTGAACGACTTCAAAGCTGCCAGGTCTGAGGTCAATTAATCGCATCACGCTTTAGGCTGGCGTCGGGCTCGGGGCGTGAACGTGCGTGCACCTCAGGGTGTGGAATAGGTGCGTCAGGGTGATTCGGGTTCGATATTCCTTGGGTCTTGATGGCAGAAATCTGCTAAATCAGGGTCATGTTGACCGAAGCCGATCTGCCCGATGATATTGATGCTTTGAAAGCGCTGGTGATTGCCAGCAAAGCCCATGGTGCCCGTCAGGATGAGCGGATTGCTGAGCTGGAGAAGCTGGTAAAGGCCTTCAAACAGGCGCTCTTCGGCAGCAAGTCAGAAAAGGTTGATCCCGATCAGTTCCAATTGGCCCTTGAGGATCTGGAAACAGCCATTGCCGTAGTGCATGCCGCCGATGAGGCAGCCCCTTCCCCAATAGAGCGCAAACGCAAGAAGTGCCGGTCTGCCAATCGCGGGGCCTTGCCAAAGCATTTGCCGCGCATCGAAGAGGTGATCGAACCAGACAATCTGGTTTGCTCCTGTGGTGGTGAGTTGCACTGTATCGGTGAGGATGTGACCGAACGGCATGATGTGATCCCAGCGCAATTCCGGGTCATTGTCACCCGCCGCCCCAAATATGCCTGCAGATTCTGTACGGACGGCGTTGCTCAGGCCAAGGCTCCAGCACGACTGATTGAAGGAGG
>RKMI01000074.1_pt1 | contig 155006 bp, 119 predicted proteins | sample 2174191 | NCBI WGS metagenome assembly RKMI01 (sample SAMN10236717, study PRJNA505201) | synthetic metagenome | isolation source: mock community containing 12 organisms: Thioclava sp. ES.032, Psychrobacter... | place: USA: Walnut Creek | collected 2015-10-01
CCAATACATCCATCAACGTCGATAGTCGGCCTCGATGCAGGTATCACGCTATTCGCGACGCTCTCTGACGGCACGATGTTCGAGCCGGTCAATGCGCTGCGTACCCGCGCTGCGAAGATGGCAAAGTATCAGCGACGCATGAGCCGCAAGGTCACATTCAGCCGCAATTGGAAAAAGGCGAAGGCCCGTATCACCACGTTGCATCAACGGGTTGCTCATACCCGCAATGACTTTCTCCACAAGACCTCGAACATCATCAGCAAAAACCACGCGATGGTCGTCATCGAAGATCTGAACGTCACGAATATGAGCAAGTCAGCAAGCGGCACACTTGAGGCACCAGGACGACGCGTAAAAGCCAAATCCGGCCTTAATAAGTCGATTCTCGATCAGGGCTGGGGCGAGTTCCGCCGCCAGTTGGAATACAAACAGGCGTGGCTGGGCGGTGAAGTGAACGGTGCGGTAATGCCATCAGCAACAGGAACCCACCGAAGCGACTCAGGAATGGCTCAATGCCATGCCTGAGCGCAGTAGGAATCCCCGTCTTTCAGGGCGGGGAGGATGTCAATTCAAATCACAAACAACCCTGTGAATTCATGAACCGCCATACCTTCCAGCTCTGCCTGGCTTTGTAACGCCTGGGAGATTCGCTGGCATTGGCCTGCGGGGAAGCGGGTTGCGAGGTTTTGCTGGAACTTCTGTTTAAGCAGCGGAATGGCAGCTTCGCGGCGGCGGCGATGGCCTATTGGGTACTCGACGACCACGTTTTCTGTGCTTGAGCCGTCTTTGAAGAATATCTGTACTGCGTTGGCAATGGAGCGCTTGCTCGGGTCCAGATAATCCGTTGTGTACGCCTGGTCTTCGATCACTTCCATTTTGCTTCGCAGTTCATCAATCATTGGGTTGTCGCTGTGAAAGCTGTCTTCGTAGTGCTCGGCTATGAGGTCGCCAAAGATGAGCGGAACGGCTGTCATGTATTGCAGGCAGTGGTCGCGGTCTGCGGCGTTGGCCAGACTACCTACTTTGGAAATAATGCGAATGGCGGATTCGTGGGTGGTCAGTACTATTTTATCAATATCTTGCAGGCGGTCTTTCACTTGTGGGTGAAGAGTAACAGCGGCTTCTGCGGCGGTTTGGGCGTGAAATTCTGCCGGGAAAGACACTTTGAACAGGATGTTTTCCATCACGTAGGAGCCAAATGCCTGTGGTAAAGAAAGCTGACACTTGTCCGCAGGTTTGATTTTTTGGTCTTTGTTGGTTTTGCTGAACAGTACGTCGTTAAAGCCCCACTGTGGCGCTGTGAGTGCACCAGGTATGCCCATTTCGCCGCGCATGGCGATATCCGCAAGGCGAACGGCCCGGGATGTGGCATCCCCTGCTGCCCAGGACTTGCGGGAACCGGCGTTGGGAGCGTGGCGATAGGTGCGCAGGGATTGGCCGTCTACCCAGGCGTGTGACAGTGCTGACAGCAACTGGTCGCGGTTGGCGCCCATCAGGCGAGCTACCACGGCGGTAGACGCCACTTTCACCAGCAGAACGTGGTCTAGCCCTACCCTGTTGAAGGAGTTTTCCAGCGCCAGTACGCCTTGAATTTCGTGGGCCATGATCATGGCTTCCAGCACGGCTTTCATCGCGATGGGGGATTTGCCATCGGCCACGCGCTTTTGCGATAGGTGGTCGGCTACTGCCAGTATGCCGCCCAGGTTATCCGACGGGTGGCCCCATTCGGCCGCCAGCCAGGTGTCGTTGTAATCCAGCCAGCGAATAATGCAGCCAATGTCCCAGGCTGCTTTGACCGGGTCCATACGGAACGATGTGCCAGGCACTCGCGCGCCGTTGGGTACAATGGTGCCTTCTACCAACGGGCCTAAGTGCTTGGTGCATTCCGGGAATTTTAGAGCCAGCAAGCCGCAGCCGAGGGTGTCCATTAAACAGTGGCGGGCGGTGGTCCAGGCTTCTTCGCTGTCAATTTGGTAGTTAAGGACGTAGTCGGCGATGGTTTGCAGGACGTCGTCGTAATCCGGGCGTTCGTTAAGTTCGAATGTGGCAGACATGGATTTTCTCCTGTTTGAAATGTGCGGGCAAAAAAATACCCCCGGCTGGGTCTCCAGCTATTCCCTAAGGATAGCCGGTTATTAGCGCGGGGGTGTTTTTAGGCTTAGGTGTTTTTATGCTTAGGTGCTTTTAAATCTGGAAAGCTGTGGAGTTAGAATGAATCCCCCGGAACTCTTACCCAGCCTTCCATCAATACTCGCGCGCTGCGGCTCATGATGGCCTTGGTGGCTGTCCACTGGCCGTTGATTTCTTTGGCTTCTGCGCCCACCTGCAAGGTGCCAGACGGATGGCCGAAGGTGACGGAGGTACGGTCACCGCCGCCAGCGGCCAGATTCACCAAGGTACCGGGAATAGCCGCTGCGGTTGCTATAGCAACGGCCGCTGTACCCATCATGGCGTGGTGCAGTTTACCCATAGATAATGCTCTAACGAGCAGGTCTATGTCATCGGTGGTAATGGCTTTACCGCTGGAAGAACTGTAGTTCGCAGGCGGCGCTACAAACGCGACTTTTGGCGTGTGCTGGCGCGCGGCGGCTTCTTCAATATTCTGAATCAGCCCCATTTTTACCGCACCGTAGGCACGAATGGTTTCAAACATCGCCAGCGCTTCAGGGTTGCCGTTAATGGCATCCTGAAGTTCGGTGCCGTTGTAGCCAACCGCGTCGGCATTGATGAACACCGTGGGAATACCGGCGTTGATCATGGTGGCTTTCAGGGTTCCCACGCCCGGTACTTCCAGGTCATCCACCAGGTTGCCGGTGGGGAACATGGAGCCTTCGCCGTCGGCCGGGTCCATAAACTCCACTTGTACTTCGGCGGCCGGAAAGGTGACGCCGTCTAGCTCGAAATCACCGGTTTCCTGCACTTCGCCGTTGGTGACCGGGACTTTGGCTATGATGGTTTTGCGGATGTTGGCCTGCCAGATGCGGACGGTGACTATTCCACTGCCTGCGCCATTTTCAGGCAGGCGGTCTTTTTCCACATAGCCGCTGTTAATAGCAAAGGCGCCGACCGCTGCGGTGAGGTTGCCGCAGTTGCCGCTCCAATCCACAAAGGGTTTGTCGATGCTGACCTGGCCAAACAGATAATCTACATCGTGGTCTGGCTGGGTGCTTTTGCTCACAATGACGGTTTTGCTGGTGCTGGAGGTTGCGCCGCCCATGCCGTCGGTCTGCTTGCCATAGGGATCGGGGCTGCCGATCACCCGCAGCAGCAGGTTATCCCGAGCCGGGCCCGGGGTTTGTGCGCGCTCGGGCAGGTCTTCCAAACGGAAGAACACGCCTTTGCTGGTGCCGCCGCGCATATAGGTCGCGGGGATTTTTACTTGTGGTGTCTTATTTATAAAACCGCTCATAAGACCGCTCATGCAACCGCTCCCTCTGCTGCTCCCTCTGCCTCTAGGAAGTCCTGAGCGAAGCGCTGCAAGACGCCGCCGGCTTCATACACAGACACTTCGTCTGCGGTATCCAGGCGGCAGGTAACAGGCACGTTCAGGCTTTCGCCGTTGGTGCGGTGAATAACCAGAGTCATGGTGGAGCGCGGGCTTAGGTCGCCTTCAACATCGTAGGTTTCAGTGCCGTCTAGCTTCAGAGTCAGGCGGGTGGTGCCTGGTTTGAATTCCAGCGGCAGTACGCCCATTCCGACCAGGTTGGTACGGTGAATACGCTCAAAGCCTTCGGCGGCGATGGTTTCTACACCGGCCAGGCGCACGCCTTTAGCGGCCCAGTCGCGGGAGGAACCCTGGCCATAGTCGGCGCCGGCCACGATGATCAGCGGCTGCTTGCGTTCCATGTAGGTTTCAATGGCTTCCCACATGCGCAGGTTTTTGCCTTCCGGCTCCACACGGGCCATAGAGCCCTGGATAATCTCGCCCTTATCGTCCCGAACCATTTCGTTCATCAGTTTCGGGTTGGCAAAGGTGGCACGTTGGGCGGTCAAATGGTCGCCGCGATGGGTTGCGTAGGAGTTGAAGTCTTCCTCTGGCAGGCCCATTTTGTGCAGGTATTCACCGGCAGCGCTGTCCATCATGATGGCGTTAGACGGCGACAGGTGATCGGTGGTGATGTTATCCGGCAGAATCGCCAGTGGACGCATGCCTTTCATAGTACGTTCAGCTGCCAGCGCGCCTTCCCAGTATGGCGGGCGACGAATGTAGGTGCTTGTAGGGCGCCAGTCGTACAGGGGGCTTTCGGCTTCTTCGAACGCGCCCAGATCAAACATCGGGATGTACACCTGTTTGAACTGTTCGGGCTTAACGCTGGATTTTACGATGGCGTCGATTTCTTCATCGCTTGGCCAGATGTCTTTCAGGGTAATCGGGTTGCCGTCTTTGTCTTTAGCCAGTACGTCTTTTTCGATGTCAAAGCGCACGGTACCGGCGATGGCGTAAGCCACGACTAAGGGCGGCGACGCCAGGAATGCTTGCTTGGCGTAGGGATGAATTCGGCCGTCGAAGTTACGGTTGCCAGACAGTACTGCCGTGGCGTACAGGTCGCGGTCGATGATTTCCTGCTGAATGACTGGATCCAGAGCGCCGGACATGCCGTTACAGGTGGTGCAGGCGTAGCCGACGATACCAAAGCCCAGCTTTTCCATTTCTTTCAGCAGGCCGGCTTCTTCCAGGTACAGGCGGGCGACTTTTGAACCGGGAGCGAACGAGGACTTCACCCAGGGCTTGCGCACCAGGCCCAGCTCGTTGGCTTTTTTGGCGATCAGGCCTGCGGCGACTACGTTGCGGGGGTTCGAGGTGTTGGTGCAGGAGGTAATCGCGGCGATAATGACCGCGCCGTCTGGCATTTTGCCTTCGGCTTCTTCCGCCAAGGCCCTTTCCAGATTACCGGCAATGCCTTCGGCATGCAGGTCACTGGTGGCTACGCGGCGGTGGGGGCTAGACGGGCCAGCCACGTTGCGCACAACGGTGGACAGATCAAATTCCAGCACCCGCTCGTAGAACGCGTCTTTCAGCGAATCCGCCCATAGCCCGGTGTGCTTGGCGTAGGTTTCTACCAATGCGATCTGTTCTGGCTCGCGGCCGGTCAGCCGCAGGTAGTCGATGGTTTGCTGGTCGATGTAGAACATACCGGCAGAGGCACCGAATTCCGGGGTCATGTTGGAAATGGTGGCACGGTCGCCGATGGTCAGGCTTTCAGCGCCTTCGCCAAAGAATTCCAGGTAGGCGGATACAACACGCTCTTTACGCAGGAATTCGGTAATGGCGAGAACGATGTCGGTGGCGGTGATGCCCGGCTGGCGCTTGCCCGTGAGCTTCACACCGATGATGTCTGGCAGGCGCATCATGGATGGGCGGCCGAGCATGACGGTTTCTGCTTCCAGGCCGCCTACGCCAATAGCGATAACGCCCAGGCAGTCGATGTGCGGGGTGTGGCTGTCGGTGCCGACGCAGGTGTCCGGGAAGGCGACGCCGTCACGGGACTGGATCACCGGAGACATTTTCTCCAGGTTGATCTGGTGCATGATGCCGTTACCGGCGGGGATCACGTCGACGTTTTTGAACGCAGTTTTGGTCCACTCGATGAAGTGGAAACGGTCGTCGTTGCGGCGATCTTCAATGCTGCGGTTCTTTTCGAACGCGTCCGGGTCAAAACCCGCGGCTTCTACTGCCAGGGAATGGTCCACAATTAGCTGTGTGGGTACCACCGGGTTCACTTTTGACGGTTCACCGCCTTTTGCAGCGATGGCGTCGCGCAGGCCGGCCAGGTCAACCAGTGCGGTGGTACCCAAGATGTCGTGGGTGACCACGCGGGCCGGGTACCAAGGGAAATCGAGGTCTTGCTTGCGTTCGATAAACTGCTTCAGCGATTCGGTGAGCATGTCGGGTTCGCCGCGGCGAATCAGTTGCTCGGCCAGTACGCGGGAGGTGTATGGGAGTTTGGCGTAGGCGCCGGGCTGTATGTCTTCGATTGCCTGGCGGGTGTCGAAATAGTCCAGGTCGGTGCCTGGTAGTTTTTTGCGGTAGTGGGTGTTCATAATTTGGGCTCTCTACGCAATAGGGGGTTGGGGACAGAATTGAATTCTGTCCCCGGCTGACCTCGAGATAGGGGACGGATTTGAAATCCGTCCCCGGTCTGGCGGTAGTAGGGTAATAGGGGACAGATTTGAAATCTGTCCCCGGTCCCGTCTTGGGCAATGGAGGACGGATTTGAAATCTGCCCCCGCCCTTTGTCAGCTCCGGTTTTAGCGCTTTTCGATCGGTAGCCATTCGGCGTGATCGGGGCCGGTGTATTCGGCGCTTGGACGGATGATGCGGTTGTTGGCGCGTTGTTCTTTAACGTGCGCTGTCCAGCCGGATACCCGCGACATCACAAAGATTGGGGTAAACAGTTCGGTGGGGATGCCCATGAAGTGGTAAGTAGAGGCATGGAAGAAGTCGGCGTTGCAGAACAGTTTCTTCTCGCGCCACATGACTTCTTCACAGCGCACAGACACCGGATACAGCACGGTATCGTTCACTTCTTTCGACAGTTTTTCGGACCACTTCTTGATGATCACGTTGCGCGGGTCGGAAACACTGTAAACCGCGTGACCGAAGCCCATGATTTTTTCTTTGCGCTGGAGCATGCCCATTAGGCCTTCTTCGGCTTCTTCCGGGGTTTTGAATTTCTGGATCAGTTCCATCGCTGCTTCGTTGGCGCCACCGTGTAGCGGGCCACGCAGGGTGCCGATGGCGCCGGTTACGCAGCTGTGGATGTCAGACAGGGTTGAAGCGCATACGCGGGCCGCGAAGGTAGACGCGTTGAATTCGTGCTCGGCGTACAGAATCAGGGAGACGTTCATGACCCGTTCGTGCAGCTCACTGGGTTTTTTGCCGTGCAGCAACTCTAGGAAATGACCGCCGATGGAGTCGCAGGTACCGGTGGTGTCGATGCGCACGCCTTTGTGGGCAAAGCTGTACCAGTAGTTGATGATGCCCGGGAACGCGGCCAGCAGGCGGTCGATTTTGTCGTCTTGCTCGCTGAAGTTTTGCTCGGTTTCCAGGTTGCCCAGCATGGAGCAGCCGGTGCGCATCACGTCCATCGGATGAGCGTCTTTAGGAATATTTTCCAGCACGGTTTTCAGTGCGTCTGGCAGGCTACGCAGGCTTTTCAGCTTGGCTTTGTAGGCGTCCAGTTCCTGCTGGTTGGGCAGTTTGCCTTGCAGCAGCAGGTAGGCCACTTCTTCGAACTGGGCGTTGTCTGCCAGGTCGCTAATGTCGTAGCCGCAATAGGTCAGGCCGGTTCCGGTTAAACCAACGGTGCACAGTGCGGTTTCACCGGCAACTTGTCCACGCAGTCCTGCGCCACTTAATTTTTTTGCTTCAGCCATGGATGCTCTCCCTTAAAACCAGGGACAGATTTGAAATCTGTCCCTTATTTGTTAGACCGGGGACGGATTTGAAATCCGTCCCCTATGAACCAGGGACAGACCTTAGGTCTGTCCCCTACTCCCCTATCTCAGTCTTTGGTCTGCTGGAAAAGCTGGTCAAGCTTCTGTTCAAAATCGTGGTAGTTCAGGTAGTCGTAAAGCTCCATGCGGGTTTGCATGAGGTCGATAACGTCTTTCTGGTCGCCCTTCTCCAGAATGTTCTGGTAAACCGTTACAGCGGCTTTGTTCATGGCACGGAAGGCACTTAGCGGGTAAAGCACCATGCTGGCACCGGCATCACCAAGCTCTTTGCGATTGTACAGCGGCGTAGCGCCAAATTCGGTGATGTTGGCCAGCAGCGGCACATCGCCCAGGGCGGCGGAGAAGGCTTTGTAGTGTTCCAGCTCGTTTACGGCTTCAGCGAAGATGCCGTCGGCGCCGGCTTCTATATAAGCTTTGGCGCGATTGATGGCCGCTTCCAGGCCTTCTTTCTGGAACGAATCGGTACGGGCCATGATGAAGAAGTCTTTGTCGGCGCGGGCGTCAACGGCCGCTTTGATGCGGTCTACCATTTCTTCTTTGGAGACAATTTCTTTGTTCGGGCGATGACCGCAACGTTTCTGGGCAACCTGATCTTCAAGGTGAACGGCGGCGGCACCGGCTTTTTCCATTTGCTGAATAGTACGGCCAATGTTGAATGCGCCACCCCAACCGGTGTCTATGTCTACCAGCAGCGGGATATCCGTGGCGCCGGTGATGCGGCGCACGTCTTCAAGTACGTCGTTCAGGCTGGTCATGCCAAGGTCTGGCAGGCCGTAGGAGGCGTTTGCAACACCGCCACCAGACAGGTAAATAGCCTGGTGCCCTACCCGCTCGGCCATCATGGCCGCGTAGGCATTGATGGTGCCAACAATCTGCAGGGGCTTGTTGTCGTTCAGGGCTTTACGAAAACGCGCGCCCGGGGAAAGTTTGCTGGACATGATGTTGCCTCCTTTGGATAAAGATGACGATGGTTTGCTGACTGGTTAGATAGTCAGTTCGCCGTCGCGGATTTTTTGTTCAATGTTTTTTCGTGCTGCGTGAATGTGGCGTTTCATCAGAAATTCCGCCAGTTCGCCATCCCGATTGGCAATGGCATCGACAATGTTGCGATGCTCGCCCAAGGCCATGTGCGGGCGCCCGGAGGATGTGCTTAAACGGTAGCGGTACATGCGCACCATGTAGTACAGGTCGCCCAGCAGCATTTGGGTTAGCTTGGTGTTGCGACTGCCGGTGGCGATGCGGTGATGAAAATCGTAGTCGCCCTCGGCCTGGTAGTAAGCCTGGCCCTGGGCTTGTTCGATCATGGTTTCATGGGTGTCGAGGGTGGCGCGCAAGGCGGCTATTTCGGCGTCTGTCATGCGTTCGGCGGCTTGTCGTGCGGCCAGGCCCTCCATGAGTTCGCGTATGCGATAGAGCTCTATTAATTCGTCGGCGCTTACGGAAACCACTTTCACCCCGGCGTGGGGGCGGCGTACCAGCAAGCCGCGGGATTCCAGGCGGCCCAGCGCTTCGCGCAGCGGCCCGCGGGTTAAGTTAAAGCGGGAGCAGAGTTCAACTTCGCCAATTTTTTCGCCCGGGGTCAGGTCGCCTTTGACAATCGCCGTTTGCAGACAATCGAAGGCTTCATCAGCGCGGGTATAGGCTTGAGGGACAAGTTCCAACATACTTTGTTAACAATCCTGTAGGTGATGGTGCGAAATTACGCGCCATTCTACGGATTGTCAACAATCCTTCAGTATAAGACGTTATATCTGACGTATTACAATTCCAGAAACCGGGCTTGTTCTTAAGCCGGTGGCGGCGTGTACTGGTAAAGCCACACTTCAGAGACCGGTTGCCCGCTGAGCATCAACTGCAAACGGATGTCGATGGGAGCGCCCGATTCACCGGGCACCAGATCAAACATTGCGCGGTAGCCTTTAACCGAGTCCAAAGGGCGCACAGACGCTATCTCTACCTGGCCACTGCTGGTTGTGATGGCGGCTTCCAGTTCGGCATCGACACCCAACATGCTCAAGCCACCGCCGCCGAAATCGATGGCAAAACGCCAGGAAAATACGTCCCTCTCCTGCCCTATAATGCCGCCCAGACCGGTGCGGGTAGCTTGCACCTGCGCCAATTTTTCTGGCTGCACCGGTGGCTGTTCACCCCAGGTCAGAGTGTAGGAAAACAAGTGTTCTTCGCCGGCGGCCAAGGGCTTTTGCGGATTCCAGAAGGCCACGATATTGTCGAATGTTTCGTTTCCGGTGGGGATTTCAGTGAGCATGACCTGCCCTGGGCCCCAATCGCCTTTTGGCGCGACCCAGACGCTTGGCCGGCGGTTGTAGAACACACCGTCGTCTTGGTAGTGCTCGAAGTTCCGATCACGCTGTAACAGGCCAAAGCCTTTCAGATTATTGTCAACAAAACTGCTGACATGAACGTTGCGGGGGTTCATCAATGGCCGCCACAGCCATTCGTTGTTGCCGTTTTGAATCGCCAGGCCATCTGAATCGTGAATTTCCGGGCGCCAGTCGTAGGCCATGCGGCGGTCGTTCTCGCCCACCTGATACATGCTGGTTAGCGGCGCAATGCCTACCCGCTCGATGGCTTTGCGTGGGTAGAGCGCTACATCTACATCCATCACGGTATTTTGCCCGGGCTGAATCCGGAAGGCATAGGCGCCGGTCACGCTGGGAGAATCCAGCAAGGCCCAGACGGTGACGAAGTCCTGACCGGGGGCCGGTTTTTCGAGCCAGAAGGTGGTGAAATCGGGGAATTCTTCTTCCCGGTTCATGCCCGTGTCTACGGCCAGACCGCGGGCAGACAAACCGTACTGCATGGATTCGCCCACCGCACGGAAGTAACTGGCGCCCAGAAAAGACGCCAGATCTAACTGGAAATTGGTGTAAAAATGCAGGCGAAAGCCGGCGTAACCAAGATTGGGTTGCAGATTACCCAGTGACTCTTTGCCACTGTAGTCGAAGTTGCTCTGGCGATATTCCAGAACCCGGGCGACACCGCCCTCTACTTCGAATATCTGCACCGGCTTTTTGAAGTACAGGCCAAGATGGAAAAGCTGCACCTGAAACAACAAATCGTCGCTGCGCCAGAGCGCATCCTGGGGCTTGAAGCGGATGGACTGATAATCATCCCAGCTCAGGTTGCTCAGGCTTGCGGGAACGCCGTTGATTTGCGGTTGGTAGGCCTTGCTGGCCAGATTGCGGGCGTGGCCTTTGAGCCAGGCGTAATCAAAAGACCCGCCGCGTTTTTTGCTGCGAGTCACTTCGCCCGCCTGCAGCCAGGCCGGCATGGGTAAGGCGCCCAGAACAGTAGCAGCGGATACGGCTTTGAGAAGAGAGCGACGGCGCATTATTAAACCTCACAAATCGGTGTGGTAGGTTGTCAGTTGTTGGTCAATATTCTGTTGTTAAAGACGGGCAATCGCCTGGCCCCAATAGCTACCCGTTGGCGCAATCCAGGCGCGGCGATGAAGCTCGGCCAGGGCCACTCTGTCTTCGCATAATTCGCTGATCTGTTTCTTGTTCAGTCCCGCCGGGCCGGTATGGATGCATTGGTCCACCAGACCGCTAAGCCTTTCGGCACGCCCGGAATGGCGATCTGGCCGGGCCAGCGCCAGTTGTTGCTGGTGAACCAGCGGCACCAGAACAGCCTGCTCAAAGTGGCCAAGGCTCCAGGAGCTGGCCGGCTGGGCGCGATTTTCAGCGGCATTTTCCAGCACCGGCAGCGCTACGAGCTCTTCAGGAATCAGTAGCAACCCGGCGCGGCGTATGGCTTGGCCCACCGTGACCCGGCTGAGCAGCACCGAGGTGGGCCCCGCGAGTATTAAAGGCACGGCCACGGGCAGCGACCAGATGAAAAAGCTGACATCCAGCCACCAGGCGAACACCGCCCAGCTTCCGCCAATCACGAACCCCGGCAGATGGGTAATTAAGGCTTCGCGCCAGCCGGTTTCTTCCGTGCGGTTTTGCCCCGCCCAGCTTAAGGAAACGTTTAACAAAGACGCGATGACGAAGCGGCTGTGGGCCAGCATGCGAATGGGTGCCAGCAACACCGAGAATACAATTTCGACCCACACGCTTAAAAACAGCCGCAAAGGGCCACCGAAACCTTTGGCCAGGCCGTGAATGATGGCGTCGATAATGGCCAGAAATTTTGGCACGAACAGCAAGGCCAGGGTGCTAAGGGCCAGGGTAAGCGCCCACTCTGGCCGCCATTCTGGCCACAGCGGGAAGAGCCCTTCGTGGCCTGCCGGAAAATATTCGATGGGCGACAGCGTTAATTGCGCGGCGGCCACGGTGGTTAACGCCAGGAACGCCAGCCACAAGGGCGAGGCCACGTAGGCCATTATGCCGTTGAGAAACGCCATGCGGTGCGCCAGGCGGATACGGCGGCCAAAGCACAGAATCCACAGGTGCTGCAAGTTGCCTTTGGCCCAGCGGTTGTCTCGTGACAGTTCATCCGCCAGCGTGGGGGGTGACTCTTCAAAACTTTCGCCCAAACCGGGCTCCAGCCAGACTTCGTAACCGGCACGGCCGATATAGGCCGCCTCGACAAAATCGTGGCTCATGATTGGCCCTTTAAACACGCCAAAACCGCGCAATTTGCGCAAGCCGCAGTGCTGCATAAACGGCTCTACCCGCAGTATGGCGTTGTGGCCCCAAAAAGCGGCGTGGCCCATTTGCACGGCGGCAAGGCCGGTCGCAAAGAGCGAAGAATACAGGCGGTTGCCAAACTGTTGCAGACGGGCAAACAGCGACTGGCCGTTGATGATGGAGGGGTTTGTTTGCAGGATGCCGACCTGTGGCTCGAGCTCCATCAACTGAACCATTCGCACAATTGTGCGCCCGCTCATCAAGCTGTCGGCGTCTAACACCACCATGTATTTGAAAAGCCGGCCCCAGCGCCGCAGGAAATCGGCGACGTTGCCGCTTTTAAAGTTCAGGTTAACGTTGCGGCGGCGGTAAAACAGCCGGCCGTTGGCGCCCAGCTCGTCACATAACTGATGCCATTTTGCCTGTTCTTCCAGCCATATTTCCGGGTTGCGGCTGTCTGACAAGATGAAAAATTCAAAGTATTCAATCTGGCCGTTGCGCTCTAGCTCTTGATACACCGCTTTCAGCCCGCTAAACGTCCAGTGCACCGGTTCATGGTACACGGGCAGCACAATGGCGGTTTTGACCAGCGGGGTGTGTTCCAGGTCATCGCTGCTGTAGCGGTTCAGCAATGAGTGCTTATCGCCACCCGTCAGCCGTAACACAAATCCGACCACCGCGGTCCAGAAACCCACGGCAATCCAGGCATAGAGCAAGGCAAACAACACCAGCAGGCCGATTTCCAACGGGGTGCCACCGTGGTAAGGCATGATCCACAACAGGTAATAGCTGGCCACGGCGGTTTGGCCGAATACCAGCAGCGCCAGCAAGCTGCGCCTTATTCTGGCAACGGTGCGCCAGCGCCAGAGTTTTTTGGGGGCCAGATCACTCATAACCCATGCTTCCCCTGAGCAGCTCTGGCCCGGCTTCAAGCGTCAACTTTGGTTGTCGCAATTCGAAATACTGGGGCAGCAGTTCCATAACCAGGCTTATATAATCGCCATCAGGGGCCTGCTGCAGAGCGTGACCGACCAACTCAAGAGCAGTGCGGCATTCATTGACACCCGGGTGAATTCCGCTGCCGCGAAGGTAGGCTATTACCCGGTCCAGTGCCTTCTGGCACGGTAGCTGCTCCACGTTTATTCCCTCGCCTGGGTTAAGGCTGGCAGCTGGTACAGCCAGGTTTCAGACACCGCGTTCGGGCCTGCCAACAATCGCGCTCTCAGGGGTGTGTCGTTATTGGGCGCGGGTTTAACAAGCATTGACAGGCGCCAGATGCCCTGCTCTGGCAGGTGCTCTACAAAGTGTTCCATTATTTCGGCGTTGTCGCTGGTGCCCGCTTCACTGACAATCGGAACATCGGCGACGTTGAGGGTTTCGCCCTCAAAATCGACGATTACCCGCCAAGTACCGTCCAGGTTGCGATTATTTTCATCGGGGACAGCAGCGTTGTTCCGGCCAGCACCTACCCAGGTATCCACAACGCGGCCAATACCACCGTCGAATGCGGTATGTTCGCCAAATCTAAGGCGATATTGGAAACTCAGTTCTGCGCCCTGCCCGACTTTCTGACGCGGTTTCCAAAAGGCCACAATGTTGTCGTTGGCTTCTGAGGATGTGGGAATTTCCACCAGCACAACTTCGCCCGCGCCCCAATCGTCGGTATTGTCGATCCAGGCGCTTGGACGCTTTTCGTAGTGCGCTTCTGCGTCTGAAAAATCATCAAAGCGGGTATCGCGCTGCATCAGCCCGAACCCTTTCAGATTCGTCACTTGGAAATAGTTCATCCTCAGACTGATGGGGTTCAGCAATGGCCGCCACACCCACTCGGTCAGTTCAGCGGATTTTTCATCCTGTATCAGCAGGCCGTCAGAGTCGTGAACCTGAGGCCGCCACTCCCCCGCTGGCTGGCGGGTGTTCTCGCCGAAATAGAACATGGAGGTTAACGGTGCCAGGCCAATCTGGTCGATATTGCTACGGGCAAAAAGGCGGGCGCTGACTTCAATGCCAGTGGCCGTATCCGGGGTGATCACGAAACGGTAGGCACCGGTGGCGCTGGGGCTGTCGAGCAGCGCGTAAACGGTCATGGTGCCTGAGTTGGTGCCAGGCCGCTCCAGCCAAAACTCGGTGAACGCCGGAAACTCCTCGCCGGAGGGTAAGCCTGTGTCTATGGCCAGGCCGCGGGCTGACAGGCCGAAACCGTTATCGGCCCCAACACCGCGAAAATAACTGGCGCCAGCGAACACCAGGAACTGGTTGCCCTGGCGCTCCGGACTTTTGATTGCGGACGATGCTTGTAACGGCCAGGTCAGCCGAAAGCCCGCGTAACCCAAATCGGCGGGGATACGCTTGGCCAGATCGGGGGACGGATAGGTAAAGTTATCGCGATTAAAAATCAGCGGTTCTACGCCCTCTAGATCCACTTCGTTCAGGGTTACGGAGTGCCGATATACGCTGCCTGCGGGCACCATCATGACTTCAAAGTGCTTTTCGCCCTCACTGGCCGGCTGACGCCATAGATTGGCTTCGGGTTTGAAGCGGATTGACTGGTAGCGGTCGTAAGGCAATGCGGTTAAAAAATCGGGAACCGCGACGGGTGCTTTGTATGGTGTTTGCGCCAGCGCCTGGGCTTTTTCGGTGACATCGACAAAACCAAAGCTCCAGACCGGAGCACTGGCGCCTAGGCAAAATACGACAACGCACCCGTTCACGGCACGGGTTGTCTTTGCAAGCATGGTTGGTATTTCCTGAGTTCAATTCGATTTGTTATGACTATACAACATCATGGTGTTGACTCGCTCTAAGTGACAGCGATGTAAGATGCTGTCCACGAACCAAAACAGGACAATTCCGAGCGGATTTAGGGTGTCAGATATCGACCGTAAGGGATAAGCGGAAGTTTGGCGAGTTGCCTGCATCGGGTAGCAGGGGAGAATCGCCCAGTACCCGGCCAATTGAGGTGCTTGCGCTCATGTAGCGGGTTCTGAGTTGCAGTGAGAGTTCACCGGCGTCGGCGTTCAGATATTGATCGTACCGGGTGCTGTGAACGTCAGCCCAGCCTCGCAGTAACGACAACCGCGCTCCGGCGCGAACGCCCGTGATAAAAGGAACGTTAAAATCCGGCGTATCGGCGTCTATTCGAAGCCAGCCACCGGATGCAGCCGTGTGGGAGTTGCCGGCGAACCCCTCAAGCAACTGTGAGCCGGCAACGCGGATCTGCTCTGCGGCAGGCAGTTGATCGGTGCCAGCCTGGTAGCGCCCGCTTAACCCCAGGTGCCAGTCGCTCAGTTCGCGGCCGAGGGAGCCATCCAAAAGCAGCTTATAAAAATTTTCAGAATCCCGGTAGTCAGCCTGGGTGGGTGCCTTCCGGCTATTAATGCTTAGCCCGCGGGCGAAGGTGACCATAGTTGCGGCATCCCACCCGTAAAGCTGTATTAACCCGCGCTTACCACTCACCCCCAACGACGATGTTTGTGCAGAGGTGGTTTCATCCCACTCGCCCTGCAACATGCGACGACTTTCGCGGGTGCGATGACTCAGAACGCTGTCGAATTTCAACCCCTGCCAGCCGAAAAGTGCCCGCTGTGCCGAAAAGTTGGTTTCGTCCGATATCACATGCACTTGCTTGCGCAGTGTGTCGGAAACCTGATCGCCGTAACGGCTATTGTTACGAGTGCTTAATGCAAAGTAATTGCCGTGCAAGGGGAAACTGTAGCTAGCGAACAGCGATTCACGTCGGGCGCCTTCGCGGGCCCGGCTGTTGCGGTCAAAAACCACGCCCAGTAAATGTTCGCGGAACATCAGGCCGTCGGCGCTGACACCCAGTGAGCCGTTCATTTCATCATCCGATAACGTGCTGCTACCCGTGACAGACAGTGCGGGCCACAGCCCTGCGGCGGCGGCAGGACGGGCCAGTACGCAGGTGCTGGCTAAAACGATGATAAAAGCGAACATCAGACGAAGCGATAGCACAAACAATTCCGCAATATTAAGCAGTCGGAACAGAGACTGCAGGTTAAAAAAAGTATCGGGCAACCATAAGCTAAGAACATCCCTGTGACCAGCCTGAATTCTCAAAATTGAAAAGTGTAATAATCTAATTTTTCAATGCTTTACTAAGCAGTATTAAATAACTTTTTAAGATTCAGCCCATTGCGCCAAATCTGCCAGCTCTTGCAGGTAAGTTACGGTAAGCTAATCGTGGGATGAATTCTTTGACGGGCACTGCATTTTTTACATTAACCTGGGTAAACTCCGCCGATACCGATCTTCTGAAGGATTCCGAAATGATCAAAAAATGCCTGTTTCCCGTTGCCGGCTACGGCACCCGTTTTTTACCGGCCACCAAGGCCATGCCGAAAGAAATTCTGCCCATCGTCAACAAACCGCTGGTTCAGTACGGTGTTGAAGAGGCATCAGCTGCCGGCATTCATGAGTTCGGGTTTGTGACCGGTCGCGGCAAGCGCGCCATTGAAGATCATTTTGACATTAGCTACGAGCTGGAGCACCAGATTGCCGGCTCTGGCAAAGAGGGACTGCTGACCTCTATCCGCGATTTGATTGACAACAATAGCTTCGCCTTTACCCGTCAAAGCGAAATGAAGGGCCTGGGCCATGCGATTCTGACCGGGCGCAACCTGGTGGGCGACAACCCTTTCGCCGTGGTGCTGGCGGACGACTTCTGCGTGGGACCTGATGGCGAAGACGGCGTGCTGGCGCAGATGGTCAAGCTTTACAGCCAGTTCCGCTGCTCGATTGTGGCCATTGAAGAAGTACCGGCCGACGAAACCCACAAGTACGGCGTGATTGCTGGCGAGTGCATGAAAGACGGCCTGTTCCGGGTAACGGACATGGTGGAAAAACCCGCACCGGAAGACGCGCCCAGCAATATGGCCATCATCGGCCGTTACATTCTGACACCGGATATTTTCGACATTCTGGAGCGCACGCCGGCTGGTAAGAACGGTGAAGTGCAAATTACAGACGCCCTGCTGGAACAAGCCAAAACCGGCTGTGTGCTGGCCTACCAATTCAAAGGCCGGCGTTTTGACTGCGGCAGCATTGATGGTTTTGTAGAGGCGACCAATTATGTGTATGAAAACATCTACAAAAAGGGCTTATAGCCTAAGCCAATAAAGAGTTGACGCATCGCAGCCGAATCAGTATATTTCGCTGCGTTGCAAAACAGGACCATAGCTCAGTTGGTTAGAGCGCTGCCTTGACATGGCAGAGGTCGGCAGTTCAAATCTGCCTGGTCCTACCAGAATTCCCAACAAAATGAGCTACTTAGAGCGAAAGCCGAGTGGCTTTTTTGTATTTGGCATGCCGCCATCACGCCGTGTCACCAATATGTGACCGTTCAGAGCGAGCACATCACACTTGTCCATTTTTTTATAAACAGTGTGATGTGGCGACGGGCGCTTACTTTTTCATACCTTGCCCTCCTCCATCCGCTCAGCAATCCATTTGCGAATTACCGACTCCGGCTAAGCAACGGCGCGTGCTCCAATTTTGACGGATCTGGGAAAAGTTCCAGCGGCCATACCTTCATATATTGCGCTTCGGCTGCGGGCGGTGATCTGCTCTACTTCTTTGCGCCGCAACATGCGGTCAAGTTGCTGGCGGTCGGTCTGCGTCTGTACGATCATGGGATACTCCTTGGATCCTACTAGGACATCAAGCTCTGAGACGAATGGAGTGACCTCCAATTTAGCCCGACGTATTGCTCGAAAGCTATTTTCCTTTTTTTTCACCTCAAATGAGGTAAGATAATCGGAAATCATAGCGGAGCTCCCAGCGATGCCCCAAACCAGTGATGGAAATTCAGCCTTACAAACACAAGTTATTGATAATCCTCACGAGGTTGGAAATCAGCTTCAGCAATTAGGCAAACTTACTCAAGAGGATTTTCAACAGGCAATTTCTGCTGCAAACCTGTCAAGAGCCGATGAAACAGCTCACAGCACAAAAGGCTATGCAGGATCGACATTCTATTCAAATTTGATAAAGCAACTACGTGACATATTAGTAGTAAAAGGCTTTAAGCCGCACACACATCAAAACATTGAGCTTGTTCTCAATGACACGGTGGCCATTGCCGTGTGTAAGGGCGATGAAAATACTGGTAAAACTACCCAGGATCCTCACTCTGCACGAAAAAAAGGAGGTGTGACATTAGCACTTTTCGGATTGTCACAAAATGAACTTCCACAGAACGAGGAGCTCTTTGAAGAGTCAGACAGCTTAAAAATAAATCGTGGAAAGCTACAATTAGAAATAGACGGAAAAGAACGTGATGTCTGGATACTTATGCATTATTCCCAAAAGATAGCTGATGGTGAATATCGCGTTAAGGCAGAGCTATCACGGCCATCAACCTACGATAATAAAGGTCGCATAAACTCGTTTTCAGATCGGATCATGCTTGATTTAATGGGCTTAAATATTGAAAGCCAGCCGAACTCTGAAACTCAGTTTACCGATGATATCGACTTCAACATCGAATGAGCCATGATGATGATGATGTATAACCCTGAACGTTTGCGTCTTGCTCGTGAGCGCCGTGGTATGACGATGGCTGGATTGGCAAAAAACTCCGAATTAACCAGCAAGACCATATCCAACTATGAGAACGCGGTGCCTGGCTTGGAACCTACCGATGCCAGCATGGGAAAATTAGCCAAAGCACTTGGTTATCCTTTGTCATTTTTCTTAAGGGAAGAACTTCCTGCTTTGGAACAGGAAGCCGTTAGCTTTCGCGCCATGAGCAAGTTAAGTGTAAAAAACAAAAATTCTGCTATTGCCGCAGGCAAGCTGGCAAAAGAGTTCACCCAATGGCTAGATGAGCACTTCACCTTACCTGAACTGCAAGTTCCTGCTCTTGAGACCACTGATTATATTGACCCAGCTGATGCGGCAGCAAGCCTACGTCAAACGTGGAGGCTTGGTGAATTATCCATCAATAATATGGTGCACTTACTGGAGTCAAAAGGCGCTCGTGTTTATTCCTTAGCGGAGAACTGTTTGGAAGTGGATGCCTTCTCATTTTGGGAAGATCATACGCCCTATATATTACTCAACACTATGAAGTCTCCCGAACGTAGCCGCTTTGATGCCGCGCACGAACTGGGGCATTTAGTTATGCATAAATATGCTCAAAACCACGGGCCAGAAGCAGAGAAGCAAGCCAACCAGTTTGCATCTGCTTTTTTAATGCCCGAAGCTAGTGTGAAAAGCATTCTGCGCCCATCGCCAACATTACACCAACTGATCCAGCAAAAAAAACACTGGAAGGTGTCGCTCGCGGCACTGGTGCGGCGCTCCTATGATTTGAAGTTTTCCAGTGATTGGCATTACCGCCAATTAAGTATTCAGCTATCCAGGCTGGGATATCGTACCCATGAGCCGGAGGGCATTGCAAAGCGCGAAAGTTCCCTTTTAATAGCGAAAGTATTTCACACGCTGCACAATAAGAATATCAGCCAAAAGGTAGTGCTAAATCAACTTGGCTGGCCCGTTGATGAGTTAAAGAATTTAACCTTTGGCCTGGGTTTAGGAATGCATGTGGTGAGCAATGAAAAATCAACGCCAAGCGAAGTAAAAAGACCAGATTTGAGAGTTGTAAAATAAATTTATATTACAAAACCACACCAACCCAAACTATAGCCCACGAAAGGTACTAATTCTGCGTAAAGTCACAGCTTATTCAGCTCGTACTTGGGCATACGAACCCTGACATGAGCCGGGAGTGCATAGATCCCGATTTGCCAAGAATTAAGGCGGCATTCCGTTCTATTTGATCAAGCGTAAAAGTGCCTAATTACAAGTGATCCCTTGCGGTAGTCACTATATCGATATATAGTGATGACTATAGCCAATGACTATGGTGTGACAATGAACCAAGAACACGTAACGAAATCTCAGTTTAAGGCAAAAGCCCTTGAGTATTTCAGGAAGATAGAAACATCTGGCGGGTCACTCGTGATCACAGATCGCGGCCAGCCAACAGTAGAGATTCGACGCTATCGGAATGACCAGCGCTCGCCACTTGAGCGGCTGCGCGGCAGTGTTTTGGAGTTTCGGAATCCGACCGAGCCGGTAGCAGAGGATGACTGGGAGGCGCTGGTTTGATCGCTCTCGATACGCACACCTTAATATGGTGGGTAAATGGTGATAGTCAGCTTTCTCCGAACGCCAAGGCCGCCATAGAGCACGAGCAGCAGAATGAGGATGGAATCATTCTGGTGTCCGCTATATCAGCATGGGAGATTGCTTTGCTTGTTGGGCGCGACCGACTGACCCTGGGAATGAATCTCGATGATTGGTTAGAGACTGTCAGCGAGATTGAAGGAGTGCGGTTTGTGCCAGTTGATGAGGTCGTAGGTGTTGAATCAACTCGCTTGCCGGGTGACTTCCACAAAGACCCTGCCGACCGAATGATCACCGCGCTCGCCAGACACTTCAACGTACCGTTGGTTACAGTAGACGAACGAATCCGAGCGTACAAACACGTTCGATCAATTTGGTAATTGGAATACGCAAATCACGCGTACCACTCAATGTCAGCTCTCGAATGTCGACCAGAAACAAGCCAACGATATTGATCAGGATAATGACGAAGATCAGGAGCCTTAGGGACTCGTGTCCCGCCTGGCTAAACCCGCTTTCGAATCCTCCGCCAAATATGCGATCTCAGCGGCAGTTTCCCCGGCTTTTGTCGCTGCCTGGCCAATATTTCGACGGCGGTTTCTGCATTCACCGGGTCGCCCGTTGAAGGGTCCACGTACACCGGGTAAAGAATCAGCGCCGCTGATACCAGCTCGTCCAGTGTTCGCCGGCGGGTGCGCCGGGGGCAACTGAGCTGGTCTTGGGTCAGGCCCCATCCGGCGTAAAACGGCAGGCCCCAGGTCACAACCGGCAGTCCACGTATCAATGCTTCAAAACCGGTGAGCGAGGTGAGCGTGTGAACTTCATCAACTTGCTCCAGCAGGTCTGGCATGGCGATATCGCGCACTTCCAGGTCGACATACTCATGCCCCTCCAGGCCGCCGACACGCGCGCCAGAAACGACATCCGGGTGGGGCTTATAAATAATGAAACCATAGGGGCGTGCCTGCCGAACGGCTTTCAACAGTTCAAGGTTTGTGCGCAGGCCGGGGCAACCGGTGCGGATGGAGGCATCGGTCTCTACCTGCCCCGGTACCAGAATGATTGTCTTATCGGAAGGCAGCTCAAGGGTGCCCTGCACACCCACGTTGTATTTGGATAGTCGTTGGTTTACCAACGTATGGCGCAGCCTTTGCGCCCGCATGATCACATCGGGCGTTATCTCAGCCTGATTCAGTATCACTTCCAGATCACTGGGCTGGGTCGCATCGTAATAGATACCGCGCGAATCCATCACCAGTGACAGCGGCTCAATCAGATCCACTCCCAGGCCGGCGGAGCGGATAAACCCATCCTCAACGCGCCATAACGCTTTTTGTTCCTGGCAACAACGCTCAGCCAAACTCGCCGTCAGCCTGGACGCCCACACCAAAACCTGCGATTCCTGAATGGCTTGACCAGAAGAACGCCAGGTAAGGCTCGCGTTCGCCCCAAGAAACTTGCCCATGAAGTTCCGCTTCCAACCCGCAAAATCCAGAGCAGCCCAACGCCCGGCGTAGCGGTCGCGCACCCGCTTTTGATCCGCGATCAGGTCAACTGTCTCTTCGAACCGACAACGTTGCCCGGTATAGGGATTGATATAACGGCAGTAATCCAGATAGGCGGCATGAAAAACGGCTTCAAGGCTACGGCTTACGCCCCGGCGCGCGGATTGAACACGGTCTTCCGTCAAACCCCAGCCGGCATAAAACGGCACACCAAAACAATGCACCTGCTTGCCAGCCAGCAGCGCGTCAAAACCCAGTTGACTGGTCACCACATAAACTTGATCAACCAGGTCCAGCAACGCCCATGGATTGATGTCCTCAGTCACCAGTCGACAGCTTCTGCGCTGGGCCAGCTCCAACAAGTGCCCCTGTTTTTTACCGGCGACCACATCCGGGTGCACTTTCACCAGAATCTCGGCACCGGGGTTCTCGGCAATTGCGGCATCCAGCATAGAGGCAAACACTTCAGGCGACGCCAAACCATAGAGGATGGAAGCATCACCGGCCGTCTGATCAACTACCAACACACGTGAAGCCGTTGATTCCAGGCCCACTGGGATAAAATCCGGTGCGTGGTTGTACTTGGACAGCCGATAACGCTGCAGCAACGCCATTCCGGCCCGTGCGCGCGATTGTTGGTCGGCGTTAAGTGACTGCTCGGCAATCCGTGTTTCAAGATCAGACGGGCGGGTGGCGTCGTAGTAGATACCGCTGTGATCGACGATCAGGCTATGCAAAGGCGAGCCCGTTATACCCAGGCCCAGCGAACGCAGAAAGCCATCTTCCAGCGACAGATACGGCAACCCTTTGGCCGCTGCAAACCGCCGTGCTTTCTCAGCGGTAGGCTTTAGCCCCCAACCTGCAATCTGAGCCAAACCGGCAACAGACCCAAAAGCCGATACACGGCGGGTTTCAGCCTCCAGGAAGGCGTCCAGCCAGGGGGTGTTTCCGAGCCCGTTAACAAAATACCCCACACCCATGCTCAGAAGCCTACCCCTTTCAACATCCCCACACTACAAAATAAGGGTTGAGCTTTTCATTGGGGTTGGCGTAGCTGAGCGGTGTGCCTTCCAGGGTTTCTATCCGGCCACCGGCTTGCGTCACTATCGCATGGGCAGCGCCGGTGTCCCACAAGCATGTGGGCCCTAAACGCGGATAGGCATCGGCGCAACCTTCGGCAATTAAGCACAGCTTCAACGAGCTTCCCATGGGCAGCAGGGTGTGCTCACCCAGTTTATCCAGCCAGGCGGCTAAATCAGGGCTTGGGTGCGAACGGCTGCCCACCACACGCCATGTTGCCCCCGCTTTAGGCTCGCCGGCGACGGCAATCGCCTTGCGTTGGCCATCGGCATCGATTTTAAACGCGCCAAGCCCTTGCGCCGCCACGTAGCCAATCTTAAGCGCGGGAGCGGTCACCACACCCAACACCGATTTGCCGTTCTCAATCAGGGCAATGTTGACGGTGAACTCGCCGTTACGCTTGATGAACTCTTTAGTGCCATCCAGCGGGTCTACCAACCAATAGCGGCCTTCGGCGTCGGCACCTGCAAAGCCCTCGACATCCTCTTCAGAGAGGATCGGGATTTGCACCGGCAGCGCCTGTAAACCGCGCATAATAACGTTGTGCGCTGCTTTATCGGCCTCAGTTAACGGGCTTTTGTCCGCTTTCTCTTCAACGCTGAAGTCGCGGGCGTAGACGCTCATAATGGCATCGCCTGCCTCAAGAGCGATGCGCTCAACGGCACTCAACAGTGCTTGATCAATCAAAGCCATCGTTCTATTCCTTTCATAAAAAAAGCTGCCAGGTTGCGGCCAATCTCACCACACCCTGGCAGCTGGAGCTTCCAGTTTAGTTGATCATTCCACGTTCACGCAGTGCTGCAATAACGGCATCAGCGGCTGCTTCCACATCCATGTCAGATGTTTTCAAGTGAACATCCGGCGCTTCAGGCACCTCATAAACGGAATCAATCCCAGTGAAGTTTTTAAGCTCCCCCCGGCGGGCCTTTTTGTAGAGCCCTTTCGGGTCACGGGCCTCAACAACCTCCAGCGGTGCATCGACAAATATCTCGATGAACTCGCCTTCGTCTAACAGCTCCCGCGCCAATTGGCGCTCGCTGCGAAATGGCGAAATAAACGCCGATATCACAATCAACCCGGCATCCACCATCAACTTGGCCATTTCAGCCACGCGACGCACGTTTTCAACGCGATCGGCGTCGGTAAAGCCTAAGTCACGATTCAAACCATGGCGCACATTATCGCCATCCAGCAAGTAGGTATGCTGGCCGTGGGCAAACAGTTTTTTCTCGACCAGGTTAGCAATGGTCGACTTACCCGCTCCGGAAAGCCCGGTAAACCACAGCAGCGCTGGCTTCTGGCCTTTCGCCTGCGCTCGCGCCTGCTTGTCAATATCCACATGCTGGATATGAATATTCTGGCTACGCCGCAAGGCGAAGTGCAGCATGCCCGCGCCAACCGTGTTGTTCGTCATACGGTCGATCAGGATAAAGCCACCGGTATCCTGGTTGTCTTTGTAGGCATCAAAGGCCACCGCACGATTAAGGCTCAGTGTGCAGATACCAATGCCGTTCAGATCTAATTGCTTAGCCGCCGTGTGTTCCAGGGTATTCACATTGACCTGATATTTAATATCCGTCACGGACGCCGAGACCGTTTGCGCACCCAACTTCATCAAGTAAGGGCGGCCCGGCAACAGCGGCGCTTCGTGCATCCATACCAGCGTTGCTTCAAACTGATCTGCCGTGTGGGCTGGATCATCTACCCCTGAAATAACATCGCCCCGTGAAATGTCGATTTCGTCTTCCAGCAGCAGCGTAATTGACTGCCCGGCAACGGCCTCTTGTAAGTCACCGTCCATCGTATAGATCCGCGAGACAGTGCTGGTCTTGCCAGAAGGCTGCACGCGGATTGGGTCACCAGGGCGCACCACGCCGCTTGCCAGCATGCCGGTAAAACCGCGGAAATCCAGATTAGGGCGATTGACCCACTGCACCGGCATACGGAAGGGGGAGCGCTGAAGATGCTCCGCATCCAGCTCGACCGTCTCCAGATATCCCAACAGCGTGGTGCCGTGGTACCAGGGCATTTTGGCACTGTGCTCGATGATGTTGTCGCCTTTGAGGGCCGACATGGGAATAAACGTGATGTTCTCCAAGCCCAGCTGTTTGGCAAAGGTACGGTACTCCTCAGCAACTTCATCAAAACGCGCTTTTGAGTAGTCGACCAGATCCATCTTGTTAATGGCCACCACCAAATGGCGCATGCCCATGACCGACATCAAAAAACTATGGCGGCGGGTTTGCGTCAAAATGCCGTGGCGCGCATCCACCAGTAAAATGGCGGCGTCGGCAGTGGACGCCCCGGTGACCATGTTGCGGGTGTACTGCTCGTGCCCTGGGGTATCCGCCACGATGAACTTGCGCTTTTCGGTCGAGAAGAACCGGTACGCCACGTCAATGGTAATGCCCTGCTCGCGTTCAGCGGCCAAGCCATCCACCAGCAGCGCAAAATCGATCTCGCCGCCCTGAGTGCCGTATTTTTTGGAGTCCGCCTCGATAGCCGCTAATTGATCTTCAAACAGCAACTTAGACTCAAACAGCAAGCGCCCTATCAAGGTACTTTTGCCGTCGTCGACACTTCCGCAGGTAATAAAACGCAGCAAGCCTTTATGCTCGTGGGCTTTCAGATAACCCTCAATATCGTCAGCAATCAGGTCCGATGAATGAGACATTAAAAATACCCCTCTTGCTTTTTCTTCTCCATGGAGGCCGCGCTGTCGTTATCAATCACTCGACCCTGGCGTTCCGACGTTTTGGTCAGCAGCATTTCTTGAATAATGGCAGGCAGGGTATCCGCTTCCGACTCAATCGCGCCACTCAGCGGGTAACAACCCAGGGTACGGAAGCGAACTTTACGCATCATAGGCACCTCACCCGGCGCTAGTGGCATGCGCGCGTCATCCACCATGATCAGCGACCCATCACGCTCAACCACTGGCCGTTCGGCGGCGTAGTACAGCGGTACGATCGGAATATTCTGCAAATAGATGTACTGCCATATATCCAACTCGGTCCAGTTGGATATCGGAAACACGCGAATCGACTCTTTCGCATGCTTGCGGGTGTTATACAGCTTCCATAACTCGGGGCGCTGGTTTTTCGGATCCCAACGATGCTGCGCCGTGCGGAACGAAAAAATGCGCTCTTTCGCCCGGGATTTCTCTTCATCGCGCCGAGCACCGCCAAAAGCCGCATCAAAGCCGTATTTATCCAGCGCCTGCTTCAGGCCCTCGGTTTTCATGATATCGGTATGAAGAGCCGAGCCATGGGTAAACGGATTGATGTCTTTTTCGATGCCTTCCGGGTTGATATGAACCAGCAGTTTCATACCAATCTCGTCCGCGATCTTGTCGCGAAACTCATACATGGCCCGAAACTTCCAGCGCGTATCAATATGCATCAGCGGGAACGGCGGTGGCGCAGGCGCAAACGCCTTGCGCGCCAGGTGCAGCATGACCGCAGAGTCTTTGCCAACGGAATACAGCATGACCGGGTTTTCAGTCTCGGCGACCACTTCGCGCATGATCTGAATACTTTCCGCTTCAAGCCGCTGTAAATGAGTGAGTGATGTCATCATCTGCCCCAACGTTAGGTGAAAAATGTGTTTTCAAGTGCTAAGTGCTAGTTGACCAAACCAATATCAGCAGGTACCGGCACTAACCAAAACATCGTTTGTTGTGCTAACCAGGCCGTAACGTCCGGACTGGATGAAAACCAGGCACCATGAAATACCAAGGCGACCGGCCCTTTACGACCCAGCGCTTGCAGTGCGGCCAGATAATCCTGTGCCAAAGGCGGGTGCTTAAAACAGCGCGTCCACAATCGCCCACGCGAACCGTGCAAATAGAGCTGATAAACCGGCCGTTGAGGGTGCGCCACACGGCGTACACCGCCCTGCCAGAGCTGGCCGGCTTCCTCCAACTTGAAAAACAGCGGCGCAACGGCCTGGCGATACCAGCGCCCCAGCTGCGAGCGCTGCTTCGCCAACGCAGGTAATGGCCAAGCCTCATGCTTCAAGCCTTCGCTTTCCCACCAGTGCTCAATAGCGCGCTGCGTTAACTCAACGCCGTGCTCGTCGTATAAAAGAGCAGAAAGTGCAGCGCTGCTCCAGCCTGGCTGTTCAGCCGTGGGCACGGAATAGAGCACCTCCCAAAGCCGCTGCTGTACAAAAACATCCAATACGTTGGCCTGCCCTTTTAAACGGCCACGGGGGCGCACTGGTACGGCCGCCCAACCACCCTCACGGAATGCCTTCCATGCAGCTGACACCGTAGGCGCGGACAGCCCGGTTTGCTGGCTCACCAACGCGACCGTAAAACCGTCCAAACGTAACTTTACGGCTTGCATGCGGCGCTCATTAAGACGTTCAGGCGATAAATGTTTAATGCTCGACATTGCATTTAACCAACTGTATTTAGTGATTTTTTAATAAATAAAGACGCCCTAAAAACACAACCATTAGACACCATCATAAAAGCTCGCGTAAAATCCAGCAAGTAAACTTCGCATTTAACGTTTTGTAAGGACCCACAATGACCCCTTGGGCCGTTCTATTTTCCATTGCGCTTTTGCTGGCGCTGTTAGTCAGTGGGCGTGTAAAACCCGCCATAGCCTTCGTCACCTTGGCCGGTATTTTTCTATTACTGGGGCTTGTCGACACCTCAACCTTGCTCGCTCAATACACCAACCCGGCGCTTGCCACGCTGTTGCTCTTACTGTTGGTATCGCTGGCCCTTGAACGCTCGCCCCTGCTGGACTGGTTATCACGCCATATGTTGAAGGGCCACCCGCGGCTTGCCACGGCACGGCTGATGGGCAGTACGGCGCTGCTGTCCGCATTCTTGAACAACACCGCAGTAGTGGCCGCTTTCCTGGGGGCTATTTCGCGCCAGCAGCATATCGCACCCTCACGGCTGTTAATTCCGCTCTCTTACGCCTCGATATTAGGCGGCATTACTACCCTGGTGGGCACGTCCACCAACCTGGTCGTGAATTCGTTTACTTTAAGCGCCAGTGGCAGCGAGTTGGGTATGTTCCAATTCAGTTTGGTAGGGATACCGGTGGCGTTGATGACGCTGTGCGTACTGATGTGGCGCGCAAATTCCCTGCCGCACCACCAACCGGAAGGCACCCACGAAAAGCTCGCCTACTTTCTAGCGGCTGACCTTAAAGCCGACTCACCCATGATCGGGAAAAGCATTGAAGAAAACGGCCTACGCAGCTTGAACGGGCTTTATTTAATGGAAATAGAGCGGCAAGGGCGGCTGATCAGCCCGGTCGCACCGGATGAGCAACTTCAAACCAATGACACGCTGGTATTCACGGGAGAAGTCGGCAAGGTGCAAGCCCTGCAGCGTTTCCCGGGGCTGCAGCTATTTGGCCATCAAGCCGATAACCTCCTCTCAACCAACCTGGTAGAAGTGGTGATTTCCCACGAATCCGGGCTTCCAGGGAAAACCCTGCAGGATGTGGATTTTCGTAGCATGTTCAGCGCGGGGGTGGTGGGTATAAGGCGAGGGGAAAAACGCTTGGAGGGGCAGCTGGGGAAAATACCGCTTCGCGTAGGTGACTGTTTACTGCTCGCGGTAAGCGCTGACTTCCGTCAGCACCGCAACCTGGACCGCAACTTCCACCTACTGAGTGGCAGTTTCACCCGGCCGCAGCTGAGCAACAAAGAAAGCCTGTTCACCGTGGGCGGGTTTGCCGCAGTCATCGCCCTGGCCACCGCAAATGTGCTCCCACTATTTCACGGATTACTGATACTGCTGGGCGGGCTGCTGCTGATGAAAGTGATCAGCCTGGCGGAACTTCGCCGCCGTTTTCCGTTTGAACTGTGGTTGATTATTGGCTCGGCGCTGGCCATTGCCCAAGCATTAGAAAACTCAGGTGCGGCAGGCTTATTAGCGACCGGCATGCAGAGCCTGTTCAGTGGCTACGGTGTTTATGCCGCGTTCATTGGCTGCTACTTACTCACGCTTATGCTCACCGAAACCATTACCAATAACGCCGCTGCGGCGCTGGCATTTCCGGTCGCCTGGAGCACCGCCAATGCCTTTGGCGCCGACCCGCTGCCGTTTGTTATGGCCGTGGCGTACGGCGCCAGCGCCTGCTTTTTAATCCCGTTTGGCTACCAAACCCACTTAATGGTGTATTCACCCGGGCGTTACCGCATCACCGACTTTTTAAAGATTGGCTTACCCGTCAGCGTGACCTATTCAACGGCGGTGTTGGTGATTACGCCGCTGGTATTTCCGTTTTGATGGAAACACTCTTTTCAAACCGTCACTTTAGGGGCTCGCCCGCTGGTTAAACCCGCTCTGAGCACCTCATCATTACCCAGCCGCACGATGGCGTCGGCCCATGCCTTTTGATCCATCGGCAACAACAAGCCATTGCGCTCATGCTGAACAATTGACTGATACACCGCGTGATCGGCATAAATGCCCACCGCACCCGCTTGGGTGATGTCAAAAAACTTGGTGGCTGAACGGGCCTGGTTAAAGGCGCCGGGCAACAGGGGTGCCAGGCCCACAATGCGGCCGGGCCGGTTCACAAGAGCTTTATAGGCGGGCCAGCTCATGGGCTGCAGAACATGCACGCGTGGCAGGTGAGAAAACAATTTGCGGATTTCAACATTGCCGATCAGCTCAAAGCTGAAGGCAGGGTCACGCTGCAACACCTCTTCCACCACCGGCAACAGCCAGCGAATCTCCTGCATGTGCGAGGCAGAGCCATGATAAAAAAATGTCTTTTGAGGTAAGCACTCAGCGTAAGGAGACTGCGGCGCCAATACGCGCGGCTGCCAATCACAATACTTATCGGCCAGCCATTGCGTAGACACCCAAAGCTCGACCTTCATCCGCCGCAGCCAGGCCTTGTGGCGCCGGGCTAGCCGGTAGATTTTCCAGCGATAGCGAAGCGGCAACTCCCGGTGAGCGTTCGAATCAAAAAGATCATCGTCCATGAAAAAAGCAAGGCGCCCTAAAGAGGCGCGATGGCGCTCTACCCAGCGCCGCCATTGAGGGGTGAGATAACGCACAAAAACCAGATTCAAGCCTGGCTCAGCTGCAATTGAATCGACCGAGGCACCAAGATCACAAACGCGCAGAGGCTCATTCGCCAGCCAGGGCTTTACGAAATAGTCGCTACTTGGGTTGTCGCCCTGCTCTACCAGAAGCCAGCTCATTCAAGCATCACCATGGCCAATCGATACGTGGATATTTACCCAGCGTGAAATCCGGTTTGGCGTAATTCAGATTCGGGTTGTAGAACGGGTCCCGCTCGATCACATCCGCCCAACGCTCACGCATATAATTCACTTCTCGTTTGGCTCGCGCCTTTTTTTCAGGGGCGTCATCTTTACCCCTGGAAACCGACTCGTAGTGATAAAGCTCAGCGTACGGCGTATAGACCACCCGGTAGCTCGCCTCACGAACCCGCAGGCAAAAATCCACATCGTTAAAAGCAACCGCCAGATTCTGCTCATCCAAGCCGCCCAGTTCACGGTACAAGGAGCGATAGGTCAGCAAGCAAGCGGCGGTAACGGCCGATAACTCCTGTGGTAAAACCGCACGGTTCATATAGCCTGGGTCGTCCGCCTCGATAACACCGTGCAAGTGATTAGCGCAGCCGCCCGGGCCAATAGCATCACCGGCGTGCTGAACCCTGCCATCACTGAAATACAACCGAGCACCCACAGCCCCCACACCAGGCTGTAATAATCTGGAGGCCATTTCCTCCAGCCAATTCGAGCTGATCACTTCCGTGTCATTGTTTAACAGGCAAACCAGCTCGCCGTCAGCATGCTCAACCGCAAAATTATTAATCGCTGAAAAATTAAACGGGTGATCATAAGCCACTACCCGCACCCGAGCATCAGCAGCGATTTCCTCTATATAGGCCAGCGTGTCCGGGCAACGGCTCTGGTTATCCAGAATCAATATTTCATAATCAGACCAGGTGGTTTTTTGCAGAATACTGTCTACGCATGGCTTCAAGAAATTCAGCATGTCGCGGGTCGGGATAACAATGCTGACTCTGGGCAGTTTGGGGGGTAAACCGTAGCGAACACGCACATGATCACGAGCATCGCGTACAACCTGCGCGTCGATGTTGTGGCGTTGTAAATGTGCCAACAGGTGTTCAGGGTGCGCCTGGGAACTGTCAGCTGCCTGATGCCAGAGCACAGCAGGAATATGCCGAATCTGGGCTTCACTGGCTTTTGCACCCACTTCCAGCGCCAACTCATAGGCACTCGGCACGTAACCCAATAAATCACGTACGGCCGCCAATGCCGAGGCCTTAACGAGCAAACAATCCCCGATATAATGACTTACCCGCTGAAACTCCGGCGACCAATCCGGTTTGAAGCGTGGTGCGACGGGTGTTTCGTCGTCAGTCAATAACGCGTGGTCAGAATAGATCATGACCGCGTCAGGGTGGCTTGAAGCCTCCGTTAAAAACCACGCCAGCGCCCAAGGCTCCAGCTTCTGCCCCGGCTGACTGTAAAGTACCCAGCCGTCCAGGCTATTAAGTGGCAGATCATCTTGCAGGCTCGTCCACACACGAACATCGGCTCGAAGCCCTATTTGCGCGTTAATCGACGCGTCGGCCTGGCCTGGCGTCTGGCGTGCGTCCATAAGCACCGGAACAGCAGCTTGGCCAGCCTTGATACCACTCACATGCCGACTCAGCCGCTGTTTCACCGCACGCGTACACGACCAATAATGATCCCGCCACTCAGCATACTCAGGCGCGGGAAAGTGATAGCGCAAAGAGCCCAGCGCACGGTAACTGCGAAACGGCTCAGAAAGTAACTCGCGCCAGCCAAGGTTCAAGCGCTTGGCTTTTTGCTTATCCAGCCCTTGAAAGCTTCCCAAAATACGACGCCAAAGCCAGTACCAGCCCGCCAGGTTGGATAATACCCCAAGAGTGAAGCCATCCGCTGATAACGGCCCTCTCTCATCCTCCACTTCTATCGCCAATTCGTGTTCGGCCTTCGGGCGCGGTATCAACTCAAACACGCGCCCTTTCAAGCTCGCCGGCAGCGGAATACGGCACTCGTGTGTGTCAAAACGGATAACAGCCCAAACACATAAAGTACGGCTTTCGGCAGGCAGGTTAGCATCAATCAGATACCAACGATTGTTGCGGTAAGGCTCAATTGCAAAAGCATTCATTCAGGGGCAACTCTGGCGCATTTCAATAGGGTTGGTATCACAGCTTAACCGTCATCAATAGACTGCAATTAACCCCATCACTCAAAGTGTGGTGCGTCCCTGAAAAACAAACCGTTGCCGTCCTTCTCAGATACTTTTGGCGCCTCCGTCTTCAGAGGCCATTCGATACCGAGGTCCGGATCATCCCAGCGAATGGAGCACTCATTGCCTGGCGCATAGTAATCCGTGCACTTGTACTGAAATTCGGCTTCTTCGCTGGTCACATAGAATGCATGAGCAAAACCAGGCGGCACCCATAGCATTTGTTTATTGTCTTCGCTGAGCATTACACCGACCCACTGGCCAAACGTTGGCGAGCTTTTGCGCATATCCACGGCAACATCAAACACTTCGCCGCAGGTAACCCGAACCAACTTGCCCTGAGGGTTTTCCAGCTGGTAATGCAGTCCCCGCAGAATGCCTTTGGCGGACTTACTGTGGTTGTCTTGCACAAACGTGTACTGCCCGCAGTACTTTTCGAACTCACTTTGGCGAAAGGTTTCGAGGAAGAAACCTCGCTCGTCGCCGAAGACTTTGGGGGTTATTAGAACGACATCCGGGATGCTTAATGCTTTATATTCCATAATCACCACAATTAATAAGTTAAAGGCTTGACAGTAAACGAGTCATCAAACCTGCTAAATAGAAAGTGAGCGCCTTGGCAGAGCCTTAGTGCTCCAGTAGCGACGTATCCAGAACATTCAGTGCGGGTTTCGCCAGATACTCAAACAGCGTGCGGGAGCCCGTCTTAATCACCACTTCCACCGGCATTCCAGGCACCAGACTAAATCTGCCCAGTTGGCGCTCCAGAGATTCCGTCTCCGCCAACAGTTTACCAATATAATAGGCGGAACCATCCTCTTCATTCACAAAACTGTCGGCAGACAAATCTACAAGCTGCCCTTGAACAATGGGCGTGCTGGCCGTATTAAACCCAGGAAAGCGAAGGTCTGCAATCATGCCCACAGCTACGGAATCAATGTCCGAGGGAGAAATCCGTGCTTCAATAACCAGATCGGCGTCTTTGGGAACCAGTTCCATCAACACATCACCCGGCCGAATAACGCCACCAACGGTGTACACAGAAAGCCCCATCACCATGCCTTCCACCGGCGCGCGAATACTCGCCTTGCGAATGCGATCTTCGACAACATACAGCCGCTCTTCCAAATCGTAAATTTCGGACTTAATCCGTGACAACTCATTAGCCGCCTCGGTTTTGGCATTTCGTTCAATCTGAATTATCTTCAAACCAGCCTCGGTTACCCTGACATTCGTACTGGCAATTTCGGACTGATGCTCCGCGATCTCGCCAAGGTACTCATCCCGCTGCCTCTGCAACTCACGAATGCGAAGGTTATTAGACAGTCCGCGGGCGTACAAAGCATCGTATTGCGCAATTTCCTCATCGAACGACGTCACCAGGCGGTTTTTCGCCCCAATGAGCTCTTTCAAGCCACCGGCCTGCAATTTCAACTGTTCAGTCTGCTGCTGTAACACTTCCGCCTCTCCCAAACGAGCAACCCGCCGAGCGAGGAAATGTTCATAGGAAGCCTTGCGCGCCTCGGCGCCCCTACCGTCCTGCTCAGGAATCTCAGGAAATTCAGGTTCTTCTGCTCCGGTTAACTCGGCCAAAAAACGAGCGCTTTCCACTTTAGCCGTCAGCAGCTGACTCGTCAGAATCTGACTCTCAGCCCTCGCCTGAGTATCATCAAGTCGCATCAGCAAATCACCTTGAGAAACCTCCTGGCCTTCCTGAATCAGGATTCTGTCAACAATACCACCCTCATAATGCTGAACCTGCTTTCGATTGCCCTTTACCTTTACCACACCCTGAGCGAGAGCCGCGCTGTCCAGGGGCGCGACAGCTGACCAGATACCAAACACCAGAAACACCAGGACGACAATGGAAACCCCAACCGCCAGAACTCGCCCGTCTGAAGTACCGTCCTTCTGCGCGGAAGAGCCAGAAAAATCGCTCAGTGACTGCAACCCCTTCATTGCGTTGGCCCCTGTGATGACTTCCGGATGACTTTTCTTACGGGAACCGGCGAGGGCTTCGAAGCCTGGTTCATTGCCTCAAGAACCTTGGCGCGATCATCAAAATCCCTCATCTGGCCGTCCGTCAACACCATTATCTTGTCTACAACGCCAACAACCGACATCCGATGCGTAATCACCAGCACGGTAATATTCCGGCGCTTAAGCTCCGACATTGCCCGGGCCAGATCACGTTCACCGGCATCGTCCAGGTTGGAGTTGGGCTCATCCAGCACCACCAACTTCGGATATTTGTACAAAGCTCGCGCAAGAGCGATTCGTTGACGCTGGCCACCGGAGAGTACCCCCCCACTCTGGCCAATAACCGTGTCATAACCAGAGGGCAAACGCAGAATCAGATCGTGCACACCAGCCAACCGGGCGGCCTCTACCACCGCCTCAGAATCCACATCACCAAACCGGGCAATATTATCCTTCACAGTACCGTCGAACAGTTCGACATCCTGAGGTACATAGCCGATAAACGGCCCCAACTGCTCCCTGTCCCATTGAACAATGTCTGCGCCGTCCAGCCGCACACAACCTTTGGCCGCAGGCCAAATACCTAACGCAGCCCGCGCCAGGCTGGATTTACCGGAAGCACTCGGGCCAATAACCGCAACCACTTCACCAGCAGCAATTTTAAAACTTAGGTTTTTCAGAACCGGCTCCTGCGCGCCCGGAGGAACCACAAATACCTGCTCAAACGCCAGGTTACCCTGGGGTTCTGGTAAATTCATCCGGGGTGGCTCTTTCGGCACCTCACCAAGCAATTCAGTAATGCGTTGGTATTGGCTGCGTGCCGCACTAAATCCGCGCCACGCACCAATCAGCTGATCAATAGGCGCTAACGCACGGCCCAGCAAAATTGAACCGGCAATCATAACGCCCGGGGAAATCTCCTGTTCCAGCACCAGGTACGCACCAAGGCCCAGAATGAGCGATTGCACAAGCATCCGGATATTGCGCGAGGCATTGGTCAAGCCAGCCGAACGAACACTCGCGTTCGTCTGCAGCGCCTGAACTTCCTGATGAAGAGGCTGCCACTTTCCGCGCACATTACCCAGCATGCCCATGGCATGAACGGCCTCTGCGTTCTGAAAATTCCGAGTCAGCAGCTGGTTAACGCCAACGGATTTTTTGCTTGCCTCCTGCAGCAAGGGATTGGTCAAATACTCGTTGACAAATGCCAGCACCAGCAACACAACAGCAGCACCCACTCCCGTCCAGCCATAGAGCGGGTGAAACGCAAACATAATGGCCAGATATACGGGCAGCCACGGAGCATCCAAAAAGGCGAACAGGCCATTGCCGGTTACAAAATTCTTCAGCCCGAACAGATCCTGCAAGCCTTGCGAACCACTGTTCGGCGCCGCACGAAGCTTATTTACAAAACCCGCATCAAATAAACGGGTAGCAAACAAACCATCAATGCGCCCACCAAGCGCAATCAACACCCTGGAACGTACCCACTCCAGGCCACCCATAGACATCATCAGAAAGGCCATTATCAGTGTCAGCACCAACAGAGTGTTGTAACTGCCACTGGTAATAACCCGATCGTAAATCTGCAGCATGTAAATAGCTGGCACAATCATCAGCAAATTAATGCAGAAGCTGAACAACACCACCAGCCAGAACGAACGCTTGCACAGGGAAAATATCTCCCTGATCAGGCTTACTTGGGTTTTGTCTTGCATAAAATACCAGCTGAAATACACGAAAAAGCGACCCTGGCCTTTTAGCCAGGGTCGCTGTAAAAACAACTCAGAGGTTGCGAAGGGATTAAGCGGCTAACACATCATCCTGTTTAACACCGTTTACCAGAATATCGTAGCCGATATCAGTCTGATCGATGGTAACAACTGCTGCGTCGCCCGATCCGTTGTCGATATTGAATTCAAAGTGCTCTGTATTAGCAACATAATCAAACCCTTCAAAGTAGTTATCGAAACCAACATCTTCAACAGCCACTGCACTGATGTAGTCAGACGGTACTTCAACGATTTCCGCAGCGGCGTCTAAAGCTTGCGGCAACACTTCCAAGGTGTAGTTGCCAAATTCCGGCCCATAACCGCTTTCGACGCTTACATACACAGTTCCTGTGCTGTTTGAAGTGAACTGAACGAACCCCACGTTTTCATCATAATTAGTGACCCGTTCACCTGTATGATCGCCAAACTCATCGGAAACGTCTAATATCCGCGGATCACTCCCCTGCCCGTCGGTGTAGTCACCCCGGCCACGAATAACGTAAGTTTGCCCGGCCTCAACAGCCACCGCGTACATGTCCACATCCTCTTGAGACTCGAATGCAGAGCGCACGCCATTTCCGACTGTAAGTGCAACGGAAGCTTCCTGAGGAGTATCTCCAACTGCATCGCGCGCATACTGGGAATCCAGATTGATCTGGTACAGGTCACCCAAGCTGCTGGTACCGATCGTTACATTGGAACCGTCAACAAGCACTGAAATCTCTGGCGCACCATCCGAACCGCCGTAGTACTGGGAGTTGTATACCGCCGTATCATCACCACCGGCGCCATCAAGAAAATCATTGCCATCCCCACCAACCAGAATATTGGCTCCATCGTGGCCAATGATTACATCATCGCCGTAACCACCTTCAATGGTGACGGTACTGGCGGGACTGAGATCCAACTCCGCATAATCATTTACAACAATGTAGTCCCTGTTCCCAGTACCAATAATACTTGCCGTGCCGTCCTCATTAACAATCACGTCGGGCTGACGATCATCAGCGTAGGAGGATACGCTAACACCCGGATCAATATTGAAGGAAGCGTAACTAACCGGCCCATCGAACCAGATATGTTCAATATCGTTTAACTGATCCACTCCAGTGTAACCATCTTCCAACCAAAGGTCGGTCACAGTGGCGTTGTAATTCGCATCAAAAACAACGCTGAACAAATCTACATCATTTACATAAAGAGTGTAGTTGTCGCCGCCGTTATCACGAACCCCGGCACTCCAGCGGCCAACGCTAGTAAACTGTTCATACGCGCTGTCATCATAATTCGAGTAGTAAACGCTGTCGTAGCCGGCACCACCGTTCATGGTGTCATTGCCGTCGTTATAGCCAGTGGAGAAGCTGTTACTACCGGCATGACCAGTCATAACGTCATCGCCCTCGTTCGCTTGGAAATCAATGGTCGCAAACTCGTTGGATGCATCCACCTCAGTGAAATCTGCGGCGTTTAGTACGTCATCCTCAGTGCTGCCATAAATAAAGCCACTGCCATCGCCATAACCTTCCGCGTAAGGACGGTCAGCAATAAATCCGCTGACCTGATATTCCCCACTCGGCAACACAGTGATATTCATCGTAGACCCATTGGGTATCGAGATCTCAACCGAATCAATTCCAGTGAGTGTGTCCCGGCCCGAATCGTTATCCGCAGCCCAAAGATCCTCGACGAAGCCATTGCCCTGCGCGTCCAGCGCAACGTGATACAAATCCTGGCCGTTGGCATAAACAGTAATGGTGCCATCCCCATTATCGCGGAAGTCAAACTCAGCGATGTTTACAGGGTTATAACCAAACTCGTCATCTTCACCGAAGAGGCTTTCCCAGATCTCATAGTCGCTGAAATAAGACGCTGTATCATAACTGGCGCCGCCAATCAGTTGATCGTTCCCGCCACGGCCCTCGAAGCGAATAAAGGCATTAACATTGGAAGAGTCGACCTCAACAAAGTTAGCTGCATTGAGAACTTCGCCACCACCGCTGCCGAAAATATTGCCACTGCCTTCGGAACCACCCCAACTCTCGGCATAAGGAACATTGCGATATCCACCGTCAATGTTATAGCCAAAACCTTCCTGATAGTTGATATTAATCGTGCCAACGGCTGTCTCAATTCGAACTCCGTTGATATTCTCAACCGTGTCGTAACCCGTATCGCCATCAACAGCCCACAGATCCTCTACCCAGCCTTCTCCCGAAAGATTCACGCTGTACAGATCCTGGCCATTCACAAACACCGTGATGGAGCCGTTATTCTCCTCCCGATACCAGAAATCGACGCCTTCCTCGGAATCCCAGAATGGGTAGAATGCGGTCTCATCAAGTGAGCTGTAATTGGCCGTATCCCATCCTGCGCCAGCACCACCATCGATCTGATCGTCTCCGGCGCCACCTTCAAACCAGTTACTTCCAACATGGCCGGTGAGAATATCATCACCACCACCACCGATAAGCGAAACATAAGAAGACTGATCAAACACCGCCGGATCAAATCCGTTATCAGCGCCCACAATTAGCTCATCACTAAACTGAGTACCTTCCAGATAACCGTTCCAGGGATCAGTGCTGATATCAGGGTAACGGGTACCAGACACCTTATAGCCCTCATCCGTTATCTCAATTTTGAGCTCATCAACCATGCCTTCAACTTCAATCGCCTGGATGCCGGTAAGGGTATCTGTACCCAGATTTTCCGGCCCCGGCCGAAGATCCGTAACAGTGCCCGTATTATCGGGCTTGAGCTGAATCAGCAGCACATCGATCCCGTTTTTGGTGACCGTCAAAGTGCCGTCATTATTATCGCGGTAATCCAGCGAAATCGAATAATCACTCAGGTCGGCCAATTCATAAGCTGCTGTGTCGTAACCAAAGTTACCATGAATTTCGTCGTTCCCTTTGCCACCCTCAATCCAGTTACTTCCAGTATGGCCTACAAGAACGTCATCCCCTCCGTAGCCTTGGATATCGATCCAGTCATTGTCACCAAACTCCGAAAACGCCGGATGATCACTCACATCGATTGTTTCAGCATTATTGGTGCCGCCAATCTCGCCGTTCATTCCCCATTCGTTAGTCTCAACCTCAACATACTGCTGGTCTTGTGTCTGGAATACATACTCGCCAGTATCTGCGTCAAAACCGATTTCGATTTGCCCGCCATCCGTCTGGATGTAAACCGACTGAACGCCAATCAGAGTATCTTTGCCGTATCCGCCAACACCCGTAGTCAGATCCTTTACCCAGCCGTTTTCGCCATCCATGAAGATTCGCATCAGCGAACCTTGGTCATCCTCCACATACAAAATGCCGTCTGACGGGCTCACACCTGCCCAAGGAGACTCCTGAGACCCACGACCATCAAATACATAAACAGCCTCTTGGTCGCCAGGGTTTTCGCCATTGAGCGCTCGATCACCGGCGTAGAATACGTCATCTCCCTCGCCACCGAAGAAAAAGTTCTCACCATTGCCGCCAACAAGAATATCGTCACCAGCCCCACCGTGGATATCGACCCAGGAGTCCAGCGTGGTGCCTTCGGGAAGCAGGTTATTTATGATAATGTCATTGCCCTGGCCATCCCCGCGAATGGCACCCTCATTAGCCCAGTCGCCGGACAATTCCGTTGTAACACCGCCGAGCGCACCCGGGCCACGACCGATAATACCGTCGCCCGTAAACTCGATCTGAAGATCCAGCTCATAAGCCTGAGCCGCCAATTCGGGCATAGGGCCTTTGTGCTCTACCAGGTTGCCATCAACATCCAGAATGAAGAATTCGTATTCGTATTCGTTGTCAGATGGCTGTTCGCCAACAATTACATATTCATCACTCGCGCCGGTATCTGCAAAACGCTCAAGAGTGAAGCTCCCAGAAGAACGCAGTTGCTGGCCATTTTCATCAAGTATTGGCGTTACCGAATTGCCTACAACCAATACGTAACCGTCATTAGTGAGCTGAAGGCTCGCATTGCCGAGTGTATCGATAATCTCGCCGGGTTGTGGGTCTACAACGGGTTCGGACAGGATGCCATCGCCGTTTAGGTCGATGCCGATAGCCAGTTCCTGTTCTACAAAACTGGCCGCAGCGCCCTCTGCGGTCTCGCTGGCCAACACTCCAGCCGCACTGAAATACATCAGAGCAATGTTGCCGTTCGTCAACTGCTTGACCGCCACAAAACCTTCATCTTTAGGTTCAGCGTGGGTCAGCGTATATCCCGAGTTATCTGCCAACGGCTGGCCGCCATCAGTCAGAGCAACCGTAGTTCCTGCCACTTCCACCTGGTATTCACCGTTAACGGTTTTCAGGATGGCAGAGCCTTCCGATTCGATCGTGTTGATTACGTTGGGCACCTCGACTTGGCCATCACCATTGATGTCCAGATTCAGATCCGCTTCGCGATCCAGGTAGCTGTCGCCAGACGACCGACCGGTCCAGTTCACCAACGTGCCGGTCTCATTGAACCAGCGCAGGCTCACCGTGCCATCCGGGAAATTCATCACCGCCACGTAGCCGCCGTCAGACGCTGGTTCCACGTGAGTAAACTCATAACCCGCATCCGCTGAGAACGGAGCACCACCGTTCGGGCGCGCCAGAGCCACATCCCCGCTGGGTGTGGAGACCGTGTACACATTGTCCACCAGCTTCAACGTGGCATTGCCGGCGCTTTCAACCACCACCTCAGGTATTTCCGCTGCCTCAATCTGGCCATCACCATTGATGTCCAGATTCAGATCCGCTTCGCGATCCAGGTAGCTGTCGCCAGACGACCGACCGGTCCAGTTCACCAACGTGCCGGTCTCATTGAACCAGCGCAGGCTCACCGTGCCATCCGGGAAATTCATCACCGCCACGTAGCCGCCGTCAGACGCTGGTTCCACGTGAGTAAACTCATAACCCGCATCCGCTGAGAACGGAGCACCACCGTTCGGGCGCGCCAGAGCCACATCCCCGCTGGGTGTGGAGACCGTGTACACATTGTCCACCAGCTTCAACGTGGCATTGCCGGCGCTTTCAACCACCACCTCAGGTATTTCCGCTGCCTCAATCTGGCCATCACCATTGATGTCCAGATTCAGATCCGCTTCGCGATCCAGGTAGCTGTCGCCAGACGACCGACCGGTCCAGTTCACCAACGTGCCGGTCTCATTGAACCAGCGCAGGCTCACCGTGCCGTCCGGGAAATTCATCACCGCCACGTAGCCGCCTTCTGACGCCGGTTCCACATGAGTAAACTCATAACCCGCATCCGCTGAGAACGGAGCACCACCGTTCGGGCGCGCCAGAGCCACATCCCCGCTGGGTGTGGAAACCGTGTACACATTGTCCACCAGCTTCAACGTGGCATTGCCGGCGCTTTCAACCACCACTTCAGGTATTTCCGCTGCCTCAATCTGACCATCACCATTGATGTCCAGATTCAGAGCCGCCTCTTGCGCCAGGTAGCTGTCGCTTGACGACCGACCGGTCCAGTTCACCAACGTGCCGGTCTCATTGAACCAGCGCAGGCTCACCGTGCCGTCCGGGAAATTCATCACCGCAACGTAGCCGCCTTCTGACGCCGGTTCCACATGAGTAAACTCATAACCCGCATCCGCTGAGAACGGAGCACCACCGTTCGGGCGCGCCAGAGCCACATCCCCGCTGGGTGTGGAAACCGTGTACACATTGTCCACCAGCTTCAACGTGGCATTGCCGGCGCTTTCAACCACCACTTCAGGTATTTCCGCTGCCTCAATCTGACCATCACCATTGATGTCCAGATTCAGAGCCGCCTCTTGCGCCAGGTAGCTGTCGCTTGACGACCGACCGGTCCAGTTCACCAACGTGCCGGTCTCATTGAACCAGCGCAGGCTCACCGTGCCGTCCGGGAAATTCATCACCGCAACGTAGCCGCCTTCTGACGCCGGTTCCACATGAGTAAACTCATAACCCGCATCCGCTGAGAACGGAGCACCACCGTTCGGGCGCGCCAGAGCCACATCCCCGCTGGGTGTGGAAACCGTGTACACATTGTCCACCAGCTTCAACGTGGCATTGCCGGCGCTTTCAACCACCACTTCAGGTATTTCCGCTGCCTCAATCTGACCATCACCATTGATGTCCAGATTCAGAGCCGCCTCTTGCGCCAGGTAGCTGTCGCTTGACGACCGACCGGTCCAGTTCACCAACGTGCCGGTCTCATTGAACCAGCGCAGGCTCACCGTGCCGTCCGGGAAATTCATCACCGCAACGTAGCCGCCTTCTGACGCCGGTTCCACATGAGTAAACTCATAACCCGCATCCGCTGAGAACGGAGCACCACCGTTCGGGCGCGCCAGAGCCACATCCCCGCTGGGTGTGGAAACCGTGTACACATTGTCCACCAGCTTCAACGTGGCATTGCCGGCGCTTTCAACCACCACTTCAGGTATTTCCGCTGCCTCAATCTGACCATCACCATTGATGTCCAGATTCAGTTCCGCCTCTTGCGCCAGGTAGCTATCGCCTGACGACCGACCGGTCCAGTTCACCAGCGTGCCCGCCTCATTGAACCAGCGCAGGCTCACCGTGCCATCCGGGAAATTCATCACCGTCACGTAGCCGCCGTCAGACGCTGGTTCTACATGAGAAAAGCTGTAAGCTACGCTATCCTCAAAGGGTGTCGCGCCATCAGCGCGCATCAGAGGCACATCACCGTCATCAGCCTCTATGGTGTAAACGTTATCCACCAACTTCAAGAAAGCAATTCCAGTTTGCTCAACGTAGGCCATACCCGGTTCCTTGTATTAATTATTAATGATTATTATTGGTTTCCAAAATTCGTGCTTCGCATTTATCAGTCGTTCCCCACTCTCTGTAAAGACTTTGCTTCATGGGTGCTACTGAGCAATAATCTTTTTTACCTTCTTTAACGCTTCACCCTGGGGATTCATCGATAGTGCCTGATCAATTATATGCGAGGCGAGCTGAGAAAATCCCAGCCTATTAAATGCCAATGCCGTCTCGCGCAGCGCCACGTGGGATGGCAGACCGGCTTTTCTGCATTCAGCTGTAAAGGCATCAGTAAACACGGACGTATCATTGGAACCATCTTTGCTGGGAAGCGATCGAGCACTTGCGAGGAGGCTAAATGCCGCAGGCTCCAGGGACTTGTCTTCAGACACTTTCAAATAGGCATTTCTTAACGGCTCCACTTGTGACTCAGCCCATTTGAACAAATCCTGTTCACTCTCACATGCGCCCTCAGGCGCAATACTTTCGTGCAAACTAACTCCAAGCCGCTGTTCCATCCACTCAATTTCACCCCGATAGGCTTCCAGTAAAGGAGCCACTATGTTGTCGCCGAAGTGAAACCTGGGGCCTTCCAGATGGCGCGCTGCTAAAACCAGCTTACTGTTCGCTACTCCCGTTAAAGCACCCTTTGCCGAATTTATCTTTCTGTTCTTGTATATCACCGAGAGGGCTGCAAGATTGAGCGATTGATTGTCGTCAATTACTTCTTTAGGTGCCTGACTTATACCAACGCGATGATAGAAATCAGATACCACATCCTGCCCAGACAAAACATTACGATCAAAAAGGACATACGTCACAGCAGCTGGACCAAAGATATCCTCCAAAGACTCAAATCGCTGCTTATATTTTGGAAAATGGAGCTCTGGCCGGAAGAAAGCACCTCCATTTTTTATTACTTCCTGAAAAGCGCTCTCGGTATAACTGACGGGCCTTCTCACATAGGCAATTACTTGAAACTCGTCAAATCTGACCGAAAGGGCCGCCTTCAGGTTTTTAAGAATTTTACTATTTCCCTCCAACGAAAGGTCCTCGCCGGAAATAACAAGCGTTCGGTCTGCGTGCTTTATCTGCTCCTCGAAATGAGCTAGCCATTTAATGCGATAGCTATCCACATCAGACGGTTTGTCATAACCCCTGAACCTCAGTCTCGGATGACCTAAAGGCTCTTCGCCAAAGAGAGTCCGAAGGGCTACAGAATGATTCGGATTATCCAAAGTCAAATACTGAAAATCAGGGCTATCTAATTGCGAAATAGCCCCCTGTATGGACGTTGACCCCGTCTTATGCATACCTACATGGATAACACACTTCATTCAAATTCCTTACAGATAAAAGGGCGAATTACGAATATTTGAAACCGAACCTACTGGGCGAACTTCCACAACTGACGGAACTTCAGGAAAGCTTGATAGATCGCAACTAAAGGCGCAATCCAAGCCAAAGTTATCCATCAAATCAGCTCTTGGCCTATTCGCCTTTATCGTTGTGTAATGCTGACCGTTAACGAAAATATCAAGAAATACCGGATCCGCTGAATTCTCTCTCCGGCCCCAGCCAGAAACCCGGCAGCGGTCACAGACATCTATTCTGCCATGGACAACGCCAAAGCGACGCTCTCTGACTGACTTTGCTTCTTGATACAACAACTTGTCAAACCCAATAAGAGGCATCAACGCATCTATCAGGCCTTCGTTATTTTCAGAAAGGGAAGAATCTGCGTCATTACGAGAATTCTCTGCAGGCACCATCTCCGGCGTCTCCAAGCCAGCAGCCAAAGCCAACTCTGGCAAGTCCCTGTCAAACGACTCGACAAAACCAAAAAAATCCAAACCCTCAAGTGCCTTCTTCGCTGACGTCAGATCCTCCGCATCCACGGCGCCGCCACCAGCACGCAAGTATCGTACCTGCGTATTATCCAGAAGATTCCACTCCTGTTGTGTCAGGTCCCGGACAAAACCGGCAACGTCCGACGAGTCACTGAAATCTAGCGCACGTAGCTTAAGGGCGAGAACCCGGATGTATTCCGGATGTTCAGAGAACCTTTTTTCTTCACCAGGCATCGCCAGTCTTCTAATCCATGCGAGATGGGAGACAATATGGCTTTCAGGTTGACGAAAAAAAGTGAATTTAAAATACTCTGTCAGATTGAGCTTTTGCCCGAATTCAGAAAGCGTCCTGTGTCCCGCAAGATAATTTTTTCCGGCGACAAGCTCCGGCCTCGACTCATCATTATCCCACAATGGCTGACTTTCCAAGTGAAAAAGGCAGCGAGAGCGCCCCAACCTTTCCTCAAAAAACTTGTTTACTGAGCTACCAGCAGTCTTTGCAATATGCACAAAAAGATATTTCATTTAACGCCCAATTGAGAAATCTTCACGGTCTTTAGTCAGGTTCTGGCTATAGTAAGGGTCTGCATCAAGCAGGTGACCCCAGCGAGAGCGCATATAGCCAATCTCACTCCCGAAGCGCTTCAATTTCTCGGGAGAATCTTCCGCACCACGGCTGATCGACTCATGATGGTAAAGTTCCGCATAGGGTGTCCACAGATTTCTATAACCTGCCTCGCCTACTCTCAGGCAAAAATCGACATCATTGAACGCAACAGTAAGATTAGTTTCATCTAGCCCTCCCACTTCTTTATAGACTTCTTTCCTGACCAACAGGCAAGCAGCAGTCACTGCGGAAAGGTTCTGAGGGAGGATTAATCGATGGAAGTAACCGAAGCTGTCTCTATCAAAATACTTGTGAGAATGGCCAGCAACCCCGCCCAACCCCAGGATTACTCCGGCATGCTGAATCTGCCCGTTGTCGTAGTAGAGCTTGGCACCAACACAACCAACATCTGTACGTGATGAGTGACGCACCATCTCCGTTAACCAATCGGGACTGATCACCTCGATATCATTGTTAACCAGCCCCACGATGCTTCCATTACTCTTGGCCACACCAAAGTTGTTGATCGCAGAATAATTGAACGGGTAATCGTATCTTTCAACTCGAACGCGTTTGTCTTCATCTTGAATTTTATCAAAAAATTCAAGAGTCGAGGGTTCAACACTACCATTATCGAGAATCAGGATTTCATAATCAGCATAAGTCGTTTTTTTTAGGATGCTTCGGACAGCAACCTCCACCAACGCTCTGCGATCACGGGTTGGAATCAGCAGACTAACCAGCGGGTTTGGCTTTGCGATCGGCCATTTTACACGATAGGTATTTGGCACCAGCCCTTGCTCTACTTCAGTACCGTCAGGTCCGTTCGCTGCAAAATAATCATGAAGCGCCTTTAGGCCCGCCTCTGTTGTGTAACTTTTCTGTCCGGAATCCCGTGCCGTAGAGCCCTCAATAGCTCGCCAGTGATACAGTACATGCGGTATGTGCACAATCTGTTCAGGTTCGACGAAAGGCAAACACCTGAGTAAAAGATCCTGATCTTGACTACCCTCTACTCCGACTCGGAAGCCACCAACTTTTTTCAGAAGCTCCGTTTTATAAACGCTGAGATGGGAAACGTAGTTTTGAGCAAAAAAAAGATCAGGATTCCATGCGCTTTTGAAATGAGGGTCAGACCGAGCGCCTTTCTCATCAATTTTGTCCTCATCACTGAAAAAGACAACAGCATTGGGCTGACTATCAATTGCCTCTGCCATCAACAAAAGCGCATGAGGCGACAGTGAGTCGTCATGATCCAGAAGCGCTACATAACTGCCCGTAACGATTTCAAGAGCACTGTTAGATGCTTCAGAAATATGGCCATTGCGCTCCCGGAAAACCACTTTAATCCGCTCATTAAGGGCCTGGTATTCTGCCAAAACACCCCGCACCTGCTCTGAAGGAGATGCGTCATCTGCCAGACAAAGCTCCCAATGGGGATAAGACTGGACCAAGACAGACTCTATGCAATCACGCAGCCACGCTGGCTCAGGGTTATAAACCGGCACCACGATGGAAATGACATGCGTCTGCGACAAACCGCTGATCCGTTCGGCCACTTGGCCGCGATCGGGCATCGCTGGCTGTTCAACAGCCTGAATCCAGTCCTCATACTCAAGTGCTCCGGGAGGCTCCGCAAAACTTTCCTGATATCGCGAATGCACCAACTCCTCAAAACCAAGCTCAAGCTCTGCAGCATCTGATCCAATTTGCGCCTGAGTTTCGTCAGGCGACAGCCCATCGTATTGAAAGCCCGGCTGCACCAGATGCCCCAAGCATTCCGTAATCGCGTCATCGTGATCGACGGGCGTGAAGGAAACGCCATCTATCCGAAAAAGCCCCGGCTTCTCCTTGGGGTCCAGGCGGACCAATTCCGCACCGCGAGGGAGATAAACAAGCCGACGGCAAACTTCATCCCGGTTGACCATCAAGGTGATGCTATCTGCCTCTGAAAACCCGCCTCCGGATTTGAAATAGACCTTGGCTCTGTGCCTGCTGCCGGGAAAATCCATGTGCAGGCGAGCATCGTACCAGCCCGGAGAGAGATCCAGAGGTTTGTCCTGGTCTAATACCAGAAAATAAGGATCCAGCCCTTCAGAAAGCCAGTGATACGCTCCTTCAATACGTCTGGTGACTTCATTGACTGGCCTGAGGCGCAAACCGGAGCCCCCATTGAGAAGGCGAAAATAATGTGAAAGCCAAGGCGCGCCATCCTCCAGGTCTACTGGTAATTCATCCAAACACCGCACGATGACGTCGCTTACGGAAAAACTGACCTGGGAATTCGCAGGGTCAAGCCTCAACCCCTGCACCTCTCCGGGCGAAAAAAATGCCAGACAGACCTTCCCGTAACCAGCGGCCACCTTTTTGGTAATCACCAGGTCCTCTTCATAGCCCTCACCGAGATTCATATAAACCTGATGCTCTGTGTCAGTATCAGCGGCAAACACATATTCCAACACCAGCCAACCAGCCGTTGACAGTGGGTCGTGGTTATCGGGATTAAGGTAAAATTGCGGGTCATCACTATGACTCCGCCACTGATAGTCTGCACCAGGTGCCAAAGGTGTGAGGCCCTGCAACGGGATCAATGATACGGCAGAGAAACCTGCAGCCGGCTTAACGCCCCTGCCCAGCATTCTTCTACCAATTATTTTTACTGATTTAAAAATTCCCATAAATCCTTTTAACCTAGGTGTTAATGCCAAGAATACTGTTGAGTGACCGGTTTCTGTTCAACTCCCTGGACTGATAAAACGGTTGCACAAAAGACCGATCAAGACCAGGAACATACCTTGCCAGAGAAAAACATTTACGGTGGCCACTCGGATTATTGCGCTCACCAATTACACTCTCGTAGTAATGTCGATTCGGGCTCCGACTCAACTCGATTTGCCTCAGATAAGACGCTCTAATCCAGAAAAAGTTATGCCAGGCCCAGCCAAATCGTGACGGAAATAAACAAGCTTTAGCCACCGAGCTCTTTGTGAAAATTGAGTCAACCGGACACGAGAGCAAAATGTCCATATGCATTCTGAAGATTTTCATTTGTGCGGGACGACGGTTGAAAATCCCTTTGGAATGGGAATACAGGAATAACGCATCTTCCTGATATTGCTCAGCACAAACCTTCATAGCGTTAAACCCGGGATACTCAAAATTATTTTCCCGGAAGATCAAGTCTTGAAAAATCTCAAAACCATACTTATTTGCCACCGACCATACCGAAGCATCCACCGGGGACGGTGCGGTCACCACCAACTTAACTTTATGATCTAAGTTGTTATACCTGAGAAGATGGAAGATAAACGCCGCCTGAGTATCAAAGTAGTTCAATCGATCCAAACAATCAGATTCAGCCTCTTTTTCATTTCCAATGTAAACCTGAAAAAACAATACCTTAGGGAGTCGGCTTGAACTACTCACACTGCAATTCCAGCTTTAGCTAGAAGCACCTGACCGGTTTTCTCGACTCTCACATCAACACAATCGCTTCCTTTTAAGTCGAGAGGCATCCTGAAACCGACATACCCTCGTCTTGGCACAAAAAACCTGCATAGCGGAGGACAAAAATCAACAGCACGAACAATCTTGTGCTGAAAACCATTTACAAGAATCACAATACTAACCGGCTCTTCGGACTGAGCCCACCATGCCCATCCGGAAACTACTGCCCCGCGTACTGAACAAGCCCCATGCACCCATGGCAAGCTCGCGGCTACTAACCGCGACCGCTCCATCAACAAGGAACGACAGCGGTTATAGAAGTTAATATCTTGGTTATTGAGCCGCGAAATTTCACGCACCACAGAGGAACTCAAATCATGCTTCATCCCACGCTTTGTATGCGCCCTGTTCAACTTCAGCTCAGGAATTGAAATGCCATACCGGTGATTTATGAGGCTCAGACTCGCTTTATAGTGCTCAGTGACCCCAATGAAACCATAAGCAGCAACCGGCAAATTTCCGAGTACACTTAATTGACGATTTCTGTACTTATTTTGCCGATAAAATTTTTCAAAACTCCCTTGGTAACTATTTATTCTGACATGGTGAGAGTATTCAGACGCTATCCTCTGAACCGGATCACGGACAAAAGTGACCGTATTCGCAGCACCACACCCTGCAATAAATTTATCCACAGAGACATGGCCTGATATCATCGTTATACCTGCATCTTTGCAGGCATCAAAAAACTTATATGGATCTTTATTTTCACCATAGATATATTGGTGAACAAGCTCTGAAGTTTCATTGGCTTCCTGATTATAGTCATAAGCAATATTACAACTGCCAAAATACTGTTCAGCACCGATTCGAAAACTTGTGCCTGCGGTTTTCGGCATATGAACAAAATTCAACATCAGGCTTTCATCCGGGATTTTAATTCAAAAAAAACATAACTGTAATACTCAGGCATAACGTGAGTGTCCATTTCTGCCGTGGAACAATCAGCATATTCCAAGCGTGTGAAACCTGATCTCGCATACACATGCTCAGAAGACGCAATAAAAATATCTTCATGCAATTTTATATCCCGGACGGCTTTTTTCATCCATTCGCCGCGACGGGCTCTCTGTTCTGTGCCCGTTAAATCCCTTTTTAGCCAGAAACTTACCTGTATGCTGGGCAAGATACGAACCAAAGGTAACAACCCGGTCCCCGGGTGTAATTCTGAACTTCGGATCCCACAGCCCGGAAATATCAAACATAGACCGGCTAGCAACAGCTGTTTTCCAAAATACCTCGTTACCGAGGTGCTCATGAGAATTCACTACCATACCCTTCTAAAAGTGGCTTAGTCTGCAAAGAAACTCTTTGGCCCTTTCGGGGATTTGGTGGCTTTCGCGACCACTGAGAGTATTTACTTCAACAAGCCCCTCAAATACTGCCCGTAGCTGGTCTTATTCAGCTTATTAGCACACTCCAGCAGGTACTCATCACTGATCCAACCCTGACCCCAGGCAATCTCTTCCAAACAGGCCACTTTCAAGCCCTGACGGTGCTCTATTGTCTGAACATACTGGCTGGCTTCAAGCAGGCTGTCGTGGGTACCGGTATCCAACCAGGCAAAGCCGCGGCCCAGGCGTTCTACGTGCAAATCACCGCGCTCCAGGTAGGCGTTATTCACACAGGTGATTTCCAGCTCTCCCCGAGCAGAGGGTTCTACGTTTTTGGCGATTTCCACCACGTCGTTGTCGTAGAAATACAGGCCCGTTACGGCGTAATTGGATTTTGGCTGTGTCGGTTTTTCTTCGATGGACAAGGCCTTGCCGTGTTCATCAAAATCCACCACGCCAAAGCGTTCCGGGTCTTTCACCATGTAGCCAAATACAGTGGCTCCATGGGGCTTGGCCGCGGCACGTTTCAGCTGGTCAGAGAAGTGCTGGCCGTGAAAGATGTTGTCGCCCAGTACCAGGCATACGGGGTCTTTGCCAATGAACGCTTCGCCGATAATAAACGCCTGCGCGAGGCCATCCGGGCTGGGCTGTTCAGCGTAGCTGAAGCTCACCCCGAACTGCTGACCATCACCCAAGAGGCGTTGGTACTGGGGCAAATCGTCCGGGGTGGAAATGACCAGAATCTCTTTGATACCTGCCAGCATCAACACCGAGATCGGATAATAAATCATGGGCTTGTCGTAAATGGGCAGAAGCTGCTTGGAAACGCCGTGGGTAATCGGGTGCAGGCGCGTGCCGGAGCCGCCGGCAAGGATGATACCTTTCATAAACCTTCCTGGTGAATACGCGTATGTTTTTGAATACGTTATCGAAATTTATTATACAGCTGCCAGTAGTCGGCGGCCATCTCGGCGCAACTGCGCTGTCCTTCTTTTTGCCAGCGGTCAACATGGCCTAGGGCTTTTTGCCAGGCCTCCGGTGTTTGCGCGGCCAGTATGGTCGCCGCCATGGCCGGTGCGGTGATGGTTTCCGCTAACCAGCCGGCGCCGGTTTTCTGCAGGCGTTCGCCCACCGCGCCGGTATTAAACCCTACAACCGGCAAGCCAACCGCCCAGAGTTCTGTCAGCGTGTGGCACCAGGTTTCTGGCCAGATAGACAAAACCGCGCCCAAGTGGGGGCGAAGAGTGGCGACATGCTTGTGGAAGTCTTCCCGCCGGTACTCGCCATGCACCACAATGTTCGCAGGCGCGCTGTTTTGCACATCGGCAGACAAGGTACCTAGAATGTGCCAACGCACATGGGCCAACTCGGGCATTTGCGCCAACTGCAACAGTATGTTGGCGCCTTTTGCCTGGGCCATATGGCCCGGCACCAGAATACGTAAAGGCTCATCGAGTTCTGGCTGTACCGCCAAGGCGGCCAGAGTATCAAAATCCCGGCCATGAGCAATCACCGGAAAGGGTTTGCCCGCCAACGCGGGAAACACGTCCAACATGGTATCGCGCACCCGTGCAGATGTGGCAACAAACCCCGAACACAAAGCGAGGGCGCCGGCGAACTGATTTTGCCAGGTATAAACAGACTCGTGCTTAAGAGGCCGAACCTGATCATCAGGCCATAATTCCTGGTGACACTCCCCCTGGCTTGCGGTACACCGGCCGCCACAAAAAACCTGGCGTTCATCCAACAATTTTACAGAAGGGCAAGCCGCGTAATAATCGTGAAATGAATACACCACTGGAATACCCAGCTCGCTGGCCACATCCATCAAGCCAAGGCTTTGCCAGGCGGAATGGCGCACGTGAATCAGCTGAATGCCATAGGCTTCAAGCCATTGTTTCGCCATCGCATCGTAACCGGCCAGGCTGTGGGGAAAGGCCGAAACCGGTTGCTCCAGGCGGTAACGCTCAAGAGGCACGTAAATGCCCTGGCTGAACAAATACAACACTATGTGCGGCCCAGTGCAGCGCAATACAAAACACTCCACCTGGGTATCCACCCGTGTACCCAGGGCAGCCATCAAATCCTGATTGGTTTGTGGAGTGCCGCCGGATTGAACGGATAGCACATATAAAACTCGCAACACACCATCCGGTGCCAGCCCAGGATGGCTACCGAACCAAGATGGAAGAACGTTCGGTAAGGGGGACTCTGGCCAGCGTGACCCCGCCAGCTTTTTCAGCGCCCGCTCCTCAGGGGTAAGCGGACGCCCCTCCCGAAAACCGGCATTCAGGAAATGCTTTAAGGGGTGTATCAGGCCCGGATCAAGATCCGAATTGGCTGCAAGGTATTGCGCGGGATCAAACCGGAGCCCCGGCTTGCGGCCCTCTGCAAGGCCGTACTCGACAAAGTGATCCCACGGCGCAATCCCACTGGCACGAACATCCGCGTTAGCGGCAAGATACCAGTCTGCATCAAATAACCTGAGCTTCTCCAGCAGCGCCAGCTGCTCTGGCGTCAGGCTCATTCATCGTCCATGGGTGGCGCGAAAGCTCGCCCTTCACTGCGCCCGAACCGCAAATAATGAACCAACGGGTTGATGCGGGCTTTGGCGACATCCGCATTGGTGCGAATATAAAACGCCGAATGAAACTCCGGGCAAGGATTACGGCCTTCAAATCCACCAAACAAGGCGTAGTGCGCGGCCGGGTTTTTAGCGAACTTTTCAGATTCCGCCACATCTGGATAAACTTCCAGATACCATTCCGCATCAAACAAATCGCTTTCGGCAATCAGCGCCACATGTTTAAGATTTTTCTCCCGTTCTTCCTGAGTCATGGGCGCGACCACGGCCGCTGCAGAGGCTGCTTTAGCGACAGCCGCCTCTGCCTGCTCACGCAGGACCTGAACCTGCTGTTGCAGCGCATCTGCCTCGGCTTGCTCTTGCTCCAAAAGCTCCGTCGACCGGGCAATCTCATCAAACCGCTTGGCAACAGCCGCCTGCTGCGCCTGCAACTGCTGCTGCAACTCGTCTAAACGGTGCTTACTGTTATCGTCTGACACATTCATATCCTATTTCCATAAAAAAGCGTTTTCTACCATCAAGGCAGTATATCAAGCGGAGCCTGAAACGGGCGATGTTCCGGGTGCTGAGCCAGGTACAGATCAGCCGGTTGCCCGGCCTGTTTATGCCAGGCAAAGGCCGCCTTCCGGTAGTCAGCCCTAACCCCGGAAAACTGCGTTGCCAAATGGGTGCGCGGCATTACCGTAAGCGCCGTAGGCACCACACGGCCAAACGCCAGCGGCACTCCCGGCAGCACCTCGCCGGTCGAATTCGGCCCGAACACGGCACGAATACGGTCATAGTATTCCGTGTCGGCCTCTACCCGCACGTTGTCCCAGTAGCCCAACCTGTCAAACACCTTGCGCCGGAACAGAAGCGACGAAGTGTTGCGGTACACCCAACCTTCTTCCATCCGCCAACGGCTGAACACAAGCTTCGGCGTACAGCGTACCCAGTGGGAGTTACAGACCAGCCAAAGCGGGTTGTCCTGCAAGCTCTGCCATTGCAGTTCAAGCTTCTGGGGGTGCGACCAGTCATCAGCGTCGTGCACGGTAAGACACGCACCACGAGCTTCCGACAAACCGCGATTTCGCGCGGCATAAGCCCCTGCATTTTCTGACTGGCGCAGAACCCGAAAGCCCGGATTCTTGCTAGCAAAAGCCTCGGCAATATCGGCGGTGTTATCGGTGGAGGCATCATCCACCACAATCACTTCCAGCGCTCCCGGGTAAGCCTGGGCCAGAGTTTGTGCCGCCAGGCTTTTCAACGCCGTCAATAAACCTGCGCCCGCACTAAAGGCCGGGACAATAACGGAAACCAGTGGCGCCTGCTGTGTGCCTTCACACCGCCCAAGAAAAACCGCGGGCTCTGCGGTGGCCAGGTTGTCCATCGTGAGCAGCTCATCAGAAGAACCCAGGCAAACCGTTTGCAGACCTTGCCGTTGCCATACCCGGTTAATCCAACTTAGGCGCTGGGTTTGCAAAGCATTCGGCGGGAATTCTGAAGCCCCGTTGCCATGCACACCCGTTGCCGCTAACAGATTGGCAACAGCCAGGCAGCCATCTGCAAGTGCCGGCGCGATCGCAACAAAACACCCCGCTTTGCGCCAGGCCTCCGATAACTGCCCACCGCGGGTAAGCGCCTCTACCTCAAGCAACTCCGGCCCATAATGGGCGGGTAAACGCAGCTCATATTCCGCACGCTGTGCCAGCACAGCAGCCGCTTTTTGCCACTCCTCTCGCCAGGCGTACCAACGGCCCAGTGAAAATGCTGCATAGGAGGCTTCAAGTGGGTTTGCATCACCCAGCAATTGCTGCAAAACCTGCAAGCAATCCGCCACCGGAGTGGTTTTTTGCCATAAGGCATTATCCCATTCCGGAGCCCTCAACTGGCAGGGCATGCGGCCTTCTTTTATGCCGTGGCTCAGGTAATGTTTGAGTGGGTCAATGCCTGCTTGGGCTATGTCCGGGTATTGGTGAAGGTACCAGTGGGGGTTGAACCAGGATGGTGTTTTTTGGAGCATAGGTTTGGAAAGTTTTACCGCCGATACTATGGCTTGAAAAAGCGAATTATTTAAGGCCGGGTGGCCCTAAAAGCACCATTATCGCCTTCCGGTGGCGACGTAACATCAGTCATAGTTAGCCTGTTCATACGTTTTAAGAGATTTGGCAACCTGATCCCCAACTCGCAACCAGCACTTCCCCAAACGCTGCTCAGGTGTGCCTTTCGGCATGTACTCGATATAGTTTCCTGTCGGCCAAAACTCCATTACTGAAGCTGCCGCGCGAACCCTACGTGACGACCGAATACGAACTTTCATATTAAAGGCTCCTAGAGGTCTTTTGGGATGACATCCCACAACGCTTTTTCATAACATAGCAAACCCTGCAACCCTCGTCGAATCTTGCCAAAATTTTGAACAAAAAGTTTCTCCTCATCTTTCACATAACAGCGTATCTGGTGCCCCCTAGCCGTGGATCAGGCATTCCAAGGCTTCAATGGCAGCAATGAGATCATTCAGTACCTCTGGCGATACGGGTCGACCGTGTGCCGCATCATTGCGAATGCTCATGATCTTCTGGATCCGGCTGAGGTGCCATTTATCAAATGCAGGACGCAAGCCTTTTCGCTTATATTCCTTGAGCTGCCGATGAATGGGCGGCATCCGAGGTGGATCTTGGCTCTTCTCCAGGGCGACCCTTTTTATTTCTGCGCAGGTCTCAGCCGATAGTTTCGCCCCATACTGCCTGAGGAACTGATCTCGAGTATTCACTTCCATTTCGACTAAGCGTGGTGTGATCGCATCAGCGACAAAAGCTTCGAAGGCACCGGCCAAATCCAGCACTGCACGTCGAGTGTTGTACGCAGAGACATGAAACTTAGCACTTTCCAAGAGCTCGCGCCCAAAGCCGATATGTTCAACATCATGAGGTTTAAACCGAACTTCATCTTTTAGCATGGGAGCGCCGGCGCTCACCCGCAAGAACTCAAAGTTTGCCATCGGGATGTTCCGAGCAAGGCGACCGACAGAGTCAAACTGCTTAAAAGCGAGCTGGTTCAGATCGCCTGGGAGCACCTCTGGAATATCGCTGCGACCGGTCTCTGCCCGCAACCCCATTATGAACTTATTAAGTCTGAGAACCGCAACGCGCAACGCTTCTGGATAGGTCTCTATGTTCTTGTATTGCACATTGCCTGGAGGATAGGCGGTATCAATCTTCAGTTCTCCAGGAAGCCACAGTTCAACAACGCTCTGTGCGTAAAGGCCCGACGGGCTCATCATACTGTCGAGACGCATACCTTGCGTAGCTTTCCAGCCAGCGCGAGGATTGATAACACGCACGTGTTGCACGAACGCAATCACACCCTCGCTTCGGTAAATGCCCTCCAAAACAGGCAAAGCAAAGGGCAGCTGAAACCTCAGCCAGCTGCCCGGCAAAGGGCGCAGGGATTCAAACTCTTCACGAATAGCCCGCAATGCGGGATAGTAATCTAGGCTTCTGTCATCGTATACACCAGCTATGTGCTGGCTTCGCTGAAGATAGAAGCAGCCAGGATCAAAACCAAGAACCTGAAGCAGCTTTTCCGCTGCAACTGCCTTCCCATCAGGGGTACGCAAATCTTCCGAAAGAATAGCATCAAGAGTAGACTCGGCTGCTTTCGTCTCAGCGGGAAGCTTCTGCCGAGCTTCTTCAAGGGTGGCTTGAGCTTCGGGGTGGCCGTCCAGCACAAGACGATGGAGCTGGAGGAGACCAAACAGCCTTGCAGCATCTAATGTGTTCGGCGCTGGGTTCAAAATCTTTTCAAGCAACTTGCCTGGCGCGCTATAAGTCCACTGTGGTTTAGGCTGCAGTCCCTCCTTGGCGGCAGCAATGATTTGAAGCTCCGCATTGAGTTCCTTAGCGATTGATATGTCAGTTTCCGTGCCAGAGGTAACACGGAGTTCCGGAACCCCATCCAGCGAAGATAAAAGATGTGCAATCCCGCGGGCAACCTCTCCCCAGTCTCCACCCCTTTCAGCTGGTATATTCAGCTCAGGGTATAGGGTAGGTTTATGCAGTGCAGCTGGCCCCTGTGGCTGTTCATCAGCGTAAACATTCATAAAGGGAGCGAAACCATCGAGCTTTTCCTGCAAACGTTGGAATAGCGGGATTATCTGCCCGTGAATCCAAACTTTATTAATCGCCATGCTTCTGCTTTTAAACCTATTTAGCCGATAGATGAAGTCCGGAATCAAACCAAGCCTTAGAACTTGTCATTGCGCGGAAAATAAACCCGATAAGGATACTTCTGCCAAACCGTCACTGCCTAAGTGTGTTTTCGTGTGCCTGAAACGCCGCCCTTCAATATCCAACACGTCCTGTTGCCAAGTGCGGAATGGCGTTTTAGCTGGCTCCCCGGTTGGCAGCTTCAAAAATACCGGATTCGACGTACCCATTGCTGACAGCTTGTCTTCCCGGTAAGCGGTATAGAAAGTAACCTCTCTTATCTGCACACCAATAACACCGGCTAACGCCACCGCATTGATTAAACCGCCTTGAAACTGCTTTATCACATGACTCCAAGACTTCTCTTTTATCGTTCTTTTACACTCGACAATGTGTAAAAAAGCTTCAAACTCATTAATAAACTCCAAAACAGTGCCATCGGCCACTTTCCGGAATTTTATATAAACCAGAGCATTTTTCTCTGTCGTTTTCACTGAGAGCAGTTTTTTTGAGGAGACGAAAGTAACCTCCGCTTTACCCTCCTCGGCCGGCTCAATCACACTTACCCTGTAACCATACTGGTAGTGATTAGCGTCAAACCAACTTAGGCGCGTACTGAAGTCAAAATCCATTTCTACCGCTTACTCCATGATGTCCATTGTTTCTTCAGACAAGTCCAGCAAAGCTTGATTAAACGTAGGCGCCACAAAGCCATAGTTTGTACGCTCTAGCGCACTTACCTCAGAACGGCCATCTTTTCCCACCGTAAACTGATAGGCCCTCACCTGGTCAGCTTTTAACAGATCGTCCTTCTGGTAGCCGTACCGGGCCACCAACTCCGCGCTATCCTTGCGGCCCTCCAAACGAATCATGTTGTTAACCTGCTGAAAAATCGTATCGCTATGGGTTGTGCACCATACCGGCACGCCCGCAGTCACCACTCGGGACAGCGCTCTCATAAGCTTGCGCTGTAACGCAGGGTGCAGATGGGCCTCTGGCTCTTCGATAATCAGGGATTTGTACTTGATATTGGAACGAAGGAAGATCACCACCGGCGACAGTTCGCCAACCAGTGATGAAGCAACATGATAGGGCAACGAGGTGTTTGCTTTAGCGGGCCGATAGGAATAGGAGTTAATCGCGCCCTCCGACGACTCCACCTTTCCACCCATTAAGTCGTGCTCAATGTAATTGGCGATGGGTAAAAGCTTGGCCAAGCGGGACTCCCGATTTTCTGTCAAACCCTGTAAAAAGCGCACCACAGGCAGCGTGAACGCGCTGCTCACGCTTTGGCCACCCCAAGCATCCATCAGCTCAGCTGTCAGCGCTTTATAAGTCAGCATAAAGCCGGAACGCGCGGCGGGAAGGTACAAGGTTTCGCCTTCTACGCGCCGGTTCACCTTCGCGCCAACCGGAAACAGCGGCGAGCTGAGATCGCCCATGATTAAATTCCAGCACAGGTACTGGATCATCCGGTATTTATCCGCATCGGAAGGGCCGGCTCCAGAAACTAACGGGAACCTCACATAATGCTTGCCAGACGAAAAACGCCACTGAACATTGTCTGCCTCGTCCTTTTCATCCCACTGAATTGCCAGCGGTTTGACACGCTTGAAGTCGCTGATTGACAGGTGGTCAATGGATAACTCTGAATGAGAAAACACTTCTTGCACCAGCTCGTTCTTGCGGGATCGCAATAACGTGTTAAACCACCCTACCAATGCCGCTTCGAAGTCTGGCGTAACCTGAGTGACACCCGGATGCAAAAGCTGCTCACAACGCTTATACGCGTCTGTGGCGGGCGGCTCTTTGGGAAACAATGTGCGACCCTTGGCGAGCACACCCCACAGCATAGACACCAGATAACTCTTGCCAGTGTTGTTTTCACCGACAAAAAGCACCAAAGGCGCCACTTCCACCTGCGCTGATCGAATCTTGCCAAAATTCTGTATATTCAACGTCCAACGCTGTTGCATTACATTTTCCAGATTTTGAAAAGAAGGGAGCTTTGTCGTTACCACTTAGGAGTATAGCAAGCCAGCTAACCAACCTCATGATCATTGCCACCAAAATCAAAAAGCGACTCCGCATCTTCCTCCAACCTACTAGGTGCGCCAGAGGAAGAATCCACAGAATCAACATCAGACTTGCCCGGGCGAGTTAAACGCCCCAAACCTTTCTCCAACGCGTAATACTCCACCGTAAAGCCGTAATCCTTGGCCCATCGCTCGCAAATATCCTTCTCTTCCTGGCGGATGGTGTCGTCCAGCCACACCTCGGCATGGGGCGAGAGTTTGTCGGCCAGAGCAGGCAATGCGGGGTAGCGGCTGAATAAGCAAGTCGCGCCAGGTGGGCCATCCACCCACAGCAGATCAACCTGTTCGATGTCGTCGAATAGCGATTGCGCATACCAACGGGAAGGCTTTTCAGCGCCCTCGGGGTTCAGGTGTTCGCCTTCCCAGGTTTCCAGATCGCCGATACGCAGACCTACCCAGCCTTGCAGTTGTTCGGCTTCGAGCGTCTCCAGCGTTTGCGCGCCGTAGTAATCGCTGTGTTCCATAGAGATCAATCGGCCGCTGCCGTTCTGGCGCAAGGCATCAGCGATTACCAGCGTAGACGCACCACTGCCGAACTCCACCACCACACGGGGCCTCGTGGCCATGATGTGGGTATGCAGGCGCAGCAGAACATCTGGCGAGGCAGCCCAGCCCCGCAACGGCGGCAACTGGCCTTTGATGGCCAGGCGGCGCTGTAGCCAGGAAAGGCTTTCCAGCTGGGCGTAGAGGCGATTCTGGACAATGACCAGATCCCTGGTGAACCGATCAGCGTTGTCCTTGCTTGCCTGCAACAGCTTTGTCTCCAGCTGCTCAATCTGATTATCTAGCATCATCTCGGCCTTCTTGTTGTCCGATTTCAATGAATCCGCACCTATAACGTCGAACTCTTTATCGTGCCCCTTATTCAGCGAATGCGACTGGATAGCCAGCCGATAAATACTCAAAAGCTGCTCGTGCACCTGCTGAGCATCAAAAAAATTCTGGACTATTTGAACCCCAAACACTCCCAACCTGGCGCGGTAGCTTTCAGAGGTAAGAAGCTTACCCATGTCCTGATGCACCTTGCTGGAGCTATAGTCCTTTTGACAATTACCCACACCACCGAAATTCGAATAGACCGCCTGCTGCCAGGTACCCGGCTGCACCAGGCCGACATAACTTTTACTACCCACTGCAATGGCGGGTACACCGCAGCTCATGGTCTCCAGAGCGCAGCGGCCAGGAGCGAATACGAAAGTGCTGACTCAATAAGCATCGCGTAATGCCTCACCTTCGAGCCAACCGGAGAACTCCAGCGTGTTATCACCCCGAAGCGCTCCAAGGCGTGTGCGGAATTCATCACTGTGGGTGCCATCACCTACGACAACCCAAGCCACCTTCCCCACATAGTGCGTCCCCGCGTATTCCACGGCATCCGCAAAGACATCCAGAATAAAGGCCTTGTCCTTATCCAGCCGCGAAACCAGCGCAACCTGCAACCTTCCATCATCAATACGCGGCTTCACACCCAAAGGCTTGAATAGCTCAGTATCCGGTACATTAGGCACCACATGAAATTTCTCTGGCACCCCTACATTTTCACCCTGCAAAAAATCCCGGATTCCGGGCGACACAGTTAGAACAGCGGCCACTTTATCAATATACCGAGCAAGATCGTCCGTGTATTTTCCGTGAAGAGTCAGAATGAAAGGGATATACAGCCGGTCAGCCACCGCCTGCCCAAACGTACGGGCCGCGAACGGATGGGCATACACCAAATCAAACGGCTGTGCAGAATGTATTTTGAGTACGGCCTCAAGGGTTGAAGCCTGGTCAGAAAAATCCGTTCGGATTACGCCGATACCATGGCCCACGAGCGAATCGGAAAACGGACCGGCAGGACAAACAATAGTGGCCTGATGGCCATTGGCGATCAGAAAACGAGCCGTTGCCAGAATGTTCTCGTGCAAGCCACCGTGCGAGGCTTTAAAAAAAACGGCCATTAATATGTGCATTAAAGGCAATTCATCACAAAGTTGGAGTCACAGAGTCTGCAGAGAGCCCAGGGCAGGTCTTGAATCTTGAATTCTCAGCGGCCTTTATAATCTTACTCACCGAAGAGTAATGCAGCCCGAAATATTCGGCAATGTCCTTCATTTTATAACCACCAGAAAGCCAAGCCTCTGATATTGCCTCGTTTCGTGATCGGGTGGTTTTCTCATAATGCGCAAGCGGCTTTGCTATCGGTCGCCTCTGGCTGCTGGGCACTTCATCCAAAACCCTATCGGAATCCAGCAAGCTCTGCATTCTTACAACAAAGGCATTATCGCCCAAAAATACCTGATTTTTGAGACCCTCCCAAGGTGAGGGCTGTCCCTTACCTTCTTCGACAAAGCGTTGATAACGTTCGCATGCCGTTTTTCGCCGGTTGGCAAAGCCGCTAAACAACCAATCTACATTCAACCAGGGCCTAACAGGCTCCATACCTGCTGTCGCGCGATAACTGCTCCAGCACCACTGCTGCGCCTTATATACCATCTTCGCCCGCACTGGGTTCAAAACAATATAACGCGCCAGCTCAAGCAAATAGGACTCTTTATCTACTAAGATGACTTTGAATCTACCCTGAAAAACATGACCAACACGATTGTGCCTTTTGTTGAACCGCTGAGTATAGCCGCCGTTAAGCTGCCGCATCCCCAATGACAAATTGGACTCAGGCGTTTCTATCAGAATATGGTAATGGTTGCTCATCAAACAGTACGCATGGCAAACCCAGTTGTAGCGCCAGCATACTTCACCAAGCACTTCCAGCCAGACTTCACGGTCCTCATCATTCAGGTAAATATCCTCCCTCCCATCGCCACGAGAGGTGACATAGTAAAGAGCTCCAGAAAATTCTATACGCAGCGGTCTAGCCATAAAATCGGGCCCAGCAGCTTAAAACAAAATTCACAAATCAAGACCTAACCCCGACTTCATGTGTGGGGCGGTGTTGTTTCACCTGCCACCAAGGCTTCGAGCAGCGGAAGCATGAGTTCGCTCAGCCCGCGCCACAGGTGGTGCGCCCAGGCAATAGCCCGGTTCGGCCCAGGTTGGCGGCCTTCAAATTGGCCATAGGTCAGATAGTGTTGGTAGGGGTTTACCCCCGCTTTAGCGACATCCGGGTAAGCCTGTAAATACCAATCAGCATCAAAATAGACAGCTTTATCCACCAAAACGATTACTCCAAGCACTCCCATTCTGATGAAAGACGCTGCTCTGTTTCGAATAACAAGGTAACACTCCCATTCATCACCGGATGCTGAGCAGGGCTTATTAGTCCCAGCGTTTTAACCAGGGCTCGCATGGAGCGCCAGAATTAAATCAGCCCTGCTGATCGTCACTTATCGAGAAATCAAACAAGTCATCCGGGGAAGCCGGTTCAGAGACAGCATTGGTTTCTGAACCTTTACGGATAAGCCTTCCTAGCCCCTTTTCCAACGGATAATAGCTCAACACAAAGCCACCATCTTTTGCCCAGCGCTCGCAAATATCCTGCTCTTCCTGGCGGATGGTGTCGTCTAGCCACACCTCAGCGTGGGGCGAGAGTTTGTCGGCCAGAGCAGGCAATGCGGGGTAGCGGCTAAACAAGCAAGTCGCGCCAGGCGGGCCATCTACCCAAAGCAAATCAACCTGTTCAATGTCGTCCAATAGCGATTTCGTATACCAACGGGAAGGCTTTTCAGCACTATCGGGGTTCAGGTGTTCGCCTTCCCAAGGTTCCAGATCGCCGACACGCAGATCCACCCAGCCCTGAAGCTGTTCGGCTTCGAGCGTCTCCAGCGTTTGCGCACCGTAGTAATCGCTATGTTCCATAGAGATCAGCTTGCCGGTGCCGTTCTGACGCAAGGCATCAGCAATTACCAGCGTGGACGCCCCACTGCCGAATTCCACCACCACACGGGGCCGCGTGGCCATGATGTGGGTATGCAGGCGCAACAGAACATCTGGCGAGGCAGCCCAACCCCGCAACGGCGGCAACTGGCCTTTGATGGCCAGGCGGCGCTGTAGCCAGGAGAGGCTTTCAAGCTGGGAGTAAAGACGGTTTTGAATAATGACCAAGTCGCGGGTAAATTTATCGGCATTATCTTTAACCGACTTCGATATCGCCTGTTCTAAGGCTTGTAGCTCGGTGGTGGTGATTTCCACACTGCTCTCCTTGTTATTTGTTAACTTTTTAGGTGGTAGCGCACTACTATTGGTCGGTTGAGTGGCAATAGGCAGTAGACTAAAGAGTACCGGTCGGCATGTAGCATGAGAGCCAGACACAGAAAAGCGACTCACGACTTTTCCAGTAACCTTATCGATTTCGAGGATTTCAGATGCAGGCGTATCTAACTTATCTTCTCGCCTGTCTTGGAATTGACTGTATCCCGAAAATACACGATTTTTAGTTACGTGCGCCCCCCCTTCCGACACCAAAGCCAGGGAAAACGCATGAAACGTTTCATACCGCGAGAGTCGCGGCAAGGTAGTTTTCATCCAGTGCCGCTTTATTCTGTTTTCGCCGGATGCCGCCTTTAAAATTCGTTTCACCTTTTAGATAATTCAACGCGATATGACGCACTCTCGCGAGGTTCTCAGCGGCTTAACCACGATGAATTTTACAGGCGTCTTCACGAAGTGCGACGTCCAAAGACCAGTGCAATTTATTCTCGATATACCCTTGCTGACGGGCCGCTTCGGCGAGCTTTTTTGCGCTCATCTCGGCTGAACTGATGTCGTAACGGATCATGGGTTCTGCGGGCGCTTTATCGACTTCGCTACGAAGTGACATGACCACACCGATTGTTTTAACCCAGGCCACTCATATCTAAGCTCTTGGAATTCTTCTGTAAAATCTTTTACGATATGGTACCGCGTTTCTTGGCGGCCGCGATTTTTCTCGTCAGTCACGTAGGCATCACCCTCAAAATCAACCAGCTCACTCACGGGGAAAGCCTGCTCAAAGGCCTTAACAAGCTTTGGCTGATTATCTTTGACTGACAGCAGGTAATTCGCGCCTTTGTCAAGCACACTCGCCATGATCTTTTTCTGACATTCCATGGCGTCAATAGTGACCGGGCAGCCTTGCAAATTTAGAAGCTTGAGTAGTTTCGGTATCGCCGTTATTTCGTTGGACTTTTCTGCGGTCTTCACTTGACCTAAGACCACGCCATTGGCGGCGCTAAAAGCACTGACCCTGTGGATGGCACCTTTGCCTTTTCCTCGGCAACAAGAGCCGCGTAACGTCTTGCCATCGATAACAACAACCGCTCCTTCAGTATCGTCATGGCACGCTTTCATCCATTCAGTAAGCGCGGTCTGAATCTGGTCCGCATTGATCAGTGCCATCACTCTGGCCAAGGTGTCGTGACTGGGTATACCACCGGTAAAATTGCCGTATTGAAGCAGACAATCCAGCTTTGAGTGGCCACAATCTTCAATTTCGTCCCATCCTTCAGAGCCACAAATCACCGTACATACCACTAGGAATAGAATGTCAGACAGCTGATATTGCACTTTCCCGGTTCCAAGATTGGCGAAAGTCGGGAATGATGTACAATTAGCGAAGAAGAGACGGCGCTGACATAGGGACATCCATGAGTAAAATTATTAGACAACCACAGTAATCTCAACCGGTGATGCTCTTCAAACCCCGCCACTGCGCGGTTTTTCTTTCATTTTCCCTGGGCTCGGTACAGGGCTACCGACTTGATGTAAGTGCGAATACTTGAACTATATAACCTGAAAATTTGTACGGTTATCCAGCATTTAATTTTAATTTTTTTGGTTTTTTTTTAATTTGCTTTAACATTTCTATTTTAAAGGGCTTACCAAAGCGAGCTAGTGTTCCGGTCGCATGCTGGCGAATATAGCGATAAATAGGTTTTTCTATAAATTCAATTTGACTTGACCAACATTGATCCATTAAAGGGTAGAGAAGCGCCACATCTGTACACACTGAAAACCATTTTTCGTTGTTATCTTTAAGGTCTTTTTCAGTTATTTTATCGTACAATATTCTCTTAAACGTTCTTAAGTGAGTGGCATTGAAAAGCTCAACGTCTCTAAAAGTTCTTTCATTAATTTGTTCAGCAGTATAAAAACTTTGTGGATTAATTATTTCATTTTGATCAATCCAATTTCCAATGGTCATTAAGCAATTTTTATTACTTAAATAGCGCATTGAAACTTCAAGTAATGCATCCTCAAGTAGAGCATCATCCATGTCCACTAATACGATAACCGTTTCCGGCTCACTTACTTCCATTATGCCCTGATGTCTCGCGAATGCAGGCCCGCTATTTTCCTCAATTTTAATGATTTGCGCATCAGGGAAAAAACGATTTGAATTTAATTTAGACAAAGTTTCGTCATTAGATCCGTCATCGATTAAAGTTACTTTAAAACTATAAGGGCCCATTTTTTGTTCAGCTAATGACCTTAAGCAGTTGTCTACGCTTTCGGCACAATTCCAGCCATTAATTATTATATGGAAACTTATAATATCTTGGTCTTTACTGGCTTTAATTGATGAAGTAACGGACTTGAATTTTTTTCTTAGAGCACGGCCTTGCTGAATACTCTGCGCCTCTTTTGATAGTAATTTTATACCAGCTGCTTCAAGAGCAATTAAAGAGTGGCATGTAATTAGGTGGCGCTCTGCATTTTTCCTTATTTTTCCGCTACTTAAATTACTCTTAATAAAGTCGTTATATACTCTGAAGTATTCCTGGGGCTCTTTATATGCTTCTTTCCATAAGCTATCTTCAAACTGTTTGTATTCTTTAAGCCAATTTTTTTCTCTAGGAATTGAGAATAAAGGAATGTTTTTTTCTGCGGCATGTTTAGAAAACCATAAATCACAAACCCCTTTAGTGTTAAAGCAATCAATAGTCGGCTTTAACGCTGAGCTATGCCATGCGGTTGTTCCTGTACCTAAAAGATCAACAAAAGTACCAATTTGTTTTGATGCAAAATGAAATACTTCTCTTTCTTTGAGTCTTGTGAAGTTTTCTTCAGGGAAGATTACACCGTGCAAGCCTACAACACAAGATCTTCCAAATAGTTCAATATAATGAATCATTTTGGAAGCATAATTTTCTGGGTATATCAAGTCGTCATCAAAGGTGAATACATAAGCGTCTTCGCCTTTGGGTAGGTCGAAAAATTTCCCGTTGTCACGTAAGTCACCTGCAGCATCTTGGCTTTTAATAACCTTAATTTTTTCATGCTGTAAAAAATCAGGTGTCTTTAAATAATTATTTAGGTAAATTATTAAATAGTCTACTTGGTGAATAACGCTTTTGACTGACTCTTTCAATGCCCCCTCTCGTGATGGGAAACTTGCCATCGCTCCAATGCGCTTTTGCCCTAATGAAGGTGATGCATTTTGCGCAGATGCCCCTAAAGAAAATGGTCGAGAGAGTAGAGGAAAAGATATATGCATAGAACATTTATTTTGGCCCGGAGTAGGCTTGTTACTTTTTTGCCATGAACTGAAATTTTCTGAGTATTCAATTCGTGAACTTGATAATTTTTGTTGTAAAGCACCATCTTGCATCTGATATGCAAAGCTTTCTTTTGAGGTTGTTAATGAATTCTCTACCGTTCTCAGATAGTAAATTTCGTCAGGTAGCTTTACTATAGACTCAATTCCAAATTGGCGCTGTATTCTCAACCTGAACTCTGAATCCCCTCCAAATCGAACTGTGTCATAATAACCTATCTCTTCTATTATTGATCTTTTCCAAAGGAGGCTATTTTCACCATGCTTGATTTCATTTAATGGCTTTGTATAGTCATTATTCCATCGTCTTATTCTTCCTAAGCAACCAACAGCAAGATTATTTTTTTTTATTTCACTTAGCTGAAGCAGAGTTTTTTTAGGCGATATTATATCATCACTGTCTAGTATGCTTATGTAATGCCCTTTAGCGTGTAAAACACCGATGTTTCTAGCGTAATAGCATCCAAAGTTTTTAAGTAGAGAAATAATTCTTACATTAGTGAATTTCTCCGATACGTCTCTAGCTATTTTGACTGAGTCATCTGAGGATGCGTCGTCGACAACTATAATTTCAATGTTTACCGCTATTTGAGACAGCGCAGCATGAATTGATTTTTTAATCCATTTTTCATTATTGTAGCTAGGTATGATGATTGATACAAGTTCACTATGTAATATTGGAGAGCTGGAAATTATGTTGCTTTTTGAGAATGCAGCGTCTAAGCGTGATGGTTCATATTTTTTTTCTATGCTGTTTTTATCTAATGATTTCTTGCAGAGAGCTAAGTTAGTTTCAAAAAGTCTAGACCCATACCTTTCGGCTGCTTGTTTATACAATTCTTCAGCTTCTAGGTATTCACCTTTTTTAAAGGCACTGTTGGCCCATTTTACGATTGTAGTGGTCATAGTGTGTCTATTAACGGTTAATGGATTACTGCTGGTCATTCACTGCCCCTAATAATTTAACCTTGTGGATTAATGGTTAGCCACAGAGCGCCTTTTTCAGTGTTTACTTCGGTTTGCTGGTAGCGCAGCCCCCGTACAGTACAGAGCTGCAACCAATCCTGGGTTACCTGCTTTTCGCCCTGGCGCTGGGCGTCATCAAGCACTATGTGTAGCTGGTGAGCCGATAAATACTGCAATACTGTTGCCAGTGCAGGCTCTCTTATAAGGGGCTCACCCCTTGGGCTATGTGGGCCATCAATCAGCACGAGTATGTTGGCGGCGCGCTCGCTGAAGAGCTGGGCTATGTTGGCCAGCTTCTGTTCGCAATCGTAGAATAATGGCTGAGCGCTCTGCTGGCTGTCAAGGCTTGTGGGTGCTTTTATGGGTACTCCTATTGGTACTAAAGGCGCCAATACCAGATCGACCAGATTGCTCAGACCGCTGCTGGCTAATGCGGCTTGGGTTTGTGCTGCATAGTCTTGGTTTTGCTCGAAGCTTAATATGCGCTCGGGTAAGTCGTACTGACTAGAGGCTTCAAGCGCTTTGGCGCTGCCAGAGGGTTGGCCCTGATTGGCGCCATCGTATTGCAAGGCGCTGTTTCTTAGGCTTTCAGCGCTACCCGCCAGGGTGTTTTGAATCGCTTTCGCCATCAACACCGTGGAGCTGCCACTGCCAAACTCTATGATGAGGTCGTACTGGTTTTGCTCTATGGCTCGTACCAGGTGGCCTGCCAAATCTGCACTTATGGCCCAGCCACCAAAATCGACGGGCTGCTCGCCTGTTTCAAGATAGGTGCTAAGGCTGGTTGCGGCTTGAAACTGTTGGCGCTGGGTGTTGAATGACTGAGTAACGTGCTGGCCAACGGCATTGGTCGCCTGGCGTAATTGATCGGCCTGTTGGCTGAAGAGCTTTTCCATCTTGGCTTCCAGGTCGCCGAGCGCCTGCTGGCCATTTCCCTGGGCTTCCAGCACCTGCTGTTTTTCTTGGCTCACTGTCTGAAGTTGCTGCTTTAAGATGCCGTTCTGCGCTTGAAGCTCTTCAGCCTGTTGTTTACGGCTTTGAAACCACTGTGTGTGGTCTGCTAGGCTTTTTGTGGTTTCTTGATGGGCGGACCGTTCTTTTTTAAGGTCTTCCGCTAATTGCTGTGCCTTTTTTTCGGCTTGTTTTAAACCTTCATTATGCGTTTCTAAGTTTTTGTCGTCGGCCTTTGACGTCTCGCGCAGTTGTGCTGCTTCCTTTTGCGCCGACTCAACCAATTGCTTCGAGGCTTTTAGCCTTGCCCTTTCATTCTGGCTTTCCGTTTCCAGGCTCTGAGTCCGGGAGTTTAGCTTGGCATTTTCTTCGTTAAGGCCGGTATTACTGTTCTTTGCAGCGTCCAGTTCTTGTTTCAGGTTTCGGTTTGCTTCTTCCATATCTTCAATGCGCTGACTCTTTTCGCCCAATTCGGCGCGCAACTGATTTAGCAGTTTTCGTGCCCTGTGTTCGGCCTGCACTGTGGCGCTGAACGCGCTGTCAGCGTGAGTCAACTTTTGCTTTACGGCATTCAGCTGCTGTTCAAGTGTCTTCTCACGTTCCGCGCTGGCCTGCGCATGTTCCGCCAAAGCCTGTTGATTTTCTGCCTGCGCCTTTTGCAGTTCCTGCTTTAGCTGCCTGATCTGGTCTTTCAGTGGATTACGCTGCAGGTGCAAAGTGGGCCAATCAGGGTCTTTTTGGTCTTCCCTGATGATGTCGTAGCCATATTTCTCAAGGGTATTCAGCAAGGTTTTGGCGTCGGTGCTGCCCTGGTAGAGAGATTCCAGATTGGTGGTAATAACCAATTGGCCGAAGTGTTTGAGCTGGTCGGTTTCGATCAACGCCTGAAGGATGGAATATTCTTCACCGGGCGCCTGCAGTGCCAATGTGGCAAGCTGGCCGGGCGTTGGGCCGTGTTGCTCTATCAACTGCAGCGGGGTGAGCGTGGCTACGATGTGAATGTTGACGGCTTTCAGGCCGGGAAACAGCGTTTTTAGGCCGGTTGCCGCGCGTAGGCTGCTTGCTTCTGGCAGATTGTATTCGCTCAGTTCGTTATTACCCGTGTTAGTTGTGATGGCGGCTTCTACAACGGTGATTTCCGGCGCGCCGGCGGTTTGCTTGCGCAGTTTTTCAGCCAATATGGGATTCGGCTCTACCAATACGATGTTCTGAGCGCCGCTTTCCAGCCACTGGCTCAGTTCTGAGACTTGGCCGGCGCCTATGTGGAGAATGGTGTGCATGCTGGCGTGCTTCCTGGGATTTTATGCGGTTTAGTCTATTGATTACCTAATGCCGGTGCCGGTAGCGAGGCCAAAGCGCCGGGGCGAGAAGCCCGTTCTTCGTTCTGGCCATAGCGGAGGTAATGCACCAGCGGGTTAAGGCCGCTCTCGGTTACGTCCCGGTAGTAAATGAGGTACCAAGTGGTGTCGAAGCTTTCGCTGGGGTTGCGGCCTTCGTAGGCCCCGATTTTCAGGTAGTGTTCTATGGGGTTGAGGCCTGCTTCAGCCACGTCTTGATGGTATTCCAGATACCAGGTTTCATCAAACAGACCGGAGCTTTCGATTTCAGATTTCTGCTGCTGAATCTTGTCAGCAGCCGCCTTTTTGGTTTTTTTGATGTAGCCGGCTGTGGTGTTGGCCAGCTTCCAGGTGCGGCTGTTGGTTACCTTGTTCAGTTCTGTACTGAGTTCAGCAATTCTTCGGTTGGCGGCCGCAAGGGCCAGGGTGCCGTTGCGCTCAGCTTGCAGGTATTTGTGCTCCCAATCGGCCTGGTGTTTTTTCGACGCGGCTAGCTGGTTTTTCAGCTCGGACAGATTGCCGTTGAGGGAGCGATTTGTGCGTTCCAGGCTTTCCATGGTGTCACGTAGTTTTTGCAAGCGGCGTTGCAGCAGGCCAGCCTCTTTCTGGCTGGTTATATACTGGCTGTCTTTTTGCTCGATTTGGACTTTCAAATTGGCCAGGAATTTTTCCTGTTCACCCGCCTGCAGGAATTTGTTTTCCAGTTCTTCCTGCACAAGGTGCAGCTGTTCTAGCAATAGCTGGTTTTCTTCTGCGAGATTTTCTAGCTGGCCTGTCTGATCTTTGTTGACGGTTTTCAGAGCTTTTAGCTGATTTTCGAGTGTGGCCTTTTCGGCGCTGGTTTTGGTGTGGCCGGTTTGTTCTTTTTTCAGGGCGATCTGCAGATTTTTGATCTCTGCTTGGGCAGCTTTTTCTGTTTGTTCAGCCTTCGCCAGCGCTTGCTCTGTTTTGCCTTTTTCCTGTTCTGCCTTCGCTCGCGCCTGTTCGGCCTGGGTGTATTGCTTCTCTGCGTCTCGGGCCTGTTTATCAGACTGTTCGAGCTGTGTTTTCAGATCGGCCAGGGATTTTTCCTGTTCAGCAGCCTGCAGGAATTTGTTTTCGAGCTCTTCTTGCACTAGGTGCAGCTGCTCTAACAACAGCTGGTTTTCTTCTGCGAGATTTTCTAGCTGGCCTGCCTGATCCTGGTTAGCGGTTTTCACGGCTTTTAGATGATTTTCGAGTGTGGCCTTTTCGACGCTGGTTTTGGTGTGGCCAGTTTGCTCTTTTGTCAAAGCAGTCTGCAGGTTTTTCTGCTCTGCTTTGGAAGCTTTTTCTGTTTGTTCAGCCTTCGCCAGCGCTTGCTCTGTTTTGCCTTTTTCCTGCTCTGCCTTCGCCCTCGCCTGTTCGGCCTGGGTGTATTGCTTCTCTGCGTCTCGGGCCTGTTTATTCGCCTGTTCAAGCTGTGTTTTCAGGTTGGCCAGAGACTGCTCTTTGTTTTTAGCAGCGATTGCGTGGCTTTCGAGCTCTTCCTGCACCAAATGCAGCTGTTCCAGAAGTAACTGGCTTTCTTCCCGGGCGCTGGCAAGTTGTTTCTCGTAATCGGTATTGGTTTGCTTCAATTCGCTGCTTTCTTGCTGAAGCTCGGTGAATCGTTGCTCGGTTTGGTGCAGCTGTTGTTGGTGGCTTCGGTCCCGCTGCTTTGCGGTTTCCAGCTCTTGCCAGGTGATTTTTAGCTGCGTGTAGAGTGCGTCTACATCCTGGCTGGTTTCTGCTATCGCTTCGGTATCCACCACGGGTAATGTGCAAGCCTCCAGCTGCGCCAACATGGGGTGGAGCTGTTTTTCCTGTTGCACGGCGGCGTTGGCTACCAACTGATAGAAGGAGTTGGCCGGTTCTGTTGGGGCACTCGGGGCGCTTGGTGCTGGGTCAATTTCCAGTTGCCAGTGGCTGGCCAGTGCGGTGGCGGCCCGTTCCGGGTGTTGCCGGGCGGTGGCTAGGTCTATTAACACGGCCTGGCGCCGATTTGCCTTGAACAGCTTTACCAGGGCCTCGGCGTGTTCCGTCCATTGCTGCAGTGCCTGGCCGGGTGTGATCCCCTGTTCCATGGCCGAGGCCAAAGCCTGTTCGGGACGGGTATAGGCCAGTAGTAAATAGCCTTCCGGGTACGCCGCTTCCGCCAGGTACCAGTGTTCCGGGTTACTCTGTTCGCCAGTTGCACAGCCCAGGTTTTCCAGCAGGGGAGTAAGGATTTGCCAGTTGCTGTAGGGGGTTGTGCCGAGAGTTACTGTCATTCGAGTCATGCTCCGTTATTTTACTTGTCCAGATATTCGCGCAGAGTCAGGGCCAGTTGACTTTGCCAATCGGGCATTTGCATATTGAGGGCGGCTTCAAGTTTGGTGAGATCCATCCTTGAGTTCAGGGGCCTTTTTGCAGGTGTTGGAAATTCGCTGGTGGGTATGGGCGCTGCGTTTTGCGGGCCCATACTGAGCTGTTCTCCGGCCTGATGAGCGAGGCGGAAGATTTCCTGAGCAAAGCCGTGCCAGCTGGTTTCCCCTTTCGGCGCAAGGTGGTAGAGCCCATTCGGCATGTTGCTGCCAATAGCCAGGGCGGTTACCTGGGCAATCAGGCGGGCTGGCGTTGGAGCGCCAACCTGGTCGGCCACAATTTTAAGTTCAGGCTTGCTTTTAGCCAGGCGCAGCATGGTTTTCATGAAGTTGTTGCCGCGGGCGCTGTACACCCAGCTGGTGCGGAAGATGAGGTGTTCCGCTCCACTATTCTGGATAGCCTGGTCGCCTTCGAGTTTGGTTTGGCCGTAGACGCTTAACGGGCCGGTGGCGCTGGTTTCCTGCCATGGCTGGGTGCCGCTGCCGGGGTAAACATAGTCACTGCTGTAATGAATCAATACGGCGCCCTGCTCCGCGCTGTATCTGGCGAGCTGATCTGGCAGGCCTGCGTTCAGGCGCCTTGCCGCTTCGGTGTGTTCTTCGGCGGCGTCTACGGCGGTCCAGGCGGCGGCGTTGGCGATTAGGTCTGGTTGGTGCGTTTCCAGGTAATCGGCTACGGCCTGGGGGGTCATTAGGTCCAGTTCGGTTCTGTCTGGGGCGGTGATGGTGCCTAGTGGGGTCAGGGTTCGGTGGAGCTCGAAGCCTACTTGGCCGGTTTTTCCTAGGAGGAGGATGTTCATTATTAAAGGCCTTTTTTTGCCACTAAATCCACGAAAGGACACGAAATAAAGAGTAAGAAAAAGATCTTTTGGTTTTCGTGTTTTTTCGTGGTTTTCGTGGCTAGTTATTTCAAGAGCTATTCTTTTAGGCTTTTTTGCCACTAAATCTACGAAAGAACACGAAATGAAGAGAAAGAAAAAGATGTTTTTGGTTTTCGTGTTTTTTCGTGGGTTTCGTGGCTAACAATTCTTTAAAGAACCATTCTTTTGACGGTTGCTTTTGGGAAGGTGAAGTTGACTAACAGGCCCAATTCTTTGCCAGTGGCCTTAAGGTAGTTAATCAGCTGAGATTCGGCCGATAGGGGCATTTGTTTCTGGGCTTTCAGTTCTACGATCACTCTGTCCTCCACTAAGAGATCCAGCCTGTGATCACCTATTTTTATTCCCTTGTAGAAAATACTTACTGGCAATTCTGATTGAACTTTCAGGCCTTTACTCTGAAGCTCTTGGCACAATGCTTTGTGGTAAATACTTTCAAGAAACCCATGCCCCAAGTGCCGGTAGACTTCATACACACAACCTGTAATTTCATAACAAAGCTCTTTTTCCTTGAGCATTTTTCGAGTCCTTTCGTGGGTTTCGTGGCTAGTTATTTCAAGAACTATTCTTTTGGGCTTTTTTTGCCACTAAATCCACGAAAGGACACGAAAAAAAGAAGAGACAAAGAGGTTTTTGGTTTTCGTATCCTTTCGTGTCTTTTCGTGGTTTTCGTGGCAAGAAGATCTTCTACTCTTCTGCCGACACTAATTCCAGTGCCTGCTTATCCAGCTTGGCGGCGAACTGCTCCAGAATATCCATATTGTCATGCGCTGTGGTCAGGGCATCGAATAGTGTCTGTGCGTTTTCGATGTACTCATGAATCATCTGGTTCCGTAACTGCCTTAGCGCTATCCAATGCTCTGACGACTCTAACCAGACGTATTTCTCCGCTTTCTCAAGATTTATAAGAAGGGCCCGGTCTGGCTCTCCCAAGGCCTTTAACAAGGCCGGCAACAGCTTGTCCCCGAGAGTATCTTGCAGGCGACAGAAGCGGCTTGTAAACGCCTCAACCTTCATTGCCAAGTCTGGAGTTGCGTCGAGGGCTTTAACAGCTTCGTATGTTAAAGAACCGCCAAAAACCTGGTTCGCCGCATATTTGAGGTGTTTGATTTCTTTGTTCACAACACGACTCAGAAACTTTAGCCTTTCCTGAATTTCCGGTGATGCTTTCAAAGAGCAGCTCCTTGAGCACGGGCAATCTGGTGAATTGCGGCATCCGGCATGTTGGGCGCATCCAGAAGTACGTCTATTTTCCTGTCACCCAGCTGTTTGATAATTTTTGCCTGCACCCTTGCGACATCCCAAGCCGGACGTTCTACCAAATTATTGACCTTGATCAGTAGGTCGATATCGCCACCTCTGGCTGAGTCATCGGCACGTGAACCGAACAGCGACACCTCGGCGTCAGGTCCGAAGACGGATTTAACCGATGCTTTGATTACCCGGATTTCTTTGGCATTCAATCTCATGGCATGGTTACCTGCTTTGGAATACGGGAGCACTCTGGTCAATGAGGGATCAGTTCGTTAATTTAAGCATAGGCTTTCTTGACTTGATTAACCATGAGTCCGAGGCCTTGCTATAAGCCCGCTGTTTTCAGTAGCAAGGATGCAGCTTACGGTTTTTGTGGCCAACAATTATTCTTTTGGGCTTTTTTGGCCACTAAATCCACGAAAGGACACGAAACAAAGAAGAGAAAGAAGACGTTTTTAGTTTTCGTGTTTTTTCGTGGGTTTCGTGGCTAGTTATTTCAAGAACTATTCTTTTGGGCTTTTTTGGCCACTAAATCCACGAAAGGACACGAAAAAAAGAAGAGACAAAAGATGTTTTTAGTTTTCGTGTTTTTTCGTGGATTTCGTGGCAAAAAGATCTTTAAGCGCCAACTCCCAGGCGTTCGCCTTGGTAGCTGCCGTTTTGTACTCGTTGCCACCAGGTTTCGTTTTCTAGGTACCACTGTACGGTTTTGCGCAGGCCGGTTTCGAAGGTTTCTTTGGGGGCCCAGCCCAGTTCGCGTTCGATTTTGCTGGCGTTTATGGCGTAGCGCAGGTCGTGGCCGGGGCGGTCTTTTACGAAGGTGATCTGGTCGCGGTAGCGGGTTTCTTTTGGCACCAGGTCTTGGAGCGTGTCGCAGATGGTTTGTACTACTTCGAGGTTTTGCTTTTCGTTGTGGCCGCCGATGTTGTAGGTCTCCCCTAGTGCGCCTTTTTGCGCAACCAAGATAAGGGCACGGGCGTGGTCTTCTACGTAAAGCCAGTCGCGGATTTGGCTGCCATCGCCATAAACAGGCAGTGGTTTACCGGCCAGGGCGTTTAGAATCACCAGTGGAACCAGCTTTTCCGGAAAGTGGTAGGGGCCGTAGTTGTTGCTGCAATTGGTCACCAGGGTTGGCAGGCCGTAGGTGCGCTGCCAGGCGCGAACCAAGTGGTCTGAACTTGCCTTGCTGGCGCTGTAGGGGCTGCTGGGCGCGTAGGCGGTGGTTTCGGTAAACAGGTGTTGTTCCGCGTTCGCGGTTTCGCCGGGGTGCGGCAGGTCGCCGTAGACTTCGTCTGTGCTTATATGGTGAAAGCGGAAGCCTGTGGCTTTTTCTGCATCGATTTCTTGCTGGCTTTTCCAATAAGTACGAGCCGCTTCCAGCAGGGTGTAGGTGCCGACGATGTTGGTTTCGATGAAAGCCGCGGGGCCGTCTATAGAGCGGTCGACGTGGCTTTCTGCGGCTAGGTGCATCACCACATCGGGCTGGTGCTGGCTGAAGGCTTTGGCCATTGCGTCAGCATCACAGATGTCGGCCTGAATGAACGTGTAGCGTGGGTTGTCTTCGACAGACGCCAAAGATTCCAGGTTGCCAGCGTAGGTCAACTTGTCAATGTTCACGACTTTGTAGCCGGTGTTGTTGATCAGCTCGCGCACGACGGCCGAGCCGATGAAGCCGGCTCCGCCGGTTACAAGAAAGGTTTTCTGGCTCATGGTGTACCCCTGTGCATGGTGTTAGCCACGTTCGTCATTAATCTTTGTGGTCTTTGATTATCAGCACCAGCATCTGCAGGATCAGCCCTGCCAAGAAGGCAATAATGGCAAACACCACGGTGTTATACAGCCGGCGCGGCGCTACGGAATACTCCGGCAGCGTTGGGCTTTGCAATACCGACACCTGTTTAAGTTTGCGTGCCGCTTCTATGCGGGTGTTTTCCAGTGCCATGAGCGCGCCTGAGTAGCTTTCCTGAGCAAACTGGGCGCGCAATTCCAACCTTTGGTATTCAAACGAGAGCACATTCAATGCACCGCCCGATTGCTGCGCCATACGCAACCTTTCCTGGCTGATTTGCTGGGTTAACGCGTTGATTTCGGCATTTACCCGCTGAACTTCTGACGAGCCCTGGCTCTGGTAGCTCAGCAGCGCTGTTTTCTTTGCTCTCGATTTTGCGAGCTCACCTTCCAGGCTGGCCACAATGGCGTTGAGACTTTCAACCTTGCCTGCGGGGGATACCAATCCGCTCTCGTTCTGATACTCGATCAAATCCTGGCGCGCCGCATCAAACTGTTTGACCTGTTTGGCCACCTGTTTTTCCAGGAATTGAACTTGCTCTTCGGCCAGGCGCTGGCCCATGGCGTTCATGTGCTGCTCGCCCTCAATCAGCAGAAAGGTCACCAGCGCCTGGGCTATTTCCGGGTTGAAGGCCGTTACCTTGATACGCAATACTCCGGCGTAGTCATCCAGTTCGACAGACACACGTTTCAGATAATATTTGTGCAGTTCTTCAATCGGCTCATTCGCTGATGACAGTTGCGAGAAAAAATCGATACCGGCCTGGGAGTAGTGTTCGCCCAGATGCAGTGCCGCGTCAGCTTTTCGCAGCATATCAACCGACAGCAGGTAAACGCGTAGCAGCAGCATGTCGCCGCTGTTGCCACCGGTACCTGTCATCAATGACTGGAAACTCAATTCCGGCGGCGCGATTTGTGGGCTTTCCAGCACCACGATGGCTTCTGACACATACCGGTCGCTGGCCCAGAACCCCCAGTAACAGGCGACGAGCACGATCAATAGCAGGCAGGCAACCCAGTAAGGGTATTGTTTGATGAACTGTTTGGACTTCATTTTCATGCTGATTAATAACCCTTGTCTTACTTGCCGGTGCTCTGGTGGTAGGCCTTGATGGCATCATTTATGTCGTCAAACCAGAGTGCCTGCCCCTGGTGCAGCCAGAGGCCTGCTTGGCACAGTTCTTTCAGGATGCCTTCAGAATGGGACACCATAATAATGCTGGCTTTGCCGATACGATCCTGGAATGCCTGCGTCGCTTTAGCGCGGAACGAACGGTCGCCCACGGCCGTCGCCTCATCTGACAGATACACCTCAAAATCAAACGCCAGTGACAGACCAAAGTTCAGCCGTGAGCGCATGCCGGAGGAGTAGGTTCTTACCGGTTCATCAAAGGCTGGACCGATCTCTGCAAACTCTTCAACGCGGCGCACGATATCGGGGATCGCATCCCGGTTGCCGTGTATCCGTGCCACAAACCGCACGTTTTGCCGCCCGGTCATGGACCCTTGCAGGCCACCAGCGAGGCCGATTGGCCATGAGATTCGGCTATTGGTGACCACCTGGCCCCGGTCCGGGCTGTCCATACCGCCAATCAGCCGCAGCAGTGTGGATTTTCCGGCCCCATTGCGACCCACCAATCCCACGCTGACGTTGGTGGGGATTTCAAAATTCACATCCTTGAGCACCCAGTCGCTGCCGTGATGGTTGTGATAGCGCTTATAGAGGCCTTCCACTTTGATCATTGCCGCTTCAGCCTCAGCTCAAAGCGCACGTGCAGCATCAACCCCAGGGTTGTCATACCTATAATCCAGTACCAGAGGTATAAAAGGCTGGTTCCTGATATCGGGCGATAAAGCGGAAAGAAGGCGCCTCGCAGGCTTTCAAGACCGTGCACGATCGGGTTCCACATCACATAAACCAACAGTTCGTGTGGCACGAAATTCAACGGGAAAATAACGCCGGATATGATTAGCAAAGGCAAAGAAATAATGCGCAGAATCTTCCCTATTTCGGGTACCAGTCCGGCAAGCGCGGAAAAAATCAGGCCTGCACTTAGGCCAAGACCCCAGAGGGAAGCCCATACAAAAATGGCTTCAAGCGGGGCTGCCGGAATTAGCCCAAAACCCAGCAGTGTTCCCGCAACAATGAACAGAATGAAGATAAATGTCTTCAGCAACCCTTCGAGGTAACAACGCACCAGAACGGGGTCAATCGGCTTTACCTGACGGTAGGCAAACAGCCCCTTGTTAGCGTCAATCGCGCCGATGGGCCGCATCATGTTTTCACGCACCAGAAAGAAGCCGAACAATCCCACAATCATCCACGGGATGAACTCGGCCCCATCAATATGCCGCATTCGCCCCATAATAACCGTGCGAATTACAATCATCATAAGAATCAGTGCAATCGGCTCGAACAGCATCCAGAACCAGGCCATGCGGTCGGCCATGGTGCGGGCGAGGGCTTCGCGGATAAACATGGCATGCCACACCGAGCGGGTGACTTGCCAAGGCGTTCGTGTACTCAGCACGCATAAACCTCATGCGGTGACGGGGTGAATAGAAGGATAGGCGGTGCCCGCCCCGGAAGAATCATAGGTCGATGGCGACTTTGGTGGCCACGGCGATCTGAAAGAGGATCTGGCTGATACTGGTGGCCAACTGAATGTTCTTGGTGGGCACTTTCGGCAGTACCAGAATTTCATCGCCGGGCCGCGTTCGCACATCCTCTGCCTGGCGCACCTCACCGTTCATGCGCACCACCAGAATGCGGTTGTCATCCGCGTGTTGGCTAAAGCCACCGGCGGTATCGATGTAGTCTTCCACGCTCAGGCCCTTTTTGTACACGACCGACTGGGGCACCAGAACCTCACCGCTGATCAGAATGGCATCGCTGTACTCGGGCAAGGTGATGACATCGCCATCCTGCAGGCGGATATCGCTGATCTGGTCATTGCGTGACACCACCAGGCGCCCGGTTGGCTTTGCCTCGGAAGCGCGGGCCACAAAGTTGCTGATCAGTTCGGCTTCTTTCAGGCGAATTTCCGCTTCCTGCGGGGTGGAGGAAGACGCGCCCAGGTAGTTGGTTTCCAGCCGGCGCAGGCTTTCTTCCAGCGCCTTTCGCTGCTGCTCGGCCACAGACACACGGCGCAAGGAGATGCTGCGGGTGTCGGTAAGGTTCCGCGGCACGGCAATGGCGTCCAGCAGTTCACGCAAGCGTGCGTCTCTGGGCAGAGCGTACCGGGAGGGGCCGTAGAAGCTGCCTTCTACCTGTACCACGATGGTTTCATCGCGCAGGTCTGCGCTGAACAGCACTTCATCGCCGCTGCGCAGCGGTTGCGGCGGAAATTCGTCTATCGGAAAGTACGCCGAGACGGGGCCGCTGTCACGGCTGCCGCGCAGCAGCACGTGCGATACGTTGGATTTTGTGCGCGCCAGCGACAGCAGGGCTTTGCCGGTTGTTTCCCCGGCTGCCAGCTCGTAGCGGTAATCACGCTGAACGTCGCCGGTAACCACCACGGCAGGGCCACGCTCTTCAATCAAGATGGTATCGCCGTCTTTGAATTGCGGGCGCGGCAGTGTGCCGTTCAGCAGAAAGTCATACAGATCGACCCGGGCAATCACGTTGCTGTCGCGCAGGATGCTGATGCTGCGATAGCTGCCCAGCCGACTGTCGATGCCACCGGCCTGGTCAATGAAATACAGCAGGGAATCCGTCGGGGTGCCTGCGTAACGGCCGGGTTTTTCGACATAACCGGTGACGAACACCGCGACCGGCTGCACGCCTTGCAAGTTGGTGTATACCTGTACCTGTTCGGGATACACGGATTTGATCGCGGAGGTGACACGGCTGTTGAGCTGGCCGTTGGTGCTGCCCTGCACCTGCACCGGACCAATGTTGGGGATAAAGATGTTGCCTTGAGCGTCCACCGGCAGCACGCGTTCAACCTCGACCGCGCCCCATACTCGTAGAGTAATCAGATCGCCGGGGACGATGCGATAGTCGCTGTTGAGGCCATCCGATCTGACCCCACTGAAGCCGCCACTGAACAGGTGATGACCAAAGGGTTGCACGAGTTCCTCATCCGCCTGTTGCTGCGCCGGAGCCGGCATGGTGCCATATTGCCCTGAGCGCCAATCGGCACGGGTTTGTTGTTGCTCAATGGTTTGCGGAATCGGCTGTGCCTGTTCCGCCCCTGGAAGAACACCGGCAGCACCACGACTGCTAACCTGAGCTTGCGTGGCCGTGGCCAGCAAACTCAGGCCCGCCAGCAATAGAAAAAAAAGAGCTTTGATCTGTTTCATGCGGGAATACCCTTTTACTGAGCGTTAAGCAGCTGAGTGACCGGGCGCACCGGCACCCACTGGTCGTTTTGTTGACAGGCAATGGCTATCCTGGCGCCCAAAGCTGCGGGGGCCACCAGAAGACGCAGGCATTGGCGGCCGGAACCGGCGTAATAACGGCTTTGTATCGTCACTTCGGTCTGTTTGCCCCAGGGGGTGTGCTCAAACATTGCCGTGCTTTGCTCGCCGGGCCCCCCGGGCGCCTCGGCATTCTGTTCGCTCGCCTGCCCCAGAAACTGCTGGAGTTCAGGCTGAATGCTGTTGGATATAACGTCGGTGGATTGCCACTGGCTCGTGGGCTGAGCGCTTGGCGCTTGTGCGCAACCGGTGAGCATGCCGGCACAGGCCAGGGCCGCCAGCCATCGCGGGGTGATGTTGATACAACGGATGTGCATACTTCGGTTTAACTCCGTTCAGGTCAGCCAATAGCGGCGGGGTGTCAAGAAGGCGGCTGCAATGCCGACAGGGCTGCCAATGTCTGGTCGATTTGTTCCGGTGTGTGTTCACTGCTGATGAAGAAACGCAGGCGGGCGCTTTTTTCCGGTACGGCCGGGTAGAGAATGGGCTGCACGTTGATGCCTTGCCTGAATAACTCGACCGATTGGCGCGTTGCCACCACTGAGCTGCCGCTGATCACGGGTATGACGGCCCGGCCCATACAGCTCCCCGTGCTCATGCCCGCGGCCTTGGCCTGCCGGGCCAGATACTCGGAGTTCTGCTGCAACGCCTGAACGCGCTCCGGCTCCGCCTGCAGGATGCGCAGCGATTCGATGGCAGCGGCGGCGATGGTGGCCGGCATGCCGACACTGTACAGGAACCCGGGGGCAAAATGGCGCAGCAGGTCGATCAGCGGCTGACTCCCGGCAATGTAACCGCCGCAGCCAGAAAGGGTTTTGCTCAGGGTTCCCATCCAGATATCAATCCGGCTTGGGTCGACGTCGGCGTGTTCATGACTGCCCTGCCCGGTTGAACCCAATACGCCCAGCGCATGGGCTTCGTCGACCATTAGCCAACTGTCGTGGGCGTCTTTCAGGGTTGCAAGTGCCGCCAGGTCCGGCGTGTCACCGTCCATGCTGTACAGCCCTTCAACCACCACTAACACGCGGTCGAACTGATGGCGGTGCTGCTGAAGCAGTTTTTCCAGGTGCTCCAGATTGTTGTGGCGAAACGCCATGCGCCGCGCGCCCGAAAGCTGGGCGCCCATCAGGCTGCTGTTGTGGATGTATTCATCATGCAAAACCAGGTCACGGCTGCCCATCAGGTAGCCGATCACTGAGACGTTGGTGGCATGACCACTGACGAACGCGAGCGCATCATCGGCTCGGTAGACGTCTGCCAGCGCCCGTTCCAGCTGGCGATGAATAGGCCGCTCGCCGGAGACCATGCGGCTGGCCGACACTGACATGCCATAGTCGGCCGCCGCTTGCTGGGCCGCCGCAATAACACGCGGATCGCCGGACAATCCCAGATAGTTGTAACTTGCGAAGTTAATGCATTCGCGACCGTCGATGACCGCCGTTGCGCCGGAGCAGCCTTCGTGCACCCGGAAGAACGGATCCTCAACCCCGAGGGCCTTTGCCCCTTCGCGCATCACATTGAGCTGCTGCCAGCCAGGGTGTTGGCGGAAATCGGTGCGCCGACTGCCCGCTGCGCTGTCGGTAATCCAAGGGCCGGCTTCGGCTTCACGGTCGAGGCGTTTCAACTTGCGCTGAACGGATTGCGCGATCAGGCGCTGTTTCATGGATTGCGCGGCTTTCACGTGTTTTTTTCCTCTTCTTCGCTAACACCATGCTGGGCTGCGACTTGGGCCGTTGTCAGGGCCGTTGTTGATGAATCGGTCGCTTCGACACCGTCACCAATAAGGTCCAGAAGTTTGGCCGTCAGCTTGGTAATACTGGGTGACTCACTGATGGCCATCGCCGGCAACAGTACGCCGAACCGTTCTTCAATATCCGTGATCAGCTCTACTCCCATCAGGGAATCAAATCCCAGATCGTACAACGATTGGTCGGCATCGATCTGGTCCGCCGGCAACATCAATATCTGGCTGAGGCTGTGTTTAAGCTCATCCGTTACCCGTGCTATCTGCGCTTCCGGCTCCATCTGCCGCAGTTCTGCCAGCAGATCGCCACCGCTGCTGTCATGGTCATTGCCCTGCTGGCTACGGGCAATAAGCTGGTAGCGTGCAGCGCCTGCATTGGGCAGGAAGCGGGCCAGCGCGGGCCAGTCAAACTCCATAACGCCCAACAGTGGCTGATCGTTCAGCAGCATCTGCTCCAACACGGCAAGTGCACGTTTTGAGGTCAGTGCGTTGCCGCCCATGCGGGACTGCAGGGCCTGTTTGATCTGGCTGTTACGGGCCAGATAACCGGCATCGTCAATGGCGCCCCAACGGACACAGGTCGCCGGCAGCCCTTGTGACCGGCGCAGCTGTGTAAGTGCTTCCAGTGCCAGATTGGCGCCCACGTAGTTGGCCTGACCGGGGTTGCCAAACAGGGTGGTTACAGACGAGAACAGAACGAACAATGCCAACGGGCGATCCGCCGTCAGTTCGTGCAGATGGTGTGCGCCAAAGGCTTTGGTCGCCACGACCTGTTCGATTTGTTCGTCCGTGATCTGCTGCACCAGCGCGTCGGCATAGACAGTGGCTGCGTGCACCACACCGCCCAGGGCCGGCTGCCCTTGTTCAATCAACGCCAGGGTTGTCGCCAATTGCTCGCGGTCAGACACATCGCAGGCGTAAGCCTGCACACTGACGCCCTGTGTCACCAACTGATCGATAACGTCAACGGCTTCGCCTTCAGCCCGGCCCCGACGGCTCAACAGCGCCAGGTGTCGAACGCCCTTTTCGACCAGCCATTGGGCCGTGCGCAAACCGAAACCGCCCAGGCCGCCGGTTACCAGAAAGGTTTTGTCGGCGGGCAGCTGCAGGTTTGGTGTTGGTTGTTGGCTTGTGTCTTTCGGCTTTGTGTCTTTCTGCTTTGTTTCCACCGCAGGCGGTTGAGGGTAGTTCACAATCACTTTGCCGATCTGTTTGGCCTGCTGCATATAGCGGAAGGCATCCACAACGTGTGACGCCGAAAAGGCTGTGTAGGGCAGCGGGTAGAGCTCGCCCTGCTCGAACAGGGCCATCATTTCGAGGAACAGGGTGCGGGTGAGTTTTGGTTGTACCTTCATCAGCTGGTCGGAATCTATACCGAAGTAGCTTATGTTGTTGCGGAACGGGCGCAGGCCAATGGCGGTGTTTTCATAGAAGTCGCGCTTGCCCAGTTCCAGAAAACGGCCGAAGGGACGCAGCACGCGCAGGTTTTGGTTAATCGCCTCGCCGGCCAGCGAGTTCAAGACCACATCCACGCCTTCGCCTTGGGTATCCGCCAGAATATCTTCGCCGAAGGTATGGCTGCGCGAGTCGTAGATTGCGTTAACCCCGAGCAGGCGAAGCATATCGCGCTTGCTCTGCGAGCCCACGGTGGCCACGATGTCAGCCCCCAGCAGGCGCGCGACCTGAATGGCCGCAAGCCCGACACCCCCGGCTGCGCCGTGAATCAATACGCGTTCGCCCGGCTGTACCCGCGCCAGATGCTTGAGCGCGTAGTACACAGTAAAAAAAGCGGTTGGAATGGTCGCCGCCGCCTCAAAGCTGATATCACCAGGCAGCTGGGCCAGGGTGTCGCTGCCGGTGATCAAACGGGTACTGAAGCTGGACGGGCCAAAGCCCACCACCTTGTCGCCGGGGCGGAAATCGGTCACATCGGCGCCCACGGCGCTGACGATACCAGCAAATTCCAGGCCCAGTGTCGGGCCGGAGAAACCGTTTTCGATGGCTTCATCGGAGAGCAGGCCGAGCGTGTACATAACATCGCGGAAGTTCAGACCCGAGGCTTTAACGTCCACCAGGACTTCGCACTCACCCGGGTAACTCTGCGCTCGCGGCTGCCAATGCAGGTTGCGCAACTGTCCGGGCTGGTCGAAACCAAGTGTCACGCCTTGCTGTGCAGCAACGCTTTCAACGGTTTGCGACGGTTCGATCTGACGTAGACGGGGCACGTACCGCTCGCCCTGAGCATTAATATACTGCTCATCTTCAGCCGCGGCGCAGGCCAATGCCTGGCCGAAGGCGGGCAACAAGACCTGTTTAGAGTCACTCGGCAGATCAATCAACTGCAGAGGCACGGCGGTTTCGTTCATCAACGTGCGAACAAAGCCCCAGACAACCGCCTGGGCAACAACGTTTTCACTGTTCAGTGGCGATACAGGAGAAAGCTCTGCTTCGCCAACACCTGCGGTGATAACGGTGCAGCGAATATTACCCTGAGCGGCTTTTAGCACTGTCATCAGGTCACGTAACCAGGCGCAGCGACGAGTGGCCAACGCGCGGGTATCCGTTGCCCAGGTGTCCTGCAGCAGGACCAGCTGCAGCGCTTGATCATTCGCGCTTGCCACTTGCACTTGCAGCTCTTCGAAGCTGGAGATCAGCCGTGAATTTGCCAAGTGATCTTGCAATCGATTCGCCAACTCTTCGCTCTGCTCATCCGCCCAGACCAAATAGAGTGGGTCCGCCCCTGGCACATCGGCCTCAATTTCCAGTGGTTGATTTGCCGTCAGCAAAAAGGCGCTGCCGGGTTGCCGGCGGTCTTCAAACAGCTGTTCTGACTCAAAACCGAGACCTTTCAGCAGGTGCTCCCAATATTGGGTACTCGGTTGAAGGCTGTCTTCCTGTTCCAGAAGCCCCTGTTGGTTGCCGTACAGCTGTTCCAACCAAAGTGCTTGCGGCTGGCCAAACAGCAGCAACTGGCCCCCTGGCCTGAGCACATTACGCAGCTGCTGCAGCAGCTGGCGCAGGGCGGAGGGGCGCATGAAATCTAAATGAATGATGGCCAGATCCAACGAGTTCGTCGCGGCCGGCCATGAGGCCTGATCCCAGTGCAGTGCTTGCAATTGTGGCTGATTGATCAAGTGGGCGCGCGCATCTTGGACGGCCGCAGACGAGGCACTGATAAAACTCAGTTCTGCGTTATGGCCTTTTATCTGTGCTGCCAGCGCCTGAGTAAATAGCATGTCACCGGCGGTGATTTCCGCCAGGGTCAGTGGCTGCCCTGGTGCCAGCGCGTGAAGCTGCTGGCTGAGTTGTTCAGATAACTGTGTCTGCATTGCAGCCAGGCGAGTTGGATCCTGGCGGGTACGATAAATTGAGCTCCATAAACGTTCGTTAAGCTCCGGCAGCTCGCCTGTGTTGCTCAGCCACTCACCCAAATGCAGACCAAAGCGGCCCACAGCATGGGCAGGCACAAACGCAGCCGGGTATTCCTGCAGCAGGAGTTGCCATAGCGCTTTCAGTTCTACTTCCGGCGGCTCGGTTACCTGCAGCCGGCCTGCTTCGCTTTCCATCAGTACGCCCTGGCTGATGGCCGTGTCCGCCCAGCGCCTTTGCGCATCGCCCAGTTGTGCCAGACTGAATGATTCTGCTTTCAGGCAGTCGTTGAGGCCGGCCAATACCAGCGTATCCAGCAGCGGCTCAAATTCCGTCATCATAAGGTCTTCAGACTGGTTCACCAGCAACGGCTGCAAGGCCTGCAGCAATGCATCGCTATCCAGCGCCGTGGGCACCTGCGGCAGTGGGCACGCCTGTAGCGGCATATCCAGCCATGAGATCGCCTGTGATTGCTGTTTGCGCAGTGCAACCGCTTTGAAACGCACCTCTGTCAGGATCGCAATCGCTTCACCCTGAGCATCGAACAATTCTATTTCGGCCAGCAGTGAATGCGGTGAACGGCGCAGCAGGCGTACGCGAATTTGCGCCGGAATCACACCTTTGTGCGCGCGGCTGAACTGCAACCGTCCGATTTGCACCGGCACATAGCCAAAGCCGTCGTGATGGGGCTCCTGGGCCAGCAGGGGTATGAACAACTGAAAGGCGGCATCCAGAATACCCGGATGCAATAATTGGCCGGCGAGGGTTTGTCTGATCCGTTCGCTGGGTTCGCAGCGACCGATCACACTACGGCCATCAATCCAGCCTTCGCTGACGGCCTGAAAAGCCGGGCCGTAATCCAGACCTATGCGGGTTGCGGCAGCAAGGTGCTGGTCACGATTGAAGTCGGCCTTACGCGCGGGCTCAGATTCGGCACGCCGCGCCAGCATTAACCCGGCACTGCCGGCAAACCAACGGGCTTTGACGTGGTGTTGCCATTCGCCTTCCTGAGCATGCGGGCGAGCACTGATTCGGACAATGCCGTTGGCGTCTTCCAGGTGCGTACGCACCACTTTAGACTTGGCTTGTTCCAGTAGCATGGGTGCCCGAATTTCCAGGTTTTCGATATCGATCACCGGCGATTCGTCTGCCTGCTGACACAGCTGCTGTTCTGCCGCCGCCAGCGTAAGTTCGACATAGCCGGCACCCGGAAATACCACCGCGTCGCCCACAACGTGATCGGCCAGCCAGGACTGGCGCCCGGTGGTCAACTGCGACTCCCAGCAACCGGGGTGTTGTGGCACGGCGTAACCCAGCAGTGGGTGGCGGTAATGGCGGTTTAACAAACCCAACGACTCGGTGCTTTCGGGCTTCCAGTAAGACTGCTTCTGCCAAGGATAGGTCGGCAGCGCCAGCACTCGGCCCGGTACCGGGAACCAGCGAGATTCATCAAGCCTGGAGCCACTGAGCAGCAGCTGTGCAAGCGCGCGTTCTAACTCAACACAGCTGCCCTGTTCGCGCGCAAGTGTGGCAATGACCTGCCCTTGAGTTTCCTCTGACCGCAGGCACTCATTGAGGTAACTGCGCAGCACCGGATGTGCGCCAATTTCGACAAAGGTGCGCTGGCCCTTAGCGAGGCAGCGGCGGACAGCAGGCTCGAACAACACCGGATGGCGGATATTCTGCCACCAGTAGTCGGCGTTCAGTGCCGTTCCAGAAATCTCGTCACCTGTCACCGTGGAAATGAACGGGATACGGCACTCACCCGGCTTCAGGCCAGCCAGAGAAGCTTTCAGGCCAGCCTCAATCGGGTCCATGAAAGCGCTGTGAAAGGCATAATTCAAGCTCAAACGCTTGAACCGTACACCTTCTTCTTGCAATCGGGATTCAACCTGGCTCAGCTGGTCAGGATCACCGGCGATGGTGACGCCCTTGGCGCTGTTGATGCCGGCCAGGTTAACCCGTTCACACCCCAGGTTTGCCAGCAGTGCTTCCATGGTTTTTGAGTCAGTGGCTACCGCGGTCATCTGGCCGCTGCCGGCTGTTTTTGCCTGATAGTCACTGCGTTGGCAGACCACCTGAGTGGCCTGCTCCAGGGTCAAGGCGCCGGATGCCCAGGCTGCAGCTACTTCGCCCACGCTGTGGCCAGTGACGGCTTCAGGTTGCAAGCCCTGTGCCCGCAAATAACGTGTTATTGCCACTTGCAGCGCAAACAGCACGGGCTGCGCCAGTTCGGTTAAAGCGAAGCAGTTTTCATCCTGAGGCTGACCAAGCAACTGCTCCAGATCGCAGTTATGGGTGTATTGCTTGATCAAGCCGTTAATTTCACTCACCGTCTCACGCACTTGCGCGGATTCTGCCAGCAGTGCCCGGCCCATGCCGGCCCATTGACAGCCATTGCCTGAATAGACCCAGACACTGCCTTGTTTTTGCCATTGGCGCTGGCCGGTAAACAGGTCGGTGCGCTCTTCATCACCAGCAAAGTCATCACTAGCAAAGGCTTGTAGAGCCGCGGTGGCCTGCTCGCGGCTTTCGACCCAAACCAGAAGCGCGCACTCGTGCTGCTCGCGCCGGTACCGGGCACTCCAGCACAGATCGTACAGATTAACGTTCGGTGTGTTGCGGATCTGGTTCGCCGTGAGTTGCGCCATCGCCTTGAGCGCTTCGGCACTGCGCGCCGACACAATCAGCGGTAAGCGACACGGGTCATTGGCAGGCTCGGCTTCCGCTGAATTGGAGGCTCTGATTGTTTGCGGTGGGCTTTGCAGGATGACATGCGCATTGGCACCGCCGAAGCCGAACGAGTTGACACCCAGTGTAATCTGGCCGGTTTTGGGCAGATCCAAAGTATCGGTGACCACTTCGATGTTCAATGCCTTGAACGGAATATTGGGGTTTGGTTTATTAAAGCCGATTGTTGCGGGCACCTGACGGTGCTCGATCGACAACAAGGCTTTGGCAAGGCCGGCCACACCCGAGGCGGTTTCCAGATGCCCCAGATTGCTTTTTATCGAGCCGATTTTCAGCGGCGTGCTGCGCCCCTGACCCAGCGCTTCCCCGATGGCCCGGGTTTCGATGGGGTCGCCGACGGGCGTTCCAGTACCGTGTGCTTCGATGTAGTCGATCTGCTCCGGCTCCAAGCCGGCACGGGCACAGGCTTGGCGCATCAGCGAGGCCTGCGCATTAGCACTCGGCACGGTCAGGCCGGATTTGTAGCCGTCGGCGTTCACGGCGGAAGCAGCAACCACCGCCAGAATCGGATCGCCATCGGCCAGCGCCTTGTCATAATCCTTAAGCAGGAAAACGCCGCCGCCTTCGGAGCGGACATAGCCATCGGCATCCGCATCAAACACCTTGCAGCGCCCTTCCGCTGACAACATGGTTGCCTTGGAGAAAACCATGAAGCCAAACGGGTGCAAGTGCAGGCTCACACCGCCGGTTAGGGCTTGATCGGTTTCGCCACTCAAAATTGACTGACAGGCCTGATGAAAGGCCACCATGGACGATGAACACGCCGTATCCATGGAGACGCTGGGGCCCTTGAGGTCAAACAGGTAGGAAATGCGGTTCGAGGCGATACTGGACGCGGTGCCGGTGCCGGTGTTGGCGTCAATGGCACTGAAGTCGTCTGCGAAGCGATAGGCGTAATCGACGCTGGCAATGCCGATGTAAACACCGGTGTTACTGCCGCGCAGAGTGGACGGCGCTATACAGGCGCGCTCCATTGCCTCCCAGCTCATCTCCAGCAGCAATCGCTGCTGGGGGTCCATGTGGCTGACCTCCCGCGGAGACAAGCCAAAAAACGCCGCATCAAAACCACTGACGTCGCCCAGGGAACCGGCGGCAAAGGTGTAACTGGTACCGGCATGTTTTTTGTCCGGGTGCAGCCAGGCTTCTTTGCTCCAGCGACTGTCCGCGACTTCAGTAACCAGATCTCGTTTATCGAGAAGGGCTTGCCACAGTTCGTCTTTGTTGTCGCAGCCGGGTAAACGTAATGAATAACCCACAACGGCAATTTGCTTCTGCATATAGTATGTACAGTCCTGAATGGAGCGGTTAGATCCGATGACACTCTTTTACGGTTTGCAGCCAGTGTTTCGACAAAGATTCCGCAGGGAGCGGCGGCACGTTTGTCTTTTCTATCACACGGGCTTTCTGTTCAGTGCCCGTTGACCATATCAGCCAGGGCGTTGTTGCTTCGGGTTCACCAAAATGGCGATAGACATCCGACATGATCGGCACGTGATCCCCGTACCAGCACAATGAACCCCCTCGATCTGTCGCCTGAACAGCAGAGGTGATTTGAGCCAGCATCTGGTCGGCATTTTTCAGATGGCGCAGGTAGGCGGTTAAATCCTGCAAAGGGCCCGCGGGCGGCTCCCGGTACGCATCCGTTTCAAGCTCTGGGTCCGGCTTTTCCAGATGAAGAGGGCCGTGATTTTCCATGGTGATGACGAAGATAAATACGGGCTCTTCGGCGGCAGTCAGCAACCCGGTTACTTTATCAGCAACGGCTTGATCACCGACGTACTGGCCAGATCGATCCCCATGGTTAAAATCTGAAATATCGATGAACTGATCAAAACCCAGGGCCGGCATCACACGATCGCGCAGGTAAAACTGGGCCGGGTAAGGATGCACGCAAATGGTTTTATAGCCTTGAGCTCGCAGATGTGATGCCAGCGAATGCACCGGCCTCTTCGCCAGGCGGCGGTAGGGGTTATATTGGTAAATGCCCAACATTGCCTGAGACAACCCGGTAAGTATTGCTGCCTCGGTGCGAACGGTGTTAGCGCCCCAGGCGGGTACAGACAACTGCCCGCTGGCTGCAGCAACCGTGCAGCACTCATCCCAGTTTTTCAGTACCGAAGGCTTGATAAACGGGTAGCACGGGCGCGGGTCAAAAAAAGATTCGCTTTGCACCATGACCAAATGTGGCCTTGGATTGCCGGGGTCAAACTGCGGCCATTGCGCGGCGGGCTCTGCAAACGTTCGTTTACGCGACAGCCAGTATTCTGCCAGATGACTGTGCAACAGAGCAATGAGACCCGTCGCTTGCACATCCTTCAATGGGTCGAGCGACAAGCGGGGCCTGATGATCCAGGCGCTCATAGCCGCCACAAACGCAACCGCAACCGCAAGGGTGACTACAGGCCATTGCCACCAGGCGTTCGCTTGCCGATAAAGCGGCGTTTCAAGCCAGAAGAACAGGCCGATGGCGGCTGCCCCGGCCGTCAGCAGCAAACACGTTTTGATAACACCGAAAAAGGGAATATAGAGCTGCGGATGGCGCAAGGCATCCGTGAAATACTCGAAGTCCTGCAGGATGAACGGCTCTTTCAGTGCTGTGAACTTGGTGTAGTTAACCGCAATCAGCACCCCATGCAACACGACAACCAAGGTAATGGCAAAATAAAGCCGTTGACTGATCAGGCAGGCCACTGAAAACAAGGATAGCCACCATGCCAGCCCACTCAGCACGCAATACAGGCTGAGCGCGCGCATGCCTCCGCCGGTTGGACTGAACCTTCCACCGGTTGGAACAAACAAAGCCCCCATCAATAGCGAGGCCAGCAAGCCTATCGATACAGCGATTAGCATATTGCTTTAGCCACCATACCTAAACAATCGTAATAGCCAGTGCGAAAGCCCGGCAGGCAGAACCGACAGCCACCAGCAGCCCCAGTTCAGTGGAAATGGAAAACTGATGCGAGCACGCCCCGCTGCAACTCTATTGGCAATGTAACGCGCTGCGCGATCAGGCTGCCAGATAAACGGTTTTGGCCCCGGCATGGCGTGGCACATGGGCGAGCTTACGTAGCCAGGCATAACCACAGAAACGGATACGCCGCTGCCCTCAAGCCAACCCTTCAATCCTTCGCCATAAGCCTTCACTGCCGCTTTGCTCGCGCTGTAAGCCGGCGTTACCGGCAAGCCGAACCAGGCCGCCAGGGAGCTAATCAACACCAACTGCCCGCTACCCTGCTCGCGCATTACTGTTGCCAGCCGATGCAGCAGGTAAAAGGTTGATCTTACGTTTAGCTCAAGCAGCTGCTCAGTCGCCTCCCAACTTTCACCTGCCCCTTCGGGACCGGTATCGGTATTGATGCCGGCATTGGCGAACACCAGGTCTGGGGCTGTATGTGCCAGTAGCTCATCCATCCACTGCGATAGGGCCAGTCTGTCGCACAGATCAAGAGATTTTTCGGTTACCCGCGCACCAGCCGAACGGCATTTTTCAGCAACTTCATTCAGCAAATCCGTATTTCGGCCTTGCAAATACAGATGCACGCCGGCGCGAGCGTATTCCACCGCTAGCGCCGACCCGATGGCTCCGGTTGCTCCGGTAATCAGCACAATGCCAGGCGCTTTTTGTTTCATGCGGTCTGCTTCACGGTGGGCAGGCTTCCAACAAATACTGGAGAGGTGATTGGTCTGTGCTGAGCATGTTAGCCGCATTCTCAACGGCCAGACTGATGCCATTGTGGCAATAGAAACCACCGTTGATTTGCGTTGCGTAGATGACCACTTTGCGAAAGGCCTCAAACAAGTTTTGGTCAGGCTTAACGGGTTCTTGCCAAAAATTGTCTATGTCGCCTTGATCAGTCAGCCCCGGAAGGTTATAAATCGGGTCGCTCAGGCACAGCGTTGGACATTCTTTTTCCAGTGCCACTATGCCCACAGTACTGTTAACAGTGACGGTTCCGGCGGCAGACCCAAGTGCTTGATCCAGATTGCCGGTTTCGATGTATTCAACCCGCCCTTCCAGGCCAAGGCGCTTGCTCAGCTTTCTGATGTGGCGCGGATAATTCACCAGCCCCATATCCAACGGATGATTCTTGATCAGAAGCCGGGCACCACTGGGCGCATTGTCTGCAAAGGATTCGAGCACAGACTCGATCACCTGATGCATGTTGTCGAAGCGAGAGTGATGGTGAATCTGAGCGTCGGAATTCAACTGTAAAGGCAACAGAAAAAAAGGGTGTTTGGGTGCTTCCTTGCAGAGGCGATTGATCAACTCTGCATCCCGCGTGCGCCATTTGGGCAACCTGGCAAAGCGGGATAGGTAGCCGGCATATTCAACGGGTGCCGTGATCGGCGCGTGGATTCTATATCGAGGGTTCAGTACCGAATTGATCAGACCCGCGACGTGGTACAGCACATCGTACGCGGCCCGTTTCCGAAAAGCGGAATGGAAACGTTTCGGCTTTTCAGTCGGCTGCGCATCGAGACAACCTGCTGCCGCTCGAAACCAGTCCGGGTCCCGTGGCAAGAGCGAATGGCCGTTTACGCCTTCGCGCTCAAGCGTCACCCAGAAAGGTCTGAAATAACCCTCTTCGAAAACATGTGTTCGAACGCCGAACTGTTCCGCTTTATCAAAGGCCGCACGGTGTACGGGCCGTCGATCTCCAAACAGAATTTGATCTGTGATTTCGAACTCTTGCCAAATCGACTTAAGAAATTCGGGCAGTTGTTCCAGATTGCCACGAAAGTGCGTTCGATGACTGCGAGGAAACCAAAACACCAGATCACCCGCGTTGAAGTTTACCTTGTGAACCTTGTGGCCACATTCGCGCAGGGCATCGGCCAAGCGCGCAAAAAATGGCGATGAAACGCCTTGCAACAGCAAGAATGACAAAGGCTTCACAGGCACGCTACCGCCCCACCGACCAGGACCAAGTGTTTTACGGACATAACTTTTCGATTTTTATGCATCGGCTTTGACAAGGGCGAACGGAGGGAAATATCTCAACCGGCTCTTTGTCAGGTTGTGGGGTGTTACCACCAAGGCGGCGGATCTTACGTGCTCAGAAGTTAAAGGCAAGCGGCTAAAGCACTGAACTTTTAAAAATCAGAGACTTAGATTTGTAACGTTTGGTTACAAAATGAGGATTGCAAGTAAATAGTTCACACTTTGACCTAAATACTGTCGGTGAGCGAAAAACGAGTGCTGTCGCGTAAATGATGATTTTCGGCTTACAACTTCACTCGCCAGTCGAGCTGCGTGCTGGTGACGGAGGTCTGGCAGAGGACGGATAAAATTGTTTTGAGCCAGAAAAAATCGCTAAAAGGATAAAGGCATTCAGTTTTTTCAATTGCGCGAGGGACTGACAGCTTGCCCCAACTTCGCGACCTCACCTAAAGACTGAAAACTTCGGTTTGCCACAGCAAGAGACTCAGACGCTCAGTTGACAATAACTAGCTCGACCAATAATATGTCGCTTTAATTTGCTCTCTTTGGCTTTAATCGTCTGGCAGTTTTCTGGAAAACACCTGCTTAACGATTGAGTTTTCGAAGAATAGCGCTACCACCTGTAAAAGCCATTGAACAATTGTCGCGACGTTATTGGCTGCCTGAAACTTCATTTCACGTGTGGACTCGCGTTTTGAAGCCCTTCTAACTCGTGGTGTGATACCGGCATAGTCGATTAAAAAAACCCTAAAAAACAAGGGCTTACTCTGTGAAAACCCAATCAAATTTAGCTAAGGTGCACTCAATTGTTTAACAAAAAGATACTCTCCACTCTTGCGTTTTCGAGCCTTTTAACTACTGGCGCTGTAGATGCAGCTTCGTTTGGCCTCGGCAACCTTATTCAAATAGGATCTACGCTGCCGAACATCAGCAACCAAGTGAGCGGCGCTGACCTGAGCAAGTCAAGCAACACCATTACCCTAACTGATGGTAAATTGTTGCCAATTAGCACCCTCGACGGAAGCTCCTTAGGCGAAGCACTGAAGCGTCAAAAAACCCTGCTAAATATCGACGGAAATCAAGTGCGTGTCAGCACCAGCGCTAGTAGTTTGGAGAATGCCTACGATAATGCCGGGCAAGACCAGACCTTTAATATTACTGCTATCGTTGAGTCTCGACCTATCTCTCTCCAGTGGCAAGGCCCCCTCAATGATATAGAAACCCAAGGGACTTTTAATGTGACACTGAACGGCGAGCCAGTCACGTTTAAACTGGCGCCTGGTAAGACGTTGGAAAATTTTGACGGAAAGACTCCGTTTGAGCTGTTCGATCGCGACGGCAATTTGCTGCTTAAAGGAAATCTTGATGGTATCTCTGCCAGCCAGATTGAAAGCGTTGCAGCCAACCTGGGAGTTATCAATACGGATCTTGCTCTTCGAGCCGCACAAAAGCAGTTTATGGCGCAGAGCTTCGGCATTATTAGCACAAAAATAGATAACGCCATGCAGCCAACCCATAGCAAAACTTCAGGAAATGGGAAGCTGTACGAGCAAGCAGGCGGCCCAAATGTCTGGTTTTCCACCGAAGTCCGCGACTTATCCGGCAATGCAATCAACACCAGCTATGACGGGGACTCGAAGACTGCCATGGTCGGCATAGAGCGTAAAAACGGACCTTATCTTACTGGCGTCGCAGCAGGCTATAACAGTATTGAAATCACCAATAAGAGCGCCAACAACTCTAACTCAAAGCTTCGGGGCAACTTTCTTGCGCCATACGTTGCGGTATCTTTACTGAATGGTCAGCTTGTGCTGGATGGCATCGTGCTATATCAGGATCTGGAGGGTGATTTCAGCACTCGCTTTAACTCAGTGGATCTGGAGGGTAACCGCTTCGGGACTCGCGCAGCAGCCACTTATTACTTCCCCCGCTTCGACAATAACACCGCATTAATTGGCGTAACCGCAGGCGGCGCTTACATGAAGGACAGTCTGGACGGAAAGACACTAGGCACTGAAGAAAATTACGGCATCGAATTAGGCGAAGCTTTTGGTGGGGTCAAGTTCGTGAAGGAATTCTCTGCTGGCCGCGTCTATACCAGCGCCACATACTACGAAAATGTCACAAGTGACGTCGATAGTTCAGCTGAACTATTAGATGACGGCGATGAAAGCCGCACAGAGCTATTGATTGGCGCCACACACCGCATCGCCACTAATATGGATTTGAACATTACTGGGAGAACCACCGTTGGTTCAAGTGATACAGAGTATGAAGCCATCCAGGCAACGCTTTCATATACCTTCTAGTACATCACCGTCAGTCCGGTAAACCCGCCTTAAGGCTGACGTCGCAGCCGTCAAGATAGTGTCCACTTATTCTTTAGTGGACACTAATCATAAACAACGTAAGCGTAACCCGCCCATACCTGGAGTGGCTCGAATCTCTGTGATCGTTATGTGCCCCTGTGCACGGGCACTTCCCTGCGGTTTCAAGGCCTTCTGCGGGGAACGGAACATAACGGAGTTGGGAGCATAACCCGGACAACCTGCGCAGCGGTGTCAGCAGAGCCTGTCGGTACGACCCGTATCTAAGCCCCAGTTACCAGCAACTTGCAGCGCACTATCAGGTGGCGATTCTGCCGGCACAGCCCTACAAGCCAAAGATAAATCCAAGGCGGAAGTGGGTGTGCCGATCGTTGAGCACTGGATCCTGGCCCGATAAGGCATCTTTTCCAACACATACGCGCACATACGGAATCTAAGTGGCATTTTTGACATGGCAGAGGTCGGCAGTTCAAATCTGCCTGGTCCTACCAGAATTTATTACGAAATGAGCCACTTAGAGCGCAAGCCGGGGACAGATTTCAAATCTGTCCCCTATCTGCAACTTATTACCTGGCTCAGCGATCCTCGCGGGCATGCCACAGTCGCAAGATGAAAATGGCACTTTCCTGAATTTCATATCGAACTTCGTAATGACCCACTTGTAATCGTCGAACGTCTCTTGGATCAAACTGATGCAACGACTCGCCAAGGCGAGGATTATCAATGAGCCGAGTGACGCCGTGGGTCAGTGACCGGACAACGTTAATGGCAGCAGGCTTATTCACAGGCTCCAGAAAGTCATAAAGCCGGGCGATGTCCGACATGGCTTTACTTGTCCATTGGAGCTCCATCAACGGGGAACAGGCAGCGGCTGATTGGAATCAAGACTGTCGGCCCAAGCCAATACCGCCTGGTGGTCAATCACCTGCCTGGCGTCGACGTTAGACAAGGCCTCTTGTGTTAGCCGATCCCGCTCATCTTCTCGGGCAATCCAGTCAGCCAAGGCTTGCTTTACGATCCAGCCTTTGGAGCGCTCAAGACGCTGAGCAATCAACCCCACCTTGTCGGCCATAGACACTGGCACATGGGCGGTCATCACACGGGTATCTGTCTTGGACATAAGAGCACCTTTTACAGCTATGATTCATCTTGATTCAGTATAAATCAACATGAATCAAATTGTCGCCTATGGCGAATCATTAAGACCTCGGGTCTGATTTTGGGAAGCCAGGGACAGATTTGAAACCTGTCCCTCTTGCCAGAATGCCGTTCAGCTATGCTCTGACATATACTGCCGCAACGCTTCGTTCAAGCGCGTTTGCCAACCACTACCGTCGCGCTTGAAATATTCAATAACATCCTCGTCTAACCGCAATGTGGTGGATTGCTTAGGTGATTCAGATTTTGGGCGCCCTACCCGTCTTGCTGCTGTGCCCCGCTTGGCCTTGGTAAACATGGCATCAGACCACTCCGGGTTATCGGTGTCTGCCAGTTCCGGATCAACTGAATTGTTCATAACGGCGTACCTCGCGTTTGTTGGCTTTGCGCAGGCTAATGACGCGAACGATATCTCCACGCAAAGTGTAAACCAGAGCGTGAAGGCGGGAGCCGATGTAGCCGAGCGCAAAATAGCGCAACTCGCCCTCTATTTCCTGCTCGACCTCAATGGCCCCTTCGAAATCGAACTTGGCGACTAACTCAAACCCGAGCCCTCTCAGCTCTAGATTACGTTCGTTCTTGGCATCATCAAATTCGATCATCATATTAATTATCGTAGTAACATAAACTATTCAGTGCAAGCATTTTTGTCATGACACAAAAGATTAAAATGGCAGATTCGTGCAACAGCAGTGTGTAGTAAGAGCTACAACATTTTGGAGTAATTTTTTCAAAAGCTGGCGCCATATGGCGAATTTTCAAAGTTAACCGCGGCGCAATACAGCGAGCACCACCATAAGCCTTCTTCCTTTTTTACTTCGCAAACTATACATTACCCGCAAACCGGGGGCCGATTTTAAATCTGTCTCTGATGAGTAGCCGGGGACAGATTTTAAATCTGTCTCTGATGAGTAAGCCGGGGACAGATTTTAAATCTGTCCCCTATCTTTTGGCAGCCGAGCCGTCCTGTGTATGACCAACGCCCATAAATCTGACCTGATTCTGGTTGGTGTTACCCTGCTTGCGGCCATCAGCTGGATTTTTTCCAAAGAATCTATACTGCTGATGCCGCCGTTGTTGTTCATGGCGCTGCGGTTTTTGATCGCAGGTGGTTTTTTGGCGGCTTTCGCTTTCCGGTCGCTGGGACGTTTGAGTGGGGATCAGGTTAAACGCGGCCTGGGTGTTGGCCTGGTGTTCGGCGTTGCCATGAGTTTCTGGGTGATGGGCCTGTTTCATGGCACCAGTATGGGTGAAGGTGCCTTTATAGTCAGCCTGGGCGTGGTTATCGTTCCTATTCTTGCTCGCCTTCTTTTTAAAGAGGCACAACCCGCAAGCACCTGGTTTGCCATTCCCGTTGCGGTCGCCGGGCTGGCGCTTCTGTCGCTTCGTAACGGTTTTCAGCCAGAGCCGGCGCAAATATTTTTCGCGATGGCAGCTTCTATTTTTGCGCTCTATTTTACACTGAACACCCGCGCTGCGAATCAGCGTACTGCCATCAACCGGCAGGGCGACGCCATCGAAAAACAGCGTATTCCAGCTCTTCCGCTGACGGCGATTGCGTTGCTTACCGTGGGCTTGGTGACGTTGGTGGAGTCGCTGATTACAGAGCCCTGGCAGCCAACGTTCAGTGATCCACCGCCGCTTCTGGTCTGGTGGATTCTTGCCAGCGCTATTGTGGGCACCGCGGGGCGATTTCTTGCCCAAACCTATGCGCAGAGCTTGTCTGCCCATAGCCATGGCGCCGTTATTCTAGTGATAGAACCGGTTTGGGTGTCGTTGTTTGCAGCAGGGTGGTTTGATGAAATCATGACGCCAGTTCAGCTGGCCGGCTGCGGTTTGATTTTTGCGGCATTGATTGTAAACCGCTGGGGCGTGCTCAGTTCGGCTCTTCGAGCTTCACTGAGGAAGAGGCGGAGCTAGGGGCGGGGGAAAAGCGGGGCGGGGGGAAACGGGGACGGATTTGAAATCCGTCCCCTGGTTTGGTGGCTAAGTCGGGGGCGGATTTTAAATCTGTCCCCTGTCTTGGGCCAGCCACGCGGCGCCGCGGACACCGCTGGAGTCGCCGTGTATGGCCTGGCGTATGGGTGTTTCGCACTCACCTCCTAGAACGTACTCCGGCAGGCGTATCCCCAGTTCGCTGTACAGAGCTGGCACGTTTGATAGCCCACCGCCGAGTACAATCACGTCTGGATCCAGCAGGTTGATGACGGCCGCCAGGCCGCGGGCCAGGTGGTTTATATAATCATCCAGCGATCGCGAGGCACGTGAATCGGTTTGCGCCAGTTCAACGATGGCCTTGGCATCCAGCTTTTCATCCCAAAGCAAGAAGTGCGTGAGCGCAAGGCCGGTGCCAGACAGGAAGGTTTCGTTGCAGCCAAAACGGCCACAGAAGCACGGGCGCTGGTTCAGTTCTGCTTGTGGTGTCCATGGCAGTGGGTTGTGGCCCCATTCGCCGGCGAGGCCGTTCGGGCCTGTGAGCAGTTGGCCGTTAACGGTAATGCCGGCGCCGCAGCCGGTGCCCAGAATGGCCGCGAACACCACTTTGTAGCCTTGCCCTGCGCCGTCGCTGGCTTCAGACAGGGCCAGGCAGTTGGCGTCGTTCGTCAGGCCAACCGGGCGTTGCAGCAGGCGGGTTAAATCAGCGGCCATGGGCTGGCCGTTAAGCCAGGTGGAGTTGGCGTTTTTGACCAGGCCTGTCAGGCCCGACACGGAGCCAGGAATGCCCACGCCTGCGGGCAACGCAGCTTCACCGGCCCGTAATTCCGCGGCTTCAACCAGTTCTTTGATGGTGTTCAGGGTGGTTTCGTAGTCTCCCTGAGGGCTTGCGATACGGGCGCGAAAGTGGGTTTTGTTAGCACCGTCTAACAAGATGACTTCGGTTTTTGTTCCCCCAAGATCGATGCCTACCCGCCAGCGGCTGTTCATGCGTTTATCACCCTGCTTTATCATTTACGGAATGGTCACAGGATTCTGCGCGGATCGCAAAAAATCTGATACCCTGTCGATCTTTAGTTGCGAATCGATCGTAAATAAAAGAGTGTCCCTTTTTTTAATACTGACTGCCAAGGCTTCTTTCATGAGAATTGTTATTCGTTATTTTTTCCGCACTTTGCGGCTTATTCTGACTCCATTTGTGCTGTTGAGTGAAAAAATCGGGGGCGGCAAGCCGGTACAGCGTAGCGCCCAAGAGCAACAGAAAGTAGACGAAGCCTGCCGGGACCTGGCGCTGTATCAGTTCAAAACCTGCCCGTTCTGCGTCAAAGTTCGTAAAGAAATCAAACGTCTGAATCTGAATATTGAACAGCGTGACACCCAGCATAACACCGAGCACCGCGCTGAAATTCTAGCCGGCGGTGGTGCCGTGAAGGTACCCTGTTTGCGGATTGCCAAAGCGGACGGCAGCCACCAATGGCTGTACGAATCCAACGACATCAACGCCTGGCTGAAGCAGCGCTTCGAACCGGCCTGATTCGTTAAACCGCTCTTCCCGCATGTGCTTCGTGTCACGGCGGTGGTTTAAAAACCACCGCCGACTGCTTTGTACAAATCCACAGTTGCCAGCAGATGATTCAGTCGCGTTTCGCTGCGCTGTACTCTGGCATCGAACAAGGTGCGCTGGCTGTCTAGCAGGGTGATCAGATCTTCTGCGCCCTGGCGATAACGAACTTCACTCAAGCGCAGGGTTTCTTTTGCCTGCTGTTCAATTTCCGTCAGCCGCTGTTCCTGCTCCCGATACAAATTGATACGCGCCATGGCGTCTCCCGCTTCTAAAAACGCAGTCAACAAGCTTGAGCGATAACCTTGCACCAGCGCGACCTGGCGCGATTCGGTGAGCGCTACATTGTTGCTTCGTGCGCCACCGTCGAACAAGGTTTGACTAAGAGCAAGCAAACCGTTCGCCGTTGCCAACGGACTGGAAAGGCTGAGCAAGCCATCGGAAGAGAGCCCCAGGGCGGCGCTGAGTGACACCGCCGGCAAGAGCGCGGCACGGGCCTGGGTGATGTTGGCATTGGCCGCATGCAAGCGGGCCTCGGCGGCGGCAAGGTCTGGCCTGCGGGTAATCAGCTCTGCGGGCGAGCCTGTGTCAATGCCCGGAATACGGATTTGTTGTAGCTCCCCCTTTAACTCGCCGTTATTTACCATCCAGGGCGGCTCGCCGCTGTCTACCATCCAGGGCGGCTCGCCGCCTAGCACCTGCAATGCAGCTTCACTCTGGCGCAGGCGAAACACCAGCGTGGGCAAAACATTGCGTAACACCAGCACGGCGGTGCGTTGGCGGGCCAATTCGAAGCGGTCGGCTACGCCGTTGCGGTATCGCACATCCACAATACGCAAGGTTTGCTCTGCCAATTCCAGATTTTGCCGGGCGATATTCAAGCGCTGGCGTAACTCCAGCAATTGAAACCAGTTACTGGCCACTGCGCCGGAAAGGCTAAGCTGCGCGGCGGCGAAATCAAAAGCACTGGCATCGCGGCGGAAGCTGGCGGCGTCTTCGGCTGCACCCAGCCTGCCCCACAAATCCACCTCGTAACTGATGGATGTGGATACCGATGTGTTTCCACTGCTGCGCCAGTCGCCGCTGCTTGGGCGCCGTGTTTGTTCGCCGGTGCTGCCGCTTAAACCAATGCCTGGCAGCAGGCTGGCGCCGGCGTTCTGCAGCTGTAAATCGGCCTGAACCAGATTCTCGGCCAGAATGGCCAGGTCGGGATTGGCCGCCCGCGCTTTTTCAATCAACGCCGGCAAGTTGGGATCGCCATAGGCCTGCCACCATTGCTGGTCGGTGACGGCTGGCCCGTTTAAAGCAATCGAGTTCAGTTCTGGCGCCCAAGCCAAGGCCGTCACAGGTGCGCCGTCAATAAGCACGGGAGCTGACGGGGCAATCTGAGTGGCGCAGCCTGCCAGGGTTATACAAGCCGTTAAAATGCAGATGGCGGATGTCCGTCGCCGTTCAGGCGGTTCAGGCAGGGCCAGGCGCCGTTCAGGCAGCGTCAAGCGTAAAGTTTGTTGTGAGCTATGGGGCATGAGATTACTCCGCGGCCAGGGCCTGGACAGGGTCCAGATGAGCGGCTTTGCGCGCGGGCAAATAGCCAAATAAAAGCCCGGTACCAAAGGCGCAGCTGAACGCCAGCACCATGGGGAACACGGTGACCACAACGGGTGTGTCAAGCCAGCCCACGATTTGGGTGGCCGCTATGCCAAGGATGACGCCAATAACGCCACCAACGGCAGACACCAGCCAGGCCTCGGTCAAGAATTGCTGAAGAATGTTGCGGGTGCGGGCGCCGGTGGCCATGCGGATACCAATTTCCCGGGTGCGCTCGGTCACGCTTACCAGCATGATGTTCATAACGCCGATACCACCCACCAGCAGCGAAATCGCCGCGATGGAACCTAACAGCCATGTGAGGGTGTCCTGGGTGTCTGACACGGTATCGATCAGCGACGCCATGTTGCGAATCTGGAAGTCTTCGCTGCCGTGGCGTGTGAGCAAGGTACTGTGAACCTGGTCTTGCACCGCGTTCATGTCGGCAGAATCTGCCACCGCAACGGTGATGTTACGCAGATAGTTTTGGCCGAATATGCGCAGGTTGGCGGTGGTATAAGGCACCAGCACCACGTCGTCTTGGTCCTGCCCCCAGGGGGATGCCCCGCGCTCGTCCATTACGCCAATGACCTGAAACAGAACGTTATTAACCATCAGGTAGTGGCCCAACGGGCTTTGTTCGGGAAATAGGGATTCGGCCACGGTTTTGCCCAACACCGCCACCGCGGCGTAGCGGTTTTCGTCCGCTTCGTCAAAAAAGGTACCGGCGACCACGGGCCATTGCCGTGCGGCGGGAAATTCGTAGGCCGTGCCATTCACTTCGGTTTGGTGATCGCGATTGCCGAAACGCAGGGTTTGGCCGCCGGTGACTTCCGGAACAGCTGCACGAATGCCGGGTATGTCTCGAATGGCGTGGTAGTCAGACGGCACCAATGTGGTGACGCTCCATCGCCCACCGCGCTGGTCCGGGCCACCCGGGCGCACCAGCAGTAAGTCGCTGCCCATGGCGCTGATTCTGTCCACAATGTCTTGCCGTGCGCCTTCACCGATTGCCAGCATGGTGATCACCGAGGCTACGCCAATCACAATGCCCAGCAGGGTCAAAGCGGTGCGAAACAGGTTTGTGCTGAGGGAGTGTACCGCGCTTTTTAACGCTTCAAACCAACCGGACGCGCCGCTAACGTCGGATGTTTTAGCAATGGGCTGCAGGGCCTTGGGGTTTTCTGTCGCAACGGCCTTGTGCTGAACGGCGCCGGTATCGTGGGTAATCAGCCCGTCGGCGATGGTGATCTGGCGATCTGCCGCCTGGGCGACTTTGGCGTCGTGGGTAATCAGAATAACGGTGTGGCCGCGGTCGGACAGGCTTTGCAGAAGCCGCATGACGTCTTTGCTGCTAACGCTGTCGAGGGCACCGGTTGGCTCGTCCGCCAGTATGATCTGGCCGCCGTTCATCAAGGCGCGGGCGATGGACACACGCTGCTGTTGCCCGCCCGACAGCTGAGCCGGGGTGTTGAGCAGTTTATCGCTTAGCCCGAGCTCACCAAGCAGTTCGGTGGATCGCTCCCGGCGCTGTTTTTTGCCAAGGCCGGCGTAGATGGCCGGTATTTCGACGTTGTCTAACGCACTTATGCCTGGCAGCAGATTGTAACTCTGGAATATGAAGCCGAAGGATTCGCGGCGGGCGCGGGCCAGATCGTCTCGTTTGAACCCTGACACGTCTTTGCCCTGAAACAGATAGTGCCCGGAGTTTGCCACATCCAGACAGCCTAGAATGTTCATCAGGGTGGATTTGCCAGACCCGGACGCCCCCATAACGGCGACAAATTCCCCGGCCTGAATGCTCAAGTCTATGCCTTTGAGCACGGGCACCTGCATGTCGCCTTCACCGAAGGTTCGGGTAATCTGGCGTAATTCAATCAGCGGGACTGTCACCGTGGGCGCCCGCCCATACCAGAAGATGCCGCTTCCCTTGATGGAGCTCCGCCGGTGACTACCAAATCGCCGTCCGCCAGACCGTCGCGAACCTCGGTGTAAATGCGGTTGCTGATGCCTACCTCAATTTTGCGTTCTACCAGCTCGCCGGAGGCCTGTTGCAGCCAAACCTGGCCGCCCACAACGGTCGCCGCGGGCACCCGCAGTACGTCACGTGCTTGTTCCACCACAAAAAATACCTGTGCCGTCATGCTGGGCAATAAACGCCCTGCTTCATTGGGCACGCTGAAAAACGCGTTGTACAACACCACGTTGTTGAGCACTTCGGGAGTGGGTTCGATGTAGTCAAGCTCGCCATAAATCTGCTTGCCAGGTTCGCCCAGAGTGGTGAAATACACCTTGTCGCCCGGTGCTAGCCTGCCTACGTCTGCTTCGGACACCTGGGCGCGGACTTTCATACTGGACAGATCGGCAATGCGCATCAGCACCGGTGCTTGCTGTGATGTATTCAGGGTTTGGCCCTGGCGGGCCGTAATAGATACGACGGTGCCTTTCATGGTGGAATAAATGCGGGCGTAATCCAGGTTGGCTTCTTCCGCACGCAGGGTAGATGCGGTCTGTTCCAGTTGCGCTTGCAGCATGGCTAGCTGGGCCTTGGCAGACGCCAGAGAGGCCTCGGCAATCTGCAGGTTTTCACGGGTGGTGGCGTCTTCACGAAACAGATTGGTCTGGCGCTGGAACTGGATGTCGGCAAGGCTGAGTTGGGCTCTGCGATCGGCCAGCTGGGCCTGTTGATTTTTCAGCTGGGCACGATTGGCGTCTACCCTGGCCAGATAGATGGTCGGGTCAATTTCTGCCAGCAGCTTATCTTTGCTGATTTGTTCGCCCACTCTGACGTGAATCACGTCTAGCAGCCCGGACACCTGCGCGCCCACGTCTACAAAGTCGCTGGGATCCAAAACGCCGGTGGCGCTCACCAAAACGTCTATGTCCCCCCGGCTGACGGCAGTGGTGGTTACGTCAGCAGTGTTATTACTTACGGCGTAAAAGTGGCGATACGCCCAAAAGGCGCCGCCTGCGATTACGGCGACAAGAATCAGAACAACAAGAACACGGGGAAAAGACAAACTCGGTGAATCCACAACTTCAAACCTCAATAATCGTAAGCAAGCGGCATAGCCTAACCTGATCGGCCTGAATAGCCAGACATCCGGTGAGTTTTACGCTGGTGCTGGCGTTTTGGGCAGATAAGTAGGGGACAGATTTGAAATCTGTCCCCAGTTTGGCGGCTAAGTCGGGGACGGATTTGAAATCCGTCCCCAGTTTGGTGGCTGGGTTGGGGACGGATTTGAAATCCGTCCCCGGTTTGGTGTCCCCGGTTAGGTGCTTGTCTGGCCAGCCATATCTTCTATAATCGACGGCTCACTTTTTCTATCAGGCTTGCTATGCGTACCACCGTTGATATCACCGTAGAAACTCCCGGCCTGGCCGTGGACATTCTGAGTGAGGCTTCTGGCCTGCCAAAACAGCGCATCAAAGACGCCATGGCGAAAGGCGCCTGCTGGTGGACCTTGAAAGGCAAGATTGTAAGGCTGCGCAAAGCCAAGCGCGACGTGAAAACCGGCACTCGCATGCAACTGTACTATGACGAAGCTGTTCTGGCGCGCAAGGCAGCAGAAGCTGAACTGCTGGAAGACAAAGGCCGCTACAGTGTGTGGTTCAAACCCCACGGGCTGCTGGCGCAGGGTTCGCAATGGGGCGATCACTGCAGTTTGTTGCGAGTGGCTGAAGTGCAGTTAAACCGACCCTGCTTTTTGATTCACCGCCTCGACGCCGACGCTGCAGGTTTGATGCTGATTGCCCACGATTCAAAAGCCGCTGCGGCACTGTCAAAGCTGTTTGCCGGGCGCACGATCATCAAACAGTATCTGGCAGACGTAACAGGCGTAATGGATGTGAAGGAGCAGACGATTGGCGAGGAAATTGACGGTAAAGCTGCGGTTAGCCATGTGACTACTCTTTACATCAATGCCGGCTCCATCAATGCCAGCTCCATCAATACCAGTTCTGTCATTAATAAGGCCGTGGACACCAAGGTTGTGAATACCGAGGAGGCGAATACCAAGGCCAATCGTAACGAAGCCAACACTTCCCGGATAAATGTGCGCATTGAAACCGGTCGAAAACACCAGATTCGCCGACACCTGGCGAGTATTGGCCACCCGATTGTGGCCGACAGATTGTATGGCTCCGCCGCTGGCGTGCCGTTGCAGCTGCTGGCGTATTATCTGCAATTCGACTGCCCGCTAGCCAAGTCAAAAATCACTCTGGAACTGCCGGAACGGTTAAAGCAGCTGGGTTCAGACGCTCTGTAAAAAATTCCTGGGAGAAAGCTCTCTAAGAATTGCTCACACGAGACGCATTTAAACCTTGTAGAAATCCCGATACCACTGAACAAATTGTTCAATGCCCTGCTCTAGCTGGGTTTCGGGTTTGTAGCCGACATCGTTGATCAGGCCATCTACGTTGGCGTAGGTTGCAACCACGTCACCCGGCTGCATGGGCAGCAGGTTTTTCTCGGCTTTTTTGCCGGTGCAGTGTTCGATGGTTTCAATAAACCGCGCCAGTTCCACCGGGTTGTTGCTGCCGATGTTGTAGATGCGATAAGGCCCGCGGCTGGTGCTTGGATCTGGCTGAGCGCCGCTCCACTGGGGATTGGGTTGCGCGATTTGATCCAGAGTGCGCACCACGCCCTCCACGATATCGTCGATATAGGTGAAATCGCGTTTGTGATGGCCGTGGTTGAATACGTCAATCGGCTCGCCGGCCAGAATTTTCTTGGTGAAGATAAACGGCGCCATATCGGGCCGGCCCCAAGGACCGTACACGGTAAAAAAGCGCAGCCCGGTGGTAGGCAAGTTGTACAGATGGCTGTAAGTGTGAGCCATCAGCTCATTGGCTTTTTTCGAGGCGGCGTAAAGGCTAAGCGGGTGGTCTACGTTGTCGTGCACCGAGAACGGCATGGCTTCGTTGGCACCGTAAACCGAGCTGCTGGACGCATACACCAGGTGCTGCACATCGTTGCGGCGGCAGCCTTCCAGAATGTTCATAAAGCCCACCAGGTTGGCGTCGACATAGGCCTGGGGGTTTTCAATGGAATAGCGCACCCCGGCCTGGGCCGCCAGGTGCACTACGCGCTCGGGCTTGTGCTCTTCAAAAAGCGCGGCCATAAGGTCGCGGTCGGCGATATCCTGGCGTACTTCGGTAAAGCCGGTTTTTCCCGTTAGCCTTGCCAGCCGGGCTTCTTTCAGGTTCACATCGTAGTAGTCATTCAGGTTATCGACACCGATGACTTCGTCGCCGCGATCCAGCAGGCGTTGCGCCAGATGGAAACCAATAAAACCGGCACTACCGGTGACCAGAATTTTCAACAGACTTTCTCCTTAAAACACCACGCCGGCGCTGATGAACGGGCCGTCGATTTCCACGTCGAAGCGGTCGTCACCGTCTTCGTAATCCACCGCCATCTGGCGATAGCCGGCACGCAACTGCAGTAGTGACAACTGATACTGGCCGTACACGTTAAAATCGTGCAGGGAATCACCGCTGTAGGCAATGGCATTGCCTTCGATGCCAACACTGACACCGCTGAACGGCAGATCAAAACGCGCTGCAAGATAGCCCATGGGCAAAACCGCATCGGCTGTGGTACGACTGGGTTGGCCACCCGCCTGCACATCTTGCACTAACAGATCACCGGAAAAATCTCTTACAGTCAGGCCCAGGTCCAGATTCACCCAATTATCCAGTACTTCGTAATACAGGGTTAAATCCAGCTGTTCAAGTTCCAGATCAGAGCGTACGTCTGAGCCGGCGCTAATATCATCGAAACCACCGCTCAACTGGCCGCGGGCAGTCTGGTCAATGTTGATATAAGCCACACGCACGTTAGGCAGCAAAGGAATCGGGTGTTCCAGATACAGGCTCAGCTGATTGCTGCTTTCGCCATCCAGATTAAGCTCATCGTTTACATCCACGGAGCCGCCATTGGTGGCCACGTCACCAGACAGCTCAGAATCCCAGTAGCCTACCTGGGCGCCAAGCCCCAGTATATCCGCTTGCGCCATCGGCGCTGCCAATACCGCTGAACCGGCCATAACCATCAATAATTTACGCATTGCTTGTGCTCCGTATTTAGAATCGGTATCAGTCGAACGACATACCCAGGCGGCGGCCTACTTCTTCGTAGGTTTCAATCACGTTACCAAGGCCCTGGCGAAATCGGTCTTTGTCCATTTTATTGCGAGTTTCGGCATCCCAGATACGACAGCCGTCGGGGCTGAACTCGTCGCCCAGCACAATCTGACCGTGGCTGCGGCCGAATTCCAATTTGTAATCCACCAACAGCATGCCGGCGTCCGCAAACAGGGTTTTGAGCACGTCATTTACTTTATAGGTCAGCGTTTTCATCTGTGCCAGTTCGTCGGCTTTGGCCCAGCCCAGGCTGATGGCCAGTGATTCGTTGACCATGGGGTCGTGCAGTGCGTCGTTTTTCAGGAACAGCTCAAAGGTGGGCGGATTCAACTCCAGGCCTTCTTCTACGCCAATGCGACGGCACAGGCTGCCGGCAGAGATATTGCGAATCACACATTCGACCGGAATCATGTCGAGCTTTTTCACCAGGCATTCAACGTCTGACAGCAAGCCTTCGAAGTGGGTAGGAATGCCCGCGGCTTCCAACTTTTCCATAATGAAGGCGTTGAACTTGTTGTTCACCATGCCTTTGCGGTTCAGCTGCTCTATTCTCTCGCCGTCGAAAGCCGAGGTGTCGTCGCGGAATACCAGTACAAAACGCTCGGGATCGTCAGTGGTGTGCACCGATTTGGCTTTGCCGGCGTAGAGTTCTTCACGCTTTTCCATTGGGTTCTCCAGAAACGGGCCGGCGTAAGCCAGCCCGGTTATCATCAATAAAACCAGCGGTTAATCACAAAGCCCGCGGCTGTTAACAAGGTCTTTGGTCGTTAATACAGATAGTCAAACAGGCGGTTAAGAAGCGTGGAAGATGTTTGTTCACCGCTGTAATTATTCGCGGTTTCTGCGCTGACCTGCACCGTCTGTTCGCCGCCGGTCACGTTCACCGTATGGGTGTGACGCGGGGCTTCGTTATCGCTAAACCAGCTGAACCAGCTGAACCAGCCAGATTCGCGCTCGTCAGCGCTGCGATAGTCCACCTGGAACCAGCCTTCACTGCGATTCAGGTCTATGATGGTCATATCCGATTCGTTCAGTGCGCGGCTGACTTCTGCCCAGGCGCGGCCGTAATCGAGCTGCATGTCGATGGCACTGGCCTGCTCGTTTTCAGATATCAGTTTTACCAAAGGTTTGCTGGTCATGCCAGACGCTGCGCGGGAGAAGGACTTGTTCTCTTCCCCGGCTTTCAAAAACTCGCCCATATCGGCCAGAAGGCGTTTTTGCAGCTCCAGATCAGCGGAGTCTGGCACACGGGTGGTGTCCCAGCTCAGCAGAGCCTCGGGCTGATCGGCTACCACTATGTTGCGGATCTGAATTTCCGTGGATTTACGGCGAACACCGGGTGCAATGCGTACCTGTAGCAGCACTTTGGGTTCGCTTGCGCTGGCCTCGCCCTCAAGCTGCACCAGTTCACGGGCGCGCAGGCTGAAGTTCACCAACTCGCTTTGCTGCAAGCCAAGCTGCGGGCTGTCAAACGCAACGCCCAGGCGGCGGTCAGACATATACGCGGCGACTGCCGGCCACAGGCGACCCGGCACGTCGTTAACCAACAGCCAGGCGCGACCGTCCAGCTCTTCTACCGCATAATTCTGGTTCAGAATTTCAGAGGTCATGTCCGGCGGAGTGGGAATGCCGTCAGGGAACAGTTTGCCCGCGTTGGCCAAATTAATATCACGCACGGGCATAACCTGTCGGAAGCGGGATTCGTCGGCGCTTGCGGGCAGCTCAATAGCCTTGCCTTCGGGTGCACCGACGTAATCCGCGGAACGGTCCGACACCAGGCTGCAGCCTCCCAAGCCCGCCACCAGCGCAAAGCCGGTGGCGATGGCCAGGGGTTTGCAGGCCTGAATTTTGGAGAATTGGGTTTTAAAAGGCGCTGTGCACCTTGAATAACGGGTTCTGGAGAGAACCTGCATGGACTTACTCCGGTATTGGAACGGGTTCAGCACGTTCAGAGTACGCCTGAAGCTTTCAGGGCCTCTTCCACTTCGCCATGGAATTGTTCGCTGAGTACCGTCAATGGCAAGCGCAAGCCGGCACCGATCATACCCATGCGATGCAACGCCCATTTTACCGGAATCGGATTGGCTTCCAGAAACAGTTTGCGGTTCAGGGGCATCAGCAGTTCGTTCAGGCGTTCGGCTTCTTCGCGGTTGCCCGCAACAGCCGCCGTGCACAAGTCGGCCATGGCCCGGGGGGCAACGTTGGCCGTTACCGATACGTTGCCTTTGGCGCCGGCCAGCATCAGTTCCATGGCCGTTGCGTCGTCACCCGAATAGACGTCCAGGCGGCCTTTTACCGCTTGAATTAACTCGGCGCCGCGGGGAATATTGCCGGTGGCGTCTTTAATGGCAATGATGTTGGAGATATCAGCCAGGCGAACCACGGTTTCATTCAGCATGTCGCAGGCGGTGCGGCCGGGCACGTTGTACAGCATTTGCTTCATCATCGGGACGGCTTCGGCGATGGTGCGGAAATGCTGGTACAGGCCTTCTTGGGTCGGCTTATTGTAGTAAGGCACCACTAGCAGGCAGGCGTCAGCCCCAAGCTTTTCGGCCGCGGACGTGAGCGCAATGGCTTCGCGGGTACTGTTGCCACCGGTTCCGGCAATCACCGGAATACGACCATTCACCCGTTTGATGATGTGGCCGATGGTCTTACAGTGCTCTTCCGGGTCCAGAGTTGCAGACTCGCCGGTTGTGCCCACGGCAACGATGCCATGGGTGCCATTTTCAATGTGAAAGTCCACCAGTTTGTCCAGGTGCTCCCAGTGAATGTCTCCATTTGGGTGCATGGGTGTGACCAGTGCGACAAGGCTACCCGTAATCATAAAAGCTCCGTCCGAATAAAACCGTTATGGTAATGTTGGGCACGAACTGACACAAGGGAATTAAAGGAGATGTTATGCCATCCGTAGAACTGAACAAAACCATACCTGACTTTGAAGCGACTGCTACCGGCGACCAGACGGTTCGCCTGGCCGATTTACGCGGCCGCAATGTGGTGATCTATTTTTACCCGAAAGACGACACACCCGGCTGTACCACCGAGAGCCAAGACTTCCGCGACAACATGCAAACCTTCACCGAACATGACACAGAGATTTTTGGCGTGTCCCGCGATGGCCTGAAATCCCACGATAATTTCCGTGGCAAGTTCGAACTGCCGTTTCACCTGATTTCCGACAAAGACGAAACGCTCTGCGCTTTGTTCGACGTGATCAAGCTGAAAAAACTCTACGGTAAAGAATACATGGGTATTGACCGCAGTACCTTCCTGATTGACGCCAAGGGCGTACTTCGCCAGGAATGGCGCGGCGTAAAAGTGCCGGGCCATATTGACGAGGTGCTCGCGGCAGTCAAAGCACTATAGTCGTTATCTGCCTTTAGCGGTTGACCGGTGCCGGGGGTAACTCCCGCACCGGCCACGCAGCCACCACCGCCTTTACCATGGTGGCCAGAGGGATGGCAAAAAACACACCCCATAGCCCCCATATACCGCCGAAGAACAGCACCGCGACAATAATGGCCACCGGGTGCAGGTTGTTTACTTCAGAAAACAGCACCGGCACCAGCACGTTGCCGTCCAAAGCCTGAATGACGCCGTACGCCACCATTATCCAGATAAACTGGCTGCCCCAGCCAAAGGCAAACAGGGCGATAATAGCCACTGGAACCGTGACGACTGCGGCGCCGATATAAGGAATCACCACGCTCAGACCCACCAGCAGCGACAGCAAGGCGGCATAGGGCAGACCTAGAATTTTGAACGTTATATACGTGGTGGTTCCAATAATCAGAATCTCCAAAGCTTTGCCACGCACGTAGTTGGCGCATTGGCGATTCACTTCATGCCAGATTTTGCGCATGGTTGCGCGCTGCGGCGGCAACATACGGGCGATTGAGCCCAACAGAACATCGCGGTCTTTCAAGAAGAAAAACACCAGTATGGGCACCAGCACGGCGTATATCAGCAGCGCCAACAGATCCGGAATACTGGACAGTGATGCCGACACCAGCCACTGGGTAGCTTGCCCTACTTCGGTCGACACCTGTTGGTAAATAGTAGCGACTGCGTCCAGCGACACCAGCTGCGGGTAGCGCTCGGGCAAGAGTTCCAGATACAACTGTAATTCGCCGATAATGCGCGGTGTTTCCCGGGCCAGATTGGTCAGCTGAGCCCACACCAGTGGCAGAAGGCCAAAAATGGCGCCGGCCAGAATGCCGAGAAACAGTAAAAACACAACCAGGATGGCCAGCGGTTCTGGCACTTTCCAGGACACCATCTTGGTAACCAGGCCTTGTAGAATAAAAGCAACGATTAAAGAAGCGATGGCCGGGGCCAGCATGGCGCCAAACCAGATGACGAACATGGTGCCGATAATCAGCATCAACCCGAGGATGACAGCTTCTTCATCTGAAAAGTATTTGTGGGCGAATCCGCGTAATATTCTAACCATTAATGGCTCCGCCGCACTGAATCGCCGCAGCGGATAACAAAACGGTACTGACTGCCGTCAACGGTGGATTCAACCACCTGATGGGCAGATATGGCGATGAATGCCGGAATATCTCTGGCAGAGCCAGGATCTGTAGCAACCACTTCCAGCTGTTCGCCGGGGGCCATGGTGTTCAGTTCGAGTTTGGTTTTCAACAAAGGCATCGGGCATTGCAGGCCCGAAGCATCCAGAGTTCGATCAGCCATGTTAAACGTTAACCCGTAACAGCGTTTGATTAATGAGCCGGCATTATGCCGCCAGTGTTATTGTATTGCATCACAATCATTGGTTATGTGACGCTCAGGATATTCCGACACAGGACAGACCCAGAACATGAACAGCCTGAATGGCCACCTTCGCTTCAATATCCTGCTGTGCGCGCTGCTGGCGCTGACATTAATGACTATGGGTGTCAGTACAGGCGCCGCTGCTCAGAGTCAGGGTAGCACGCTACCCACCATCGGCGGCACCGGTGGCGGCCTGATTGCCGGCCAGCAGGAAGCTGATATCGGGCGCCAGGTGCTGGTGTCGCTGCGGCGTTCCGCTCCGCAGATCACCGACCCTCTGGTGTATGACTACCTGGGCGCCATTCTTTACCGCTTGGTGCCATCGGCGCCTTTGCAGAACCGTGACCTCACACTGGCGCTGATTGATGACCCTGCCCTCAATGCTTTTGCGGTGCCCGGCGGCATTGTAGGGGTAAACGGCGGTCTGTTTCTGTTTGCCCGCACCGAGCAGCAGTTTGCATCGGTGCTGGCCCACGAGCTGGCCCACCTTAGCCAACGCCATTTTGCCCGCCGCCTGGAACAGCAGCAAACCAGCACCCCGCTGACCATCGCCGGCCTGATTGCCGGTATTGTGCTAACAGCCGTTACCCAGTCTGACATTGGCATTGCCGCTATTGCCGGTACTCAGGCCCTGGCGATTCAGAATATGCTGGAATACAGCCGCGCAAATGAGCAGGAAGCGGACCGCGTAGGATTGGATATTCTTGCCAACGCCGGGCTAGACCCGCGGGGCATGCCGGAAATGTTTGAAATTATGATGCGGAAGAGCCGCTGGCAAGGCAACAGCGTGCCCGAGTACTTGTCTACCCACCCACTATCCCAGAGCCGGGTTGCAGACACCCAGAACCGCGCCGCGCAATACCCGTTGACGCGCATCGAAGACAGCCCGGAATACCATCTGATACGGGCCCGCCTGCAGGTGCATTATGCGGCTTCTGCGGGTGCTGCCATCGATAGTTTTCGGGCGGCGCTTAATGAATTAAAAAATACCGGCACCGGCTCTAGCAACGATACCAGCAATACCGCCATTCGTTATGGGCTGGCAGTGGCTTATATAGAAGACCGCCAATACGCCGAAGCTGAGACCCTGCTTAACCAGCTGTTGGTGGCCAACCCTGGGCGCATTACGTTTCAGGTGACTCTGGCGCAAAGTTTAATTGCCGACAAACGTCTGACTGAAGCTCGGGCGCTGCTGGTGCGGGCGCTGGCTCGCAACCCGGGCAACTACCCGATTACCCACACGCTGGCGCAGCTGGAACTGGCCTCGGACAACGGCGCAGCGGCGGCGGAACTGCTGTCACAGCTGGCTCGCAACAAACCGCAACAGGAACACTTGTGGTTCCAGCTGGCGGAAGCCGAAGGCATGGCGCGCAATATTGTGGGAGTGCACAGGGCAAGAGCGGAATACGATGCGTTGATGGGCGACCTGGAATCGGCCCAGCGCCAATTACGCCAGGCCCAGGAAAAACTGACGGCCGGGTCGCCCATGCGCCAGATTGTAACCGAGCGCTTGAGCGCCATTACCGCCGAGCTTAACGTTCGGCGCAATGGTTAAACGTTTCAGGCGTTGCCAGCCGCCTTCAGATTCATATTGGCGGTGAAATCCAGCATGCGCTGTAAAGGCCGCAGAGCGTCTTCACGTAGGGCTTCATCTACCAGCACTTCCTGATTGCTGGCCTGGCCCTTTGGTGCTTCCAGCACTGCCAGCAGGTTTTCCAGCCCATTCATAGCCATCCACGGACACTGAGCGCAGCTGCGGCAGGTCGCACCGTTACCGGCGGTGGGCGCTTCAATCAGGGTTTTGTTGGGTGCCAATTGCTGCATTTTATAAAAAATGCCGTTGTCGGTCGCCACAATAAAGCGTTCGTTCGGCAGGGTTTTTACGGCGTTGATCAGCTGTGAGGTAGACCCTACAACGTCGGCCAGTTCCACCACCGCATCCGGCGATTCCGGGTGCACCAATACGGCGGCGTCCGGGTAAATCGCTTTCAGATCTTCCAGGCCACGGTGCTTGAACTCTTCGTGCACAATGCAGGAGCCGTTCCACAGCAGCATGTCGGCGCCGGTGGTTTTCTGCACCCAGTGGCCCAGGTGTTTGTCTGGCGCCCACAGGATTTTTTCACCGCGGGCGTCCAGCGATTCCACAATGGCTTGGGCGCAGCTTGAGGTGACCACCCAATCGGCGCGGGCTTTAACCGCCGCCGAGGTGTTGGCGTACACCACCACAGTGCGGTCTGGATGTTCATCGCAGAAAGCTGAAAATTCATCCACCGGGCAACCTACGTCCAGTGAGCAGGTGGCTTCGAGCGTGGGCATCAGAACGGTTTTTTCTGGATTCAGAATCTTGGCGGTTTCGCCCATAAAGCGAACGCCGGCCACCACTACGGTAGACGCGGGATGCTGATTGCCAAAACGGGCCATTTCCAGGGAGTCGGCGACACAGCCACCACTTTCTTCAGCCAGGCGCTGAATGTCTGGGTCGACGTAATAGTGCGCCACCAGAACAGCGTTTTTTTCCTTCAGAGAAGCCTTGATGCGAGCTTCAAGCCGCGCCTTTTCTTCAGCGCTAAGGGGCTTCGGCTCCGCGGCGTGGGCCAGGTATTCCTGAACAAGGATACGGTCTTCGGCTTTAGTCATTTACAGCTTCTCTCAATTGCTTTCTGGCAGTGACTTTGTACGCACGAGTATACCATTTCAGACTCTAGTGTTCTGTCTGGCAAGAGGGTAAAAAGCGACCAAGAACAGGAGGGAACGCAGGGAATGGTGGGTCAAAGGTAAAAAAAGATAAAAAAAAGGTCTGCTTTTCAGCAGACCTTGAGTAATGGTGGGTCGTGATGGATTCGAACCATCGACCAATTGGTTAAAAGCCAACTGCTCTACCAACTGAGCTAACGACCCTAAATTGCTCACTGAATAACAAACAGCCTGTTGGTCGGCGTGCTTGCGCGTTGAAACTGCTTTAAACCACCGCAGCACTGCAACACTTCAGTGCTTACCGCCGGAGCTCTGTGCTAACACTTTGTGCCACCACACTGTGTTAACAAGACCCTGACGGGTGTTTGGTGGGTCGTGATGGATTCGAACCATCGACCAATTGGTTAAAAGCCAACTGCTCTACCAACTGAGCTAACGACCCCGAGCGAGGCGCACATATTAATGATTTTTCAGGCGTGATCAACCCTTTGCGCCCGTTTTTTTCATTTTTTCCAAACGCCGGCCTTCAACTGCCGCTACTTTGGCCGTCAAGATAGCTCTGAGCCAGCTTCGCCGCGCTGCTGTCCGGGTAGTTTTTTACCACGGTTTGCATTCGCCGGCCAGCCTCTTCCTTTTCGCCCAGCCGGTCCAGAGTAATCCCCAGTTTATAGGTTGAATCCGCTGCCTTGCGGTGGTCGGCAAAACGCGTAGCGACAATGCTGAAGGCCTGCTTGGCCTGCTCAAGCTGAGGTTTCACCAGATAGACTTCACCGAGCCAGTAATAGGCATTCACGGTTAGGTCACCTTCGGGATAGGTGTCCAGAAACTCATAAATCTGGGTGATCGCCTGGTCGTATTTTTTCTGGTTACGAATCAGGTCAACAATACTGTTGTAGGCTTTGCTTTCTTCAGCGGAAGGCTGACGATAGTCTTTTGCTTGCACGGCGGCAGGTGCAGGCGTTGCGGGTGCGGCACTGGCGGCCGCCTGAGCCTGCTGCTGCGCCGCAGTAAGCTTCAGAATACGCTGATCCAGATCAATGTAGCGATCGCGGCTCTGCTGCTCCAGGCGTTCTAGCAGATGGCGTTGCTCTTCTACCTCACCCTGCAGGCGCCGTAAATCGCCCTGCAACTGCTGCAGCATGTAAAACAGCTCTGCGCTCGCTTGATTATTGCCGGCCTGGCGGCTGGCCTCAGACGCATTATTCTGGAATGCCGGTGTCGACGACTGTGCCAGCACCGCTCCTGCCTGCGTTACCGCAAACAGGAGGGTGGCAGCCGCCATGAGCTTTATAGTCATGGGCGTACCTGATGAAGGCTAAAAGTTCCTCGTCGTGTTAACAGCGAGTGTTAACAACGAGGTTTAACGGAAAAGCAGCTCTACCCGACGGTTCTGGGAACGGGCGCTGTCGCTCATGCCCTGTACCGCTGGCTTTTCTTCACCATAGCTGATGGTTTCAAGCTGGCCACGTGAAGCGCCATTTACGATCAAGAAGCGCTGCACTGCGTTAGCACGGCGCTCGCCCAGGGCCAGGTTGTATTCTTTGGTGCCACGATCGTCCGCATGGCCTTCCAGGCGGGCGTTCATTGACGGGTTAGCAGACAGGTAGCGCGCATGGGAAACCAGTGCGTCACGGGATTCTGAGTTGATTTCAGCGGTGTCGAAATCAAAGTAAAACACGGTAACGTCGCGCAGCGCCATCTGTTGCGACTGCTGCTGTTCAGCCATGCGCTCTTCTTCGCTCAGCTGTGAAGACGATACACCGTCACGGCTGCCGTCGCTGAACACGGTGGAGCCACCCTGCTGGTCTACTGCTGACACATCGGAACCGTAATCGGCGTCTTCCATCGGGTCGCCGGTAGAGCTACAACCGGCAATCAGGCCAACCGAGAACAGCATGGCAATAGCTTTGGACTGAACTGAAAACATCATGAGCATTTCCTCGTCGTCAATGGACTAAAATATAGTCATCAATAGGTTAAAGACTTGTCGTTAATGGGTTAAAACACGGTCATTAATCATTCAAAAACTGCGTTTACTTCCTAACTCACCGGTCGGCCTTTTTTGGCCAGCCAGTTACCGAGTCAGCGGGCCCCACGCCGGCTCACGGACATCGCCTTCGGTAGCAGGCAAGCTATAAGCTGCACCGCCATCCGCCGAGATAACCGTCAGCACGCTGGCACCACCCTGACGGGTAGCGTAGATCAGCATGCGTCCGTTGGGGGAGACACTGGGTGATTCATCGGATTCGGTGCGGGTAAGCACTGTCTCTTCCCCGCTTTCAAGGTTGGTGCGCGCAATATGAAACCCGCTACTGCGCTGGTGCACGTAATACACAAACTCGCCCTTATGGTCAGGCCTGGGGCGCGCGTTGTAGCGGCTACCGAAGGTCATCCTGCGCGGCTCGCCCTTACCTTTCTGGCGGTAGATCTGCGGGCCACCAGAGCGGTCAGAGGTAAAGAAAATTTCGTCTCCGCCGGCACCGTAGCTGGCTTCGGTTTCGATAGCCCAATGGTCGGTGAGCTTGGTCAGATCACGGCTGGCCAGATCCATCCGGTAAATGTCAGCATTGCCGCCTTTAGACAATGTCATCAATAAGGATTTACCGTCAGGAGACCAGGCCGGGGCCGAGTTCAAGCCACGAAAGTCGGCGATTTTTGTGCGTTTTCCACTGGCCAGTTCGTGCACGTAAATCGCCGGCTTGCCGGTTTCAAACGACACATACGCCAGACTACCACCATCCGGCGACCAGGCCGGCGACAAAATCGGTTCAGGGCTTTCAAGGCGCACTCGCGAACGTTTGCCATCAATGTCGCTGACCTGCAGGCGATAGCGAACTTTATCGCCAACGTTTTCCCGGGTTATGTACGCCAGTTGCGTTGAAAAAGCACCTGGCTCGCCGGTAATGGCTTCATAAACCCGGTCACTGACGTGATGGGCCAGGGTGCGCAGGTCGCCCAAAGGCGCTCCCGCGCTCTCGCCCAAAATGCGCTCCTCGCGGTTCACATCAAACAACTCATAGCGGGCCTCAAGACGATCACCCTGACGGGTCAACTGGCCGACCAGTACATAACGCTGGCCCAGCAGTCGCCAGTCGCGGAAGTGCACTTCGGAACGCTGCGACGGCAGGCTGAGCATTTTTTCCGCTGATAGAGTGCGAAACTCGCTGCTCATGGTCAGATCCGACTGCACAATGTCGGCCAGGGTATCGCCCGGCGGGATAGCGCCACTTTCGGCAAACGGCACCACGGCGATGGGCAGCGCCGAACCAGCACCTTCGGTGATGCGGATCAGCAGCTCGGCGCGCAGCGGCAAGCTGGTCGCCAGCAGCAAAACCAGTGTCAGCGCCGCGCGAACGGTGCGATTTTTCAGGGCTGTTAACGACGTCATGTTCAGAGCCTGTGTCATAGTGTTACTCGTATTCTAGCGCAACCGACTGGGGTTGAACTCGATGGTAAACTGGCGAAAATAGCTGTCAAACGTGTCCCGGTCGGGAGGCACAGAGTAGCGGCTCAATGAACGCACCGCACTCAGTGCCGAATTATCAAACGCCGTATTACCGCTACCACGCACCAGCGTTACGTTCACCAACTCACCGGTTGGCAGCAGGGAAATCTGTAATCGTGCTGTCATCTGTTCGGTGGCTGACGACGGCGGATACCAGGCCCGGCTCAAGCTTTCGCGAATCAAAGCCTGGTACTTTTCTGCATCGGTCAGCATTTGCGCTTCACGCGCTCTGGCTGCCGCAGCTTGTTGTGATTGTCGCGCCTGATCGGCTTCTGCGTCTGTCGCCTGTTGCGCCAGCGCTTTCAAATTCTGCTCACGCAGCCTGCGCTCTGCCTCCTGGCGTTTACGCTCGGCTTCCAAGCGTTCCTGCTCGGCCTTCTCCTTCGCTTGCTGTTCGCGCTTCTGGCGTTCTGCTTCTGCCTTTTTGCGCTGTTCTTCCAGCTGCTTCTGCTCTTCGACTTTGCGCTCTGCTTCCTGGCGCTGGCGCTCGGCCTGCTGTTCCGCTTTTTGCCTGGCCTGCTCTTTAGCTTCAGCGTCGGCTTTTAGTTTTGCAGCCTCTGTGACCTGCGCCTGCTTTTGTTTTTCAGCCTGTGCGCGGGCTTTTTCCTGGGTCTGTTCCTCGCGCTTCTGTTCCGCCTGCTGTTGCACGCGGGCGTCCGCTTCCTGTTTTTTCTTTTGTTCTTCGGCTTTGCGTTGCTGTTCCGCCTTACGCTGCTGCTCAAGCAATTTGCGATCTTCTACCAGGCGCTGTTCGGCTTCGTCAGGCTGGTCCACCTCGGTTACTGCCGGCGCCGGCCGCGGTTCAGGGCTTATCAGCCTGGCAGAAATGCTGCGCGGTGGTGGTTCGTAGTTAGAGCTGCTCCAGCTCCAACCGCTAATGGCTATCACCAAAATCAATAGGTGCAAGCCAACGGAAACCGCCACGGGCGATTTCCAGGCTGGCGTTCCAGCATTGTTCTGCTCGCGCTCCCGTCCACTCACCGTAAACCCGCCTGCACTGCTGTCATGGCTTGTCCAGGGGCGCTTCGGTAATCAGCCCGATATTGGCCGCGCCAGCCGACTGCAGCGCCGACATCAAGCGAACCACCGTGCCATAACGTACCTGTTCATCGCCGCGCACCAATACTTCGCTGTTGCTGCGCTGAGACAGAATCTTGGCGACTTCTGACTGCAACTCTTCCAGCGCCATCGGGTCACTGCCGCGATCACCCACTTCCACGTAATAGGCGCCATTGCTGTCTACCGACACGATGATCGCTTCTACGTTTTTCTCGGCCTGGATCGGGTCGGAACTGGTTTGCGGCAAGTCTACCTTCACGCCTTGGGTCAGCATGGGCGCGGTTACCATAAAGATGATCAACAGCACCAACATCACGTCGATGTAGGGCACCACGTTGATTTCAGACATTGGTTTGCGCCGGCTTTCCGGCATCATCCCCATACCTTTCATAAGGTTACACCCTTGCCTTCAGCGAATGGAGATTCACGATGCTGCTCGGTCGCCGCTGTGAACTCGGCGGTGCAATATGCTGGAGAACTCTTCAGCAAAGGTTTCATAGTTTTTCAGCAGAGCGTCGGAGCGCGCGGCAAAGCGGTTATAGGCGATAACCGCTGGAATGGCGGCGAACAAGCCCATGGCGGTGGCGATCAAGGCCTCGGAAATACCGGGCGCCACTGTGGCCAAGGTTGCCTGCTGCACCTGTGCCAGCCCGCGAAAGGAGTTCATAATGCCCCATACGGTTCCAAACAGGCCGATGTAAGGACTGGTAGAACCTACCGTAGCCAGAAATGGCAAGCTGGCTTCCAGCCGTTCCTGCTCACGGGAAAAGGCCACTCGCATGGCGCGCTGGGCGCCGTCCATTACCGCGTCAGCGTCATGGCTTTGCTGGCGCAGGCGGGAGAACTCGCGGAAGCCAGCGCGAAAAATGGATTCCATCCCGGAAAAGGGCGTGGGTTCGGCGGCCACTTCACGGTAAAGCTGGCCCAGGTCCATGCCTGACCAGAACCGCTCTTCAAACGCCAGCCGTGACTGTTGGGCTTTGCGAAATACCTGAAAGCGTTGCAGGATCAGCGCCCAGGACGCGACCGACGCCAACAGTAATAACAGCATCACCAACTGCACCAGCACACCGGCGTTGGAAATCAGATACCAGACCGACATTTCAGATTCCACCTTCTACTCCCGGTTATTTTGATGATTCTTCAGAGAATTCTTTAATCCATTTTTTGGACAGTATTTCAAACAACGTATTAAACAAATCTTCAAACGTTTCTAAAGCGGCTGTGCGCTCTGCGGCTACTTGCTCTGCTGTACCTGCTGCTCAAGCAGGCTGGTCATATTAGCGGGTAAACGCTGGGGTCGGCCAGTATCCATGGTGACACAAGCGACCGTAACGCTGGCCTCGCACAACAGCTTCTGATCGCACTGGCGCACGACTTGTTCGCGAAACTTCATCCATACCCTACCAAAAGCAATTGGTACAGCGCGAACTTCCAGCATGTCATCAAGCTTTGCCGGCGCGCGGAAATACAGCTCCATACGCTGAACCACATAACTGACGTTGTCGGCTAGCCCGGCACGTAGGCCAATACCGTGGCTGCGAAGCCATTCGGTACGGGCACGCTCCATGTAGTTCAGATAGTTGGCGTGAAAAACAATGCCGCCGGCGTCGGTGTCTTCAATGTAAACCCGTACCGGTAAAACAAAACTGTTGCTGATGAGCTCAGTCATCAGCGGGCGCTCCATTTGCCGCAGGCGGCGTGCTTTCTCCGTTTGCTGCTCCACGGGCTACGCCAAAATGCTGGTAGGCGTGGTTGGTGACCATGCGCCCGCGAGGGGTGCGCAGCATAAAACCCTGCTGAATCAAAAACGGTTCCAGCACGTCTTCAATGGTGCCGCGCTCTTCGCTGATGGCAGCGGCCAGGCTTTCGACGCCCACCGGGCCACCGTCAAACTTTTCAATCATCGCCAGTAACAGACGCCGGTCCATGTGGTCAAAACCCTGATCGTCCACTTTCAGCATGTTCAGCGCCAGGTCAGCTATGTCGGCGGTAATACGGCCATCTGCGCGCACTTCGGCGTAGTCGCGAACCCTGCGCAACAGGCGGTTGGCGATACGCGGTGTGCCGCGGGAACGGCGCGCCATTTCAAACGCACCAGCCTCGTCAATATGCACCGACGACAGCCGCGCCGACCGCAGAATAATACGGGTCAGGTCGGCGTTGTTGTAAAACTCCAGACGCTGGACAATGCCAAAACGATCCCGCAAGGGCGACGTCAGCAGGCCTGCTCGGGTGGTGGCGCCTATTAGGGTAAATGGCGGCAAATCGAGCTTGATCGAGCGCGCAGCCGGGCCTTCGCCAATCATAATGTCCAGCTGATAATCTTCCATCGCCGGATATAGAATTTCTTCAATCGCTGCGCTCAAACGATGGATTTCATCGATAAACAGCACGTCGCCGGCTTCAAGGTTGGTCAGCATGGCCGCCAGATCACCGGCTTTTTCCAATACCGGGCCAGAGGTGGTTTTAATCGCCACGCCCATTTCATTGGCTATAATATTGGCCAGAGTGGTTTTACCCAGCCCGGGCGGGCCAAATATCAGTACGTGATCCAGCGCTTCTTGACGGTTGCGGGCCGCAGTAATGAAAATATCCATCTGCTCGCGTACCGACGGCTGACCTACGTAGTCCGCCAGCAATGTAGGGCGAATAGCGCGGTCCTGAACGTCTTCGTAGTCGGCAGGCTTTGCCGAAATCAGGCGATCAGATTCGATCATTGTGTAAGCGGCTCTTTTATCAGGACTGTTTAAACGCGTGGCAATTGTACAAAGGCTGTGCAGGCTGTCACGTTACGCTGACGCAAGGTTCGGCGCCAGCCCCGCGCGCATTAAAGCCGCGTCATACCGTGGGTATCATGTTGCGCAGCGCCATGCGAATCAGCTGTTCGTTGGTCATGCCGTCTTTGGCAATACGGCTGATGGCCTTGGCGGCTTCCTGGGGTTTGTAACCCAGCGCTATCAAGGCCGCTTCGGCTTCTTCGCGGGGGTCGTTCGCCGCCGGCATGGCGTTAGCGGGCAGCGTTGCACCAGAAGCGGATGCTGCCGTCAGTTCAAATTGCCCTTCCAGCTGACCTATCCTGTCTGTCATCTCGACCAGCAGGCGTTCGGCGGTTTTTTTGCCCACACCGGGCAGTTTTACCAGGGCGCTGGTGTCTCGCGCCTGCACGCTGCGAATAAACTGGCCGGCGTTCAACCCGGACAGAATGCCCACGGCCAGTTTGGGACCCACACCATTCACTTTTATCAGCAGGCGAAACAGGTCGCGATCCAGTCTGGAGGAAAAACCAAACAGGCTTTGAGCGTCTTCGCGAACGACAAAATGAGTGTGTAATGTGAGTTCCTGCCCCGGATCGGGCAAGTTAAGGAAGGTAGAAAGGGGGATATCAATCTCATAACCCAGCCCCTGGCATTCAACCATCGCTTGGGCCGGCTTTTTTTCCAGCAAAATGCCGCGGATACGACCAATCACATCAAGGCTCCTGGCACGGGTGCCGGTTGGATGTCGGTTATTGCTGCCGCATTCGCCCGCTGCGGGCCTTGCCGCCCTGCCCGGCTACGCGCAACAGGCTCTGATTCATGTGAGCGTGGCAAAGCGCTATGGCGAGGGCATCGGCGGCATCCTCCTGAGGCTTGCGCGACAGGCTTAAAAGCACCTGCACCATATGCTGCACCTGGGCTTTTTCGGCGCCGCCGGAACCCACCACCGCCTGCTTTACCTGACGCGCCGAGTATTCGTGCACTTCCAGACCGCTAGTGGCTGCGGCTACGATGGCCGCACCGCGGGCCTGCCCCAGCTTCAGGGCAGAATCCGGGTTGCGAGCCATAAACACCTGCTCTATGGCAAATTCCTCGGGACGAAATTCCGCAATCAGCGTGACCAGGCTTTGAAAAATCACTCGTAGCCGCTCCGCCATGGGTTTTTCACCCACGCGGATGCAGCCGCTGTCGATGTATTCAGTATGCCTGCCCTCGACGCGGATAATACCATAGCCGGTAATGCGCGAGCCGGGATCAACGCCGAGGATTATGGGCACGGATCAGGCGTTACCGTCGACGTTGCTGTTGTCGACGATACGATCAGTACCAGCAATATTGCCTTCGACAGCCTTCGCCGATTTACGCAGGCGAATGTGCAGCTCGCGCAGTTGCTTTTCGTCGACCGCGCCTGGCGCCTGGGTCATCAGGCAGGTGGCGCTCTGGGTTTTCGGGAACGCAATCACGTCGCGGATGGAGCTGGAGCCTGTCATCAGCATCACCAGACGGTCAAGGCCAAAGGCCAGGCCACCATGGGGCGGGCAACCAAACTTCAGTGCGTCCAGCAGGAAGCCGAACTTGGCGCGGGATTCTTCTTCGCTGATACCCAGAATGCGGAACACTTCCTGCTGCATCTGCTGGCTGTGAATACGAATGGAACCGCCACCCAATTCAGTACCGTTCAGCACCATGTCGTAAGCGCGGGACAGCGCGGTGGCCGGGTTGGCCGCCAGCTCTTCCGGCGAACACGAGGGCGCGGTGAACGGATGGTGGATAGCGGTCAGACCGCCATCAGGCAATTCTTCGAACATGGGGAAGTCCACGACCCACAGCGGCGCCCACTGACAGGTCAGCAGATTCAGATCGTGGCCGACTTTGATGCGCAACGCGCCCAGGGCTTCATTCACCACGTTGGTTTTATCGGCACCAAAGAACACAATATCGCCGTCCTGGCCGCCGACACGCTCGATAATCGACAGCGCAACGTCAGCGCCCAGGAACTTGACGATGGGCGATTGCAGCCCTTCAGCACCTTTGGCCAGCTCGTTGATTTTGATGTACGCCAGGCCGCGGGCACCGTAAATGCCCACGTACTTGGTGTATTCGTCAATCTGCTTGCGGCTGAGTGAGCCACCGTTGGGCACACGCAGTGCAGCAACACGGCCTTTGTCATCGTTGGCTGGGCCGGCGAACACTTTGAAATCTACCTTGGCGACCAGGTCGTCTACGCTTTGCAGTTCCAGCGGGATACGCAGATCCGGTTTGTCGCTGCCATAGCGGTCCATAGCTTCAGAATGTGGCATGCGCGGGAAGTCTGGCAATTCTACCTGCATGACGTCTTTGAACAGGGCGCGAATCATGCCTTCGTTCAGGTTCATCAGGTCTTCTTCATTCACAAACGACGCTTCTACGTCTATCTGGGTGAATTCCGGCTGGCGATCGGCGCGCAGGTCTTCATCGCGGAAGCATTTGGCGATCTGGTAGTAACGGTCGAGGCCGGACACCATCAGCATCTGCTTGAACAGCTGCGGCGACTGCGGCAGCGCGAAGAAGGAACCTTCGTGGGTGCGGCTGGGCACCAGGTAGTCACGGGCGCCTTCCGGGGTCGCACGGGTCAGGATGGGGGTTTCCACATCCATAAAGCCGTTGCTGTCTAAATAATTGCGGATATAGCTGGTAACCCGCGAGCGGAAGCGCAGGCGATTCAGCATTTCCGGGCGGCGCAGGTCTATAAAGCGGTAGCGCAGGCGCACGTCTTCGCCCACATCAACGTGTTCGTCCAGAGGGAACGGCGGTGTAGCCGCGGCGTTCAGAATGGTCACTTCTTTGCCCAGCAGTTCAACCTGGCCGGTGGCCATGTTGCTGTTTTCGGTGCCGGCGGGACGACGACGCACACGGCCAGTAATTTTCACCACGTATTCGCTGCGAACTTTTTCCGCCAGGGCAAAGCTTTCGGGGACGTCTGGGTCTACCACTACCTGCGAGATTCCGTCCCGATCGCGCAGATCCAGGAAGATAACCCCACCGTGGTCACGGCGGCGATGTACCCATCCGCAGAGTGTAACTTCCTGATCGATGTGAGATTCGTTGATCTCACCGCAATAATGACTGCGCATACCGGTTCCCGTTATAGAAGGTGTCTGAGGTTTGAATGCTGAAATATTTTCACGGTGTTCATACCGTAACGTCGGGAAAGCGAGCGAGCGCCCGCCGTTAAGTTGTTTCTGGCTCGCAAAATTTAGCGCGAACGATACTTTAAAAGTGCAACATTATAAACAGAATGGTGGTGAAAATCAGGCCTGTTTGAAGGCCGGCGTTATTGTTGCCTTGCCGCTAAGTGACGCAGCCTTGGTAGGTGACTAGAATATGCGTTATCAACCGTTTTTGGAGTCGTTATTTTGTCGTCCCGCGCTGAGCAGAAAAGCCGTACCCGCCGCGCCCTGATGGATGCTGCCCTAGCCCAGTTAAGCGCCGACCGTAGTTTTGGCAGCCTTAGCCTGCGTGAAGTGACGCGCCAGGCTGGACTTGCACCTACGTCGTTCTATCGCCATTTCACAGATCTGGACGAACTGGGCATGACTCTGGTGGACGAAGGTGGCGTGGCATTGCGCCAGCTAATGCGTCAGGCACGCCGGCGCATTGTTCGCAACGGCGATGATGGCAGTGCTATTGCAACCTCTATCGATACCTTTATGGAATATTTGCAGGGCAACGCCAACCTGTTCCGCTTGATGCTGCGGGAACGCACCGGGCTGTCAGAACATTTTCGGACGGCGATTAAAGCCGAGATTGATCATGTGGCAACGGAACTGGCGGTAGACTTGCGCCGCTTTGCCGCCGCAGAAGGCCGCCGTCTGGCGGAGCCAAAGTTGGTGGCCGAGGCTATGGTGGCGCTGGTTTTCAGCCAGGGAGCGGAAGCGCTGGATGCCAGTGCAGAAATTCAGGAACAGCTGAAAGTTAAACTGAAGATTGAGCTGCGAATGGTGTTGCTAGGTGCCCAGGAGATGGGCACCAAAGGCTACGACAAGGTTTAATTCAGCCTCGCCAAAACCGACTCTAGCAGCTCGCGTACGCGGGCGAGTTCCGCCTCACCATAGGCCACTGGAGGCTGCGTGCCCCACACCGGGCCAGGCCAGGCCGGGTCGTCTTGGTAACGCACGATATGGTGCAAATGAAGCTGCGGCACCATGTTGCCCAGTGCAGCGATGTTCATTTTATCGCCGTCGAACAGTTCCATCATGGCGCGACTGAGCTCTGACGACTCCCACAACAAACGCTGCTGATCAGCTTCTTCAAGCTGATAAATCTCACGAGTGCTTTCGCGCATAGGCACCAGTATCACCCAGGGCCAGGTGCTGTCGTTCATCAAGCGCAGCTCGCACAAACGGCTTTGGCCTAAGCTGTGAGTGTCAGCTTCCAGGCGCTGGTGGAGGCTAAAGCCGTTAATGTTTGCCATGCCGCTTCCTGTTATTCGCTGTGGAACTGGTTGCGGCCGCGGCCAATGGCGTAATACACCAGGCCGTGGCGCTCCAGCATTTCCGGCTCGTAAAGGTTGCGGCCGTCAAATACAACGGGATGCTTGATGTTTTCGGCAATGGCCTTGAAATCTGGCGAGCGGAATTCTTTCCATTCGGTACAGATCGCCAGCACGTCGGCACCTTTAATGGCCTGCTCTTTAGTGCCGCACAGGGTCAGGCGCGCTTCGTCACCGTAGATGCGCTGGGTTTCTTCCATGGCTTTAGGGTCAAACGCCTGCACGGTGGCGCCGGCTTTCCATAGGTCTTCCATCAAAGTGCGTGCCGAGGCTTCGCGCATGTCATCGGTGTTGGGCTTGAACGCCAGGCCCCACAGGCCCACAACCTTGCCCTTCAGATCGCCACGGAAATAGTGGCTGATTTTGTCAAATAGCACGTGCTTCTGGGCGTAGTTGACGGATTCCACTGCGTTCAGCAACTTGGCCTCGTAACCGATGCTTTCGGCGGTGCGGGCCAGGGCCTGCACGTCTTTGGGAAAGCAGGAACCGCCGTAACCGCAGCCGGGATAAATAAAGTGGTAGCCGATGCGGGGGTCTGAGCCAATACCGCGGCGCACGGCTTCGATGTCGGCGCCCAGGCGCTCTGCCAGGTTGGCAATTTCGTTCATAAAGCTGATCTTGGTGGCCAGCAGCGCGTTGGCGGCGTATTTGGTCAGCTCGGCGGAGCGGATGTCCATGTACACCATGCGATCGTGATTGCGGTTAAATGGTGAATACACCTCGCGCAGCAGGTCTGCGGCACGGTCGCTGTCGCAGCCGATGATGATGCGGTCCGGCTTCATGAAATCGTTGATCGCCGCGCCTTCTTTGAGGAATTCCGGGTTCGATACCACGTCGAATTCCAACGTCAGGCCGCGGCTGTCTAGTTGTGCACGCACTGCAGCTTTGACCTTATCGGCAGTGCCGACCGGTACGGTCGATTTATCCACCACCACCGTGTAATCGTCCATGTACTGGCCGATGGATCGGGCGACCGCGGTAACATATTGCAAATCTGCCGAGCCATCTTCGTCTGGGGGCGTACCCACGGCAATAAACTGCAAGCTGCTGTGTCTTACTGCTTTTTCAGCGTCGGTGGTAAAGGACAAGCGCCCTGCTTCCACTGTGTGCCGCACAATATTTTCCAGACCGGGCTCGTAGATGGGAATCTGACCGTTTTCCAACTTTGCGATCTTGGCCTGGTCCACATCCATGCACAGCACGTTATGGCCGACATCCGCCAGGCACGCGCCCGTTACTAATCCTACGTAACCGGTGCCAAAAATCGTTATATTCATGAATCATTTCCTGCTGTTCTAAGCAAATTAAGGGTAACTGTGAATTCTTGCGGGCCCGGTTCTATTGCTCGCGCTTGCGCGTTTGCCAGATGCCTTCCCACGCCAGCGCGGTGCCCACAATGATGTCCAGATCGTCGTAGTCTGGCTGCCAGCCCAGGGTGTGTTTGATCAGCTGGTTATCGGCCATCAGCGCCGCGGGGTCACCCGCACGGCGGCCACTGCGCTGAACCGGGAAGTCTACACCAGAGAGACGTTTGACCACGCTGATGACTTCATCAACGGTAAAACCGCGGCCGTAGCCGCAGTTCATCACCTGGGACTGACCACCACGGGCCATGTAGTCCAGCGCCATCACGTGGGCCTTGGCCAGGTCTTCCACATGAATATAATCACGCACGCAGGTACCATCGCGGGTGTCGTAGTCGGTGCCGAATACACTCATACCTTCGCGCTGGCCGGTAGCACATTCGCAGGCGACTTTGATCAGGTGGGTGGCTTCCGGCGTGGCCTGGCCCAGCAGGCCATCGGGGTTGGCACCGGCAACGTTGAAGTAGCGCAAAATAACGTAATTCAGGGACGATGCCGCGGCCAGGTCCATAATCATCCGCTCGCTCATCATTTTAGAGGCGCCGTACGGATTGATGGGCACTAACGGCAGATCTTCGGTGAGCACGGTCTGCTCTGGCGTGCCGTAGACGGCAGCGGTAGACGAAAACACCATGTAAGGAATTTGGTAACGATCAACCGCCTGCAATAAATTCAAGGTGTTGCGTGTATTGTTGGCGTAGTACTTCAGGGGATTGCTGACCGATTCCGGCACTACAATGTTGGCTGCAAAGTGCAGCACCGCTTCAAACTGATGCTGGCTGAATACGGCGTCAATGGCCTCCGGGTCTGCCAGATCACCCACCACCAGTTCGCCGGCGGTGACGGCCCAGCGATAGCCGGTGGAAAGATTGTCGAACACCACAATGTCATGGCCGGCCGCAGCCAGCTGGCGCACTACGTGGCTGCCAATGTAGCCGGCACCGCCGGTAACGAGAACTTTCATCATTTTGCGCGGGATACCCCGTCCTTCAGGGCGGGGAGGGATAGCGCGTCGTGCGTCAGCGCGACTCGTTTTCCCTGTCTCCCTCCTCCTTTCGTTGGTTGGGTTGGATGTGATAGCCGTAGCCATCCGCTCGCTGGGTTAAAACACAATGGCGATGAGATATTCCTTGAATAGCACCACTACTTGTCTGAATATTGAAGCTGCCGGTTTTACGAACCGCCACACGACCCTGCCAGGTGCCGGCTTTCGTGCCTGCTGGCACCACGGCGCGCACCATATCTCCGGTTTGAAACCCCTGTACTTGCTTCTGTCGCATCAGATATCCACGAGGGAAACCGTGCTTTGTTAAGCGTGTGCGTTTATAACTGCCGCGCCCGGTGGCTTTGATCGCCAAGGTTGGAACGTCCCAACCTTCTACGATCTCGACTTCTCCGACGCAAGCCGCATCCAGCGCGTGAGTCTTAGGAATGTTCAGTCGCCGACGATTGAACTTGGTGCGGCCGCCGGTACCTACTTCAACCGGCAGGCCCGTCTGCTTCAGTGTCTGATGCAATGCCCACCGGGTGGAGTTGACCGCTGAGGCGTCTCTTAAAGGCTTTTTGCACTGTTTGAGGATGCGATCCAGCTTGGCCTGGTGGTTCTTTAGCCGCTTGGATGTGGCAAAGAATGAAACCAAGGATTTCCGGTCCTTTTCCTGATTGCAGGGCCGGCACGCCAGCGTCAGGTTGCTGATGCGGTTCGAGCCACCGTTGGCTTTTGGGTCGATATGCTCAATTTGAAGCGGCGTATCGGTATCAGCGCAATAGGCGCATTCGCGGCCCCACTTTTCCAGTAGGTATTCGCGGATCTCGTAGCCGAGCAAGGTGCCTTGCTGGTATTCGACACCGCTGACTTCCGGGTTTTCCATCTTTTGCGTATCGAATCGAACCAGCTCCTGGCTGATAGACACAACCGGCACCAGAGATCGAAGCCGATTCACCAAGCTCCGGGTGGTATCGACCCGATGCTGGAGACTCGGGGCCAGCCAGCCTTTCGGCTTGGTTCGATTCAGAAATCTGGGTGCCCGGTACCGCAGCTGGTTGCGACGCCGGCGGCGAAACGCCCTGCGTTGGTCCAAAGACTTGCTGATCTGGCGGCCGCGATGGACTAATTCCATTAACGCCAGAACGTGTTGCTTCTGGCCGTTTTCTCGAACCACCGCGATCCCGGTGGCCTTGCTGCCGGGGTCAATCTTGATTCGTAACGGCTGTGTGACGTCACCGGTACGGTTTTTCAGCCGGATTGTAAACGGATACGCACGCACCACCACGGCTCGCCTACGGCTGAGCAGAAGCCGTGCGCGCCTTTCGGTGCACGGCATAAGGGGGTGTTTGCGTTTGTCTAATACAAAGACCGACATCGTTTTCCTTTCAATGAATGCCCTTACGGGCCTTGTGACGGAGGCCGAAGCCTCTCTCCCCTCGGGAATGTCTATCACCGGCTCCCGCTTGCGCGGCAACTGAAACCTTCGGCGCTTTGCCTTTCGCCAGCGTGATCCCGGTCTTCCAGAGCGCCGAACTGAGGAAGCATTCGGCGGTGAGTCTTAGCGACCTGTGATAAACGTAGCGGGTTGGTTACCGCTTTCCCTGGTCAACCTGGCCTGCAGGGTGTTCTCTACAAGCCCCGTCCTTTAGGGCGGGGTAGTTGACGTCCATTTACTCCGTTTTGGCTGACTGGCGCCTGAGTTCGCGCCGACGGCTGAAAAAGTCACTGATAATACGGCTGCAAGGCTCTGCCAACAAACCGCCACGGGTTTCAACACGCCAGTTAAGGTGAGGTTCGTCAAAGGTACGCCGGGCCGATTCCACCGCGCCGGCTTTGGGTTCGGTAGCGCCATACACCACTCGGCTGATGCGGCTGTGAACAATTGCGCCCACGCACATGGTGCAAGGTTCCAGTGTAACGTAAAGCGTGGCGCCGCTTAACCGATAATTTTTCAGGTAGGCCGCGGCCTGGCGCAAGGCGCAGATTTCAGCGTGGGCGGTAGGGTCGCAGCTGCTGATTGGCTTGTTAAAACCCGCACCCACTTCCTGGCCGTCAACCACCACGACCGCCCCTACCGGCACCTCGCCCAGGGCGGCGGCCTGCGCCGCCAGCGCAAGAGCTCGGGCCATCCAGTAATTGTCGTCTTTATCTAACTCAGGCATAGCGACGGCTCTGCTGACAGGTGCATGCGGGTGCTTTTAACTCAGTTCAAGGCGAGTTGACCCTCGTTGCGGTTACAGCTCAGGCAAAGTGCCCAGCAAAAGCTGACTGCAAAAAAATCTACGAAGAACCATGGGGGCAGGAAGTTCGTAGGCATCCAGAAAACCCGTTTTATATAGGATAGTATTATAACCACAGGTTTCGTAATGGAAAGGCTTTACCAACACCACACGGGAGAAGGCGATGACGGCACTCAGGAAATAAGAGGCACGAAACGAAAGCCAGGGAAATCGCTCTGCTCAATGCTGCCATCCTCGCGCTTAAAAATCACAACCATGTTGTTCTGGATGGGAATCACCATGATACCGCCGGGATTCAGCTGTTGGGTCAGTTCGGAAGGAAGTTCTTCTGCGGCGGCAGATACCAGGATTTTGTCGAACGTCTGCCCTGGAATACCGAGAGCCTCGCCAGCTATCCTGCAGCTTGATGTTGGCAAAGTGATATTTTTCGAGGTTGCTACGGGCCAGGTCCAGAAGCTCCGGAACGAGCTCAACCCCTGTCACAAAACCCGACTTGGCCGTTTGAGCCAGTAGCGCCGTACTCCAGTCCGAACCGCAACCGATATCCAGAATACGGTCGTCCTCTTTAAGCTCCAGCAACTCCAGCATAAAGCGACAGTGTAGGGCTGGGAAATCGTTTGCCCTGCCCCGATGGCAAGGGGATGATCCTCATAGGCCTCATTGAGATATTTCATTGCACGTTTTAGACTCTCCATATAAGATAGCAATTGATTACTATCTTATATGGAGAGTTATCGTAGCCAATCGCCTAAAGAACTTCCCGCCGAGGCACGTCGGCCCATTACCGTCGAGTCTGTGATTCAGCTCGCCGCTTGCCAAGCGGGTTGTGCATACCCTGACTCAGCGCTACGGCGAGCGTCTGATTACTCTCCAAATTTCTGGGGTATGGCGGGCGATGTGGCACATGTCTGTGAGGAGTATCGCTATGCCCAAGAACGCCGGAGGTCTCGATAGTGCTGCACGCATTGTCGCCGGCTTGGCGCTAGCGTGCACAATGTTTTGCCCAGCCCCCAGCCGCGCAGTCACCGTGTCAGCCGGCGACCATGGGTCGCCCAGGCGGCAGTCGGCATCAGCAGCCAGTGGCTTGTTTCTGGGCATGGCGTCCGGCTGGCACTGATGCGGGTCTGGCGAACCCGCGAGTTTGACGAGCAACTCAGTGGTCATGCCTTTGGTTCGGTCGCATTGAGTTTTGAAATTTAAATGACGTAACAGCCTTTGATCAGCAACCCCCCATCCAACGATAAAGGAACACAAATGAGCAGATCAAAATGCCTTTCAGCCCCCGCCATTGCCATAGCTATGGTATTACTCGTCACTGCTGCAACTCTGCGCGCTGAGCCTGCCGAACCCTTGGCTTTGCAGGGTGTAATGCAGCAACTCGGACGTGATATGCAAACGGTTACAGGTGCAATTGCCACGGAAGACTGGGGTACTGTGGCCGAACTTGCACCCAAAATTGCTCGTCATGCCGAGCCACCAATAGCGGAAAAGTTGCGCATCCTAAGCTGGATTGGTAGCGATGCCGGTAAGTTTCGTGGATTCGATGGTGAGGTGCACGATGCGGCAACTGCGATGGAGGAAGCTGCAATGCGCGGCGACGGCCAAGATGTTATTAGTGCATTTTCCGAGGTGCAGCTAAGCTGTCTGGGGTGTCACCAGAATTTCCGTGAGCCGTTCATTAAGCATTTTTATGGGCGACGCTGAAGAAAACAACGCAACCGTAGAGCAAGGAGTACAAGTATGAGTAAACGTGTGATAGCGAGCAGCTACACCATGATGAGCGCCTCATTACGTAGTCGTGGACGACGATTTCGAACCGTCGCAGCGGCTGCCCTCCTGGGGAGCCTGGCACTGAACGGAGCCGTTGTTGCTGCGGAGCCGGTGGGGCCCGATCTGACTGAGAAGCTGCGTGGACTGCTGGCAAAGGAGATGATCGAGATAGAGACGGCGATGAAGGCGACCTACAGCGCCATCATCCAGGGCAGGCACCACGAGGTGGAGCAGAAAGGGCAGGCCATCCACGACAGCTTCATCCTCGCGCAGTCTCTGACCAAGCAAGATCGCCAGGATCTAAAGACGGCGGTGCCCGAGGAGTTCCTGAAGATGGATACGCACTTCCACCAGCTAGCAGCAGCACTGGCTGAGGCGGGGAAACAGCAGAATACTCAGGCCCAGGCCGAAACCTTCAACCGCATGACCGAATCCTGCGTGGCTTGCCACAGTCAGTATGTGACAGATCGATTTGACGGACTGAAGGAGCAGTCGGTTCCTCAAGCGTGGGGTCACGCCACTGAATAGTTTCCTTGAACGCCGAGCGCGGTTGTTTTGAGCCGCGCATCGGTATGCACAAAGACTACGACTGGTCACCTTCCAACTAGCTGGAAAGGCTCATGGACCTGCGAAACAGCGCCAGGCTGGCTCCGAAGAAGGCGATTCCCAGCCCCGCCATCATCGACAACTCGAACCATACGGTATCCGGACCTGCGCCACGGAACACCACGGCCTTGGCAAACGCGAGAAAGTGTCGCGAAGGCAGCGCCAGCGTCAGGCGCTGGACAATATCAGGCTGGCTTTCGATCGCGCCCATACCGCCAGAAAGCATAATGATCGGGATAATCACCATGATCACCAGCAGAGCGAACTGGGCCATGCTGCGCGCCATTGTGCCCAGGAACATTCCGATGGCAGCGGCGGCGGCAAGATACACGGTCGTGCCCGCCAGCAACAGCGGCACAGACCCGGCCACAGGCACTTTCAGAATCTGCTGGACGACAAAAACAAGCGACAAGGTGAACGCCCCCAATACCACCACAACGTTGGCCAGTACCTTGGAAAGTGCGATTTCGAACGGCGTGAGCGGCATGACCATCAGATGCTCGATGGTGCCCTGCTCGCGCTCACGCAGCATCGCCGCACCTGTCAGCGCGATGGTGAGCAGCGATAACTGATTGAGCAACGACGAGACTGCTTTAAACCACACTGGATTGCCGTTGGGGTTAAATGCCCGGCGCAACTCAAGCTGTACCGAGGGTTCCGGGGCCTCAGGACTGCCCGACAGGAATTCCCGGCTTTCGGATATCAGAATATTGGTAATGTAATCGGTGCCGAGCTCCGCCTGCGAGACGGCCGTTGCGTCTACCTCAAGCTGGGCTGCAGGCATCAGGCCGGCGATCACGTCGGCCTCAAATCCCGGCGGGAAGCTGAGGACAAACATGATTCGCCCGGCGTCCATCTCGGCTGCCACCTGATCCGATGAAATCACAATGGGCGGCTGAAACCAGGGTGGCTCCAAAGCATCCCTCACTTGCCGAGTAAGCGACGAATGATCTTCATCGACAATGGCGATCGCCGCATTGTAGACCGTATCACCCGCTCCGCTGGCCTCCAGAATAACGGCTACCACAAACGACCACAGGATCAGGATAACCATCACCGGGTCGCCAAGAACACTTTTCAATTCCTTACCCGCGAGCCAGAAAATATTGGCGAGACGCTTCATACTTACTTCTCCTGCTTACGCAGCGCCAGCACGGCCAATCCTGTCAGAACAGGGCCAAAAGCGGCGAGACGCAAGAGATGACCAGACAGATCCGAAAATCCCAGCCCCTTAGTAAAGGTGCCAACGCTGACTCCCATGTACCAGGTTGTTGGCCAAAAAGTGCCGACCACCTGTGCCGCACCCTCCAGCGAGGAAACCGGGGTAATCATTCCGGAAAACTGCAGGGTTGGCATGACTGACAAAATGGCCGCCGCAAAAACAGCCGTTACCTGGGTTTTGGCAATCATGGATACCAACAGGCCGTACCCCGTTGCGGCGACGGCGTATAACAACGCTCCAAAAACCAGCGTGAGAGGTGCGCCCTTCAGCGGAACTCCAAGAACCGTTACCAGCAGCGCCGTCAGGATCACAAAATTCAAAAGCGTGATAACAATATAGACCAACTGTTTACCAATCAGGAATTCGGCACGGCTGGTGGGCGTTACGTAAAAATTGGTGATTGTTCCTATCTCTTTTTCGCGGGCCACACTGACCGCCATCAGGATCGCCGGGAACAGCAGCAGCAGCAGCGGCGGAATTGACGGGCCAATCGCCGGCAGGCTTTCCATAGCCGGGTTGTAGTGAAAGCGTGGGATCAAGGTCGCCGGCGGAGCCGCATCCGGTGATCGGGGTATCGTCAAATCGGTCAGCGCCAATGCCGATTTCGCGTCAACACCCACGACATGGGCATGAGCGTTCATAACATAGCTTTCCACGGTGCCGGCCCGGTTGGTATCTGCGCCGTCGATCAGCGCAGCAATCTCGGTTATCTCAGCCCCTCGCACCGATCTTCCAAATTCAGGCGGTATCTGGATAGCAAGCGCCAGTTCGCCGCTTTTGAGCCGTTGTTCGAGTTCTTCGATATTGCTGATGGCTGATCGCCTCAGAAACCATTCCGACTCCTCAAACCCCGAAATATAGGCACGGCTTTCGGGACTCCGGTCCTGATCGAAAGCGGCAAAGGGAATGTTGCGCACTTCCTGCGAGTCAGCATTTTCATGGTGGTGGTTTTGCCGCAGCCATTCGACCCCAGAAAACCGAAAATCTCACCGCGGGCAATCTCGAAACTGACGGAGTCCACGGCGGTGAAATCGCCGAATCGCTTGGTCAGGTTGTGCGCCCTGATGGCCGGGCGCTCATTCTCCCCGCCCGCTAAAACCGGAGCACGTGAAGCATGCTGATGCGCAGGGATCGATTCAGATTCACAACCCAGTAATGCTACATACGCGGCTTCCACTGTGCTGATTGCTGTCTGAGCAAGTAATTCATTGGGGTTACCGGAGGCCAGGACGCGTCCGTTGTTCATGGCGACAAGATGCCCAAAACGTGCGGCCTCTTCCATATAGGCAGTAGAGACGAGAACACTCATCTGTGGCCGATCGGCGCGGATGGTATCGATCAGATCCCAGAACTGACTTCGTGACAGCGGATCCACACCGGTTGTCGGTTCGTCCAGCAACAGGAAATCCGGATCGTGAATCAGCGCAGCGCAAAGCCCCAACTTCTGTTTCATCCCACCCGATAGCTTGCCCGCTGGCCGATTCATGAATGAGTCCAGACCCGTTGCCTGGGTCAGCTGGACAATTCGCGCCTTGCGCTCAGATTTGTTCAGTCCAAACAGCTTGCCGAAGAAATCGAGATTCTCCTGCAAGGTAAGATCGTGATAAAGATTGCGCCCCAGCCCTTGGGGCATGAAGGCAATTCGACTCCCTGCATCGGCCTGGTGGCATTTTTTCGACATATCGCCGTCCGGTCCGATCGAGCCAACCATGTGCCCGTCGGGCAGGTCCAGAGTGACGTCATTGAGCGCACAGACCTTGCCGTAGCGATGACTCACATTAGCAACGCGTGCAACCAATGTTGTCAAACTGTCGGCGGCATTCATTTTTCAGATTCCTCAGATACCTCATCGGCTGACGTAGAGGGCCCGGCTGGCCCAGGCAGAACTTTAGCTACCGGTGGCGTCAGCCCCTCTGGCCAGTCAGGCAAGGTTCCGTCCGAACCAGACAGCCGAACCCAGGCAACGCCGCGCACTCCGGTTTTTACCTGTGCGAGTCTTGCTGCAACCATCTCCGGGGGAATGCGCACACGAATGCGGAACATGAGGCTCTCGCGCTCCTCCAGAGTCTCAACCTGTTTTGGTGTGAACTGGGCCTGGGGCGCAACGAAACTGACAACCGCCGGTATCGCCATATCGGGCATGATATCCGCCACAATCCGCGCTTCATCACCCAACTGCACTTTTGGTGCGGCATTGGCAGGCAAGAAAAACTCCATATAAACGTCACCAAGGCTGACCAGCGTCAGCACCTTGCCACCGCTGCCCAGGACTTCACCGGGTTGGGCAAGACGATAGAGCACGCGCCCCGCTTGCGTTGCATAAAGCGTGCTGTCGGCAATGCGAGCCTCAATTTCCTGCAAAGCGGCTTCTTCCGCATCAACAACCCGCTGTTTCGCAACCACTTCGGCATGCCCTGCGACCAGAACGGACTCGGCGACTTTGGCTTCCATCCGCCGAATATCCAATTCCTCGCGGGTTACGACGCCCCGTTTGCTCAAGGTTTCCGCACGGGCCAGATTACTCTCCGACAAGGCAAGTTTGGCTTTGGCCTGAGTAACACCAACGTTCGCCACAGCTACAGCTGCCTCTGCGCTTGCCACAGCAGCCTGTGCCCGTCTTTGTTGCGCTACCAGTTGGTCGTATCCATCACTGCCAGCACGTCGCCAGGCCGCACCAGATCACCTTCACGTACGGCGATGTCCGAAACCCGGGCTGCCAGACGCGTCGAAACGTCAACCAGGTCGGCTTCAATCCGACCATTACCACGGGCGAAACCGTCAGGTGGCGTGTTATCCGGCGCCAACAGCACCTTCTAGATGGCGTAGCCCAGGAATGCCACCAGAACGGCCAGAACAAGAACAGTGGAAATTTTGCGCGACATAACTATTCACCTCATTTTTCCAGATCTGCGCAGATAATTCCGCGCCGGTAAATGGCAAACACACGCGGAGCATCAAGACGCATCTGCTCCATGTCGCCAGCGATCAGTGACTGCATGATCAACCCCTGGATGGTGCCGATAAACAACGTGGCAGCAGCCTGATTATCAAGCTCGGAGGGAAGTTCATCGCGCGATTTTGCCGTCTCAAAAAGCACATCCAGGCGCTCCGCGTACTGTTTCAGCAGCGCGTGTACCAGGCGCTTCGCCGGCGTCGATTTGGCCCCCTGAAGCTCACCGAACAGCATACGGGGAGCCCCCGGATGCTCAGACACAAAAGCGATATGAGCCAGGAACATGGCCTCCATGGCTTCAAGGGGTGATTCAACCCCTTCTGCAGCTTTCTCGATCCGAGACATCAGACGCTCGGAAACCCATTTCATGACCGCCTGCCATATCGCTTCTTTATTCGGGAAATGCCGGAAGAGTGCTCCCTGGGTCAGCTTCATGTGTTTGGCGATGGCCGCCGTTGTTATATCGCCCGGGTTCGTCGAAGCAGCGAGGTCAATCACCGCCTCAACGGTGACGTTGCGACGCTCCTCAGCCGGAAGGTTCTTTTGTCTGGTCTTATCCATTACGCCCTCTCTCTAAACGTTAAAAACTATTCGGCCTTGGCAGGCTCCTCTCGAGTCCAGCCCCAGTCATCAAACAATACGTATACCGCCGGAATCATCACCAGCACCAGCACGGTCGTGGCCAACAAGCCGAACACGACGGAAATCACCAGAGGCTTGATGGCCGCTGACTGCACGCTGGTTTCTGCCAGCAGGGGCAACAATCCGGCGATAGTCGTGGTAGAGGTAATGAGGATGGCGCGAAGCCTGTCGCGACTGGCCTGCCCTGCAGCTACGACTGCGCTCATGCCCTTGCTGCGATTTTCCTTGATGAACTGAACCAGCAGGATGGAATCGTTCACCACAATGCCCGCCAGAGACGCGGCACCGATCATTGATGGCATGGAAATGTACCAGCCCAGCAGAACATGCCCCCAAAGCGCGCCGACAAAGGCCAATGGAATTGCCAGCATGACGATTAACGGCTCCGCATAACTACGAAACTGGAAGGACAGGATCACAAATATCCCCAACAGACCAATCACCAGCCCGCGCGCGATCGAGCCGCCGGTTTCTGCCGAGCGGGCCACCTGGCCTTCAAAGCTGACCTCGACAGCCGGGTGGCGCTGCTCAAACCCCACCACCCAACTGGCTTTCATATCGTTAACAATGGCTTGCGCGCTGGCCTGCCGCGCATCCACATTAGCCTGAACCGTGACGGTGCGCTGGCCGCCAACGCGGGTGATCATGGCCCAGTCGCGCCGGTCGTGCATGTCTGCCACAACGTCCAACGGCATCTGACGCCCATCGGGCAGCAGAATGGTCTGGTCGGCAAGATCGTCCAGGCTGGACCTGTCGCGTTCAGCCTGGCGCACCAGGATGTCCACATCGCGCTGGTCTATGCGCTGCGTATCAGCAATCTCCCCAAGAAAGGCCGCACGCAACTGGGATGCGACCATTTCCGCCGTTAATCCGGATGCCAGGGCGCCGTCTGCCAGTGTGAAGGTTCGCTGCGGTTTACCGGGGCGCAGATCGTCGATGATGTTATATACCGCCTCATAACCCATAAGATGATCGCTCGCATCAAGCGCCGCCGCTTTCAGTTCGTCCAGATCCTCCCCCTGCAGACGCACTTCGATAGGTATGCCCGCCGGGCCGAAGCCCGGTTCCTGAATAATCAGACTTGAAAGCCCCGGGATATCACCTATCTGTTTGCGCCAGGCAACCGTCAACTCATCTAGGGTCATGGTCCGGCGCTCGGCACTCAACAGATCGACCATTACCGTTGCGACGTGGGCGCCCGACTCCTGTGCACTGGGGTTGTAATTGAAGCGTACCTGAATGGCGTCGACCAAGGGGGACTCATCGGGCTGTTCCGGCGTAAGAACATCATTGAGATGCCACATAGCGTCTGCAATCTGCGCCGCGGCCACCTCTGTGCGCGCCAGCGGAGTTCCTTGGGGCAGCAGAAGCCGGGCCTCTAACGTATCGCCGTCGAGATCGGGCATGGCTTCTGTGCTGACATGGCCACCTGCCATAAAGCCCGCCGTGCCCAGCAATATCAGCAACACTCCTCCTAACACGGCATAACGCCAACTCACTGCCCTGTCTGCGAGCCTGCCAACGCTTTCCTGAAACACGCCAAAATACCGGTCAAAAGCTGTGCGAAAACGGGATTGGGTGCCTGCCTGCAACGACGGAACACTGCCCTTGAGGTGATGCGGCAGGATCCAGAGTGCTTCTATAAGGCTCGCGAACAAGGCTGCAATCAACACCACCGGCAACACTTCAAGCACGGCACCCAACTCGCCGGCAAGAAACGCCAGCGGAGCAAACACCCACACGGTTGTTAGGAAAGACGAAACAACTCCCGGCAACACCTGTCGAGTGCCCTCTACTACGGCGTCTAAGGGCGATGCGCCGTTCCGGGCCTGGACGGCGATGTTATCGGCTATCACAACCACATCGTCCATGACGAGACCGATCGCCATCAACAGTGCCACCAGGGTGATCATATTCAACGACAGGCCAGTCAGGCTCATCACAAAAAAGGCGCCCATAAACGCAACGGGTAAGCCGAGCACGGCCCAAAGCGCGAGACGCGGGCGAAAGAACAGGCCCATTACCACGATCAGCACCGCCAGCCCTGCTATGCCGTTGCTTACCAGCATTTCCAACCGATCGCGGACGATGCTGGTCATATTCTGCGTCAGAGTCAGCTGCAGTGGCCCGTCGACACTCTGGCGCTCAGCGTCTATTAATACTGTCAGCTCCTCCAGCACATTCAACGAGTCATCACGAAGCGTCTTGCTAACTTCCAGCACTACCGCGCGCTGGTTATTGAAATAGATCTGCGCCTCGGGTTGCTCGCCGGTTTCCCGCAGCGTTGCGATCTGGCCGAGGGTAAGCTCGCCTCCGCCGCTGCCCGAAACCACCACCAGATCCGCAAGCTCCTGCAGGCTGCGCCGCTGGTCGGTAAAACGCAGCAAAATATCGCGATCCGGAGTTTCCAGGGTACCCAGCGGCACATCGATGCTCTGCTGTCTGAGCCGCAACGCCAGATCGCCGGCGGACAATCCATACTGGGCCAGCACAGCCCGCGGTACCTCGACCTGCCACTGGCGCTGGGAAAGCCCCTGCAGAGTTACCTGGGCCACGCCCGGCAGCGCCATGATGCGTTCTTCCAGTTGCAACGCGTAGTTTTCAAGCTGGTTCGGTGCCATGTCGCCATAGACTGCAACGGCCGCCACCAGATCACTGCGGTGCAGCTCCCGCACCACTGGTCTTTCAGCCCGCGCCGGCAGGTCGGTAAGCGCGTTGACCTCGGTGTCGATATCGCTCAGAAAGCGGATGGAGTCGCCGGCAGCCTGCATGGTGACCGTAGCGCGGGCCAGATTGTCCTGCGCAACACACTCTATTTCGTCAAGGTAATCAACGCCCTTAACGGCATCGTACAAACGGCGACAGACCGCATCCTCCACATCAGCGGCACTGGCGCCGCGATAGACGACATCGATACTGACCTCAACAGGACGATAATCAGGAAAGGTTTCGCGCTTCAAGTTTGGTGCCGCAAATAAACCCGCCGCCAACAGCAGTATCAGCAGCAGGTTAGCCGCTGTCGGATGGCCTGCAAACCAGCGGATCATTGCTCAGCACCCAGCGCAAGTTGTTTCAGGTGTTCTTCAAAATCCGGGTCACGATGTGGCGCAACTTTCATACCTGTGACGGCCGGCACAGGATCATCCGTTATCAGCAGTTCGCCGGCCACCAACCCATCTTCAATCACCGCCAGGCCGTTCTGTTCGAAAGCTACCGTCACCGGGCGCCGTTGCAGAAGGCTATCCTCCCCCAGCAGGTAAACCTCGCCCTGATGCACCGCCGAAGAAGGCACCGCCAGCAAAGACTGAGGGCTGTCGGCGGCAAACCTGACCTGCACGTGCATATCACGCTGAAACGCTGGGCGCTCAGGCACGCTTGCAAGACTGTAGGGCTGATCCACCGTAACGACCACCCGCCCACTGCGTGTGCCGGGATCCAGACCACTGGTCACCCTGCTAACGCTTGCCGGCCAGCGCACAGCCGGGAAACCTGTCAGCTCTACCTCGCTGCGTATAGCCGCAAAATCAAACCGTTCGGTGATATCCAGTGCGACTGGCTGCGAATCAACCGGTATCGACACGGCTGTCATGAGCCTGCGTAACATGGTCAGTGGCACCTGCGCTTCAACTTCAGCCTGTTCAACACGGTCGGCAAGAAACAGAGGTTGCCCGAGAGCGGCGTACTGATGCTCTTCCACGTCGACAGTGCGAACGCGAAGATCGTATGGAGCGATAAAACGGGTGTCCTCAAGATCCTGGCGACCCTGCTCCAGGCGCGTCCTGGAGCGTTGAATCTGTGCATCAAGATACTGCTGCTCCGACGGCAACAGCGAGAGCTGGTTATCCAGCGACTGTACAAGCTGGCGCTGCGCCAGGGTGGTACGGCGCTGCTCATCAAGTCGCGACCGGGACACGGCACCGGTTTCGAGGAGCCTCTCGATGCGGTTGAGCTCGCCTTCGGACAACTGCAGCCGTTCATTTTCCAGCTGTAACAGGTGGCGGGTGTTCGATGCTTCTGCTTCAAGCTGAGCCTGCTCGGCTGCCAGGGAGGCCAGCTCGGCTTCTGTCTCTGCAATCGCCAACTGGTAACGCCCCGGGTCCAGCGTCAGCAGCAATGTGCCTGCCGGCAGTAACGTACCACTGTTGAGTTGCGGGTGACGCTGAACAACGCGCCCGGCGACGTTTGCCACAGCCTGCCAGGTTTGTACCGGACGAGTAATGCCTAAACCCCGCGCCGTCAGAACAAACGGCATTGACTGCACTTCAATCACCGTCATGTGCAGAGGTCGGGAATTTACTTCACTGTGGGCCGGCCTTTCGCGCAAAAAAATGAGAAGCGCAACAAGTAGTATGCCGCCCACCAGGCCGACTAACGCCAACACCTTTCTATTACTGAACTGCCGCAGAGCCATTGGATTTTCTCTTGTGAAAATTATTCGACAGAAACATAGTAATTAGTTACTACCTTTTCTGCAACCAATGGACTCATTTGTGTTTCAAAAGGTCGAGACAACTATGGGTTAATAATGCAGATCAGTTCAGAGCAAACTGACCGTCGTTGGGTTACAGCGCAGAAACTCCGAGCTTGCCAACTACTCCGAGTCCGGATAATAGGTAAACAAATACTGGTTGTTTTTCAGGCTGTCAATCAATGGTCCGGTGACTTTCTGGCGAACCGCCGGGCAACCATGGCTGCGGCCGAGGCGACCGGTCTTTTCAATAAAGCTTTTGCTGGGTACTTTGCCTGTGGTTAAGCAAGATCATGCAGTAACGGGGAACTTAATACCCATACGCATTATAGCCATAGGCACCATAATGGAAAGGTTTTGCCAGGAGCACAGGAGAAAGATGGCGTCAGTTTACAGGGTGGCGATCTGCTGAGGGCACTTGACCAGACTTTGGCGCTCAGTAAATAAGTGGCACGAAACGAAAACCTGAGAAATCATTCTGTTGAATGCTGCCGTCCTCGCGCTTACGGATCACGACCATATCGTTCTGAATGGGGATCACCATGATGCCGCCGGGACCGAGTTACCGGACCAGTTCGGTAGGGAGCTCTTCTGCGACGGCGGATACCAGTATTTTATCGAACGTCTGCCCCGGAATGCCAAGAGCATCGCCAGCGATCTGAAACCTGACGTTGGCAAAATGGTATTTTTTGAGGTTGCTACAGGCAAGATCGAGCAGTTCGGGAACGTGCTCAATTCTTGTCACAAAACCCGATCGGGCCGTTTGGGCCAGAAGAGCCGTGCTCCATCCCGAGCCACAGCCGATGTCCAGAACACAGTCGCTTTCTTTAATCTCCAGAAGCTCCAGCATAAAAGCGACGGTGTAAGGCTGGGAGATCGTCTAGCCGGCACCGATGGCAAGAGGATGATCCTCATAGGCTTCATCCTGCAAGTTGGGGCGAACAAAGTCCTTGCGGTCAACAGCATTGAAGCTATCGACAAGCAGCGGAGACTTGAGTATCCCGCGCTGCTGCAGATAACGAGAGAGTTCGTAATGACTGTTCATAGTTTCGTCCTGAAGGTGTTCACATCAGGGCTGGGCTGGCCCAACTCCACTTCGACATAATGTTCCTGATGGTCGTCCACTAGCGGGATCGTGCCCTGCGCGGAATGTTCGCCGCCGCACCTGACGTTGATGTGGTAGACGGTCTCGCGATAACGATAATGGATCGTGTACGCATCCCAATGAGTCGGTACGCAGGGTGCAATGATCAGGTGATCCTTTTCCAGTTTCAGACCCAGCAGACTTTCCAGCGCCAGCCGATACATCCAGCCCGCCGCCCCGGTGTACCAGGTCCAACCGCCCCGGCCCGTATGCGGCGGCGCGCCGTAGACATCCGCGCACATAACGTAGGGTTCGACCTTGTAGAGCTGCATGGAATCCGGCTCACTGCTGTGATTGATCGGGTTCAGCATGGTGAAAAGCTCCCAGGCACGCTCCCGGTCACCCAGCTTGGCGAATGCCATCGTGGCCCAAATCGCGGCATGAGTATACTGGCCGCCGTTTTCGCGCACACCGGGAACGTAGCCCTTGATATAGCCGGGCTCAAGGGCTGATTTATCGAAGGGTGGATCGAGCAGCTGGATCAATTGGGCATCCCGGCGCACCAACCGTCGGTCAACCGCATCCATCGCCTTACGAGCACGTTGGGGATCGCCACCGCCCGATATGACCGCCCAACTCTGGCTAATCGAATCAATCTGGCATTCGTCGTTTTCGGATGAGCCCAGGGGCGTGCCATCATCAAACCAGGCGCGGCGGTACCAGTCGCCGTCCCAAGCATTGGCCTCGATGTGTCCCACGAGCTGTGCGGCCTGAGTGCTGCACAACTCGGCGAAGGCTGTGTCGCCCTGCTCATTCGCAAGACGGGCAAACTGCTGCAGATTCTCGTATAGAAACCAAGCCAGCCACACACTCTCACCCTTGCCGTGCAGGCCGACCAGGTTCATGCCATCGTTCCAGTCGCCACAGCCCATCAGCGGTAACTGATGGGTACCGAAACGCAGCCCGTTCCTGATGGCACGCACACAGTGCTCGTAGAGGCTGGCCGATTCTGCCGAACGCTGGGGCTGATCGTAATAGGCCTCTTCGTACGGATACAACTCACGGCCCTCCACGAAGTGCACCGTCTCGTCGAGAACGCCAGTATCGCCGGTCGCCAGCACATAACGGCAAGCGACATAAGGCAGCCAAAGATAGTCATCGGAAAAATGCGTGCGCACACCTTGCCCCCTGGGCGGGTGCCACCAGTGTTGTACATCGCCCTGGATAAACTGGCGCCCGGCGCAGCGGATCAACTGCTCACGGGCAAGCCAAGGTGTGGCATGGATCAGCGCCAGAGTATCCTGCAACTGATCACGGAACCCGTAGGCGCCCCCAGACTGATAATAGCCACTCCTGCCCCAGAGCCGGCATGACAGCGTCTGGTAAAGCAGCCAGCCGTTGACCAGCACGTCCATCGCTGGGTCCGGTGTTTCCACCTGCACCGCACCCAAGGTATGGTTCCAGTATTCCTCGACCGACGCCAAAGCTCGCCGGGCACCTGCCGGCCTAATGAAGCGCTGTATGAAGTGCTGTGCTTCATCCGTGTTGCTGGCCGCGCCGAACACGAACACAACTTCACGCTCCTGCCCGTCGGCCAACTCAATTTGCGTTTGCAGCGCGGCGCAGGGGTCCAGCCCCGCACCGACCCTGCCCGACAGGCGCGTGCGGTGCAGCGCTGCCGGACTGGCCAGGGAACCGTTGCGACCGATGAACTCACTACGATTGCCCGTCAGTGTATGTACGTGCTCGCCGACTCCGTCATGGTTGACGTGGGCGAAGACGACTCGATTGGCGCACTCACGACCATAGGCGTTGCGTGCAAACAGCGCACCGCTATGCGGGTCTTTCTCGGTTACGATGTGCATCAGATTGGCGTGGCGCGACTCACCGAGCACCAGTTCCCAGTATCCGGTAAGAGATACACGACGCGGTCGGCCGGAATGGTTGCGCAGTTTGACGACTAGGAACTTCACCGGTGCGTCCATGGCAACGTAGGTGAACAGTTCCGAGTAGATACCGGCTTCGTCGTGCTCGAATACGCTGTAGCCAAACCCGTGCCGGCACACATAGCCTGAACCGGTCTGGTTGATGGTTGGCGCGGGCAATGGCGTTGGCGACCAGAACACACCGGTGTCCTCATCCCGGATATACAGCGCTTCGCCGCTGCTGTCGCTCAACGGATCATTGTGCCAGGTGGTCAGACGGAATTCGTGGGCGTTCTCCACCCAGGTATAGGAACCACCGCTCTCACTAACGACTGTGCCGATGTGCGGGCTGGCGATAACATTGACCCAAGGCGCCGGCGTGGTCTGGCCCGGCTCGAGGGTAATGACGTATTCACGCCCGTCAGGCGTAAATCCGCCCAGGCCATTGCAGAATATGCGCTCGCGAGCTGGCAGAGCATGCTTACGTTCCGTTGTCGGCTCAACAACGGTTTGCGCCAAAGGCAACGGACGATCCGGCACACGCTCCACCAGCGCACGGCGCCCAACCTGCTCAGCCAGGGTCTCAGCGGTATCCGTGATGACGACACGTGCGACCGTCATGAACAGAACACGATCCTCTTCGGATAGCTCATCCGCTCGCCGTACAAAGACTCCGCCCGGTTTGTGGGCGATCTCCGCCTCCGGGCCAATGTTGATCAGGCCTATGATCTGATCGTGCAAAACGGCTCGGTAACCCGAAAAATCTTCATTCAGAATCACCAGATCCGCACGCAGGCCCTTCATCCGCCAATAGGCATGGGCTCGCAACATCTGTTTGACCAAATCAATGCGGTTAAGATCTCCGATGCGCAGCAGAACGATCGGCAGATCACCCGAGATAGAAAAGCGCCATAGTCCGGACTGTCCCAGTTGATTACGAGCAATGACGCTAGGCGTTGAGCGGCGTAACGCATTTGCGTAGATTACCGAACTGGCCAGCCGGGCATAAACCTGCGCATCGGCTTCCGTCGTGTTGATAAGATGCAGAACTTCCTGGCTTTGGCACCAGGCCATTTCAAAGGCGCGTTCGATGAAATGCTTGTCGCAGTATTTCTCAAGCAGCGCCAGGGCCGCTTCTCGCGTGTCTGCGACACCGGAGATGAACTGTACAGTGGCGGGTTCGTAAGGCTCCAGCGTGAGTGTACTGCGGATTGCCACGATGGGATCAAGCACCGGACCAGCCGTATTTGACAACCGCTGCGTCTCGTCAATGGTCAATCTCCTATTCCCGGGAGACGATTTTTTACGGCTATCCAGCTTCAAGGGATTGGCGGCGGTTCGGCCCCGCCCGATGAATCGGCTGCGATCGGTCTCGTACGACGGCGCGTCGGCATTCGCGCCGGATGCCGCGAACAGGTGGAACATCCAGGGCGTATGTTCACCCGGTGTGCGTGGCCGCCGTGTGCAGAGGATTGCTTGTCGGTCTGGCAAAATTTCGGTCTGCACGAACAAATTACTGAAAGCCCGATGGGCAAGATCGGCGTTCAGAGGCGCCAACACAACCTCAGCGTAACTCGTCAGCTCAATGTGGCGGATTCTGGACGACTGATTGGTAAGAGTGACCCGGCGGATCTCGACGTCGTCTTCGGGCGATACGCTGATTTCGGTGTGGGCGTCGATCGCCTCATCACGGCGTCGATATTCAGCACGCGCCTGGACAAATATCGCCTCGTAATGATCGGCTTTGCGCAGAGTAGGCTGATGCGCCGTTGACCAGTAACGCCCCGTGTCACGATCGCGCAGGTAAATGAAGGTGCCCCAGTTATCGGCCGTGGCGTCCTCGCGCCAGCGGGTTACTGCAAGATCATGCCAACGGCTGTATCCACCGCCGGCATGGGTCGCCATAACATGGTATGTGCCGTTGGATAACAGATGGACTTCAGGCAGAGGTGTATTCAGATCGGTGAAGACTCGCATTATCGCGTCATCTTCCGCTGCGGAAGGGCGAGCGGCAGCACTGACTTCCGAAGCATGTGGCTGCAAGGTGGCACCCTGCTTCGGCACCCGTTCCTGCAGCAATAACTGCGTCGCCCGCGCCAGTGGGTCAGACATAAAACGGCGCTGCATAGGCTGATCGAGCAATAGATGCTCGAAGGCCAGCAGGCTCATGCCCTGATGATGCGCCATAAAAGTACGCACGACGGCATGCTGCTTGCCCCGCGGTACCCGCGAAGGCGTGTAATCGATCGCTTCGTAGAATCCGTAGGTGCCAAGAAAGCCGTTCCCCGCCAATATCTGCAGATTGCGACAGGCCTCCAGCGGCATCACCATCAGCGCCAACGCACTGGCGTAGGGCGCAATGACCAAATCGTCCCCAAGCCCACGTTTGAGACCCATTCCGGGTACGCCGAACGCCCGATACTGATAAACCTGGTGCATATCCGTGGCGTTATAACAGGACTCCGAGATGCCCCAGGGCACGGCACGCTGCCGGCCATATTCGATCTGGCGCGACACCGCAGACTTGCAGGTCTGATCCAGTAACGTGTTCTGATAACTCGGCATGATCAACTGCGGCATTAGGTACTCAAACATTGAGCCGCTCCACGAGATCAGGCTCACGTCGCCACCATGGATGGTCAACAAACGCCCAAGTGCGAACCAGTGTTTCTGTGGCACCTGGCCCTGGGCGATGAGCAGAAAACTGGCCAGCCGGGCCTCGGACGCCAGCAGGTCGTAGCACGCTGGGTCGCGACGTCGTTCGCCCACATCGTAGCCAATCGTCAACAGGCTGCGGGCGGCATCGTAGAGGAACTCAAAATCCATCACGGCCAGTTCGCGGCATCGATCTGCAAGATCATCAATACGTCGGAGGCGTTCCACCGCGCCCTTGTAACCTGAATGCCCTGCCCTGGCCAGGGCCGACAGTGTCGGGATGGTATCGAAAAGCCCGGGTTCCGGAGCCATACCGCGAAGATCGCCTTGTAACGCAAGGGACTGTTGGTCGAAAGCCCGTGCCCAGTAATAGAGTTCACCATCACTATCGGTATCGCGCGGCAACCAGGCAATCACCCCCCCTTCAATACGATGAAGCTCATCCAACGCGCTGTCAGCGGCAACCAGTGTGTGGAGTTGTCCATCGAGAGTGAGCGCGTGCAGGGTGTCCTGAAGAAGCCTGATCTTGTCTGCAAGCTCTTGGCAAAGTGTCACCGGTGCGTGTTCTGCAAGCACCTGCAGGGTATCCTGTAACCCGTGAAACGCATTCGCCGCCAGTATCGGCGCGTCTTTCATCTCGGCCAGCCCCGCCTGCAACGTGAGCAGGCTGCCGGCCAGGTTACCGCTGTCCACCGACGACACATAGTGTGGTCGCAGCGGTTGCAGGGTGCGGGTGTCGTACCAGTTATAGAAGTGGCCACGGTAGCGCTCCAGCCTTTCCATTGCCGTCAGCGTGTTCTCGATCAGGCGCAGGCATTCACCGGCGTGAATGTACCCGAAATCGTACGCCGCCAGATCGGCCAGCAGCGCCATACCCATATTGGTGGGCGAGGTACGGAAGGCAATGGCCGGCTCGGGATATTCCTGAAAGTTATCGGGGGGCAGCCAGTTGTCCAGCGGAGAGACGAAGTCTGCAAAAAAACGCCAAGTGCGGCGGGCCGACGTGCGCAGGAAAACCCGCTGCTCAATCGTCAACTTCGGCTCTGGCGTCAGTAGTGGCGTACTGATCCACCAGCCGACGATGGGCGACAGCAGCCACAGCAACAAGGTGGGCGCCCAAACCATCCACTCAGCCGAACGGGTTTGCCATAGGGCAATAGCCAGCAGCACCGACAAGATCGGCGCGACCCACATTTCTCTTAAAAAACCGCTCAGTGTTTTGCGCGCATTGCGAATCCCATAGGATCTTAGCTGCCAAAGCAGCAAACCCCGTTGAGTAAACAGCATGCGTATACCCGAGCGCAGGATCGCATCCAGGCAAATCTGCGCTTCGTAGGGCAGCATAATCCAGGCAAGCAGGGTTACTGTGAGCGGACGAAGCGCGGATTGGCTGGCCAGAATCAGATGCTGCCGCCAGCTAAGCTCTTCAGGCTTACGGATGAATTGAATCAGAATCCCCAAGAGCGTCGGCACAAATACTAGGCCGGCGGCCAGCAATAACCAGAACCACGCAGGTCCCGGCCCCAGTAGCCAGCCGCCCGCCAGCAAAATCAGCAGCGCCGGAGAGACAAGACTGCGGCGCAGATTGTCGACGATTTTCCACCTCGACAAGGCGGATAGCGGGTTTGGCTGCCGCTTTATTCCCGGCCCGGGTACCCGAGGCCACAACCAACCGGTAAGCTGCCAATCGCCGCGCATCCAACGATGCCGCCGACTGGTCTCCTGAGCGTAACTGGCCGGATGCTCTTCAATAAGGTCAACATCTGTTACCAATGCTGAACGCGCGTAGCCGCCTTCCAGCAGGTCATGACTTAGAATGAGATTGTCCGGAAATCGACCATCGACGGCCTGGCGAAACGCATCCACATCGTAGATACCTTTACCGATGAACGACCCCTCTGCGAAGATATCCTGATAGACGTCCGATATTTCGCGGGTGTAGGGATCGATACCCGCTTCGCCCGCGAACAGTTTGGTAAATCGTGACTGGCCAGCACTGGTAAGGCTGATCGAGGCGCGCGGCTGCAGAATCGCGTAACCCTCGACGACGCGCCCCTTGCCCGCATCGTAGACCGGCCGATTGAGCGGATGCGCCATATTACCGACCAGTTTGCGTGCGGCGTCGCGCGGCAGTTGGGTGTCAGTATCCAGAGTAATGACGTACTTGATCGAGCCCAGGATGGATGGATCACCGATTGTTTTCGAAAATGCCGCTTGCCCCTCCCCCCGCAGCAACGCATTGAACTGCTCCAGTTTGCCGCGTTTACGTTCATGCCCCATCCATACCCGCTCAACGGCGTTCCACACTCGAGGCCGATGAAACATATAAAAAATGCATGGACGATCGTCGTTGTAGGTCGCGTTGAGCGTATCGATTGCAACACGCGCGTATTCAAGCAGCGATTCATCCTCGGGCAAGGTGCATGTGGACGCGTCACGGAAATCCGTCAGCAGGGCAAAGAACAAATTGCGATCACGATTGCCGAGATAACGGATCTCCAGTGCCTCGAGCAGATCATCAATTTCCTGCGTTCGGTCGAGCAACGTGGGGACCACCACCATAGTGCGTTCGCTATCTGGTATGCCTTTGGAAAAATCCAGACGTGGCAACGCTCGCGGCGGCAGGAACATCGTTACCACTCGGTTTACCAGAGACACGGCCAACGCCGAGCCACCGATCAAGCCCATGGCAGCGAATAACCAATAGCGCCAGTCCCCCGGTACACATCCGCCAAAAGGAAACTGCGCCAGCACTGTCGTCACGGCGGTAAGCAGCAGAATCGAACTGGCATACAGCAAGAGGCGGTGACGCCGGCACGCCCGTCTGACCCGCGTTTTCCGAGACAAACAGCAGCCGACAGACTGTTCCAGACAGTGACGACCCCGATCAATCAGATAGTAGCCGACATGGGCGCTTCGATCGTCCGGACCGAGTCGTTTCACAGCCTTATGAGAGAGGGCAATGGCTTCGCGTGCCACTTCCCACTCTCGGCGGGGGCTAACTCTCGCGATGTCCTCAATAACATGCCGATAGCGATCGCGGGTGGCGAAATCCTGGTGAACGTATGTGTCTGCCGGATCTTCTCGCAAACTCTTTTCGACAGCGCTGAGTGACTCGACGAAATCCTTCCAGTCCGTTGCACCGATTAAGCGCAGACTGCCGATGCTGTTGGCGATGGATACCTGGTTGGCTGCGGCTGTTCGGCTGGCGGCTTGTGACAACTGGATTGCAGTCACGCCTTGTTCGTGCAGCTTTTGTTCGACCCATGCCTGCACAAAAGCCATCGTGGACCCCTGCACCTGGAGCCTTGCGTAAAACTCCTCCACAAAGGGAGCCGTCAGCGGCACACCCGCACTGGCAAACTCGGCCAGCAAATGAACCAGCCGCCCGGGTTCGTTTTCAGCTGTCGTGAGCATGCGATCCGCCCAGGTGATGGCGGCATCGAGATCTTCGCGTCGACGCGCTATACGCACCGCCACACGGCGCAGGTTTTCCAGCAGCGCCAACTGCAACATAATCGGGAACGCCCACAACTCGCCGAGTTGCAGCGGTTCAGCGGTCTGGTAGGCGACGACGAACTGGGTGGTGTTGTCGATATCGACGCGACCGTCCATGTGCGAAATCAGTTCCAGGGCCAGATCATAGATGCGCGGAAAACCGGCAGACGAGCCCACCGCCAGCCGCGGCAATTGCCGGCTGTAGCCACGAGGAAGGTGCCGGCGAGCCAGGTTGATCTGCTGTTCGATGAGATAGAAATTGTCGAGCAGCCAGGCTTCCGACGGGACAATTCTATGTCCGGGCATGACGGCGGCGGTTACTACGTCGTAAGCCACCAACAACACGCGCGCGTTGTCCGCCAGTCGTGGCAGCAGTCTGTCGGGCCCCGGACGCGGATCGATTCCATGCTGTGCGGCCAGCGTAACCGCGTGGCATTTGAGTTGCTCGATACTGAATAGTTCCGCACGTAACAACTCCGTATCCCGGCCATTGAACGGAAGGTTCGGCGTGCGTGCGCTAAATCCAATATCTATCTTGCCTATGAGATTCTCCTGGTTGTAACCCGCCTGGACTATCTTGATTCTTACTCAACGAGCGCCTTCTTGGTGCGACTTATCACATTTCTTCATGAACCTGGCCATAGGCCAGCATCGCAAACAAACCTGTACCGCCCAAAATGTTGCCGATGAGTACCGGGGCAATATGGTAGATAAAGGCGGTAAAAATATTCATGTCCCCGTTGAGCACCAGAGTGAAAATTTCGTTCGAACCAGCAATAACGTGGGTAAAACCACCGGCCGCGATCAGCCAGGTGAACATGATGATCACCAGTACCTTGGACCCTTTCGCAGACGGCAGCATCCACACCATGGCGGCTATGAAAAAGCCCGAGGGAATACCGCGCAAAAACGTCTCGGTCGGCGTCAGTGTTGCCAAGTGGCGCGATATCTCAAGGATTGCTGCAAGGGTGTCAGCGGGAAGGATGCTTTCGTGGATGGCCATGGCGGCGGTTAAAAACGTGCCACACAAGTTGGCCGCGAGCACAATTGCCCACAGGCGCGCGGCGTTATAAAACTGTTTGCGGGTGGGGTCGGCCAGAACCGGCAGAACCACGGTAATGGTGTTCTCCGTGAACAGTTGGAGCCGGCATAGAATGACCAGCACAAACCCGAACGCGTAGCCCAGGCTTTCAATTAACGTCAGGTAGGGGTGATCTGAGCCTATGTTGGCGCGAATAATTCCCTCGACAAGGACCGACGTTGAAATCCCCACCCCAGCTGCCACGCCGGACCACCAAAGCGAGATATTAGGACGTTGCAGCTCCTCTTCGCCCTCGCGCAGGATAACGGAATAGATAGCCAGCGACGACAAACCGCCATGTTCGGCCACCGAGTCACGCTCTTTCGGAGCCAGTGACTTCTCGCTCGACGTTGGTGTCTGTTCGCGGGATTCGCGATCCTGAGCCTTGGCGCGAGACGCATGCTCGTCCGCGGCGTCCTTGGCTTTCTTTTCGGAGGAGGTATCCCGATTAGCTTCTCCGTCACTCATTTAACTGTCCTTTGGCCACCAAAAAGCGCTTGTGTTGCTGCAAAATTTAACCCTCTGGAAAATGGCTTTCAGTCACTATGATAGTTTAGATCCTGTATTTGGACATAAGCGTCTCTGATTATTAGAAAAATGCTGCACGGAATGCCAGAAACCGTCCTCCAGCGCCACTCACATCCACTTTCTTCAATGAATTCGTGGCAAGTCTGCCTATAATATTCTCCAGGTAATGCTTTTTATTGGCACAGATCCTGCTAGTCTTAGTGCCCAACCCTTCAAGGAGAAATCAGTTGGCGCTCTTGAATTTCATAATCGACCGGTCGGACCAAATCTGGCTCGCGTCCTGGCAACATTTATCACTCGTGGTGCAATCCCTGACGTTAGCAGTCGCACTGTCATTGATTCTCGCCTTCCTCGTTTATAACAGCCAAAGATTGAGCGCGATGGCAAATGGACTGTCTGCAGTGGGGCTAACCATTCCCTCTTTTGCGTTGATAGGCCTTCTTATTGCTCCACTCGGGTTTGGCGTGACACCGTCAATGGTGGTTGTCACCTTTTTTGCCGTACTGCCAATTTTGCGCAATGCGGTCGTCGGGCTTAGCGGTGTTGACAAAGCCATTGTCGAATCGGCACGTGGCATTGGTATCGGCCGTATCCGCACGATGCTGACCATCGAACTTCCGCTGGCGTGGCCAATCATTCTCACCGGCGTCAGAATATCGGCTCAGATGACGATGGGTGTTGCTGCCGTGGCCGCCTACGTTCTGGGCCCCGGGCTTGGGAGTTTTATCTTCTCCGGGCTGTCACGGCTGGGTGGAGCAAATTCACTCGAGGCCGTTGTGGTCGGTGTGGTTGGCGTTATCCTATTGGCTTTCATTCTAGATCTTCTTCTTGTCGGCATTGGCCGCCTGACTATCTCGCGAGGTATTCGTGTCAGCAACTAACACTACACAGAGCAACGATCAGGCCTCACGTACCATCCTGCTCGACAAGGTAACCAAGCACTACCCGGGGCAATTGAAACCCGCC